>Ga0137394_10000054_pt1 | contig 77921 bp, 54 predicted proteins | sample czobulk116metaG_FD_108278 | JGI IMG/M metagenome (GOLD analysis project Ga0137394, IMG submission 108278) | Vadose zone soil microbial communities from Angelo Coast Range Reserve, California, USA - czobulk1.16 metaG | ecosystem: Environmental > Terrestrial > Soil > Vadose zone | place: USA...
CGCCGCTACGCGGCTGTATTCGGATGCGCTTCGCGCGATATCTTAGACCGCCGCTACAGTCGGAAAGCCCGCGTGCATGGCATCGAATTTGTGAGCGAATTTCTGAATCAGGACACTAGATCCCCTCACATTCGAGGGTTTTGCAGCACCCTCTACAAAGGACATGATATTCCCATCATCAAGGGGGGAATCCGCTTCAGAAGGCGCCGAAACCCGCCGAGGCTGTGGAGAAGAAGAACACACCCTGCGACGGTATGGTTATATCCGTCAAACTGGCCAGATTTGCCCCGTTGTTTCCAAAAAAATCGATGCGGATTACCTGTAGCGCGCTCGAGGTGTTGCCAACGGCGAACTCGGTAGACCACCCGCCGCCGGTCGCTATCTGAGGAAAGGCCAGAGAAGCCGCGCCGCCAATCGAAGTCACTGTCGGCACGGGCGACGTGGACACTGTTACAGGAGGAGTGACGATCACTGGCGGCGGCGTCGGACCGGCGACGCCGAGACCGAAACCGGGTCCGAAATTCGAGATACCGGCCAGTGGTCCGGCGACGCCGAGACCAAAACCAGGCCCGGAATTCGGGACGCCCGAAAGTGGTGTCAGCAGCTGAACGGGAACGGGCATCGGGTTTGCAAGGCTGGTCAGGGGAATGGAGGTGAAGTCGCCGTCTCGAAAGTTCAGCACGAGTATCGCCACAGGAATCTCTGCCGATATCGTCAGCAATGCCGGCGTGGGGGTCCCTGTTGGCTGGACGGCAAAGAGATCGTTGAGGAATGTCGCCAGGTGCCCGCGAGGACCAAGCTTGACGATGGCATTCAACACGACGCCGCCCTGTTCGTTCGTCACCAGCAGATTGACGCTCCCGGAACCCAGCGACGGGTTTGCCAGTGCGATTGCAGTTGTGTTTTCCGATGCCCGTCCGATAGTGACCAGCACCGAGGCACTGCTTACTAAAACGGACGGACCTACCGTCGCCTGCGAGACACCCCCACTTGCACTGTTGATCAGAGTCTCGGTTGCAATCAATCCTGCAATGTTTCCCGAAACGAGCGTAATTATTGCGAATCCCGTCTGTGTCGTGGTGTTCTGCGCGAAAGTGGCCGGGAGTCTTGCGCAGAGGAGCAATATCGTCAGAAAGACGCGAATCGATGAACGCATGGATTCACCTCAGACAGAACGATCTATGTCCTATATGGGCAAACGGAAATCCGTCCAACACACTCTGGTAAATCTCACATCACGCTCAAGTAACTTTACCGGTTCGAACACGAAGCCCCGGCCCTTCTAACGCAAAATCTTTTGGTGATAGGATTCACCGTCATGAGAGGTCTGGGGCTGTTTTTGTTTGGCCTGCTGCAGCTGGCAGGAAAACCCGGCGATGATGCGCTCTATACGGTGAAGGTGGACGTGCCGGTCGTGACCGTGGATGTGTCGGTCGAGGATTCCAACGGCAACCTTGTGAGCAACCTCACCAGGGATGATTTCCTGATCTATGAGAACGGCAATTCCCAGGAGATCCGATTCTTCAGTCCTGTCTCCGCACCATACAACGTGTTCCTCTTGTTCGACCGGAGCGGCAGCACTCAAAGTCGACGCGATTTCATGAGGCGCGCGATCGCAGCCTTCGTTGCGACTCTCCGTCCTCAGGATCGAACGGCCCTCGGATATTTCGATGACGAGCTGAAGGTTCCCCTGCGATGGAATGCCGACAGCGCGAAAACCCGTGCCGCCGTCAATGAGCTGATGGAAAGCCGCGTCAGTAACGGCACCAATTTTTATGCGTCGCTCGAACGCACACTTCGCAGTGAGTTCAACGGTACAACGGGACGCAGGGCAGTCATCGTACTGACCGACGGCGAAGATACTTCCTCCTTTCGAGACGTCGATCGCGTTTTCGAAAGGGCACTCAAAACGGCAAGGGAACGGCGTATCCCGATTTACCTGATCGCCTGGGATGAGGGCGCCTATCTGAAGGACACGTTTCCCTGGTTGAAGGAATATTTTGAGACGGTTCGCCTTCGCATGGAACAATTCGCCGATGTCTCGGGCGGACAGATCCTCTTCCCAAAAAGCTTCAAAGACGTGGTGGCGCTCTACGACCGGATTGGCCGGCAACTCGGGACATCGTACAGTCTCGGATATGTGCCCTCGACGAATGGGCCGGCAGGCTCACGTCGTCAAATTGAAGTAAAGACTAGAACAAGCGGGCTTCGTGTGACGCAGTCTCGGACCGGTTATGACGTTCGATGAGCGTGAAAGGAGTCGGCGGCGATTCCGGTATACTGTGGCGCTTACTTGAAAGGAGAACGACCTCATGCGTCACAGACCGATACCGCGGACAATCGCCCTGGCGGCGTTGCTCGTCCTCGGGTAGCCGACACCATCGGGATCAAGGATTACGTGAAGTATCAGAACGTACCGCACTCTGGCCAAATGCGGATCAAGGAGCGCTTTCGCCTGGTGACGCCGGACACTCTGTGGGACGAGATCACGATCGAAGACTCCGCGACCCTGGAGAAGCCCTGGACGTTTACGTTCGCGTATCGCCGGATGCCGGACTACACGCTCCTGGAATATATCTGTGAGGACAACCGCGAGTACATTGACGAGCAGGGCAAGCAACAAATACGCCTGACCACACACCCGAACGCTAACACCCACCAACGCTGACCCAATACGACGAACCCTGCGACGAACCCAATGTAGTCGCGGGCTTTAGCCCCGCGTTTCCCCCGGGACTTGGAAAACGCGGGCTAAAGCCCGCGACTACATTGAGGGAGATTCGTCATTAAGGGAGATTCGTCATTAAAGGAACATTCGTCGGTCCGGCTGTAAATACCAAATACCAAATACCAAATACCAAATACCGGCTTTGCCCAACGGGAGGCTCCTGCACAACAGAAAGCCAGTCTGCCCAACGGGAATGGAGGCGCTAAATGAGTAGGCCTCCATTGCCGCAGCGCCATTTTCTTGACCGCTCACGAATAGAGCCGTACCCTGTCAGACATCCGAAACCGTCGGACAGGAAACGAAAGATGACTGTGTGTATTGCAGCGATGTGCGAAGCGGGTAAGAGAGTTGTCACTGCTACAGATGGAGGCATAACGGTAGCACCGATTGCCAATGACATCGCGATGCATAAATGGAAATTGATTACTTTCGCCGACCATGAGTTGCTGTTTCTATACGCCGGTAAGCCCGGGCAGGCGGATCTAATCATCGAAGAGTTCCTCGATGCCGCAAATCCTAAGACCATCAAGAAGTCTAGAAAAGCCCTTCAAGACGCCGTAAGAAAGGCGTTCACTAAGCGTTACATCGACTGGATTGGTGAGCGTATTCTGTTTCCGTGGGCAATGGATTACCTCACATTCAAAAGAACGGGCCGAAAATTCTTCGGTGATGCCAAATTCGAGCAACTCGTTAAGGAAATTGAGTACACATCACATGAAGAATTCAACGAACAGCTATTAGTTGTCAGTTGGGGTGAAGCGCCGCATTCGGCGATTATTTTTGAAGTTGGCCGCAGTGGTAGTTCTTCCCACGCAGGCACAGGATGGATCGCAATAGGCAGCGGAGCCGAAGTTGCGATGTGGACAATGCTTCAACTCGGCCAGAATCGTAATTCATCGCTTGAAGAGACACTCTACACCGTAGCGACGGCCAAATTCGCCGCTGAGCAAAGTGAAGGCGTCGGGCGATTCAGTCTCAGCTTGACTATCTCGCGAAAGAGACGGTCTGAGGAGACAAAGCCCGCAGCGTACGTTCTTGGTGATAGCGACCTACAGACGTTACGACAGTTGTGGGAGGAATACGGGAAACCGCGTATGCCGCTGGAGGCAATAGTCAGAAATCTGGCACCAATAGTAAACAGCGCAGGCGGGCAGATATCACAGCGCACCAAGATCAAACTAATGCGGTCGGCAGCAAAGCTAAAGACTACTGACCCTTCTTCTTCTCCCATCGAGCAGTGACGGCCTTGCGTGCAGCCTCACTGCGTTCTTCGGCGGTCATACTTGCGGCCCTTGCTGGTCCGCCCTTCTTACCGCCCTTACGACCAAGGGCAACAGCAGCAGGATTCTTTCGTTTTGTCATGCTTAGAATATACGTGAGCGCACACGAAAAAACAAGTTGCTTTATACGTGAGCGGTCATGTATACTTCGTCTCATGTTGAACACACGAGAAGCCAAGGCCCTAGAGATCGCCGACAAATTCCGCATCGTTGAATCCAGCGGGAAGTGGATTGTTCCATCGCAGACCACTTCAAAGAAATACGCCGTTCGTATTGTCGGAGACTCCGGTGATTGCGATTGTCCAGACTTTGAACTTCGCCGCGAAGCCTGCAAGCATCTTATGGCTGTTCGCTACTTGATTCAGCGCGAGCGGAATCAAGACGGTTCAATAACGGTTACTGAGACATTTGAAGTAACCAAACGCAAGACGTATCCGCAGAAGTGGGCGGAATACAACACGGCACAGGTAAACGAAAAGGATTACTTCCAAGCCTTGCTTGCTGGCTTATGCAGCGAAATTCCGACGCCACCGCAGAGCGGGAAGGGCCAACGCCGTCTTCCGTTAGCCGATGTGATTTTCGCAACAACGTTCAAAGTTTATTCAACGGTGTCTGGTCGTCGCTTCATGTCGGATCTTCGCGAATCGAAAGAGCGCGGCTACGTGGATTCAACGCCCCACTACAACAGCATTTTCAACTACCTCGAAAATCCAGAATTGCGCCCGATCTTAACCAGACTGATCGAAGTGTCCGCAATGCCTTTGCAGTCTGTTGAAAAGGATTTTGCGGCAGATTCTTCAGGTTTCTCTACGTCGCGCTTTGAGCGCTGGTTTGATCATAAGTACGGGCGTGAAGCATTTAAGCGCGAATGGGTCAAGGTTCACATCATGTGCGGCGTGAAGACGAACGTCGTGACGGCAGTTGAGATTGCCGACAAGAACGCCAGTGACGCCCCGATGCTTCCCGCTCTTCTGGAAACAACCACTGAAGGCTTTCGAGTATCTGAGGTGTCGGCGGACAAGGGCTATCTGAGCGCCAAGAACGTTGTGGCAATCCGAGACGCTGGAGCGTATCCGTTCATTGCATTCAAGAAGAACAGTACGGATCACGGGAAGACTGGCAAGGCGAGCAAGATGTGGCGCGATATGTTCCATTTCTTTTTGTGGAAGCATGACGAGTTCTTGGAGTGCTACCACAAGCGGTCCAACGTCGAAACAACCTTCAGCATGATCAAGCGGAAATTCGGCGATTCACTCCGAAGCAAAACCGACGTCGCAATGGTCAACGAAGCCTTGTGCAAGATCCTGTGTCATAACCTTGTCGTACTCATTCACGAGATGTTTGAACTCGGAATTGATCCCGTGTTTCTGCCCAGCGGGATGAAACCTGCCCAACGGGAGGCTGTGAATTGAACCCGTTGGGCAAAGCCCCAAATACCCGCAACGCTACCCGAGAATACCCAATTCTCCTTTCGGGTATTCTCGGGTATAGTTACGGATATGCCGCTCGATCCTTTCAAGAATCTGGTACTTACATCGGACATGCTTCTGCTCGTCAGCGAAATCGACGAGTTCAAGGGTGCCTGGAAAGCACTCGGGATCCTGGCGCCGGATCGTCTGGCGACGTTACGTCAGATCGCGACGGTGGAGTCGGTCGGAGCCTCAACTCGGATTGAGGGCGCCAGGCTGACCGATCGTGAAGTGGACGTTCTCCTCTCCAACCTCGATCTCGGGTCATTCAGATCCAGGGACGAACAGGAGGTTGCGGGTTATGCGGAGGCAACGAAACTCGTATTCGATTCCTGGCGAGACATGCCATTCACCGAAAACCACATCAAGCAGCTGCACGGCACGGTCCTCCGATTTTCGAGTCGGGACGAGCACCATCGCGGGGGGTACAAGAAGACTCAAAATAATGTCGAAGCCTTCGATGAGCACGGCCGGAGTGTGGGAGTGATCTTTGAAACCGCCACTCCGTTTGACACGCCGCGGCTGATGAGCGAATTAGTTGCGTGGACGAACCGGGAGCTTTCAGGAAGCAGTCATCATCCGCTTCTCGTCGGCGCGGTTTTCGTGGTGCGATTTCTTGCAATACACCCGTTTCAGGATGGCAACGGCAGGCTCGCGCGCGTGCTGACCAACCTGCTTCTGCTCCGAACGGGCTACACATACGTCCCGTACAGTTCCCTGGAACGCGTTGTGGAGGAGAACAGGGAACAGTACTATCGCGCCCTTCGAAGCGCTCAGGGAACGCTCGATAAAGACGAGTCTCATTTGATGGACTGGCTGCGTTTCTTTCTTCTTTGCCTGGTGGAGCAGAAGAATTCTCTGGCGGAAAAGGTGAAGAGGGAAAAGCTCATGACTTCTCTCTCCGCCCTCGATGAGCTTTTGCTGCAAATGGCGCGGCAGCACGGCCGGCTCACGTTGACTGACGCGCTGGCACTTACCAAAGCCAATCGAAACACATTGAAGCTGCACTTGCGCCAGCTCGTTCAGGCAGGACGTCTCCAGCTCCTGGGACGCGGACGAAGTTCGTGGTATGAGGCCGTCTGAACCGGACACATCAGCGACTGCGAGCCGGAATGATTTCGGTTTTCGTTCTTGAATGCTACGTGCTCACTGAAGCAATATTTCCGGTCTGGCCGAAGCCTACCCTGCCGGTTCCCGATGTGCTGACCTATTCTCGTGCGCATTTCTTCCGGCAAGCCCTATCCGCTTGGCGCCACTCTCGATGGTTCGGGCGTGAATTTTTCTTTGTTCTCCGGCGTCGCCGACCGCGTGGAGCTGTGCCTTTTTGACGAGCTCGGACACGAAACGCGGCGTGACCTTCCCGAGATGACAGCGTTGTGTTGGCATGGGTACGTTCCAGGTCTTCGAGCGGGACAGCCCTACGGTTTTCGTGTGCATGGTCCATGGGAACCGGATTCCGGCCTACGCTGCAATTCGTCAAAACTGCTCCTGGATCCCTACGCCAGATGTATCCAGGGACGGTTGCGCTGGCACGAGGCTCTATTCGCGCATCATTTTGTCGATCCGCTGCATTCCCGGAACGATCTGGATTCCGCGCGATACGTGCCCCGATCTGTCGTTACCGATCCCGCTTTCGATTGGGAGAACGAGAAGCCGCTCCGAACCCAGTGGGACATGACTGTGATCTACGAAGCGCATGTGAAGGGCCTCACGGTGCGGCATCCCGGCATTCCCCCGGAACGCCGGGGTACCTACCTCGGGCTGGCACATCCCGCGGCCATCAATCACCTGAAGACTCTGGGGGTGACTGCGATCGAACTGATGCCGGTCCATCAGTTCGCGCATGACCTTTATCTGCTCAAGCGCGGACTGCACAATTACTGGGGCTATAACACCATCGGCTTTTTTGCGCCGCACAGCGAGTATTCAACCAGAGGCGGCCATGCGGGCCAGCAGGTGGAGGAATTCAAGCAGATGGTGAAAGCTCTGCACGCTGCCGGCATCGAGGTCATTCTCGATGTCGTTTACGGCCACACCGCCGAAGGCAATCATCTCGGACCAGTCCTTTCATTCAAGGGAATCGATAACCCGGCTTATTACCGCCTGGTCCAGGACAATCGCTTCTACTACATGGATTACACCGGCACCGGCAACAGCCTGAACACGCGCCACCCAAATGTGCTGCAGCTTTTGATGGATTCTCTCCGCTACTGGATAACCGAAATGCACGTCGATGGATTTCGCTTCGACCTCGCATCGACTCTGGCGAGAGGAGTTCATGATGTCGATCGGTTGTCCGCATTTTTCGATGTCATCCAGCAGGACCCGGTTGTGAGCCAGGTCAAGCTCATTGCGGAGCCCTGGGATCTGAGCGATGGGGGTTACCAGGTGGGCAATTTCCCGCCGCTGTGGTCGGAGTGGAACGGAAAGTTTCGCGACTGTGTGCGCGACTACTGGCGCGGGACCGACCGCACGTTGAAGGAGTTCGCTCATCGCATCTCCGGAAGCCCGGATCTGTACGAAACCGATGGACGGAGGCCGTGGGCGAGCATCAACTTCGTAACTTCCCATGACGGTTTTACGCTGGAGGATCTGGTCTGCTACAACGAAAAGCACAACGATGCCAATGGCGAATCGAACTCCGACGGCGAGAACGACAACCGATCATGGAATTGTGGCGCCGAAGGCCCAACGCCGGACAGCGCCATCAGGCAGCTTCGGGCGCGGCAGAAGCGCAATCTCCTGACGACGGTTCTGCTTTCGCAAGGTGTGCCCATGTTGCTTGCAGGAGACGAGATCGGACGGACACAGGGCGGCAACAACAATGCCTATTGCCAGGACAGCGAAACCTCCTGGTTGGACTGGGACCATGCGGACCAGGACCTCTTCGCCTTTGTGGCCAGAGTCGTTACGCTTCGGCGTCAGCATCCGGTGTTTCGCCGCCGCCGATTCTTTAGCCGCTTTGGCCTTCACTGGGATCAGTGCCGCGGAACCCGCTGGTATCGAAATGATGGACTGGCCATGCGTTCAGCGGATTGGATTACCGGTTATGCAAAAGCGCTTGGAATGTTTCTTGGCGGTTCAACAGCGGGCGATGCGGATGACGACTTTTACGTCGCCTTCAATGCCCACTTCGAGCCTCTGAAGTTCACCCTGCCGGTCGAGCTCCACCGCGCCTGGACGGCCGTCCTGGACACGGCCAACTGTCATGGAGAGCCTTCCCTCGAGGACTTTCCCAATGGCGCAATGTTTTCTGTGGATGCACGCTCGATCCTGCTGTTGCGCCGCAGCCGTTAGGACTTTTTCTTCAAAATACCGGAAACCTGACGTATGACAGCTGGGGATCCCGCGGTAATTGCCACAGAAGCACCGCTTTTATACTCAGGCTGGTCGAGGCGTGTGTCACGGCTCCGTTCTTAATTTCGCCTTATGTCCGACTTCAAGATTTCTTCGCTCATGGACTTACTTAAACTGGTTTTCTGGCTGACGCTCGGCGTCATGGCTGTGCCGGCGCTCGAGGCTCAGGATCCGCCCCCGGACATTTCTCAAACTGCGGATCCGGCCCAGCAGGGCGCTCGTATAGTCGAGGGCCGTCCGGCCGGTTATTTCATCAAGCGGACGATGCATCCGTTCACCTGGGTCGATGCAGGTGTACTCCGGCCAACATATCACCTGGCCTACAGCCTTCTAGTGGACAAATCGAGTCGGTCGCCGCAACGAATTCGGGTTGGATTCGGCGGAGCCGGACCCGATTCCGGGTTTGGTCCAGTTGTTGCGCTTCACCAAACCTTCTTCGGCCGAACGATCGAAATCGAAACCCCGCTGCTCTACACATACAAGCATTACCAGGCTTATCAATTCAATCTGCGCGTCCCTGCGGGGAGTTCCTACTTGTTTGCAGGCAGCGCCTACCGTTCACGGCCCGAGGACACATTCTTCGGAATCGGAAATGACTCGTCCAGGGACAACAAGTCTTCTTACAAGACCGTACATCGAGAAGCGGCAGTCGGCTTTTCAGCCCAGATCAACAAGACCCTGAGATCCACAGTCCGGTTGGGTTTTCAGAAAGTCGGCGTGACCGCGCCGCAATCCGGCGAGTCTGCTCAACAGGTGTTCGCCGCGAGCGATGTTCCGGCGCTGTTCACCGGCGCCAGTATGCGTTTGGCTTCGGTATCGATCGAGCACAACACCAAGGATGACCAGCACCGGGCGACGCGCGGAGGCCTGGAATTTGCAGAGGCCGGCCTCCACGAGGCAGTCGGCAAAGGAGACTTCGCCTATTGGAAATACCGTCTCCTGTTCCAGCGGTTCTTTTCTGTAAGCGGCGACGGTAACAAGGTCATCGTTGTTCGGGGTATGGCCGAGACCAATCAGGAAAAGGGCGGCAGCCAGGTCCCTTTTTTCGACATGCCTGTGATTGGAACGTGGGCAACGCTTCGCGGATTTGAAAACTACCGTTTCCGCGACAAGAGCGCACTCAGTCTGGGACTTGAATACCGGTATCGCATCTGGAGTGCATTCGACTGGGGCTTTTTTGTCGACAGGGGACAGGTCGCTCCCGAACCCGGCGACTTCGGCTGGCGCCGTTTTCACACAGGTTATGGCGCGCGCCTGATCATGGTACCCACAGCGAAGCTCCCGGTTACCCTGGATGTCGGCCACAGCAAGGAGGGATGGCGCGTGTATGTCAATCTCAATCCGGTGCTCTAGCGATCTGTCGATCAAGCGAACCTGGGAGACCGATGCGATTTAGGACGAAAGCGGGTTTCCTTTTCTTCCTCGCTGTTGCAACCGCCCTGGCTTTGCAAATCGACGTTCGCGCCGCAATAGATGTTCTATGGCTCGATTTCGATATGAAGAACATTCCCGAGCCCAAAGAACGCGGCACGAGCTTCTATGAGAACCTTTTCCATGAACAGTGGGTCGAAGGAGCGAAAAAGGATCTCGACGTTCCGCGATGGGTTCGGGCACTGGCCGGGAATCCCAAGCCGGCCATGAATGTGAATGCGGTCGATGAAGTGCCAGACTCGAGCTGGTACACGAACCGCCACCATCTACGCCATATGAGCATCGAGGAACTGGTGCGCGGTCCGAACCAAAACGGCCCGCCGGACTTCGATCAGGCCACGGTCACGAAAAGCAAAAGCTCCGGTGTCACGCCCGGCATGCAGCTCAAGGACAAGAAAGGAGACACCTACTTTATTAAGTTTGATCCCGCGAATGCTCCGGACCTTCAGTCCGGTGCGGAAGTGATTTCCACCAAGATCCTCTATGCTGCGGGATACAACGTTCCGGAAAACTACATCGCGTACATCCAACCTGACCAGCTTGTTATTGGACAAAAGCTCGAGATTCGTGACGCCTCGAACAAGCGGAGACCGTTTACACGGCAGGACCTGGCGAAAATGCTCGAGCCCGCCGCAAGGATGCCGGATGGACGCTACCGTGTTCTCGCGAGCAAAATGCTGCCAGGTATACCGAAAGGTCCTTTTGCCCACATCGGATTCCGCCGCGACGATCCCAACGACCTTATACCTCACGAGCATCGGCGGGAGTTGCGGGGCCTGCGCGTAATCGCTTCGTGGATCAATCACTGGGACATGAAGGAAGAACAAAGTCTGGATATGTATGTCGAAGAGCATGGCCGAAAGTTCCTCCGGCATTATCTCCTCGACTTCGGGTCGACGCTGGGCGCCGAGTATCCGGCGGCGTACTTTCGTGGTCGTGAGTACGCCTTCGATCTCGGGAGCGTCGTAAGGGAGATGTTCACGCTCGGGTTTTACGTGTCGGCCGCCGAGAAACAGAGCATTGTCCTGTTGCCGGAAGTTGGGGCGTTTACGTCGCAGGACTTCGATCCCGAGAACTGGAAGACAACATATGCGGTGATGGCATTTCAGAACATGACCGATGAAGACGCGTTCTGGGCCACTCGCATCATCCTGTCGTTCAGCGAAACCGAGATTCGGAGGATCGTCGAGACCGCCGAGTACAGGGATCCCGAGGCGACCGAGTGGGTGCTGAGAACACTTTTGGAGCGAAGACGTATCGTGGCGGACCACTGGCTGCGGCACGTCAATCCGATCGCGCGATTCTCGGTCGAGACCCGGCCGGAAGGCGTCGCACTGAGGTTCCAGGATTTCATGGTGGATTGGAATCTGGCCGATCGCGCATCGACGGAATATGCATACCAGATCAAAGGACATCAATATAACTCTGCAGAAATCACCACGCGAGATCCCGTCGTTCTGGCCGACCGCAAGACGTTGAGTGAAGCGCTCGAGAAGAGTGCCCCTGACGCGCCGCTCGCGGTCACGATCCGAACCAGGCGAGTGGGTACGGATCGGGATCCCGTCACCGTCTACTTATTTCCAAAAGCGAACGGGGAATTCGTCGTTGGACGAATCTCGCGCGGGTAGAAGTGCATTTCAGATGACGACGATCGCGATTGCAGTCTTCACCTGTACTCTTCTGGTGGGAATAGTCGCTCTGCTCGAACTGGGCCGCCGGATGGGACTGCGCGACCTGGCTGGACCCTTGCAGGGTCAAAGCGGGACCGGCGCAGTAGACGCTGCGGTTTTCGGGCTGATGGGCCTCTTGATCGCTTTCACCTTTTCAGGAGCGGCTTCGCGATGGGAGGTGCGGCGAACTCTGATCGTCCAGGAAGCAAACGCAATCAGCACGGCATACCTTCGGTTGGATTTGCTTCCGTCAAGCTCTCAAACAACGCTGCGGGACACCTTTCGCCGCTACGTGCGCTCGAGGCTTGCGATTTATCAAAAGATCCCGGATATCGATGCCGCGAGAGCGGAACTCGAGCAGTCCCACACCTTGCAAAATGAAATCTGGCAACAGGCCGTAGCCGCTGCGAAGCAGGCGGACAGCCCAGCGGTGCTGACACTCGTCTTGCAACCCATAAATGAAATGATCGACATAACGGACACTCGAACCGCAGCTCTTCAGGCACATCTGCCTTTTGTAATCTTCCTGATGTTAGCCGTCACCGTCCTCGCCTCTTCCATGTTGGCGGGCTACAACATGGGGGGAAGCGGAAAACGAAGCTGGATGCACGTCATCAGCTATGCGCTTCTCGTGTGTAGCGCGGTATATCTTGTCCTCGAGCTTGAATATCCGAGGCTGGGCCTGGTTCGCATTGACGGGGCGGACCAAATTCTCGCGCAGACCTTGGAAGGCATGAAGTGAGGTCGCGCCGAAAAGGATTACCACTCGATGCCATCTGTTCAGGCCGCACGAGATCCCCAATCCGCTTCATCCAGCGCCAGCCCAAGACTGCGAATTCTCAGCGCAAACATGACCCAGGCAAATCCCTGGACGATAAGGTCTATTCCGATATACAAACCCAGAAACCAGAGACCGCTGGCGGGCCAACCCGCGATCAAAATAGCACCCAACGCCAGAGAAACGAGTCCACTTACCGCGGACCAGCCCCAGTTTGGAAAACGCATGACAATGGCAGATACCGCCCGATAAATGCCGGCGACCATCAGAAACGCGGCAATCAGCAAAGTAAGACCGGCTGCGCCGGCCAGGGGAGCGCGTATGAGCATGATGCCGGTGATACCGCTGAGGATTCCAGCCGCCAACGAGAGCAGGAAACCGCTCCATCTGCCGGTCAGAAACGAAAGCAAGATCAATCCGGCACCGGCAACAAGGAGTATCGAGCCCAGGACGAAGGCCGAGAGCCAGGTCGTCGCGACAGCCATGGTGGCGGCGATGGCGCCCAGGAGTATCAAGAAGATTCCTAATGCGAAATACCAGCCCCAGCGATGACCGAACTCCGCGAGTCCGCTTCCGAAACGGTCGCGCGCGAGGTCGAAAAAGTCTGCGTTTCTCATATAGAGCTCCTTTCTCCAAAAGACACCTGCTCACTTGTGGTGCAAGACAGCAGCCGGGATTGAGCCCCACCAAAGGACGAATGAAATCAAGGGTCCGAATGAAGCCATGTTTCGCAGCAGAGTGCTGCAAGCCGGAGAGTCCGTAAATCTACTGAGGAAAAAGTCTCCTGCCCGCGGACTGTAACGGCCGTTGTTGAGACCTCAGCAGCGGATTCGTATGCTCTGGGCGTGGGTTTCAGCCGATCTGATTGTTTTGTGCCGGACTGTTGCGATGGGCACGCCGCTTGCACCTTTCATTGTGAAAGGGGCCACCGTGCATTCGCAGAATCTGAAAAAGCAGAACCCTTTCGAACGTTTGTTGTCGATCTTTGCGCCTGTCCACAGCGGCGAGGGATTCACATCGGTTCTGTTGATGGTCGATGTTTTCCTGCTTTTAACCGCTTACTACATCATCAAACCGGTTCGGGAGGCCCTGATCCTGGGCGAACTGGGCGCGGAAATCAAGAGCTATGCGGGTGCTGGACAGGCGCTGCTTTTCCTCTTCATCGTTCCTGTCTACGGAGCGGTCGCCAGCCGGGTCAATCGTGTCCGGCTCATCAACGGCGTAACGGCGTTTTTCATTTCAAACCTTTTGATCTTCTACTTTCTCGGCCAGTCCGACGTTCACCTCGGTGTTGTCTTCTTCCTTTGGGTAGGTCTCTTCAATCTGATGCTGATCGCTCAATTCTGGGCATTCGCGAACGATATCTATACTCACGAGCAGGGAAAGCGTCTGTTCGCCATCATCGGCATAGGCAGTTCGCTTGGAGGCATTTTCGGGGCGCGGCTGGCGGGCGGGCTTTTCAAGCCCCTGGGTCCATACGCGATGATGCTGGTAACGGCGGCCCTGCTCAGCGTGTGCATTGTTTTAACGACGTGGATTCACCACCGCGAAAAGCGTGGCCTGGCGGGGAGGATCACGCGAAAACCGGAGGATCTAAAGCTCCCACGGTCGTGCGGTTTTAGCCTGGTGTTCAAGAGCCGTTATCTATTGCTGATTGCCATGCTGGTATTGCTTTCCAATTTCGTGAATACAACGGGGGAATTTATTCTTGGCAAAGCTGTCGCTCAACACGCAAGAGAGGCTGTTGGTGCTGCCGGCGCCGCGAGTGAGGAGGCCTATATCGGAAAGTTCTATGCCGACTTCTTTTTCTGGGTAAATGTGGTCAGCGGCGCGCTACAGATGTTTGCTGTTTCGCGAATCATCAAGCGTTTTGACATCAGGCCGGCCCTGTTCTTCCTTCCATTGATCGCTTTCGGAAGCTACACGCTGCTGGCTTTCGTGCCCGTCCTGAGTTTCATTCGGCTTGCCAAGATTGCGGAGAACAGCACGGACTATTCGATTCAAAACACGGCCCGGCACGCCCTGTTCCTGCCGACCAACCGGCAGTCCAAATACAAAGCGAAAACCGCAATCGATAGCTTCTTCTGGCGTGCGGGCGACGCTTTGTCGGCGCTTCTGGTATTCCTCGGAACCAGGCTCGCCTTCGACAGCCGCAATTTTGCCCTCGTGAATATCGTCCTGGTGTGCGTGTGGCTGAGTGTCGCGTACAGCCTCACGCGAATCGACAGGCGCTCGGATGAAGAGCCGAGTTCCTCAGCCGAGGTGCAGCCTGAAGCCGCGTAGGAGCATGCGGCGCCGCTCTATTGGAAGCTATGCCTTGATGAGGCGTTCGCGGACTGCATAACGGACCAGTTCCACAACAGAGTTGAAGCCCAGTTTGCGCATGACTGCCGCGCGATGTGTTTCGACGGTTTTGACGCTGATTCCGAGAGCCGCAGCAACTTGCTTGTTGGATTTTCCAATACCCAGCAACTGGACGACTTCGCGCTCGCGATCGGTGAGCGGAGAAGACTCACTGGCATGAGTCGCGGACTTCAAGAAGCTATTAAGGAGTGTCTCAGAAGCTCTTGCCGCAAAGAAAGGCTTGTGCCTCGACGCACTTTCGATGGCTTCGATGAGCTTTCGCCCGCCTTCGGATTTCAGAACGAATGCGCGAGCGCCGGCGGACAGAACTTCGCGGATTAGATATTCGGTGTCGTGCATCGTGAAAATCAGCACTTCAATTTGTGGCTGATCCCTCTTGATCAGGCGCGTCGCTTCCAGCCCGTCGAGTTCAGCCATTTCCAGATCCAGCACGGCGATATCCGGTTGCAACTGGGCCGCGAGCCGGACAGCCTCTTTTCCCGTGCTTGCTTCACCACATACCTGCCAGCCTTCCCGGCCTTCCAACATCGTGCGCACTCCTTTGCGCACAACATCGTGATCGTCGGCCAACAGGACTCTGACCCTAACTGGCACTGCTTTCATTCATTATTCCCTTGTTTGAATAGGTACTTGAGCCACAAGCCGCACGCCATCGTTGTTGGACTCGATTTCCAGATGTCCACCGAGACGGCGAAGCCGCTCCTTCATACTGGGTATTCCGACTCCGAGCCGGGCCGCGCTCTCCGGCTGAATTGTCCAGTCCTGCAACCCACGGCCGGCATCCCCGATCTGCAGCACAAGCTGATCGGCTCGCTTTTCGATGAGCACAGTCGCGCTGCGACTCCCGGAATGCCGAAAGACATTGCTCAATCCTTCCTGGACGACATGAAACAGGTCTGTCTCTACCTCTTCAGGCAGTCTTCCGATGTCTTGAGCCGCTTCGAGGCTGACGGCGATACCACTGCGCCGCGTGAATCCATCGATGTACCATTTCAAAGTTGGAATCAAGCCGATGCGGTCCAATGACGGTGGATGAAGCAGATACGAGAGCGTGCGCACTTCCTGCAAACTGCGCTCGCACAGAGTACGGCACTCCTCAAAGATTTCGATTCCTGCAGGCGTCAGTTTGCTGTTTTTCTGGCGCAGGTTTTCGAGATTGATCGTAAGAGCGAAGAGATTTTGAGCAGTGATGTCGTGAAGCTCTCTTGCGATCTTCCTCCTCTCGTCGTCCTGCAGGCTCAAAAGCCGGGATGAGAGGTGCTGCAATTCCATTTCGGCGCGTTTCATTTCAGTAAGGTCTCGGACAATAGACAACAATTTCCGGTCTCCACATTTCACGATGCGCGTCTCGAAAAACTTCACCTGATTGCCGATCAACAAACTGTAGTCCACGCTTGCAGGTTCGCCCGACGACACCACCCGTCGAAAATGGCGGGCGAACTCTTCGGCCAGATCCGAGGGCATGATCTCGCACATATTCCTTCCGAGAAACCGCTCGGGAGGTGCATAGAGGTTGCTCGGATCTGCGGCATACCAGTCCAGGTATGTGCCCTCCTCGCTCAACAAAAACATCATGTCCGGCAGAGCACTGAGGATGGCTTTGTTTCTTGCCTCAGATTCCTTTAGCGCCTGGGCTCCCGTCTCGCGCTCGGCCAGCAGTCTTCCACGCCTTGAGCGTTCCAACAGGAGAATGCCGATGAGGGCAGCCTGTCCAACGGCAATTCCCAGAACAGCGCCGATATACCAGTTGTATCCTTGCCACGTAACCGATAACAAAACTGCGCAAAACATGTTCAGCCTCCGTCTGGTTTGGCGGCCGGGCATCCTGCGAACGGAATTTGAACAGAGCGGCGACATGCTACCACGTTGCTCCAGGGAAAGATTCTGTTACCTTCGCAGTGACATCCGAGACGCCAGGTGATAATTCCTGCCACGCTCTATTTCTTGACACGCGTCTCACCATCGAACCCACAGTCTCACCGATCTCGTCTGGTGGATAGGGCTTCTGAAAGATCGGATAACAGGACAGCCATGGCGCGGCTTTTAAGGCAAGCGCAGGATCCGCGCACGTAATCACAAATGACGGATCGGGAAAGCGGCCGAGCAACCTCAGGACTACGGCAGCCGATTCGTCGTAAGGCGGTCCGAGGTCAAATACCACGACACTCGGGCTGCACGACACAATCAAGTCCTGTATTTTCTCCGGCCCCTGAGATGGTTCGACACCGCGTGACTTCAGGTTCCGGTGACGCAGAACCAGGGAGACCAATTGAATGACATCAGTATTCCAGAGAATCAGCGCAACGTCGATGCGTGTATTCATGGCGCTCGATGGTGCGTCTCCGCAAACAGAAAGTCGATACGGAAAACTTCGGATATTCGAGCGAAACTGCTCGCAGCCCGCCGGCAACGGGAATATTAGAGGAAAAGCTTACCGGCGCTGCGGATGATCACCTCGAAGGGTACGGCTGAAAGCGCAATGGGAAGAAACGGTAGAAGTGTGACCAGGATCAGCTCTCGTAAAGCTCCGAAGCTTACGGGGAAGTAGGCAATCTGATACACATTGGAGACGATCGAGTACAAGTCCGTTGTTGCGGAGAAATCCGGCATTTCAAGCGCCCCCTGTGTAACGCTCTTTCGTTCCTTCAGCCACTTGAGTTCAAACTGTTCGCCCAGGGCGCAACCCAGCCGGCTGTATTCGAGTGCGCCTCTCTCCTTCAACTTGACAAGGTTGGGTACGAAAACAGTGAAAGGCATCAAAAAGAATATGAGAACGAAGGCCAGCACCCCGGCGACGAGATATCGTGAGTCATAGAACGATCCTCCCGTCTGAAGCTGGTTGCCGATCCTGCCCGCCGCAATGGCGGCAAATGCGAAGCTAAGAGGCAGGTAGCCCCGGAGTGCGCTGCTAAGAAATTTCAGTCCTCCGGCGTGATCCGGATGTGCGGGAATCAAATGCAGATTGAATTTTGAAATCCGCGACAGCAATCTCCACCACACCAACTGCCGCCACGTCCAGCCAAGGATCAGAAGTACGAGGAGCGGCAAGCTCACAAGAGCGTGCCATTGTCCCGCAACCGTGTACACGAGACCGCGGCTTCCATGGCGGACATACCACTTCGGCAGGTCTTCGACCGGCAACATCGCGGCCAGTCCCGCTACTGCACCGTACGTGAAAAGCACAGCGAAGATCTCCACCCAGACTGAATTCAGAAACCGTCTAGTGGCCGCAAAATCGGCAAGCAACCGGTCCCTGTCCTCGTCCCGGACCATTCCGGAATCGAGAAAATGGAAAGGAATTTTCGAGAGTCTCGGCAGGCACCAGGCCTCAGCGGCCACAAGTAAAGGCGCAGCTATGAGGAATCGTGCGTGGGCACCGAAGTCCCGGAGGAAATACCAAAGCGATCCATCGTGTGCGAACATTTCCCGAATTGCGATCAACGCCAGCAACGGCGGCCATCCAATGAGCCCCACGAGGAAAGCGCGGAGAACGACCTGACGATCGCCGCTTTTGATCAGGCCGAGGCGTCTTTGGAGCGCAGACAGAGGACCGCCCCCAAATAGATCTTCGGGCATTCGAGTGAACCCGGGCTAAACGAGCTTTATGCGAACGGCATACCGAATCAGCTCCGCAGTTGTCCGGACACCCAGCTGACGCATGATTTCATATTTGTGAGATTCGGTAGTGCGGGTTGAGATTCCCAGCACGGCCGCGACTTCCTTCATCGTCTTTCCCTCGGCAAGCAACTGCAGCACCTCCCGCTGGCGTAGAGTGAGTGTCGTTTCCCGGGAGATCTCTTTGGGTCCAGCCGTCAGCAGAGTCGAAATCAGGTCTCCAGCGAGCAAGGGCGTTATGTAGGTAGTGCCCCGCGCGACACATTGAATCGCCTTCATGAATTCTTCTGCGCTGCAGAGTTTGAGGACGTAACCCGATGCGCCGGCCCGGAAGGCCTCTTCGACCAGGGGAAGATCGGCATGCATACTGAGGAAAAGTAGTTTCGCGGTACTCGCTTCTTTGCGAAGAATACGCGCTGCATCAATGCCATTGAGATAGGGCATCGAGATATCCGTGACAATGACGTTGGGGTGGCTCTGTCGAGCCATTTCAACCATCGCGCGCCCATCCCGCGCAACTCCAATAACCTCAAATTCTTGCCGCACAAGATTAACAAGTGCGTCTGTCAACATTACGTGATCATCTGCGAGTAGAACGCTTGTCCGATTCATGCATTCTCCTTTAATTAGAGCTGAGGATCGACTTGGACTATCACAGACAAGTTCCACCAAATGAGGCGGAAGGTAAATCGGGTAAATCATGTATTGAAGAAAATCAGGTAAATCCTGTATGAAAATATAGGGTTCCTATGTAGGCGCTAATGGTGTTAAAAAAGTAGGTGCTCATGGTGTTAAAAAGGCGGTCCGAGGGAGAGAAACGGAATAAGGATTTTAGTGGCGGATGACCACGAGGTCCTTCGAAAAGGAGTGTGCACGCTGCTGGCGGCGCACCCGGGATGGTCCATTTGTGGCGAAGGAAGCAACGGTCGCGAGGCCGTCAAGCTTGCTTTGAAACTGAAACCCGACGTTGTAGTCCTCGATCTGGAAATGCCTGTTCTGAACGGTGTGGAAGCAACACAGGAGATCAAACGGGCGCTGCCTGACACCGAGATTCTGATCTTCACCATACATGATGAGGAGTATCTCATCACCGAAGCTCTGAGAGCCGGTGCCCGCGGCCACGTTCTAAAAACGGATACGGCTGAAGAGTTGATCGACGCAGTCGAGGCGCTTGCAAAGCATATGCCTTCCTTCAGCGCGAGGGCTTCAGAGGTGCTGCTGGAACACTTGCTGAAGGCGGGTGCGGAATCCGACGAAACCCCCGGCCTGACTCGGCGCGAAGGTCAAATCGTTCAGATGCTTGCTGAGGGAAAGGCGAACAAAGAGGTCGCTTCTAATCTTCGAATAAGCGTGAAAACTGTAGAGACTCACAGAGCTGCGATCATGCGCAAGCTCGGATTCACCTCGATCACCGAACTGGTCCGCTACGCAATACGCAACAAACTCATCCGACCCTGACTAGTCTCAGGTCCTCCGGCAGGGGGATCCCCACGTGTACTACCGTGCCGACGCCGGGTGAGCTGCTCACTTCCAGGCGTCCTCCAATGCACAGCACTCGCTCTTTCATGCTGAGAAGACCGAGTCCGCCCTTTTGTATGGCATCCGATTGAATGAATCCTCGGCCGGTGTCGGAGACTGTCAGCTCGACGTGAGTGAGCGTACGCTGCAGAACAATACGGGCGCTATCGGCCCCGGAATGTTTGGCAATGTTCTGTAAGCATTCCTGGGAAATCCGGAATATACAAAGCTCCAAATCAAAGGGAAGACGTTTGAACTCCGCCGGAACCACAACATCTATTCGGATCCCTCGCGTTTTTTTGAATTCCTCACACAGCGTCTTCAGTGCAGCGCCGATTCCCAGGTACCGCAGCAGCGGCGGGTGAAGACAATGCGAGAGATTGCGAAGGGCGTTTGAAAGATCTGTGAGGTTATCAATGACTTCACTCAACTGGTGCGTGGTCGAGCCCGACCTTTTGGAGCGTTGCTTCATGATGTCGCGCACCGAGAACGCCATCAATGCGATCCTGTTGCCGAGATCGTCATGAATTTCTCGTGAAATTCTCTGCCGTTCCTCCTCTTGCGCATGGATCAAACGCCGCCCAACCTCCTGCAGGCGTCTGAAGCTTTTGTCTCTGGAAAGCTGTAGTTCAGTGATATCCATATGAGCGATGGCAACCCGGGCATCCCTGTAGGAGATCGGCGTGACGACCATACGGAAGTAGGCCGGCCCCGTGGGAGTGTGGCAGGCATAATCCATGCTGAAGGATTGAGCCTTTTCTTTCAGAACCGCGCGGATTCCGTTGTGAGCTTCCCGAGCATCGGCGGTGGAGGAACCACTGGCCTGGCGGCAAACTTCCAAATAGTTCACTCCCGGTCCGACGCGATTCGACGCCGCACCGGCCTTTTCGGCAAGCGCCATCCAGGCGTTATTGACCGCAACGATATTTCCGTGAGAATCGACGAGCGCTATCCGGTCTGTGACGGTGGGGACCTGTGTCACAAGCTCCCGCACGACCGTCGGACGAGCGATTGCGGTAGTCATATTGGAATTCCTTTCTGGAGTGCTCACGGCATCACCAGAGCCTGACGATTGTGACTGTGAACTCGAGCATTGATAAAGCTCCTATTTCGACTTTCCAGTTCCATCAATTGTTTTCCAGCTGAAGCTAAAGGACGAGTCCTGCGTCGGTGAGCTTTGCGTAATTACTACCGGGTTTTTGGAGCCGGTAGTATAGCGCACGTTTGATCCTACGCAATCAGTAGAACTTCCCCCGTACCGCATGTCTTTACTTCGCAGGTTACATATTTGTAATACGGTACGCAGTGCCTGCGCGGCAGTCTGTGAGCACGGCCGGGACGCATCCGGACTCTGGCGTTCTGCCACCGGCCGACGATGTAGCATGTGCGTGTCCTGCCTGCGTGGATTTCGCAAGGCTGGTAAAGTTTGGCGGGAACACCGGTAAGACTGCGGAGACTAAGCCACCAATTTCATCCGCACGGCGTGCTGAATGAGTTCTGCGCTGCGCTGGACACGGAGAAGCCTCATCATTTTGTATTTGTGCCATTCGACCGTACGCGTCGATAGATTCGTGACGGAGGCGATTTCCTTCATGGTTTTGCCTTCAGCAAACAATTGAAGGATTTCGCGTTGACGTGGCGTGAGCGCCTCAAAATCGGTGCTGGCATTGGCGGGATCTCTTAATACGTCGATCAAGCCTGCAGCGATGGTCGGTGACAGGTACATGTGGTTCTGCAATACCGCCTCGATGGCAACGGTGAGTTCCTCGTAGGTCGACTCCTTGTTCACGAACGCCGAACCGCCGCAGTTGAAACACTCGCGCGCGAGTTCGGCGTCAGCATGCATGGTCAGGAAAACGATCTTGGGTGTGTACGTGTCCTTGCAAAGGGAGCGTATGCTCTCCAATCCACTCATGAGCGGCATCGTGATGTCGGTCACGATGACGTCGGGTTTGTGCTCTCTCGCGGATCTCTGTAGCGCTCTACCGTCTCCGACGATGTCAACCACATCGTATCTTGGAACAAGGAGTTGAGCCAACGCCTGGGCAAACAGCATATGGTCATCTGCCAGCAATACTCGCTTTGTCATCATAGTTCACTTCCGTAGTTCAGGTTCGACATCCATCATTGGCGGAGAGCGCGCGAATCGCAATCCGGCATATTCCGGATGCTTCCCGAAAAAATACAAAGCTTGCCACGCACTTGTCCCGATACCGGCCAAAGTTCCGTCTTCATAGATTGGGATTAGTGAAAAGACCCCTGAAATCCTACAGCGTCGGGCGCGAGGGTCAGCGTGTTCTGCCAGGGCCCCACAGCAAAGACGTGGTTCGTCCGCATGCGGATCACATGAATTGAGGTATGGCTATGGTGTCCACGAGAAGGCAATCGGCTCAAGAAGGCGGCGAAAGTGTTGCTTATCCGGCCGCCCGCTTTGTGACCGATTTCGCGCGTCTGATAACGGACGTGGATCGACTGATGGTCGATATCCGCAGCGCCGCCGAACAAGACGGCACATCCGGGAAGACGAACGGCCGGCCGCGGAAGTCGACCTTGAACGACACGATTTCAACGTTACGGGACCACGCCCGGGTGTTTGTCAAATCGCTCAGATATTACGGAGTCCTGCATGACCGGGTTCCCATTCCTTACCTGGAGCTCGATGGGAAAGCACGGATTCTCAGGACAAACGAGGAGTGCGCGGAGATGCTCAACGGCGCGTCAACGCCGCTGGTAGGGAGATCCTTGTTCGACTTTGTAGCCGACTCCGACATCAAACGGCTCCGAGAGCGTTTTGCGATTTCCCGCCACACCGACAAACCGTGCGCTGTACACGTTACGATCGTTCACAAGGGAAAACGCATTCCTGTCGAATTCCGGATTCGTCGACAGTTTGTCGGCAGCGAGATAGGTTACCTGGCAGTAATCGAGGGCGATCACTCATCGGATGGCTCAAATTCAGTGGGGAAAGACGGCGCGCCCTCCTTGCATGAGCTCGTCGTGAGTCTCAGTCGAGCATACACGTTGAGGTCCGTGGCCGAAATCGTTGGAAATTACTGCCGCACCGCTTTCGGCAGCCCTGCGGGAATGATCTTCATCGAACGCGATGGCGACCTGCAGTTGCTCTCGAAGTGGCGATCCAGGCACATTTCGAAAAAGTATCTCGCGGAAGAAACGATCAAGAAAGGCCCGGCCATCACTGCGTTTCGCACGGGCGAGCCGATGTTCTGGTCCCGACGTCGCAAGTCCGGCTCAACCATTTCCCGCTACCTGCGCGACCCGTTCCCACAATCCCGCGGCCGGAGTGTCGCATTTTTGCCGATCTGCGGTTTGGAGCAACGGCCTCTCGGCGTCCTGACTATTGTTCTTCCGACTCAGGACGAAGTGTCTCCGGAAGTCCGCGACGAGCTGCTTCGATTGGGACAGATTGTGTCAGGATGCATCGTTCGCGCGCGCGCTTACGATGAGGCGCTTGACGCCCGCGCCAGAGCAGAACATGCCTATCAGCGAAAAGAAGAGTTTTTTTCGGTGCTCTCGCATGAACTGAAAAACCCAATGATGCCCATACTGGGTTGGGCGGTCGCCCTCGGCAGCGGAACTTTACCGGCCGACAGGCAGAATCAGGCCATCGAGGGAATCGTTCGCAATGTCAGAGCTCTGAACTACCTGATCGACGATCTGTTCGATGCGGCGCGCATTTCGTCCGGCAAGCTGCGCCTGGAGCTTGGAGAAATGCGAATACAGGAGATTGCGCGTGAAGCGCTGACAGCTATTCAACATGTTGCTGAAGACAAGAAGCTACGCATCTCCACCGACATATCCGAAGCCGTACCGCCGTTCTTTGCGGATTCCCGTCGAGTGCGCCAGGTTCTGATGAACCTGTTGACGAATGCAGTGAAATTCACTTCAGGGGGCGGTTCCATCGCATTGAAAATCGTCAGGCGCGGCACTGTCGTGCAATGCACTGTGTCCGACACGGGGAAGGGCATTGAAGCCAAGTTTCTGCCTTTTGTGTTCGACCCGTTTCGACAGGAAAATCGTTTGACGAAATCAAAAAATTCGGGGCTCGGCCTCGGACTCGCCATCGTGCGTGAAATAGTCACGCTTCACGGCGGTACGATCAAAGCGCTCAGCGCGGGAGCAGATCAGGGGTCAACGTTCATTCTTCGATTGCCGATTTCCAGGCGAAGACCAGTGTCCCTGGCGGAAATTCATACGCAAAATCCAAAGTAGCAGTTACATCGCACTCCGAAAAAAGATTCCAGATGATCCGAAGGAATCCGGATATTCCGCTTATTTTCGTTCAATTCTAATTTCGATGTAGCACTTCATAAAGATCCGGAGAGGAGAACCCTAAATGGAAGCAAAGACATCACTCGCTTTGACAAAGTTGGACCGTATGGTCCGGGTGGACGGTGGAACCTTCATGATGGGTTCCGATCATTTTTATCCGGAAGAAGCTCCGGCGCATTCCGTGACGGTCGGGAGTTTTTGGATCGATCCCGCTCCGGTCACGAACGCGCAGTTCGCGAGCTTCCTCGAGGCGACGGATTACGTGACGATGGCGGAACGGCCGGCAAATCCGGCGGATTATCCCGGAGCGAAGGCGGAGATGCTCGCACCTGCGTCCATCGTTTTCGTACAGCCGCGCAACCGGGTCGATATGCGCAATCCGTACAACTGGTGGCGCTATGTGCGCGGCGCGGACTGGCGCCATCCTTTCGGGCCGAAGAGCTCGATCGAAGGTCTTGAGAACCATCCCGTCGTCCATGTCGCCTACCCGGATGTCGAAGCTTACTGTCTTTGGGTCGGCAAAGATCTGCCCACCGAGGCGGAATGGGAATTCGCCGCGCGCGGCGGATTTGCAGGCGCCGACTATGCCTGGGGCGATGAGATCGAGCCCGATGGGGAAATCATGGCCAACACCTGGCAGGGCGAATTCCCGATCCAGAACCTCGTGAAGGATGGTTTCAAATGGACATCCCCCGTCGGATCGTTCCCTGCAAACGGTTACGGACTGTACGACATGATTGGAAACGTCTGGGAGTGGACTTCGGACTGGTATCAGGACCATGGCGCCATCCGTCAAGCCTGTTGCGGCAGCGTGAATCCCAAAGGAGGCGAACGTGACAAGAGCCACGATCCGCGCCTGGACGGTGTGCGCATTCCAAGGAAAGTCATGAAAGGAGGCTCGTACCTGTGCGCGCCGAACTACTGCCAACGGTACCGGCCTTCGGCTCGAATGGGCCAGCCCATTGACACCTCCACGTGTCACCTGGGTTTTCGATGCGTACGCCGCGTTTCCGATTTAAAGGGTACCTAAAACATTTAGAAGCGATGCGAGGGACAGAATATGGCAAAGCAGAAACCGAACATTCTTTTCATAATGGGCGACGACATCGGCTGGTACAACATAAGCGCATACAACCTCGGCGTGATGGGATATCGCACGCCGAATATCGATCGCATCGCCAAAGAGGGCGCACTTTTCACAGACTGGTACGGACAGCAGAGTTGCACGGCGGGGCGCGCGGCATTCATCACCGGACAGTCGCCTATCCGCACGGGGCTGACCAAGGTTGGCCTGCCGGGAGCCGACATCGGCTTGCGCGCCGAAGATCCCACCGTAGGGGATGTCCTGAAGTCCCTCGGATATGCCACTGGGCAGTTCGGCAAAAACCACCTGGGCGACCGCAATGAATTCCTTCCCACAGTGCACGGTTTCGACGAGTTCTTCGGCAACCTGTATCACCTCAATGCCGAAGAAGAACCGGAAAACCCGGACTATCCAAAGAATCCCGACTTCAGGAAGCGATTCGGTCCCCGCGGCGTGCTTCATTGCTGGGCTACAGACAAAGACGATCCCACAGAAGACATGCATTACGGCCGTGTGGGCCGGCAAAAGATCGAGAATACCGGTCCGCTGACCAGGAAACGAATGGAGACGATCGACGAAGAATTTCTGGCCGCCGCCAAAGACTTCATCGAGCGGCAGCAGAAGGCAGGCAGTCCGTGGTTGTGCTACTTCAACTCGACCCGCATGCACGTGTTTACGCACCTGAAGCCGGAGTCGCAAGGCAAGACCGGGCTCGGCATATATCCCGACGGTATGGTGGAGACGGACGGTCACGTCGGCCAGTTGCTGAAGCTCATCGACGACCTCGGAGTTACGAATAACACGATCGTCGTCTACACGACCGACAACGGCGCCGAAGTCATGACATGGCCCGACGGCGGCAGCACCCCGTTCCGCGGCGAGAAGGATACGAACTGGGAAGGCGGGTTCCGCGTGCCTTGCGTTATCCGCTGGCCCGGCGTGATCAAGCCCGGGACGATCTTGAACGACATGTGCGCGCATGAAGACTTCATCCCGACCTTTGCCGCAGCCGCAGGTGAACCTCAGATTGTGGACAAACTGCGTAAGGGTCACAAGCTGGGAGACCGCACCTTCAAAGTGCACCTGGATGGCCTTAACCTCCTGCCCTTTTTCAAAAGCGAAGTGAAGGAATCGCCGCGCAAGGCTTTCCTCTACTGGAGCGACGACGGCGATCTGGTCGCGATTCGGGTGGAGAACTGGAAAGTTGTCTTCAAGGAGCAGCTCCATAAAGGTCTGGAGGTGTGGCAGCGCGATTTCACCAACCTGCGAGCCCCCAAGCCATTCAATATTCGTGCCGATCCGTTCGAGCGTGGCGATGAAAGCCTTCTGTACGGCAAATGGCTGGTGGACCGGAGTTTCCTCCTGGTGCCTGCCCAGGCTGTCGTGATGCAGTGGATGTCCAGCTTCCAGGAATTTCCCCCGCGCCAGAAGCCGGCCAGCTTCAATCTCGAAGAAGTGATGCGGAAGATGACCGCGCCCAAAGCAGCATAAGGGCAGAAAGGATGTTCATGTTCAATGCTTCGAAAGTTGTTCGTACTCTGCTGCCCACTGCCGGCGTTTTCCTTTTGACCGTGAACCTCGCTGCCCAATCGATTGGCATGCAGCGCATCACACTGGCTCAGGCCCAGGCGCAAGCTGCTGCCAACCCTGCGGTGAATCTGGCTCAACTCGGCATCGATGCGGCACGGTATCATCGACGGGCCGCGCAGGCCGATTATTTTCCCAAGATCGACTCCACGTTTGCCAACCTGCATTTCAACAAATTCCTCGGTCAAACGATTCAGTTGGCCCGCCGGACGGCCGACGTGCCGCTGCTGACAAAGGACCAGACCCTCTTCGCTGTGACCGTGACACAACCGGTCACTCCCCTATTCAAGGTCCGGGCGGCGGTGGATATCGCAAGAGCCGACGAAGAAATCGCAAAGGCGAAGGCGACGCAGTCCGCTGCGCAGGCCGCGGATAGCGTCGAGCGGCTCTATTTCGCTCTTTTGATCGCCCAACGCCAACAAACAGTGGCTCAGGCGAAGGTCCAAATGATCGACACCGGTTTGCAAGTGGCAAGCATCGCTACACCGCCATTCGACGTGCCGGAACGTCGGACGACGCTCCTCAAAACCAGTGAAGAACTCGCGGCAGCGCAGGGCCGGGTGATTCAGCTGAGCCGGTCATTGAATGCCTTGATCGGTTTCGCACCGGACACCGCACTCGAGCTGGCTGCGCCGGAACCGGCGGTCGAAACGGTCTCTCTCGCGGAAGCGACACGCCAGGCCGTGATCAACAGCCCGGAGGTTATCGAAGCCGAACAGACCGTTGTCAAGGCGCGGGCCGCAACGAAGTTGTCCAAGCTGGAGTACGTTCCTGACGTCGCCGTCATCGGCGGCTACATACATGAGGTCGCCGTGCCCCTGTTGCCCAGGGACTTTTCTTTCATCGGCGTGATGGCGTCTCTGACCATATTCGACTTCGGAAAACGCGAGAACACCGTAAACGAGCGTAAGACACAGCTCGCCATGGCTGAGGCGGCCGTGCAATTGGTGAAAGCCAAGGTGGCGGCGGGCGCTCAGAAAGCCTTTCTGGATTTGGAGCGCACGCAGAAGATTCGAGACCTGACGCGGAAGTTCGCAACGATGCCGGCAGCCGAAGGAACTCGAGCCCAGGCCGAGGCGGAAATGTTTCAGGCGGAGCTCGATTACCGTGTCGCCGGTTCTCAACTCAAGCGGGTCATCCTGGGACAGTAGGCAAACCCGCCACTGGAACGCCGATCACTTCATCAAGCCCGAAGAACGACTGCACCTGGCCATGGCTATTCAATAGTAAAATGCGGGCGGTCATCAACCCGCGGCTACGTGCTCTGTGGAGCATCCCGCTTTCTTCGCATCATTCTTGCCACACGGTTGACCGGGCCGCGAACAGCCACGTACGGGATGATGGCGAGAAGCGTGGCTATCAGAACTGTCTGGAGAGGGTGGACCTGTTGCAAGACCACGAGCTGATAAACAATGTCGAGTATGGCCGCGACTGTGAAGATCACACCGACGGACTTCCAACCATCCTGCATCATTTCCCGCCGGTGTACCGGATCGGTGAAAAGCGCCCAGAAATACGCCGGGCGTCCTTTCCGGGCATCTTCCAGACCGTCATGTATCGCGAAGAAGATTGCCATTGCCGGCTGCAGGTAGAATCGCATGGCCAGTGGTCCATCCGGCCGCGCGGCAATCTCGTGCAATGTTCGAATGAGCCAATCGGCCATGCGTTCCTCCTTAGTCGCGGACGCGCTGGACGGCCGGAATTGCCCACTTGCCGTTCAGGATTTCCTCTTTGGGCCAATATAGCCGCATGAATAAACTGAAGGAGTCATCGGGCGCAGGCAGCCAGTTCGATTCTTTGTCCCGGCCCGGAGAAGCGCGCTGCACGTAAATCGGAAGCGACCCGTCAGCATCGAACTTCAGCTTGTCCCGGTCGCCGATCGCGTAGCGGTGGATCGGGTTCTCAGCAAGAAACTGTTTGGGGTTATACACCGTGATCGACCAGAAGGCGTTGACTGGCGGGACCTGCCCTTTTCCAAAACGAATCACATATTTGTTCTTGCCGCTGAGAGCTTGGCCTTCGGAGTCCGCCGTTGTGTTCGGATAAACGGCGTCTTCGGGCAAGTTCGCTCCGAGGCCGACCATCGCGACCGCCGCGCGCCACGAATAATCCGTGCCGAAATCCCCCGTATTCTCAGGCAATATGCTCCAGCCGTTGACAGCGCCTCCGCGCGACCTTTTGGCCTCGACGGCGATCTTTTTCTGGCCTTCATGGACACTTGCGTCGAGCCCTGCGGCGACGGCGGGATCGAAACTGTCCAAATCAAACGGCCGGCCCGGAGCAATGCCGGCGGCCGCGAATCGCTGAATCGCAGGAGTATCGGCGTAAGCAGGTGAATGCGCCTTCATCAGACTGTTGAGCCGCGCGAAGAACACACCGGCGTTCATCCTTGCGACCTGCTCGACCGGAGGCGTCCTTATGTCGATGCCATCTTTGACCGGTACGTTTGGCGGCGGAGCATAAGGTTTGCCCCACGCACTCAGCGGGGTCAGGCGGTACTGATCCTGGATCGCATGAACCGTGGCGTAGTCGGTTTTTCCGTTCGTCTGTGTGCGGCCGATCACAAAAACCATGTTGGTTGGGGAGTAAATGACCTGCATTTCGTCGGGCGGCCTTCCGAGCCACTGCGGTCCGATGATGGCGAAGTCGGCGTTTTTCGAGCCGGTCGTGCGCGTTCCCGGTGCGGCAAAGACATTCGTCCATGCGTCCAGCATTTGCATCAGGTAGTACCGGTCGCCGGCATCGGGAACGCTCAGGACCATCGGGCCCTTTGACAGGTCGAGCCAGGCCGTGGAGTACAAGGTGTCCACGTTTGGGCTGACCACGTCAGTAAAAGTCGGGTCGGGAAATTCCCGGAGGCGGAGGAACTGGTTGACCGGCGCTTTACGTCCGTCGGGTTTCGAAACGGCGGTCATGACCTCGCGGGTCACGTCCATCAGGACCAATGGGTACCCGTAGATGTATGCCTCTGTGCCAATCTTCAAGGCTTCTTCAGTGGACAATGAAAGCGGAAGTTTGTCCTTCAAGATAGAACTCTCCTTTCGGCTTTGAGTTGAGGAGCGAATACGGCTGGAAGCCGCTATTCGGATGCGCCTCGCGCGATATTTTGGACAGCTCTGGTCATGCCCCGCCGCTACAAAGAAGGTCTTTCAGGACCGATGCCTCAACTGGTTTCGAGATCCAGCGCGTGATCTTCAATTCGGCAGCCCGAGCGCCCGGATTGACGGCGGCCGTCATCAGCACGACAGGAACGGAGGATCCCGTTTTTGCGATGATTGCGGCAGCGCACCTTACCGGTTCCATTCCCGGCATGAAATAGTCGAGAAAAACCATTTTGATTCTGCTGTATTCACGTTCCAGAACTTTCAATCCTTTTCGGCAATCGGGCGCCTGCAGCATCGGAACCTCGTAGAGTTCTGCCATCGTCTCGACCAGAGCGCGGAAATCCGGGTCATCATCGATTACAAGAACACTGTCGCGGCAAACCTTTCTGCTCATATCGGCAACTCCATCAGAAATTCCGGACGCTCTTCGGACACTTGTTGTACGAGCAGGTTGCCGTTATGGACACGCACGATTTCACGGCAGAGGTAGAGTCCAATTGCGGAACGAATGCCCCTGCCTGTTTCGTACTCGACAGACCGGAACGGCATGAACAGTTCCTCGATTTCCGGCAGCGAAACGTCCGACCCGCTGATATCAACGGTCAGGACGGCGCGGTGTCCGACTGCATAAAAAGCAACCTGTATCGAGGTATTTTCCGGTGAGTATGCCGAAGAACAGGTGAGGAGGGACCAGAGAGCATGTTCCAGCAGCGCCTCGTCTCCCAGAATTGAGATGTTCTCTTCGATCCGCGATGAAAATGTTCTTCTTGAAAGGAACGGCTCCATTTCCTGCAACACACGCCGTACCAGCTCTGAGATATTGAAGGGCTTTGGCTCGAAACGCAGCTCGCCGGATCGTGCCCGCAGCGCAAGAAATAACGCCTCGATCAATCGGCTCAATCTCCAGGATTGCCGGTTGATGATTTCGAGCGCGCGATAGATGTCGTTCACGGGCGGAGGATGACTGACGAGCAGAGAGGCATATCCCTGAATAGATGTCACTGGAGTTTTGAGTTCGTGCGCGGCGATCGAAAGAAACTTCTCGCGTTCACGCTCACGTGAGGCAATTGCGTAAAAGCCGGCATCCAATGCATTGGCCAATACCGCAATGTCATCCTTGCCGGTGTCGCCGATCCTTTCGTGTTTGCCGGTTTCCTGGAACTGGCGCACATGGGCGACGAGCCGCTTGATTCGGGGAGCAATGGCGCGACGCACGTGCAGGCCAAGAAACAGGGTCACGACTACGCCGGCGATGCCAATCGCAAGCAGCCAAACGTGGCCGCTGGCGATGCGCTTCATCGCGGACTCGTTTTCGAAGGCCGCGTATTTGACGTTGATGGTGTACAAGGCGGCCAGATCCTCTTTAATGCTTTCCGTGTCTCCCGACTGCAGGGATCTTTTGAAATCTGCGAGGACTTCGCTCTCCAGGCGGGGCAACTCAGACTCGCCGCCGCGCAACAAATCCTGCCGAAATCGAATCGCATCCGGAGTGCTGCCCGACGCCGTTTCCCAATGCGCTCGATACCGCCGATAAAAGGCCTCCAAATCGAGAGATCTGGATCCGGGTTCCAACTTCGTGGCTGCCTTCATGGCATCGGCTGTCGCAGCAATGCCCTCCAGTTGGAACTCATACATGTGGCGATAGTGGCCCGCCACCTGAGAACTGTTCCACATCGCGGTCAAAACCAGCACTGCGGCGATTGCCGTCTGACAACCCACAAGAAGAAAAAGACGATGGCCCACAGACGTTCTGAAATTCACTGGCGGATTTGCCATCGGACAAGGGAGCCGGCCTCAAAACCAGGGGAGAACATGAGGTCATCGTTCTCGTTTCGATTCTGAGTGCCGAACTCCCTTTCGTGCGGCGGGGGGAGGGTCAAGCAGACCGGAGGAAGCGGCTTATCCATAGGTGCCCTTCACTGGCGAAGCAGTACGGCGATCAGAGTTCCCAAACCCATGAAAGAGACAACCGTAGCGAGTAGTCCCGCCAGCGACCTGTATTTTTCGCCAAATTCCTGTTCCAGCAAATGCAGACTGTTTTTGTAGTGAACGGCAGCAACGGCCAGCGTGATAAGACCGATGCTGATCATGCCCAGCGCGAATTCGCGAGGGCCGAGCATGCCGTCCGCAGGCGAAGTTTCATCAGCCTCAACCAGATATGCAAAAAACTTATAGATCGTGAACCCGAAGGTAATAAGCGAAGTGGACGTCCTGATCCAGGCCATGAGCGTTCGTTCGTGTGCCAGAAAAGTGCGATGAAGAGCGAGATTACTGCCCGGCGCCATAGTCGAAGTATAGAAAGGGCGAATTATGGAACTGCATCCGGAAATGTGCGGATATCGGCAGAGACGTTTTCGGGCAGGAAAACTTCTGAAGCCTTTAGAAGAGTGCTTTTACTCCGAGTTGCATCTGACGGGAAGATCCTGCGCTGAAGATGCGACCGAAATTGGGCGTGAATGCAATTCGGTTCGGCACATCGAAATTAACTCGATTGAATAAGTTAAAGACCTCGAAGCGAAACTCAAGACGTGCCCGTTCGGAGACGTGGATGTCCTTCTGCAGCGAGGCATCGACGTTCGAGTATCCGGGAGAGAAGACGGTGTTTCTGCCGGCGTTTCCAAACGTAAACGCGTCCGGAAGCGAAAAGCAGCTTGTGTTGAACCACTGCTGCCCCGTTTGCGCCCCGCCGGCGTTCGGATCGCACGTCGCATTAGGCCGCTGCGCCGGACCGGTTCCGATATTTGCGCGATCTGTTCCCAGGTTCACTGTGAACGGGGAACCCGATTGCAGACCCACAATCCCGCTGAACCGCCAGTCACGTCCCAATGCAGAAAGGCCTCCGGTCCGACCCTTCGATAGATCCGGCATCAGGTAGCTGAAGCTTCCGATGAAACGGTGGCGATGGTCGAAGCTGGCCAGCGCTCGTTCCGCACCCATGTTCCGCACGTCCTGCGGAAGATTCACTTCGTAGGCGGTTGCTCCGGGGTCCGATGCGTCGTCGATCGCTTTGGACAGCATGTAGCTTCCTGATGCTGTAAGACCGTACGACAGGCGTTTTTCCGCCTTGAAGCTCAAGCCGTGGAAAGTCGAATACCCGTCCCATCGAATCGCCGTGATGTTGCTCAACTGCGGTACGGGCCGCCGTGGACCGATCGCGCCAGGTCCGGGCGCCGGCACATTGAGAACCGTGGAACTGTCGGCGCCTATGATCCAGGAGCCGAGATAATTGGCTTCGACTTCCAGCGTCGGCGTCAACTCTCGCTGAATACTGACGCTCACGTTCTTTGCATATTCCGTCTTGTAGTCATGCAGCATGGTGTTTCCGCCGACTGCTCCGTTGGCGGGCGCAAGGAGCACGCTGCCGGTTCGATAGGGTGGAACAAGCGCATCGGCCGGCGCGCTCACGGATTTTGCGAAGAAGAACGGCAGGGTTTGTGCGAGCGACTGCTGGACGCTATAGGCCCACTGATTCAGAAAGACACCGAAGCCGGCATTGATCACCGTCCTGTTGCTGCGGCCAGGTGACCAGACTAACCCAAAACGGGGAGCAAACCGGAGATTGCTGGGGCGCAGCAGTCCTCGCGTCCAGTCCGCATCTTTGGACGTAACATAGGGAATCGGGATCTGCGACAGCAGCGGTTCTGCGGTCGGAGAAATGTTTCCGTTACCGTCACTGGCGATGACGAAGCGCCCGCCGGGCACACCAAGATCGATTGCCGAAAGCCGGTTGTCGATGTCCTTCATCTGGCCGTTGATCTCGTATCGCAGGCCATAGTTGATTGTCAGGCTTCGTTTGACTCTCCAGTCATCCTGTCCGTACACATGAATCCACGTGCTGCGGCCTTTTTCGTCGGCGCGGCCGATACCGACCTGTGCGGCGCTCGGATAGCCCAGCAGAAAATCGGCGAACGCATTGCCGGAAAACTGCCCGTTGAACGTAAATGCGCCGCGCGCCGCCTGGGGATTGACCGGGTTGAATTCGAGGCGGAAAACATACGCGCCGAACTTGAGATGGTGCGCGCCTCGATCCAGCAGAACGTTGTCGTATACCTCGTAGCTGCGATTGTCCCGCGAGACTATCGTCGTTGGATCCCCAATGGTGCTGAAGAGACCTCCGAAGGCCACCTGCGGATAACCCATGTCGGCGGCGTTGGTGGTAACGCCCTGGAGTCCTGATGCAGCGGCGAAATTGACGCCCGCATTCGGACTGGACTGGCCGCCGCTTGCGCTCAAATATCCGAACCGCACCTCGTTCAGAAGCCGCGGGCTGAACGTGTGTACATAACCCACGCCCAGGTTACGAGCCTTTGTGGTAACGGTCCGGCCGAATCCGGCAACCAGAGTTTCGTTGAGCGAGCTTGTTCCGAAGGGCTGAAAGTCGCGCACATCATAGGTGGAGAAGCGGCTGAAGATGTTGTCGGAGGCCGAGAATGCATGGTCGAGCCTCAGGCTGGACTGGTTCATCGTGTTGTCTTGCGCATCGACTGCCAGGAGGTTCTGAACCGATCCCGCGCTTGTCGCGGTAGGAACGTGTTGCAACAAAGCCATAGCTACCGGATCGAGGCGATTCGGTGGAATCTGATTATTCGGGAATGTCGTGCAGCCGGCTGCTGTCTTCGTTAACGGGTCACACAGCGGGGACAGACTGGCGAAGTTACCCGCTCGCAATTCATTGGGAGGCACTGAAAATGTCTGTGTCAGCGAGCGGCGTATCCGCTGTCCCTCATAGGTCAGGAAAAAGAACGTCCGGTCTCGACGGATCGGGCCTCCGAGAGTTGCTCCAAACTGGTTTTGGCGCAACGGGGGAATGGGTTTGTTCGGGTCGTCAAAGTAGTTCCTGGCGTCGAACCTGTCATTCCGCACGAACTCGATTGCGCTGCCGTGAAAGGAATTGGTGCCGGACTTCGTGAGAACGTTAATAAGAGCTGAAGCCTTGCCTCCGAATTCCGCCGGATACAACGTTTTTTGTATTTTGAACTCCTGAATGCCTTCCACCGATGGACTGATCACGAGGTTGTTGAAATACTCATCCGTAACCTTGACGCCGTCCAGGAGATAAATGTTGTGGCCGCTTCTCTGGCCAAGCACCGCCGGCAATGCTCCTGCCTGCTCCAACGCGGCGCCGCGCGTGCCGCCTGGAGGAATGACGACGCCGTCGCTGAGCATTGAAAGCTGAAGGAACTGGCGTCCATTCAGGGGCAGTTCCACCACCTTGCGATTGTCGATGACGTCGGAGACCTCGGCATCGGCTGTTTGAAGCAACGGCGCGTCGGCGTTGACTGTTACACTTTCACTGATCTGACCGATGTCCAGTGTGATCGGCAGGTTGACCTTTTGGCCGACCTGTAAGTTGAGCCCCTTCCGCGTGAACTGCTTGAAACCGGGCAATGCGACTGTCAGCGTGTACTCGCCCACCGGCAGTGCCGGCATAAAGAAACGGCCCTGTTCGTCCGACGTGCGTTCCACTTGTAGTCCGCTCGCGGCGTGGATCGCAGTTACAGTTGCGCCCGGCAGGACGGCACCTTGCGGGTCGGCCACAACTCCGCCGATCTCGGCAGTGTTGTACTGCGCCAGACTTGCCCGAAGAGGCAGTGCCATGACTACGGCAAACGCTATAATGGCGACACGATGCGATCGAAAGAAGATCATGGTTTGGTTCGTTTCGTTGGAAGCGTATATCCGCCCCCTCATCGTGATTGTAAGGATGTTGTAAAAAGTGTCCGGGGAAAGACCGGCTGTCGTGAAGGCGTATGGTCTAATGGGCCGGTAGCCGTTAACCCATGATGAATCCTAATATTCTGTTCGTGGAGGATGAAGAAGCGCTGCGCATGACCGTCGGAGACCTCCTGCGCAAGGAGGGATACGCTGTGGACTACGCGGCCGATGGGGATGATGGGCTCCAGAAGGCCACTACTCTCCCTTTCGATTTAATTATTCTCGACGTCATGCTGCCAGGACGCCACGGCTTCGTTATATGCGAGGAGATCCGCCGGGCCGGCCTGATCACTCCCATATTGATGCTGACTGCCCGAAGCCGAACCGAAGACAAAGTGAAAGGATTACGGACTGGAGCCGATGACTACGTAACCAAGCCATTTAACATGCAGGAATTGCTTGCCCGGGTTGAGGCGTTGTTGAGACGAACGCCGAGCAATCCGGACGTCCATACCGGGATAGACCATTTTGGACCGATTCGCATAGACCGGCGCGGCACTTCCGTCACGCGGGAGGGAATTGCCGTCAATTTGTCGGCTCGCGAGTTCCAGCTTCTGCGATATTTTGTCGATCATCCCGGAGCAACGCTTTCACGCAAGGAACTGCTGACGCAGGTGTGGGGATACAGCGCCGGCGCATTTACCCGCACCGTCGATGTCCACGTCGCCAGCCTGCGTCAGAAATTGGAGACAGATCCGAGACAGCCCAGATTCATCCTTACGATCCCGCGGCTGGGATATAAGTTCAGCCCGTAATGGAGGGAGAGTTGGAGTGGACGAATCCTGAATTAGCCGCGGCTAATTCAGAATTCGTTCAAGTTCGAAAGTCATAGGACTATGAAGATATCCCTGAGCGAGCGGACTCGATCCGCGGCTCTCATTATCCCGGCGGTCGTCGTGCTCATGGTATTGGCAGCCTTGCTGTACCGCTGGAGCAACCAGGTCAGCGAAGCGACCAGTGTGAGGCTTGCGGACAGTTTGCAGATGTCCATGGTCAACTGGCATCTGAATTTGTTCCGCGACCTCTCCGACATCTGTCTGGCCATGCGGGTAGATCCCGATGATCGGAGCGAGCTGGATCAATACGTCCGGCGCTTCGCGGAATGGAGAGCTGCAGCGCCCTATCCCGATGTGGTCGTTCATTTATATATTCTGCAATTCGATCAGCCCCGCAGGCGCGCGTTGCGCCTCGATCCGTCCGCCTTGAAATTCGAACCAACCGATTGGCCTTCCAGGTTGAACCGCCTGCAGGAAGTGCTGCAGCAGCCGGCAACGGCGGGCGACGGCGAAAGATACGATTTGCGCGGCACAAACCTGCGGTTTACGGAGACCTTCTATTCCTCGGAAGGCAGTCTCGCAGGCTGGCGCTTCGAGCCGAGCATTCCTGCGCTGGTTCGTCCGATGGCACGCGACACCAACGACTGGATCGCCATCGAACTGAATCGGGACGTCATTCAGACGCGCATTTTCCCCGATCTCTCACAGCGATACTTCACTGGAGTTGATGGCCTCGACTACATGATTGCCGTTGTTGCCGGTACGGCTTCAAGAGAGTTGATCTACTCTTCCGATCCCGGCTTTGGCGCGCAGGAAGTCACCGATGCGGATGGGCGCATGGACGTCTTTGGGAACGTTACAGCCAAAACGTTCGGCTCTCCGATATACGTGTTCCACAAGGTTTCTGAAAATGCGGGTGTCTCCGGGCTGGCCGCCTCCATCGGCACGTCGTGGTTTCCGCTGATTGGAAAATCATCCGAGGACAGCGATTGGCAATTGATAGTGAGACATCGCAGGGGCGGCGCACTTGGAGCGTTTGTAGCTGAGATGCATCGGCGCGATCTCGCCATCAGCTTCGGAGCGCTCTTCCTGCTGGTGGTTAGTGTGGCCATGCTGATCGTCACCAGTCAGCGGGCAAATCGGCTCGCTAAACTGCAGATGGACTTTGTGACCGCCGTGTCTCATGAACTGCGGTCACCGCTCACCATCATCAGCTCAGCGGCGCAGAATATTGCTCTCGGTGTCGTTGAAGGCAAGCAGCAGGTCACCCAGTATGGGGCAGCCATCGAAGGGCAGGCGCGCCAGCTTGCCCGCCTTGTTGAAGGGATTTTGCTCTTTGCCGCAACCCGAGAGGACCGGCAACGATATAGCCTGCGCCCCCTGAAGGTTGCCGACATCATCGATTCCACACTGGCCGATGCCGCAGACCTCGTCGAAGCTTCCAGGTTCACCGTGGAACGGGAGATCCCGCCGGATTTGCCGCCGATTATGGGAGATGCGGCTGCTCTTTCACAGTGCTTGCACAACCTGATTACGAATGCATTGAAGTACGGAGCCGGTAAACGTTGGATCGGCATTCGAGCGAGCGTCCATGAAAACGAGGCCACAAAAGGCCGAGAGATTCAGATCAGCGTTTCGGATCGAGGGATGGGAATCGATCCAGGTGACTTGCCTCGGATCTTCGAGCCATTTTACCGAAGCCCGTCTGCAACCGCCGCGCAGATTCACGGGACCGGCCTTGGACTTTCACTGGCAAAAAGCATTTCTGAAGCGATGCACGGATCATTGACGGTGGTGAGTATTCCCGGGAAGGGAAGCACGTTCACACTGCACTTGCCCGGCGGCAATCCTGCGACCTGAAGCGGTTCCTGAATCCCACTCGTAGTTCTCCGTTGAACACTGAAAATCTACCGGGCCCGGGCCGAAGGCAGGCGGCTTGCAACTCCAGCCACAGGAGGAACACTATGCGACTATTCAAAACTTCTGCCGGATTCGCGCTGATTCTTCTTGTTGCAGGTCTTGCGATCGCTCAGAAAGTCACGACCGACTTCGACCGCAATACCGACTTCTCGAAATACAGGACGTTCATGTGGATCAAAGAGCCGGTGGAAGCTAAAGACCCGCTTATGAGGCAGCGTCTGATTGAGGGGGTCAATGCCCAATTGACAGCGAAAGGGCTGCAGTTGGTGACTGCCGATGCCGACCTGGGCGTCTCAGCAAACGTTGCGACTCAGGAAAAACGTACGCTCAACACTTTCTATGACGGTTTCGGACGTTGGGGCTGGGGCATGGGCGGCAACGCGACGACGACCGTAGACACATATGAAGTAGGCACACTGGTCGTGGACCTCTTCGACACTAAGACAAAACAAGTCGTCTGGCGAGGTACGGCAACTGACACTGTTCCCGATAAGCCCAAGAAGCAGGAGGAAAAGATCGAGAAGGCTCTTCAAAAGATGTTTAAGGACTTTCCGCCAGACAAAAAAGTGACTGCGTTTTGAAAAGTCATGGGCAAGGTATTCCCCTCCTTGCAAATCAAGGAGGGGAATAACACACATCCGCGGTCCAAAATCTCCGGAAGAAATTGACACGATCCCGAAGGCGGTAATAGACTCCGCTCACTTTTCCACTAGTTGCAAATTTGCTGCGTCGAGCTATGCCTTTCCGGGGGGATCTATGAAGAGATTATTTGGAATAGCAATGCTGCTGTGCCTCTTTCCATCAACTCCAACATTTGGACAAACCAGTAACGCCACAGTAGGTGGGACCGTTTCAGATGCCACGAATGCTCTAATCCCCGGTGTAACGATCACGGCAACCCATGTTGCGACTGGGATCGTGACCACAGTCATCAGTAACGAAGCGGGGGCTTACCAGTTAGCCAGCCTGCAGACAGGAACCTACACGATCAGGGCGGAGCTACCCGGTTTTCGGGCTCAGACCTACAGCAATGTCACACTCGGGGTTTCGCAGCAGGTTCGGCTGAACTTTTCGCTGCAAGTTGGCGGCGTAGAGCAGGAAGTTCAGGTGACGGCGGCCGCCGACCTTGCCATTGCCACGACGTCGGCCTCGGTGGGCACGGTACTGCCCGAATACAGAGTGCGTGATCTTCCATTAGGCGGCCGCAATGTGATGGATCTGCTGGGAACGACGGCGGGCGCCGGACCGACCAACGGAGGTCCGGGCCTCGAAGGCTACTTTTCCGGCGGGCGCCTCAGCATGGTGAACACCACCCGAGACGGTTTCGTCGTTTCAGACGGGCGATACAATTTTGGCGCATTTTCGGCCACGTTCACGAGTCCCGATCTTGTCGAGGAAGTTCGCGTCATTACCGCAAACGTCGATGCCGAAGCGGGCCGCGGCTCCGGCCAGGTGCAGATGGTGACGCGCTCCGGAACCAATCGGTTCCGCGGCAGCGCATTCTGGACCAATCGCAACTCGGCGCTGGACGCCAGCAACTGGTTCAACAACTTCAACGGTGCAAAGAAGAATTATGAAAACCGCAACCAGTTCGGAATCCGGATTGGCGGGCCGATCATCCGGAACAAGACGTTCTTCTTCTTCCTGGTGGATGAACAGCGCGACATTTTTCGAGAGACCTTCGTCGGCCCTGTCCTGACCGAACAGGCGCGGCAGGGCATCTTCCGATTTTATCCGGGAGCCGACAATCAGAACGCAACTCAGATCAGCCCGACTGTCGACCGGAGCGGCAACCCGGTCAAGCCCGCAACTGCGACCGGCGATCTGCAGCAGTTCAGCGTTTTCAATCGTGATCCCTTCAGACCGGGATACGATCCAACCGGATTCATGCAGAAGGTAATGCTCTCCCGAATGCCGCTGCCGAACGATTACACGATCGGCGACGGCCTGAATACCGCCGGCTACCGCTGGACGCGCCGGATCAATGGGCTCGAGCTGAACCAGGGAAATGGATACGACATCAATCGCGACCAGATCAACGCGCGGATCGATCACAACGTCAACGCCAATCACAAACTCAGCTTCGTTTACACATATGAGCACGACCTCAACAACGCCGAAAATGCCGGCATCCCGCAATGGCCGGGCGGCTATTACGGCGATAACTACAAATGGCCGATGGTGGCCAACTTCTCACTGGTCTCGACATTGTCGTCCACTGTCGTGAACGAGCTCCGCGTGGGCTATCGCCGGACGAAGCAATACAGCTGGGCGCCCTTCTTTGCCGGAAGGAACAGTGAAAGCGAGGAGACCGGCGAGAAGGGAAAAGAAGCATATGCGCTGCTCCCGAAGTCCAATGGCGTCCCGTTCGGCGTCGTAACCACGCTGTTCCCGAACAACTTCATGTTCTGGGGAGCGGCGGACGGCGCCACTCGCGTGCAGTCCAGTCCGCTCGAGACTTATGGAGACGCGATCAGCTTCACTAAAGGCGCCCATGCATTCAAGGTGGGCGGCGAAGTACGCACCGGCAGGTCCAATGCAGGCAACGACAGTAACTTCTATCCACTGGCTTCGCTCGGTCCGGGCGGTGCGCCCGTACAAGGTATCGACAACATCGCCATACCCGGTCTGACCGGGAACAATCAGACGGTGGCGCGAAACCTCCTGACCGATCTGTCCGGCTCGATAAACCAGATCGCGGAGGCCTTCGACCTGAGAAGCTCGAAGGACCTGGTATTCCGCGGTTACGACCAGGGCGTGAAATTCCGGCGGCGCGATCATCGCAACAAGGAGTTCAGCGGGTACCTAAAAGATGCCTGGAAAGTTCGTCCGTCGCTGACGCTCAACCTGGGCATCCGCTACGACTACTACAGCGTTCCGTGGGAAGCCAATGGTCTGTTCGGACGCGCCGTCGGCGGAGAGAAAGGATTGTGCGGGATTTCGTGCGGGTCTCCGACGGTGATAGAGCTTGTGGGGAAGAACTCGCCCAATCCGAAGAGAAAAATCTGGAACGATGACTGGAACAACTTCGCTCCATCCCTGGGCCTGAGCTGGTCACTTCCATGGTTGGGAAAAGACAAGACCGTGCTTCGCGCCGGCTATGGCTGGAGCTATCCAGGCAATCCGATGTTCGGCACGGCTATCCGTGACGTGGCCGGTTCGGTGCCTACCGTCCAGGCAGGTTCTACAAACACAGGCCTCTTTCACACACAGGCAGCTTATCTGTCGCTGACAAACATTTCGCTTCCGATACCCTTGCAATATGCGCCGCTTCAGCCGGTTCCACTGGATGGCGTCAGGAACGATGTCATGCAAGGAGCGGCCGACAACAGGGTGACCCCCTACATTCAAAACTTCAACTTCGAGATTCAGCGTGAACTTCCCGGCAACATGTCGCTGAGCGCGGCCTATGTGGCGAGCAAAGGGACGAAGCTTTGGAACGCAGTTCCGCTCAACGGAGTGGATATTTTCAAAAATGGTTTCCTGGACGCCTTCAACTCCACGCGCGCAGGCGGAAATGCGACGCTGTTCGATCAGATGTTGAGAGGCCTCAACATTCCCGGTGCGGGCATGGTCAACGGCACCACAATTACAGGGTCCGCGGCGCTGCGCGCGTACACGGCCACGCGCGCGTTCATTGCAAACGGCAGCGCCGGTCAATTGGCGGATTTCCTCAACCGCAGCACGAACGTCACTGGCAAAGGCGGCGGTTTCGTGCGCAATGGAGGATTGCCCGAGACGTTCTTCGCATTGAATCCCCAGTTCAGCGAGGTGAGACTGCATGGGAATCCGAGCAATTCCACGTATCACTCGCTGCAAGTGCAGCTCACGAAACGCCTGTCGAGCGGTTTCACGAGCCAGTCGACTTACACGTGGAGCCGGACTCTGGGACAAACTTCGGGAGAGACGGACAGCATTCTCACTCCTCGAGATCCGAAAAACCTCGCGATGGACAAGTCGCTGCTCAATTATCATCGGGCGCATGCGATCACCAGCAACGGGACTTTCGAGTTGCCGTTCGGACCCAACCGCCGATTTCTCGCCGGCTCTCCCGGGCTCGTCCAGCGCTTGGTTGAGCTCTGGCAGTTCGGCGGAATCTTTAGCTGGACTTCCGGTGCGCCTCTGAACATTACGGCTCCGATTGCAACGATCTGGCAGACCACCACCAATAGCACACCGAATATTGTGGGGGATTTTCCCAAGAATATCGGGAAAGTTACCAAGCTGGGCAACGGTGTGAGTTATTTCCCCGGCCTTCTGCAAGCCAACGATCCCGCGGGAGCCGGCGTCTCGGCGCTGAACGGGCTGAGCGGATCGTTCAGCAATAAAGCCATAACGGACTCTCAGGGACAGCGTCTTCTGGTGAATCCTGAACCCGGACAGGTCGGCACTCTTGGATTGGGATGGATCACGGGGCCGTCGCTGCTGGGGCTGGATGTGAACCTGATCAAGCGCGTTCGGATTACCGAAAGCAAGGAGTTCGAAGTGCGTGTGGATTCGCTCAATGTGCTGAACACTCCGCAGTTCGCACCTCCCGTCGTTGCGAACATGAGCATCAATTCACCGAGCTTCGGACGAATCACAACAGCGACAGGCAACCGGCGCTTCGTCATCAATGCTCGGCTGAATTTCTGAGAAGGGGCAGATTGCGATTACGTAACGCGTCATATATGCTTCACGTCCGAATCGGACGAACGCGGGCTGAAGCCCGCGACTACATTCAGGACCGAACGTCAATCCAAAACCGAAACGTTGGATCGAAATGTAGTCGCGGGCTTTAGCCCGCGTTCATCACATATATGCTGAGAAGACTTTCCATATCCTGTTTTATTTTCCTGGTGTTATGCATACCGGCGGTTCAGGCCCAGTCCCAGGCGCCCAGGACTGTCCTGGACGGCGTGTACTCGGATGCGCAGGCAGCCCGCGGCGAGTCCGCCTACACGGCCCACTGCCGGGGTTGTCACGGCGATGCTCTCGAAGGTGTTTCGGCCCCGGAACTCGCAGGCAATCGCTTCATTGAACACTGGCGTGAAGACATGCTGGACACAATCTACAACTTCATCAGAACGGCGATGCCGCTAGGTCGCGGGCCGGATGCCAAACCGATACCGGACAGTGACTACCTGGATATCGTCACGCACATTCTGAAAGTGAATGGTTATCGCGCCGGCGCGAGTGAACTCACGCCTGATCTCATCGGAAACGTGATGCTCGTCGGAAAGAACGGACCGCAGCCCGTACCGGATGGCTCGCTCATCATAACTGTCGGCTGCCTGTCCCAGTCCCGCGACGGTGTGTGGATTCTGTTTAGCGCGGCGGAGCCTGCCCGAACCCGGCGAGCGAGCACGACGACTCCTGCAGAGCGGAACGCTTCATCGCAAAAACGCCTGGGTACTTTGATCTTCCGCCTCGCAGATCTGGAAGCCATCCCCGACTTCGCGCCGGACTCGCACAAGGGACACAAATTGCAGGTGAAGGGTTACCTGGTCCGGCAACCCAACGCGGAGCGGATTAGCTTGAGTTCGATGGAAATGCTGGATGCGATGTGTACGCCCTAGTACGGCTGGTCAGAACCACAAAGGCACAAAAGGCACAAAGGCTGCGAGGCGAGCCTTTGTGCCTTTGTGGTTATGACCAGCCGTTCTGCTACTTGTTCTGACTCTGAGTCTGTCCCAGACCCCCGGTGATGCCTTCTACCTGATTCCCAATCGCGATCGCTCTGGCCTTCGCGATCTCTGCCGCTGAGGCGCCCATGGGATCGACATCGCCGCAAGTGAATCCTCTCAAGGTGCATTCTGAAGTCGTGTGTTTGATTCCTTTTTCCTTCATGAGCCGCAGCATCAGTTCCGCCGGTTTCTCTTGAAGAACGATGGAGTTGTTGGGCCGGAAGGTCCCTACACCTATCGCATAGTCCACTGCCATCAGGGGCTCGATGCTTCCACCGAATTGCCCATCATTCTTTTTACCTAAATCATGAGCTCCCAGATCGGCGCCCACATCCACGAGGTACTGGATTATATTGAGATCTCCGAAGTTCCCGGCGCCCATGAGCGCCGTAATACCGGCATCGTCTGCCGCATTCACGTTAGCTCCGAGACGCACGAGCAGTTTGATGACTTCCAGCCTTTCGGCGTTGGATTTTCCTCTGCTGTAGCCATCGATCCACGCGTATCCTGCGGCTTGCATGAGCGCTGTTTCGTTGTGGCTGGACACGATGTTGGGATCCGCCTTGGAAGACAGCAGAAGTTGAACCAGTTCCAGATCGGCTGAGAATGCCGCGCGCGCCAACGCCGTGGCGAACGTGGTTCGCGGCGTCAAATTAAGCTGGGATCTGCGGGACGTTGGGATGTTGTCCACGAATGCATTGGGATCCGCGCCGGCGGCCAGAAGTTTCTTGATCAGGGGAAGAGGATCCAGGGTCACCATCCACGGCATACCGGGATTCGTTTCCATATTGCGGCGATCCACGGCCCAGAATAGCGGCGTAAACCCCTCGGCGTCGGCATGATTCACTTGCGCTTTGTTGTCGATAAGAAAGGAAGCGAGTTCGTAATTGCCGTTATAAATGGCCAGTTCCAACGAAGCTTTCCCATCGGCCGAGATCGCATTGACATCCGCTCCAGCCGCGACCAGAAGACGCGTCGATTGCACGTCTCCCTGCCGTACGGCAAAATGCAACGGTGTAAATCCGCCGTAATAATCTTTCTTTGGTTTTTCACCCGGTTCGGGATCCCGCGGCAGGCTGGTTACGCTGGAATTTGAAGTTGAACCACCCCGCCGGCCTTCCGACGGCACAATCTTCGAACGAACATTGACATTCGCGCCGCTGTCGATGAGGACCTTCGCTGCATCGGGATGACTTTCGGAAACTGCCCACATTAAAGCGGTGGTTCCACCCCAGGTCTCCATTGCATTGATCTGCGCGCCATTATCCAACAGCGTCTTGATCGCCGCGGGATTGCCTGTGCGTGCTGCCATCATGAGGAGGGTGTCTCCATATTTGGTCAGCGGGGTATTCGGGTTGGCTCCGGCCTTGACGAGTTTCTCGATGATGGCCGGATTGCCGTTGATGGCGGCTAGCGATAGCGGTGTCGCACCGGCGCGTGTCGCGGTGGACACATTTGCTCCGGCCCGGATGAGCAGGTCCACGGTTTCCAGGTCATCCAGACGCACTGCCCAGTGGAGCGCCGTCGTGCCATCGGTCTGTGCACCGTTTACGTCCGCCTTTTTTTGCAGCAAGGAACGCACGGCCGCCTTATTTCCCTTCATGGCCGCGTCTGCCAGGTCACTCACAGCCGCGCTCAGAGTCGCGGCGGACAGCAAGAATGCCACACAGTACCCGAGCACCCGTTTCATATGCATGTGTTGCCCCCTCAGCCTCGTTTTTACCAACAATGCCTTTCAGGACTTTGGATTGATTTCTACCACCCTCGTTTAGTGATTGACAATAAGAATGTTAGCGAAAAGATTGGAGCCTTCGAAAGGCCGGAGACAGACATCGAAATTCCTTGCAATGTGCGACACCTTCAGAGGATATTCACACAAAATGCTCTCATGAAACGTTCTAAGGAACGGAGATATCGATGAAAAAGAGACTTGCGATGGCCGGTTGCATGGCAATCGTGCTTGCGGTTCTCGGCTACGGTCAGGCCGCGGGTCCGCAGAAGCAACCTCCGGCTACGGGTGTGGCGTCGGCAACTGCGCAAAGAGCGCTTCTCGATCAGTACTGTGTGACTTGTCACAATGATCGGACGAAAAGAGCCAATCTCACGCTCGAGAAACTGGATCTCGCAACCGTGGGCGATAATCCCCAGTTGTGGGAGAAAGTTGTTCGTAAGCTTCGTGCCGGCGTGATGCCTCCGCCGGGAATGCGGCGACCCGATTTGCCGGCTTATACGGGGCTCACGGAATGGCTCGAAGGGCAAATCGACCGCAAAGCAAAAGTCAATCCCGGAACCATAGTTCTCCATCGTCTGAACCGTGCCGAATACGCCAACGCTGTCCGCGATCTTGTGGATCTCGACATCGACCCCACAACACTGCTCCCTGCAGATGATGCAAGCAGAGGCTTTGACAATGTAGCAGGTTCGTTGGCTTTGTCTTCGACACTGCTGGAGTCCTATGCGAATGCGGCCGGTAAAGTCGCGCGCATGGCGGTCGGCTATTGGAAGACCCCGACGGAGCGAACATACATTGCGCCAAGCGATACCTCTCAGGAATACCACATCGAAGGTCAACCTCTCGGCACGCGCGGCGGAATCGTCGTCAGTCATGTGTTTCCGGCCGATGGCGAGTACAAGTTTTCGCTCAAGGAATTCGTTCTCGGTCCCTACATCGGAGACGAGCAAATCGAACTCAATATCAATGGCGAGCGAACGCAGCTGTTCGAATGGAACGATCTCAAAGGCGGGAACCCCGGCGCAGACGGAGATACGGGAGGCGGCCTCGAGATTACCGTCCCGGTGAAAGCCGGCACGCATACGGTTGGAGTCACCTTCGTGGCCACGAACTACCGGCCCAGCCTCGATTTGGCCAGGCACTACGCACGAAGCACGCTCGAAAACAGCAGGATCGCCGGGTTCACGAACTATCCTGAGGTCGGTCTTTTGAAGATTCAAGGACCCTTCAATGCCTTACGCCCGGTCAGCTCCCGCAGCATCAGCAAGGTCTTTACGTGCCGGCCGCCAACTGGAACTGCCGCCGGTCAGGAGGAAGCCTGCGCCAGGGAAATCATCACGACGCTGACGCGGCGCGGATATCGGCGTCCCGTGACGGCGGAAGATCTCGAAGGGCTGATGGGCTTTTACCAGGAGGGCCGCAAGGACGCCACATTTGAAGACGGCATCGAGGTGGCGCTTCGCCGAATCCTGGCGAGTCCGCAATTCCTGGTTCGTGTCGAAAGAGAGCCGGCCAATCTGGCTGTAGGCCAAACCTATCGCATTAGCGACCTGGAATTGGCTTCTCGTTTGTCGTTTTTCCTGTGGAGCAGTATTCCTGACGACGAGCTGATCAACATGGCAAGCCAGGGAAAACTCAGCAACCCCACAATCCTCGAGCAACAGGTGAAGCGCATGCTCGCCGATCCTCGATCCGAGGCGATGGTGAGCAACTTCGCCGCGCAATGGCTATATTTGCGGAATTTGAAAGCGACATCTCCGGTTGCAACAAGCTATCCCGACTGGGACGATTCGCTGCGGCAGGCTTTTCGTCGTGAGACCGAGTTGCTGTTTGAGAGCGTGATGCGCGAGGACCGCAGCGTTCTGGATTTCCTGACAGCCGACTACACGTTTGTGAATGACCGGCTCGCAAGGCACTATGGCATCCCAAATGTTTACGGCTCGCAATTCCGCCGGGTGACGCTGGGGCAGGAATTCGACAACCGTCGAGGATTATTAGGTAAGGGAAGCGTCCTGGCGATAACCTCGGTTCCCGACAGGAATTCACCGGTCAAGCGAGGCGTGTGGATACTCGACAATATCCTCGGCACACCGCCTCCGGAACCTCCACCGAACGTTCCGCCGTTGGAAGATACAACCGGTGAACCCGGGAAAATTCTCACAGTGCGCGAGAAGCAGACGCTGCACCGCAAGAATGAGCCTTGCGCAAGTTGCCATAAACTCTTCGACCCGATGGGTTTTGCGCTCGAGAACTTTTCTGCCGACGGCAGCTGGCGAACCAAAGATGGAGGCGATGGAGGAGTTCCTATCGATGCGGTCGTCGAACTGTATGACGGGCAACAAGTCAGCGGTCCCGTCGGCTTGAGGCAGGCGCTACTGCGCTATTCCCCGCAATTTGTCCGCATGGTGACGGAGAAACTGATGACCTACGGACTGGGCCGGGGCGTCGAATACTACGATATGCCCGTGATCCGCTCGATCGCGCGGGATGCGAGCAAGAATAACAACAGGTTCTCATCGATCGTGTTGGGTATCGTGAAGAGCGCTCCATTTCAGATGAGGATGAAAGTGGAGACTGCTTCAAATGAGTAAAGAATAATCAGGAGGCCGGACCGATGTTCATTACAAAGAAACACATTCCTCGCCGCACCTTTCTGCGTGGCTCTGGCGTAACGTTAGCTTTGCCGTTCCTCGAGTCGATGCTGCCCGCGCAAACGCCTTTGCGCCAGACGGCGGCAAGCCCCGGCGCCGTGAAACGTTTTGTCGGTATCTGGCACCCGCATGGCGCGGCGCCGGGCTACTGGAGCCCCCTGCAGGAAGGTCCCAACTTCGAGTTTTCGTTTATTACGAAACCGTTGGAGCCATTCCGCGATCGCGTGGTCCTCATCACCGGATTGGACTCTACAGGGTCAGCCGCAACTGCGGATGAACCCGGCGGCGACCATGCGCGCGGCGCGAACCTGTTGTCCGGCGCCCGGCCACGAAGGGATTCGGTGAGTCCTTATCTGGGTGTCACGATCGATCAAATGATCGCGAACAAGTACGGTAAAGACACGCTGTTGTCGTCCATTCAGCTCGGTATCGAGGATCCCGGTAACAATACCGGCAACTGCAACTGGGGTTACAGTTGCAGTTACTCGAACTCCATCTCGTGGCCGACACCTACGACCCCGCTTCCGACAGAAATCAATCCCCGCATGGCTTTCGAGCGCTTGTTCGGAGACGGCGCGAGCGCGGACGAGCGTGTCATCGACCGAAAGCGGACCGGTAGTATTCTCGATTCCGTCACCCGCGAGATTGCTCGCTTGAAGAAGGGCGTCCCGGCGGGCGATCAGGTCAAGCTCGACAACTATCTCGAGAACGTTCGTGAGATCGAACGGAGAATTCAGAACATAACCAGCAAACCGGAAGCCTCCGGCACGTCTTTCGAAGTCCCATTCGGCATACCGACAAACAACGATTCCCACTTCAAGATCATGTACGACTTGATCGCGGTGTCTTTCCAGGCGGACATCACCCGCGTCGCCACGCTGATGTTGGGCCGCGACCTCAGTTCCACCAACTTCCCGACATGCGGCTGGAATGGTCCATGGCATGGAACGTCTCACCACGGCGATATCCCGGCGAATAAGGCCAACTACTCCAGGATCAACCGGTATCACGTCCAGAATCTGGCGTACTTCTGCGAGAAATTGCGGAATACTCCCGACGGCGACGGCAACGTTCTGGATCACGTGTTGATTTACAAGGGAACCAACATGGGGAACTCGCATCGGCACGCGCATGAGAAAATACCGGTCGAGCTTGTTGGTGGCGTAGACGGTAAATTCAAGGGGAACCGTCACATTGTGTTCCCGGACAACACGCAGAGAAACTCGAACATGTTGCTGAGCATCCTCGATATGTACGACATTCACCTGGACCATATCGGGGACAGCACAGGGCGTCTGCCTGGGTTAGTCTAAGATGCAATTCAGATTTCCAAAAGCTGCAATGTGCCTGGTGATCATCGTGGCCGCCGTCTTGGTGATGCCGGCGGCCGCGCAAAACCGAAGAGGACGAAATCGACCGCTGGTCGATCTGCCCCGGGGCGCGGTGAGGCAAGTCATACTCAACGACTGCACCGCATGCCACGGCATCGATGACTATGCCTACTATGCGATGGATAGAGCAGGATGGCAGAAGCTCATCGAGAGCATGAAACAGAAAGGTGCTGTTGTTTCCGACGAGGACCAGTCCATTCTCCTCGACTGGCTCGTGATTAAATTCGGCCCGGACTCGAAGCCATTCCCGAGAGCAAAAGCCGAGGGTCCTCTCCTCAATTTCGGCGGCGGCGACGCTGCAGCCCGGGACACCGCGGCGAAGAGACTCGTCGAGAGCGTTTGCAGGACGTGTCACACGCTGGAACGCATCGAAGTTGCGAAGTACTCCGAAGACAAATGGCGAGACATCGTGGCCGACATGAAAACCAAGGGAGCTCAGCTTGATGCCGCCGATATGGCCCCTCTGGCCACCTACCTGGCCAAGACCTACGGCGCGAATTGACCTTCGGCGGGTAATTCTGGGGACAGACTCCTAATTCACCCAATTACGGTTTAACGGTCGTTGATTCGTAATCGGGTGAATTAGGAGTCTGTCCCCAGAATTACCAAGGCACTGAAGAACTCACGGAGGCGATTTAACTCTTCCTGAAGCAATTCGATAGCCGGCGCTGCCAATTGAATATCCCACGCTGGTAACTGAACAATTCGCTCAGGCGGCTTTGCATTTCCTGAGGCAACTGTACAAGCCCGTCCGGCGATTTTGCGGACCGCGCAGCCGTCTGTCGCGCGGCGTTTGCGAAATTTGTGTTGCCAAATGTCCATGCGAACAGTATTTAGTGCGGCCGGATTTGAAAAAAACGCGTTTGCACTTGTTGTGGACTCACCTTGCGGAGGGTAAACCAAATGTTTAAAGCTGGCCAGATTTGTGTCCTGGTCGCGCTCGCTCTCTCTTTCCAGAGTCAGGCATTCGGTCAATCGCAATTGCCGGATGTTTCCGACCTTCAGATTACCGATCCTTCAACGAGGATCGAAGCTCGACTTCTTAATGCCTCGGGACCGGTTCAAATTATTGTTCGCCTTGTGGATCCGCCGCTTGCAGCGGTCGTTGGTCTTAACGCCAGGCGTGCCGGGTTTCAGATGACTGCGGCCCAGCAGCAGGCCTATGCAGCAACCCTGAAGCAGAAGCAGGACAGCCTCATGCAGGATATCGCCGGACTCGGGGGCCAGGAACTGGCTCGAGTGAGCCGGGCCCATAATGCGGTCATCGCCAGTGTGGATGCAGCGCAGTTGAGTGTCATTGCCGGCCTTGCGAACGTGGCATCGATCCGTCTGGTAAACAATTACGAACTGGCGCTATCCACCACGGTACCCTACGTCGGCGCTACCGCGCTACGGGCGATTGGCGTGGATGGAACAGGCACACAGGTTGCGGTCCTCGATTCGGGAATCGACTATACGCATCGTAACCTCGCCGGCGCCGGCACGGCTGCCGCATATGCTGCTGCGTATGGCGCGGGTCCTGCCGATCCGAAGAACAAAACCCTGGATGGACTTTTTCCCACGTCGAAAGTGGTTGGAGGTTTTGATTTTGTCGGCGAGGTGTGGCCGAACGGTCCGCTGACTCCGGATCCGGATCCGATCGATTTTGAGGGCCATGGCACTCACGTGGCCGACATCATCGCAGGGCAAAGCCTGGTGGCGGGATTGCACGAAGGCGTCGCGCCGGGCGCAAAGCTGGTCGCGGTAAAAGTGTGCAGCGCGGTCGCTACCTCCTGCAGCGGTATTGCGTTGCTTCAGGGCATCGATTTCGCGCTGGACCCGAACGGAGATGGAGACTTGAGCGACGCTGTCGACGTCATTAACATGTCGCTCGGTTCGAACTATGGCCAGCGAGAAGATGACTTGAGTCTCGCCTCGGCCGTTGCGGCGCGTATGGGTGTCGTGGTCGTTGCCGCTGCCGGCAATGCGGCGGACCGGCCGTACATCGTCAGTTCACCTTCGGCCACGCCGGAAGTGATCAGCGTCGCCCAGACTCAGGTTCCAACGGCGGTGGCTTATCCGCTTGTTGTCAACTCGCCGGCGAGTATCGCCGGCACGTATGGCAACACCGCAACGCTGGATTTTGCTCCGGTTGGGGCGGGCTTCACGGGCAACGTCGCATTCGTGGGCCGGGGGTGTCCTGCCGCCGGTGCGACCCCCGCAGATCCTTACATGACAAATCCCGCGGGCAAGGTTGCCCTGATCGATCGCGGCGTTTGCTCCGTCAGTTTGAAAATCGATCGCGCGGCTCAAGCGGGCGCCATCGGTGTGTTGATCGGCCTGGTCACGTCCGGCGATGCGGTTTCTTTCTCCTTCGGCGGGGGAACCACGTTCGTTCCTGCGATCGTCATTCAGCAGAGTCTTTCCAGTTCGATCAAGACGAACATCAATGCCCCTGTGAATGTCACGCTGTCTACGGCTTTTTCCGTGTCCCTTGCAGGAAGCATGGTCAATTCTTCGGCGCGAGGACCGGGAGTCAGTTACAACACTATCAAGCCGGACATCGGCGCTCCTGGGGCATCGGTTTCGGCAATTGCCGGCACCGGCACCGGAGAGAACGCTTTCGGCGGCACTTCGGGAGCAACACCGATGGTTGCGGGTGCGGCAGCATTGTTGATTCAGCAGTTTCCTTCTCTTCCACCGCAGGAAATAAAGGCCAGACTGATGAACTCCGCCAACACGAACATCCTCATTAATCCAGCGACCCAGCCTGGTGTCCTGGCTCCCATCACCGCCATCGGCGGTGGCGAACTTCGCGTCAACCGGGCCAGCAGCATCACTTCAGCCGCATGGGACGCCGGGGATCCGGCTTCAGTCAGCCTCTCGTTTGGGCATTACCGCACTTTCGGTACAACCTCGTACAAGAAGAAAGTGCTGGTCCGGAATTACGGCAGTACGGCCCGCACCTATTCCATCGCTCCGTCTTTTCGCTATGGCAACGACGCGGCATCGGGAGCCGTCACACTGAGCATGCCTCCGACCTTGACCGTGCCGGCGAACAGCTCCAGCACCTTTGTCTTGACACTCAGCGTGAATGCCGCGCTCCTCCCCCCGTGGTTCCTGAACGGCGGGTCGCAGGGAGGCAGCGGATTTTTGTTACAGACCGTGGAATTCGATGGGTATATCAACATTTCAGGGGGCGGAGATAACATCCGCCTGCCCTGGCATATCCTTCCACATAAGGCTGCCAATGTGCGTCCCTCGAACATGAGCGTACAGCTCACGGGCGGTACAGGAAACTTTACGCTGACCAACTCTGGAGCGGCCGTGACTGGACGAATGGATACCTTCGCTCTCACAGGAACCAGTCCCAAACTGCCAGCTACCGCGCTTCCGCGTCCTGGTGACAATTTCGCAGTGATCGATCTCAAGTCCGTCGGAGTCCGGCTGGCAGCGGGCCCAGCAATCCAGTTTGCTATTAACACCTGGGGAGAGCGATCGCATCCGAATTATCCGGCCGAGTTCGACGTCTACATCGACACCAACCGCGACGGCGAGCCGGACTTTGTTTTGTTCAATGCCGAGAATGGCGGTTTCGGAGCCACCGGTCAAAGTGTGACCGCGCTCCTGAATCTGAATACAGGCGCCCAGGTCATCCGGTTCTTCACCGACGCCGACCTGGATTCCGGCAATGTCATATACACGGCGCTGCTTACGGATATCGGAATGACGTCAAGCTCGCGCTTTGACTTCTTCGTGGTCGCGTTCGACAACTACTTCACCGGCAAGCTGACGGATTCCATCGGCCTTTCGCCATCGCCGCCGATGACCTTTCAACTCGACCTTCCGCGTTTCGCGGTTCCTGGGATTCCGACCTCCCTTGGAATTGGAGCCAGCAGCACGGTTACCGTCTCGTCTCCGACCGGCGGAGATGTTGCCTCACCATCGCAGACGGGAATTCTGCTGATGTATCGCGATGCAAGGTCAGGTGTGGAGGCGGACGCGATTACTGTAAACCCGTAATTTGCCGAGATCGGCATTTATGAAACACCGATTCATTCTCAGGGGGATAGTTGTGAAAAGAAGTCTGTTAGTTGTTCTTTCTTTCCTTTGTCTCGTGCTCTTCGCTTGCCCGGGTTTTGCGGATTCATTCGCATGGAACGAGCTTGGATCCGCCGGGAATCTTCCTGGCGCCGCAAACATCACCGTCGGCGGGGGATCGCTGCAGCAGATCAACGGTAACCTGCTGGACGTCACAGAAGTCGACATGTTTCAGATCACAATCACGGACTTCTTGAATTTCTCCGCTACTGCCCTGGCTGGACTGGATATGGTCGACGACCCTCAACTCTTCCTTTTCGACTCGGCCGGCTTGGCAGTCTATATGAACGACGATGGTCCCGGTCTCGGAAGCCAGTCCGAGTTGCCTTCGGGCAGTGCGTTTGGTCCGACCTCCGCAGGACTCTACTATCTCGCGATCGGCTGGTTTGATAATGAGCCCTTCAGCGCAACCGGCAGGATGTTCGACGACGGCACCGGAACAAACGGGCCCGGCATCGGCGGCCTGTCAACGATTCTGTCATGGAATAACGATGCCATTGGGCGTGACGACCTTCCGACGGGTTACAGCATTCAACTCACCGGAGCAAGCTACGCAGTGCCGGAACCGGCAACCCTGCTCTTGCTGACAACCGGACTGGCTTTGCTGTACTGGAGAAGCCGCGCGCGGCCTGCGGCTGCCCGCAAGTTGACATAGCGCCAGATATCCCCTGCATCAACGCGGGCTAAAGCGAGCGACTACATTTGGGATCAACGTTGGGCCGGAATGTAGTCGCGGGCTTTAGCCCGCGTTCGTTTTTGCGCTACAATTCCGCCGGCATTTCCAGTTAGGAATCATCTCCTGGCATGAGGCGCCTAAGGAACGATATGAGTCCAGTCCAGTGGTAGACTCGCAACCGGTGCGCGAAAGGCTCCGGAGAGCGTTGAAAACCCTCCAGATGCCTGCGCTGGTGGCGCTTGCATACTATCTCGGAGCCGAAGCGGCGTTCTATATCGGCACCTTATCCGACCGGATCTATGCGCCGTTCTGGCCTCCCAACATTGTCCTCTTCTGTGCATTGCTCCTGGCGCCGAAGCGGCGCTGGTGGCTGTACATTCTGACAACCTTTCCGGTTCATGTACTGGCCGAGGTCGCCGTCGGAATGCCACCGGCACAGCTTCTTGTGGCCTTCGCGACCAACTGCATCGTGGCGATACTGAACGCCATCGGCGTCCGGCGGTTTCTGGGAGGCCCGCCATGGTTCGGAACGCTGCGAAGCGCATCGGTCTATGTTCTCATCACATGTCTCCTGAACCCTGCGATCGCGGCGCTTGGCGGGGCGTTTGTGCAGATCCTTGGTGGAGGTCCAATCAACCACTATTGGATGTTCTGGGCCTCCTGGTACATTTCAAACGCCCTCATTAGCGTAACGCTCGGACCGGTGTTTCTGATCTGGTTCAGCCAACATCCGCGGGCGAGCGGTCTGACGCGCCAACGAAAGGCCGAAGTCGTCATATTGGCGGTGACGCTAGTGGCGTCGTGCGCCATTGCGTTCCGCGTTGGTACCTCGACGATCCCCTCGGGATTTCTGCCGGCCCTTCTTTATTCTCCGCTTCCATTCATTCTTTGGGCCGCAGTCCGTTTCGGCGAGAAGGGCACAAGTGGAGCGATCCTTGCGGTCACGGTCCTTTCGATCTGGGAGAACCTGCACGGGTCGACGGTATTTATGAGTCTCGATCCCGAAAGCAATGTTCTTGCCTTGCAGGTCTTTCTGATGGGCCTCGCCGTCCCGGTTTTCCTCCTCGGCGCTGCAATTGATGAACTCCGCCGCAACGGGAAAAGAATGCGCGACCTTGCGGGCTCACTGCTGCGCGCGCAAGACGAGGAGCGCCGGCGTATCGCGCGAGAATTGCACGATAGCACCGGGCAAAACCTGGTGGTCGCGGGTTTGATAGCGGACCGAATTAAAACCTCCGCGCCGGCGTCCTCCGGAGCGTTCGTCGACGAATTGACCGACATCCTTCAGCGATCGATCCTGGAGATTCGCACTGTCTCATATCTCCTTCATCCGCCGTTACTCGACGTGGTCGGACTCAGCATGGCATTGAGGACCTATCTTGGTGGATTCTCCAGGCGGACGGGGCTGGACGTGGATCTCGACCTGTCTCCGGAACTGGAGCGATTGCCGACCGACGTGGAGCTTGTGCTCTTCCGCGTGATTCAGGAAGCTCTAACCAATGTGTGGCGGCATTCGGCCAGCGCGACCGCGCGAATCCGCCTGTTGCGTGAGACAAACAAGGACGGGCCACAGGTCAAGTTGACAATTGAAGATGTCGGGAAGGGGATACCGGCCAGTATTCTCCTCTCCACATTATCGAGCGGCACTCTGGAACATCAGGCCCTTTCAGGCGTTGGTCTGGCGGGAATGCGCGAACGCTTACACCAGATCGGGGGCCGCCTGGAAATTGATTCCATGAGCGGTAAGACCGTCATCCGAGCCATCGTGCCGCTAAAATAATCTACAGGGTTTTAAGTGGGTTCATTTTCGCAACGAAGGGGAACTGGAACCACAAAAAGCACAAAAGGCACAAGAAACTTATGTGCTTCTTGTGCCTTTTGTGGCTTCTTCCCCTTCTGCCTTCCAATTCATTCACACCTTTGGACAGGAGGAGATACAACCCTTCCTCAGAAGTCGACCCGAACGTTAATCGTGACCGTCCGCGCCGTGCTTTGACCGGCGCTGCAGACTCCGGGTGTAGTGGTCACGCTGCACGTGATGCGTCCGAACGAGGCAGAGTTGATATCCACGTTTGGGTCGCCCCACTGCGGGTGGTTCAAGGCGTTGACCATATCCGCTCGAAGCGTCAACGTCGTGCCTTCGCGAATCTGCGTTTTCTTGCCCACCCCCAGATTGACCAGAAAGTGGCTCGGACCTTCCAGATAGCGCAGGCCCAGTGTGCCGACCTTGCCTGGCTCGGCATTCGCCAACAATATCTTGCCGGAACTGTCGACGATGACGCGGTCGGAGTAGACCGCTTTCAGGTTCCCAGGGTCGGAACCGAAATCCGGCAGGGGGGCCGCTGATGCTGAAAGACCTGGGAAGTACTGGATGAATCCATTCCCTTTCTCGACCTTGCCCAGGTCCTTGGAAATGGGACCAACCGCATCCGGGACGCTCGTGATTCGAGTCCCGCCCATCGTGAGGACGGAGCTCGTCAGGTTCATTGGAGCGCCGGAGGTGAACGCGGTAATCGACGACACCGTCCAGCCTTCCACCGCCCGGCGGACGAAAGTCGGAGCTCCGGCCAGAAACGGCTTGCCGGGCCCAAACGGAAGCTCCCACGTGCCGTGGGCGTTGACGGTTTGCGTACGGTCGAAGCTCAGCCGGCTTTTGTTGCGCGACCGGTTTCGCGGATCCAGCAACAGCGTATTGTCTCGGATCGCCGTGTTGATGCCGTCGCCAAGACCCTTGGACCAGATATAAGTGAACTGGCCCGAAAAACCGTGGGCGAATGACTGCCGCACCTGAGCCTGCATCGAATGGTAGATCGAGTTCGCGTCCGATAGCCATAGCTCGACACCGCGGAACTGCGGGTTCACCACAAAGAAGTTTTCCGGCAAGCCGCCATTCCGCAGAAACCCTCCCGGCACTCCGGTGATATTCGAGCTCCGATTGAAGAAGTCGGCCAGGGCTCCTACATTTCCATCCGCAACAAAGTTTCTGGTGCTGGTATACAGCCGCAGCGCCTGCGAGCCCGTCAGCGTTGTGCCATTGACGACGCCGGCTCCCGGCACGTTCAGATTCCTCAGCATCCTGTCGAATAGCGGAGCGGTTCCTCCGGAGCGCGTCAGGTTGAACGCTTCAAGGAACCCGTTCTCGAAGATGTTGGTTTCGTTCAGCTCCAAATCGTGAAACAGCTTCGTCCCTTTGGTGCCGACGTAAGAAACTTCCAGTGTCATCCGCGGGATCAGCTCGCGCTGCAGCGACAGGTTGAAGGTCTGAACGTAGGGCGTCCGCCGCTCCGCGCCCATGAAATAGATGAATTGGCTCCGGTCCGTCAGGGGGACGACTATCGAATGGGCCGGATCCGGCTGAAAGGCCGGCTTGAGGGGCAGAACCTTCGTCGAGATGGCCGTCTCGAGATTCATATAGTTGACGCCCAGGGCCGACACGGGTTGAGCTTCACGGTCCACGGAGCCCGGCGTGTTCAGAAATGCCAGCTCGTAATCCAGGAAGATGGGTTTGCCGGCGTAATTGACTCCGTACCCACCTCGGACAACTGTCGTCCGGCCGAGACCCGGTATCTTGTAGCTAAAACCGAGTGCAGGCGCGAAATTGTTCCAATCGTTGGGATAGAACGGCTTTGGATGAGGCGAGTGCTTGCCGACCAGTTCGATCTCGGTTACCTTGCCGGCGGCTGCATTGGGATTCCACAAGGCGTTGTAGCCGGTGCCGGATATTCCGAACGCTCCGGCTTGCCCGCCCACGGCATTCGGAAGAATGCCATTGCCCTCATACAACACGCCGAACTTGTCGTAGCGCACCCCGAGGTTCAGCGTCAGGTTGGCCGTCGCGTTCCAGGTGTCCTTGAAGTACGCCGACCAGTCGTTCTGCGAGAGCCGCCGGAACCTGCGGGATTCCGTCTTAAAGTCGAGCCAGTTGGTCTGATCCGATTTGTTGATAATGTAGCCCTGAGTAAAACCCCGGACCGAACCCGCCAGATCGTTCAGGATCTCTCTGGCGATAGTGCCGTCGTTGGCGTCCAATCCCGGAAAGCGGGCGCTGGTAATCGAGGCCGGCGTCGGGCCGTCGCCGAGCACTGCCTTGGGAAATTGTTCGACTGTCGTATTCCAGCCATTGGACCAGTAGGTCAGGAATTCACCGCCTACCTTGAACGCATGCTTGCCGCGAACCAGGCTCAGGGTGTCGCCAATCTGCCATGAGGGGTTGAAGTTGCCCCGTGTCGTGGCGAATCCCTCACTGACGTAGACGGCGGGGTCCAATGTATTCCGTGCGGCGAAGCCCGCATTCGTAGCGGCGGTCGTGACATACAACGGGAAACCATTGACCTGCGGCAACGTGTCCATCAGCTTCTGCGCTTCGGCAGTGCGGTCCGTAGAACTTGCGCCGCTGCAACATCCCAACTGGAACGGCGACCGCTGGTGGAACCCGCTCTGGATTCTGCCAATACGGAATTCATTGAGCACAGATGGTGAAATGACCGAGGTCCACTGCGTGGTATAGACGTGCGGGTAATAGGCCGACGTACCATCATATCCGGTTGGCCAAAACCTGGGCTGCACGGCGTCGTCTTTTTCCCGGCTCATCGAGAACGACACCTTGTTGTTTTTGGTGACCTGGTAATCCACCCGCGCGTTGAGTTGTTTCCTGTTGTTGTCGTTGCCCACACTGTTGCCTCCGTTGAGGCCGACAATGCGGCGGTTCCAGCGAATACCGGCGATGTTCAGCCCGTCGCCGACCGTGAAATCATTGGCCGGCGGCATGTACTTGGTGAGGATGTCCCGCCAGTAAGGAACTGTCGTCATACTTGTGCGGAACGGATCCCTGACGTCGCTAAAGAGGTTGAAACTGGTCACCGGGACCACGGGATTGCCGGCCAGGTCGACGCTGGGCCGCACCGCCTGAGCGTTGGCGTTCCGCTGCCCGGGGGAGTACCGGAAAATCCCCTGGCGCGCCAGATCCGTAAACGTGTTGGTCACAAAGCTTTGCTTTGCCAGGTACTCCTGGTTGTCGATAAGCACGAAAAAGAAAGCCTTATTCTTAATAATCGGACCGCCCAGGCGCCCGCCGTACTGTGTCCGGTTCAGGTAGGACTTCTGCGCGCCCTTGAGGTTGTCGAACCAGTCCGCCGCATTCAAGGCCGAGTTGTTGTTGGCGTAGAAGAGGGCGCCGTGGAATTGGTTGGTTCCCGATCGGGTCTGCAGGCGGACCTGCGCGGAACCATTCGCCGCTTCCGCATCGGCCGCCGCAGTCACGACCTGCACTTCTTCCACCAGGTCGGCGCTGACGAACGTTGCATTCTGACCCTGGAAGTCGGTGCCGACGCCATACCGCGTATCGTTCACGACGACGCCGTCCCGGCTGAAGTTCACCGCACGGATCCCCTGGCCGGCGAAGCTTCGCTCCGGGCCGGTGCCGGGTGTCGACGAGATCAGTTGAAGAACGTCGCGGACGGCCAGCGGCAGGTTCCGGACTTCAATTTCGGGAAGCACATCGCCGACCGAGGCGGTCGTCGTGGCCAGGATCACATTGGGGTCCGTGACCACCTCCACGGTCTGACGAGTTCCGGCTACTTCCAGCGTAAAATTCAACCGAACCTGCTGGGTCTGGCTTAGCGTGACGTTCTGGAAAGTCTGCGTTTGAAAGCCCGGAAGTGACGCGCTGAATGTGTAGGTTCCAGGCTGGAGACTGGCAAAGTTGTAAGTCCCGGTCTCATTCGTGAGTTGGTTGGACACAATTCCCGTGTTGACGTTCCTTGCAGTCACCTCCACCCCGGGAATCACTGCTCCCGCCGCATCGCCGACGGTACCTCCCACGCTTGCATTCACCTGAGCGAAGCCGCGTACCGAGAAAAGCAACACCACCAGCGCCGCGAAGATTTGTTTTTTCAACATGGACATCCCCCCCTTCAAAAATTGTTCCGATCCCTTCAAGACCACCTTCTGGAGGCCTTGCCGCTCCGGGAATCGGAGACGTGTTCCAGATGTAGATGAATTTTTCTTGAGACGGTTTATATACCTGGGGATGTGTGTCATCAAGAAATAAAGGTTATAAAGGTATGAATGAGTCCTGCACCGGATTAAACACAAAGGCACGAAGGCACAAAGGAAGGCCGCAAAAGAAATCATTTGATGCGGCCTTCCTTTGTGCCTTCGTGCCTTTGTGTTTATCCGGTGCAGGATTCGTCCAATTTCGAAACTTCCCTGTCTCAGAACCGGAGGCGCGCGATGATCGTGCCGGTTCGCGCCGTGGTCTGCAGGCTCAAGTCCGGACTGATGCGTCCGAACCCTGCCAACGTCCTGCCGTTCTGTGGGTCCAGTTGCTGCGTTTGTCCGGCATTCGTCGAACTCGGATCGTTGACCGGCGCGCGATTGAAGACATTGCTGAACTCGGCGCGAATACTGAATTGCATGCCTTCGCGAATACGGATCACCCGGCCCAGACTCATCGACTCGCTCGGATGCCGCTGTTTGCGGTAATCGTTGTAGTAAGCCGCGCCGGTGCTGAACTCACCCGTGGGCGGATTCACCCAGGCCTTTGGATTCAGGACAAACGTCTTTAGCGGATCAAAGCAGTGGCAATTCAGGTCCTTTGTGAAGAGGGGCTCGCCCGGTACGCGGTTCGTGTAGGAATTGCCCGCGAAAAGAACCGTATTGAGCTGGGTCTGCGCCGCAGGCGCGAGGATTGGTTCGCCGGAGGCATACTGCAGCACCGCGCCGATCTCCCAATCCCGCAACGCCAGCGACAATGCGCGCTGCGTTTTCAGGGCGGGCAGCCGATAGTTGCCGGCAAAAACAAAGGACAGCGGTTTGGAGGTGGGAGTCAGCGTCTTGTTGGACGCGTAGTCGAAAACATTATTGACGGCTGTGGCCCTGTAGTCCGCGCCCAGCTGGAGTTCTTTCTGCCAGGAAAACGAAGTGCTGAAGTCGAGATTGTAAGACAGCCTCTTCGTCGCTTTTACCTGGAGCGCGTCGTACCAGTTCTTGCCTTGCGGCGTCCACAGCGATGTGATGTTCGGAAACTGCGGGAACGGCCGCAACATCTGAGCCACCGTGGAGGATGTTGGAAAACTCGGATACGGCATGTTCTTCGACGTGGGACCGAAGCCGCGCGCGATTGCCGTGGACGAATCGACACGCGACCTGAGAATCGCAAAATCGTTCGCGTTCCGAACATCCAGTCCGAAGGAAGCCAGCCGCTCCGGCGTATTCGCATTCAGATTCCGGAGCGCATCCGCCTCCCACCAGACTCCACGGTTGCCGACATACGCGACTTCCACCGCGAAGTTCTGACTGATTTCACGCTGGACCGCCAGGGTCCATTCCACTCGTCGCGCCGGCCGGCCGCCGGCCGGATCGACAGAAGGTCCTTTGAAGTCGATGCTGTTGGGACTGGGATAAAGTCCCGCTGCGTACGTGGGCCACGGCCGCGGCGCTGGAACGCCGTTCTTTAATAAGAATGCGGGCTGCCCCACGGCGGGCGAGACGAAGGTGGAAACTCCCGGTTGGAAGGTGTCCGAGATAATTCGATACTGTTCGGCAACCGCCTGCGCGTACGCCATACCCACGCCCACACGCACAACGGTTTTCGGCAGACCCTGCCAGGCCGCGCCCAGCCGCGGACCGAACGCCAGCCAATAATTTCTGGCCAGGTCGCAGCCACAGCGCCCTGGCCCGGTGCCCTCGAACACCGCGGCTCCAGGCGTGCCTGTCAGCGGGTTGATTATCGTGGATGAGAAAGCCTCGACCCGGCCGTAGCGTTCCCGGGGATAGCCGGAGTAATCCCATCGCAGACCATAATCGAGCGTGAATTTTGGTGTGACTTTCCATGAATCCTGCGCGAAGAGCGCCATCACGTACCGGTCCACGCGAGGATCCGACGGATAAGCGGCGCTCCCGCTGCTGACCGAGCCCAGGAGGAAGCTGGCATAAGGAAAACCAACAAAACCGCCGCCCAGTGTCTGAAGACGGCCCAGCCCGGTTTGATCCGCACTGAACGTGTATTCACCGGATGAATTCTTCGCGCTCCAATATTCAGTGATGTCCTTTCGTCCCTCCGCGCCGAACTTATAGTTATGGTTGTTCCTGGCCCAGGTCAGGCTCAAAATCCCGGTGGGCTTTTGAAGCTGAGGACGGTAGTACTGGTTCTCGCCCAGCGTTTCGATGCCGCCGTTAGCGGTCAAGAGTCCGGTAAGGAGGGGAGGAAAGAATCTCGCCGTTTGTCCCGGCAGGCCAAATGTGGCCAGTGCGTCGAATCCATTCCTCTTTCGCCCTTCGTCGGATTTCTGATTGATGGTTCGGCCGGGATTGTAGTTATAGGCAAGCTGGTACCCGAGACCAAGATGCAGCAGCTTCGTCGGCGAAATGGTCCAGTCATAATTCATGCGTTCGGTATGGCCGCCGGAATCCGACGCACGGACTGCGGAAAGCTCAACGGGAAAACTGGGCGTCGCCGTTGTAGCTCCGTACTCGGCGTACGTGCTGAACAGGCTGTAGTAGAAGGACAGCTTGTGGTTGGCGTTCAGATTGTGATCGATCTTGAACGACCACGTGTGCGTGTCCCGCGCGCCGGGATAATCGGTAAGGAAGTTACTGTTCAGACCAGGAAACGTCGGGGGCGGCATGAAGGACTGGATCTTCAGCGCGACCGGATCCATGCGGTCCCGCGGAATCCTGTTGCCGGGGAAAGGCTCACGAACGACCTGTCCGTTGACGACGCGTTCCGTCGCGATGTCGTAAATCGTGCCTTCAATGATCGGACGGCCCAGTGGGTCGGTGCCTAATTGACGTCCGGTCAACAGCCCACTGAAATCGCCATCGCGGTAGGCTTGAATCGGAACCGTGAATAAGACGTTGTTGACTCTCTTTCTCTCGCGATACACCTCTGCATTGGTAAAAAAGAACGTCCTGTTGTGACCGTCATAGAAATGGGGAATTACGATGGCGCCGCCGAAATTCCCGCCAAAATCCTGCCGCCTGGCTCTATCCCGCGGGTTTCTTCCGTTGGCGGCGAGCGGCAGATACGGCGTGCCGGCGTTCAGAAATTCATTCACGAGGTAATCGTAGGCCGTTCCATGGTACTGGTTCGTGCCGCCCCTCATGGTGACGTTGATCAGCCCTCCTCCGGTCGATCCAAACTCCGCGGCAAAGTTGCTCGTGAGAACGTTGACCTCCTGGATCTCATCCGGGCTCGGTTGATTCCACGCCGTGTAGAACTGGAATATGTTCGTCGAGCCGTCCTGGCCCTCGATGCGAATTCTCTCGGTGTTGGCGGGCAGGCCGTTGACTTGCCGGTAGTCATTGGCTCTGTAGCTTGCGCCTGGAACGAGGGAAACGAGGCCCCATGGATTCCGAATGCCGGCGTTTCCTGCTCCAGCCTGACCGATCCCCAATAGAGGAAGCTCGTTCAATCGTTGTCCTGTGACGATCGTGCTCACGTCGCTGCTTTCGGTACGAAGCAGCGGTGCGTCGGCTGTGACGGTCACCTCTTCGGTTTCCGCGCCTACTTCCAGGGCTACATCGATGCGCAACGTTTGGGCAACGAGCACGGTGATGCCTTGCCGCACATATCTCTTGAACCCCGGCAGCTCGGCCGCCATTTGGTAAACGCCGGGAGGCATCGCGGTGAGCACGTAATTACCTGTCTCCGTGCTGATCGTCTCGTGATTCGTCCCGGTTTGCATGTTCATCGCGATGACGCTGACCCCGGGAAGGACCGCGCCCGTCGCGTCCGACACCGTACCTGTGACAGTGCCGGTCTGGGCCAATGCCGCTGTCGGAATCATCAATAGATACACAGTGAGAAGTAAACGTGAACGCATATGCACTCCCCCCGCAAAACGCCGATTAGTGCGAGGCCCGGCCGGTTCAGTATTTAGTTGTAGTTGATAAGCGTGGCCACAATACAGACGCTGCCGGAGAGTGTCAAGCTTCGTAGAATAACGCGGGCTAAAGCCGGATTAAACACAAAGGCACGAAGGCACAAAGGAAGGCCGCATCAAATGATTTCTTTTGCGGCCTTCCTTTGTGCCTTCGTGCCTTTGTGTTTAGTCCGGCTTTAGCCCGCGTTATTCTTGGTCACTGGCCCCGGCAACCTATATATAAGGATGACTTACTTCTTGCCGGTCGGCCTGGCGGCAGGCTCCCGGATTCTCCTGGTGAACGCATCCTCCTCGGAGGCAACGCACAAAGACTCCGGAATCTCCACACCCGGCTTCAATTTGATAGTTCGCGCGTCCGCCACCCAGGTTTTGGTATATGTCTTCGGATCGTCAATGGTCAGATTGAACTGTATCGTGTTACCGTCAACGCGACGGTAGCGCTCTGTCGTTCGCATCTGGTCGCTATGCGGCTGACCTTGCGCGCCCAGCCACGTTTTGTCGTTAAAACCAATTGTTTCGACGACCAGCGTGTCTCCCTCCCATCTTCCCACGGAGTATCCGTACCATGTCGGATCCGGATCGGCAGGAAGTTTTCGCCCGTCCATCCAGATCTCGCGCAGCGTGTGCTGCCCCTCGAAAAACATCAGAATTCTGTTCCTGGCGTGGATGATCTCAAAGGGCCAGATGATGAACAGGATCCGTGGAAAACCCATCGGGTCACACTTCAGGATGGGATCATTGCCGCCCGGCGCCGCTTTAGGGCCATACCCGGGTTTGTTGGCGTCGTACCTTGCCTTGCCATAGGCCGTCAGCGGAGGAAACGTGTCCCCGGGCCCCTGGCCGCCCCCGCCGGGCGCAAGCTGCCAGACTCCGGACAAGTCATGCGGGTCAACGGAAGGAGCGGCGTTCTGAGCCATCGCGAAGGACGAGACCGCTAGAACCGCCGTCAGCACACCAACCAAACCGATGAAGCGATTTCGCATTTTTAGACTCCTGTTAAGGTTGCGCTGGCTGTTGTTCCCGCATGGTCATCACTCGACCATCCGCAAACACGACTTTCCCGGTTGCTGCCCCGGAAAAGCCAACAGGCTCGCCGTTTTTCGCCGGCGCGAGCGTGATTGTGATTTTTTCACCCGGCCTCAATGTGTTCCTGGTCCAGCCGGCCCGGCGCAGAATGCCCGGACTCTGACTTTCGAGAGACCAATGCGCAACTTTGCCCTTGTCGTTCACATCCAGGTAGATCTGGCAATGCGGATTGGACCAGACGAATTCCGTCACAGTGCCCGTGATGCTGATCGGGGACTTTTCATCGTAGGCGGAATTTCCGTGATGCGCCAGGATCGGGGAGCACATGACAGCAAGGCTCGCGGCCACAGCCCACAACGTTATGAACGCAGGTTTCATAAGTCACCTCGCGGCCCGAGACTAACACGGGCCTCTAAACCGTACAAGCAAACGACAACCTTTTGCTTCACGGTCTGCTTCGCCTATACTCAGCAGGAAATTTCGACCCGACAATCAGTGCAAAAGAGAGGAATTGCCTATGCGCAAGACATTAGTTTCAATTCGAACGGTCGTTACTTATGCAGGGTTGATGCTTGCAACGACGTTGTTGACAGTCGCGCAACAGCCCGCCCAGGGTGGCAAAACAGCGGCACAAGCCTACAAGAACATTCAAGTCCTCAAAGATATTCCCAATACTCAATTGATTCCGACGATGCGATTCATCTCAACCGCGCTTGGTGTCGAATGCGAATTCTGCCACATGGGAGATCGATCGGCGGACACGCCCAACAAGAACACGGCGCGCAAAATGATGACGATGATGATGTCGATTAACAACGCGTCGTTCAACGGACGTATGAACGTGACTTGCTACACATGCCATCACGGCAGCAGCAGTCCGGCCGGCGCGCCGACCCCGACAGGACAGTATTCCCAACTGGGCGCCGGCGTGTTCTTCAAACCCGACGGCGGACCGCTGGCCGGCGGCCGGGATGAAGTCATGTACGAAGCATATAAGGAATACATGGCGAAAGATCGCCTCGCGGGAATGCCCACGCCGGACCAGATTCTGGCCAAGTTTGTGACCGCGCTCGGTGGCGAGCAGGCGATTCGAAAAATGAACGCCCGCTTGATCACGGGGACGGCGGCATTGTCAAACGATGTCCGTGGCGCCGCGCCACCTATTATTGTTCCGGTGGAGATTGCTTCCAAAGCGCCGAATCAGTGGGTCATGACTTTCCGAATGACGAACGGTACGACCGCGAATGGTTTCGACGGCAATGTTGCCTGGGTTCAAGCCGCCAATGGCGTCGTCACCGAAGTCACCGGGCCAAACAATGCGCCTCTGCCTCCGCTGGCTCGCGTGAAGCGTAACGCGGACTTCTACGAACCTCTGAACCTGAAGCAACAATATTCGCGAATCACGTTGCGTGGCATCGAAAGATTCCGCGGCCGCGACACATACTTCGTGATGGGTTTCCCGGAAGGCGACGTGCCTGAGCGGCTCTACTTCGACAAAGACAGCGGTTTGCTCCTGCGTAAGACCGTGGCCGTGCAGACCGCCCTGGGCGATTATCCGATTCAAACCGACTACGACGACTATCGCGATGTTGGCGGGGTAAAGGTGCCCTACACCATTCGGATCATGAGCATCAGTCCCGCGGAGGACATGACGCTTCACGTCGAGAGAGTGCAGAACAACCCGACGACGTTTGACGCGAACAAGTTCGCAAAGCCGGCATCCCGGCAGCCGGCCGGCCGCAACGAATAGAAGGAATCTGACTGTAGAGGCGGCCTATGACCAGAGCTGTCCAGGATATCGCGCGAAGCGCATCCGAATACAGCCGCGTAGCGAGGAAGAAACCACAAAAGGCACAAGAAGCACATAAGTTTCTTGTGCCTTTTGTGCTTTTTGTGGTTCCAGTTCCCCTTCGTTGCGAATTCGTTCACAGCTTCTCAGCGTGGGGCTACATTCTGTCGCCGCTACGCGGCTGTGTTCGGACGGATCTGGTCTATGACCGCCGCTACAGCGGGAAAGTCCTTGCCTTCGTTTACCTCGTTGTAGTTAATTCGCAGTAATAATTCAGATCGTCCGGAGATTGAGTATGGTTCGTAACTTTGTGGTCTGCCTTGTCCTCGTGCTCTCTCTTCTCGCCGTTGGCGGAGCGGTTTTCGCTCATCATGCTTCCGGGTCGGCCTACGACTACAAAACGAAGATCGTTACGAAGGCGGTCGTAACGGAAGTGGTATGGACCAATCCTCACGCCCAGCTATTCTTCGACCTCAAAGACAACAAGGGGCAAGTCGCCAACTGGGGTGTGGAATTGAACAGCCCCGGCAATCTGATCAAGCTCGGCTGGACGAAGAATACGTTCAAGCCCGGCGATGAAATCATTGTGCAATTCGTGCCTTCCAAGGAAGAGAGACCTTTTGGAATCTGCGGCGATTTCGTGAAGGCCGACGGTAAGAAATATCACAACGGCCAGGGATGCGGCACAGACATCACCAAGCTCCCGATCAAGCCCGGTTATCCGGAAGTCCAGTTCCCGGAATAAGAGGAATCGTTTCGGGAAACGTCTCCGGTGCGCGAAAGGAGTGTTTGGTATGCGAAACTGCTTCATCGGGTCCATTGCTGTCCTCATGGCAATGTGGGCCTTATCACCTGTTGCCCTGGCTCAGGCCGCTTTTGATCCGCACGACCTGAACGGGTATTGGGACCTGCGCACATCCCCCGGAACGCTGAACACGGTGGGCAAAAATCGCCCACCGATGACAGCCTGGGGAAAGGACAAATTCAGCAAAGTCCGAACAGACCACGACGGCAAGCAGCTGAGCGCCGGCGTTTCCCGTGACCGGCAAACCTGGAATGATCCCGTCCTGTGGTGCGATCCTCCGGGCTTCCCCCGCATCATGTCGCTTCCAACGCCGCCGGGAATGAGATTCGTTCAGACGGCCGACGAGATGCTGCAATTCTTCGAGTATGGCCGCACGTGGCGCGATATATGGACGGACGGCCGAAGGCTGAGCGACGATGCGGAACCGAGGTGGTACGGCTACTCGACCGGCAAGTGGGAGGGAAACACGTTCGTCGTGACCTCGACCGGTTTCATGGATACCAGTTGGCTGGATGAATATGGTTCTCCGCACAGTGACGAGACGCGCGTCGAGGAACGTTACCATCGCGTGGATCGCGATCACCTGGAATTGGTCATGACGGTCTACGATTCCAAGGCATATACGGCGCCCTGGATTGGTGATGCCAAGACTTTTGTCATGGTGGATAGAGCCCCTCGATCGAATCGCAGCGATCTTCGCGAGGATATCTGCGTGTGGTCCGAAACAGGTGTCAAGCCCAACAACAAGTAGCGGCTTGGCCGGAGGAGTGTCGCAATGCGAAATCGCTTCATTGTATCGATCGTTGTGATGGCCGCCATGCTCGCCCTCTCGTCGGTGGCGTTTGCCCAGCATGACCTGTCCGGATATTGGGTCATGTCTGCCGAGGGAAGGCGCCCCGCCTCATTGAGCACGAACCGTCCTCCCTTCACGCCTGCGGGTCAGGCGAAGTTTTCGGCCACCGTCACCGGATTCGGCAACAGGGAACTGGGACATGCGGCGGATCCGAAACAGGAGAACTGGAACGATCCGATTTTGTGGTGTGATCCCTCAGGGTTCCCACGCACGCTCTGGTTCACTGCAGGAGGAATGGGAAACTACAGGTTCGTGCAGACTCCCTCGGAGTTGCTTCAGTTCTTCGAGCGAGATCACATATACCGTGACCTCTGGTCCGATGGCCGGCCGCTGCCCACTAATCCGGAGCCGAGATGGTTTGGGTATTCCACGGGCAAATGGGATGGAGACACATTCGTCGTCACGTCCGCCGGTTTCAACGGGTCCACATGGATCGATCAATTTGGTTCTCCGCACAGCGAGCAAATGCGCCTGGAAGAGCGCTACCGGCTGGTGGATGCCAATCACATGGAGATGCAGTTCATATTGACCGACCCGAAGACGTACACGGCGCCCTGGGTGGGCGACAAGAAGATTCTCAACCGTGTAGCCATTTCAGATCGTGTTCAACCGGGACTCTGGGGTTCCAAACCCGACGGCAAGCCCTATGGGGACATTCGCGAGGATCTTTGCCTGTACTCGGAACAGGAGTCCTTCTTTATACGCATCGATGCCGAGGGCAATAAGGGCCTTCTGAGTATTCAAAAAAAGAAATAAACATGATTTAGCCGCAATCTCAAATCACTGATGGTAAACACGAAGGCACGAAGGCACAAAGAAAGGCCGCAAATAAAATCATTTGATGCGGCCTTTCTTTGTGCCTTTGTGCCTTCGTGTTTACCATCAATCGCCTGGAGTGTAATGGTAACAGCGATCGTTTGCCTGCTCGCCATGGCTCCGGCAAGCGGGCAGACCCCGAGACCGCAGATGGCGGAAGAGGCCTTCAAGGACATCCAGATCTTGAAGGGCATCCCGGTCGACGAGTTCATGGACACGATGGGTTTTATTTCCGCGTCCCTGAGCCTGAACTGCACGGATTGTCACGGTCCCGGGGCCGCCAGCAGCTGGGAAAGCTACGCCGACAATCCCCCTCTCAAGCAGACGGCGCGCAGGATGATGCGAATGGTCGCTGCCTTGAACAAAGATAATTTCGGCGGCGCTCGCGCCGTCACCTGCTTCACCTGCCACGGGGGTTCACGAACGCCGAAAGTAGTGCCGAGTCTGGCGATACAGTACGGCGCGCCGGCCGAGGATCCAAACGAAGTAGATGCTCGCGAGCAGGCGCCCGTGGATCCGATCCTGAACAAGTACATCCAGGCTCTCGGAGGGGCGCAGCGGTTGGCGGCTTTGACGAGTTTTACAGCCAAAGGAACGTACGCCGGTTACGACACCGACCATCAGAAAGTTCCGGTGGACATCTTTGCCAAAGCGCCGGATCAGTACGCCATGATCGTTCATGGCGTGGGCGCCACAAATGGAGACAGCATCAGGACATTCGATGGGCGCGCCGGTTGGATTGGTTCCCCGGACAAACCGGTGCCGCTCATCATGCTGACCGGGGGTAACCTGGAAGGCGCCCGGATCGACGCGATGTTGTGGTTTCCGGTCCGGATCAAGGAGATGTTCAATCAGTGGCGAACCGGCTCGACGACCATCGAGGACAATGATGTCGTCGTCCTGCAAGGAACGAATCCTCGACAGGCTCCAGTCAAGTTGTACTTCGATTCGAAATCCGGTCTGCTGGTGCGGCAGGTGCGCTATTCCGAGTCGCCGATCGGCAGGGTTCCCACCCAGGTCGACTACGCCGATTATCGGGACGTCGCCGGCGTCCAGGTGCCGTTCAAGTGGACCGTCACCTGGACCGACAATCAGACATTCATCCAACTCACCAGCGTGCAACCGAATGTTTCAATCGAAGCGGCCCGCTTCGCGAGACCCGCTCCCGCCCGTTAAGAATCATCCGCGAAAGACGGGAAAGAGTAACCACAAAAAGCACAAAAGGCACAAGACGGAATCGAGAAGGAATCGATCTCTTCTTGTGCCTTTTGTGCTTCTTGTGGTTACTCTTTCCCCGTCATTCGCTCACCGCCCTGATATACTGCGCGCTCTTTCAACCGCTTGGCCAAATTTCAGCTCGGGAGTTACGTCATGAGAAGGCTCATCTTCGCAGCACTGTTATTTCCGCTCCTGTCGACGTTCGCGTTCGCTCAAACAAGCAATGCCACGCTCGGGGGAACCGTTTCCGATTCCACGGGGGCTCTAATTCCGGGCGTTTCGATCACGGCGACCAATACCGCTACGGGAATCGTCACCACTGTGTTGAGCAACGAAGCGGGGGCCTACCAGTTTGCGAGTCTGCAAACGGGAACGTACACGGTGAGCGGCGAATTGCCGGGGTTCCGGACACAAACCTACAACGGAGTCCAACTGGGAGTGTCGCAACAGGTGCGCCTGAACTTCACGATGCAGGTGAGTTCGGTTGCAACGGCCGTTGAAGTGACGGCTTCCGCCGACACGCTCATCGCAACAACGTCTTCGTCAGTGGGATCCGTGCTGCCGGACTATAAGGTGCGCGATCTGCCGCTGGCGGGCCGGAACGTTCTGGATCTCGTGTTGACGACGGCGGGCGCCGGTCCTACCGCCAGTAACGGGCTCGAGGGTTACTTTGCAGGTTCGCGGCTCAGCTCCGTCAATACGACTCGAGATGGTTTCGTCGTGTCGGACGGCCGGTACGATTTTGGAGCCTTCTCGAACACGTACGTCAGTCCCGATCTGGTCGAGGAAATTCGGGTCATCACGTCCACTGTCGATGCCGAGGCGGGACGCGGTTCCGGACAGGTACAGATGGTCACTCGCTCTGGAACCAACCAGCTTCATGGCAGCGCTTTCTGGGCCAACCACAACTCCGCGCTCGACGCGTCAAACTGGTTCAACAACTTCAACGGCGTGGCGAAAAACTATCAAAACCGGAATCAGTTCGGCGCGCGTGTCGGCGGTCCGATCATCAAGAACAAGACTTTCTTCTTCGTCCTGCTCGATGAACAGCGCCAGGTCTTTCGAAGAACATTTGTGGGGAACGTGCTGACGCCGCTGGCGCGGCAAGGCATCTTCCGGTTTTACCCAGGCGCCGATAACCAGAACGCCGTAGCGCTCAATCCTTCGGTGGACAGGAGTGGCAATGCGATACGGCCGGCCGGCGCGACGGGTGATCTCCAGTCGTTCAGCGTGTTCACCCGGAGCGACGGTACGGTCCGCGATTCCTTACGGCCGGGATTCGATCCGACCGGTATTATCCAAAACACGTACCTCGCGCGAATGCCGCTCCCAAATGACTACACCGTCGGCGACGGCTTGAACACGGCCGGCATCCGCTTTACCCGCCACGCCAGTCTGCTGGACCCTTCACAGGCGCAGATTTTCGACCAGGACCGTAATCAGTTCAATGCACGGATTGATCACAACTTCAATTCGAGGCACAAATTCAGCCTGGTCTACACGTATGAAAAGGACACCGGGGTGACCACAGAGGCGGGGATCATGAATTGGCCAGGCGGCTATAACGGCGCTGCCGAGCGGAGGCCCAGGCTGTTTACGGGCTCACTGGTCTCCACGCTGACGCCGAACCTCGTCAATGAACTCCGGGTGGGTTACAAAAATTCGGCGTTCGGAAGCAAGTCCTCATTCCACGTGGGCAGGACAGGCGATGACGACACAGCCAATCTTACCCCGCAGGCAAAGGAAGTTTTTTCGCTGCTTCCAACGCGTAACGGGACACCGTACGTCGTGCAGACCACACTGTTCCCGGAGACTTTCCTCGCGGACACGATAAATCTCGATGGCCAGACGCGCGAAGCACGCAGTCCGCTATATACCTACAGCGATACGATCAGTTGGAATCAAGGCAAACACTCGTACAAAACGGGTTTTGAATTTCGCTCCGGCAGCACACTTTCATGGAACGACACATGGTTCACGCCGGAAGTGACCCTGGGAGCCGGCGGACCACCCGTCTCGAATATCGACAACGTCGCCATTGTCGGCTTAACCGGGAACAACCAGACGACGGCCCGAAATTTGCTGACGGACCTCTCGGGCTCGGTAGCCCAGATCATGCAGGGCTTCGATATCCGCGATACGAAGAATCCGGTTTTTCTCGGCTACGCCGATGGAGTCAAAGTCAAGCAACGCGATGTCCACGGACGTGAGATCAGTGGCTTTTTCAAGGACACGTGGAAGGTCACTTCGGCGTTGACGCTGAATCTGGGTGTGCGTTATGACTGGTACGGCGTGCCCTGGGACAGTAATGGCCAGCTCGGGAGGGCGGTTGGCGCAGAGAATGGCATATGCGGATTTTCCTGCGGCACCACTACGACCGTGCAGTTCGTCGGCAAGAATTCACCGAATCCCGACAAACAAATTTACAACGATGATTACACAAACTTTGCTCCCGCTTTTGGCCTGAGCTGGTCGCTTCCCTGGTTTGGAAAGGACAAGACCGTCCTTCGCGCGGGCTATGGCTGGAGTTATGTAACGAACACACTCAAGAACGTCCCAGGTAACATCGCGGCGGTCGCGGGTTCACTGCCGGGAACGTTTGGCGGTTCGGGCGCCAGGGGCCTTATCTATACCCAGGCCCCCTACATGTCGCTGGCGAGCTTTACGCTGCCCATACCGAAAATCACGCCGCTTCAACCCGATCCAATCGACGGCCAGCGTGCGAACGTGTTTCAGATGTATGCCAGCAGCCGTCCGAACCCCTATATTCAAAACTTCAACTTCGGACTTCAACGGCAGCTCGCCTCGAATCTAACTCTGGACGTCGCCTACGTCGGGAGCAAGGGCACGAGCCTCTACGGTGGAGTTCAGCTCAACACGGTGGACATTTTCAAAAACCAATTCCTCCAGGCATTCAACACCACTCGAGCCGGGGGTGACGCGCCGTTGTTCGACGCCATGCTCAGGGGACTCAATATTCCCGGCGCAGGAGTGGTCAATGGCACAACGCTTACCGGATCGGCGGCGTTGCGCACTTTCACCAGCACGCGAACGTTCATCGCGAACGGCAGTGTCGGCCAGCTTGCCGACTTTCTGAACCGCAGCACGAGTGTGACGGGAAAGGGCGGCGGTTTCGTCAGGAACAGCGGACTATTCCCGGAGAATTTCTTCGTGCTCAATCCTCAGTTCCAGACCGTGACGCTGAGTTCGAATCCGGGAAGCTCGACATACCATTCGCTGCAGGTCCAGTTGACGAAGCGGTTGTCGAAGGGATTCACCAACTCGACATCGTACGTGTGGAGCCGTGCTTTGGGTGAAAACGACGGCGATGCCGCCATCGACTATCGTGATCCCAACAACCAGCGCCTGAACAAGGCCGTGCTGGGTTTCCACCGGACGCATGCCTTCATCACCAACGGCACGTACGAATTGCCTCTCGGGCCTGGCCGGCCGCTGCTCAACAACGCTCCGGGTTGGGTGCAGCGCCTGGTTGAACGCTGGCAATTCGGCGGAATCGCCAACCTGACTTCCGGACAGCCCTTCAACGTCGCGGCTTTGGTCTCCACCGTTACGCAAGCCACGAGTGTCAGCACTCCGAACATCGTCGGAAATTTTCCAAAGAACATGGGACAGGTCACCAAACTATCGAACGGCGTGACGTATTTTCCCGGCGTTCAGCAGATTGCGGATCCGGCGAGAGCCAATGTGACGACGACGAACGGCCTCCAGGGTACATTCAGCAACAAGGCCATAGCGGATGCTCAGGGTAATCTGCTGCTCGTGAATCCCGCGCCTGGGCAGATCGGCAGCATGGGGCTGAAATGGCTTGAAGGGCCCGGGCAAATCCGTTTCGATGCGGATCTGATCAAGCGGGTCAGGATTACGGAAACGAAGGAATTCGAATTTCGGCTGGACGCTATCAATATATTGAACCATCCGGTTTTCGGGACTCCGATTCCGGCTGGAGCGAATCCCCTGGTAGCGGATATCAATGCGCCTAACTTCGGACGCATTACAACGGCATCGGGCGAGCGAAGTTTCGTTGTGAATGCGCGACTGAACTTCTGACTGCGGATCGTAGAGGTAATTCGGGGACAGACGCATAAATCCCCTAATTACGATTAAAAGACCGTTGATCGTAATTAGGGGATTTATGCGTCTGTCCCCGAATTCCTTTGTGCCTTCGTGCCTTTGTGTTTACGAATCCGCGGTTAGCGCGCCGGGCGGCAAGGCGCGAGTTCGCGAAGCATGTTTGCAGTAGATGAATTTTGCACGCCGCCTCCGCCAAAGGCGTTGCGGCCGCGCCCGGAACGGATGAAGAAGCTCGTTTCGTCCAGCGGAAGCGCGGCTGTGCTGGTACAGAATGTTTCCCACTTGCCGTCCTGAACCAGAAACTGCTCGACGTTGGACAGGTAGAAAGCCGAGACCATCGCGTCGATGCCCTTCAGATAACGAGCAACCGAACGAATCGCTTTACCTCCACCGAAATCGCCGACGACCGGCACCACGAGGTTTCGAGCCTCCAGGTCCTTCACGTACGCAAAATTGTCCTCGTTGGCCAGGTAACTCCGATATTGGCCGCGCCCGTCGTCGGCCATCATCAAACTGGCATAGGTCACTCCATTGCTCCCGCCGCGGTTACCGCCGATCGCGCCGACTATGGCGGGCGGAACATTTGCAGAGAGGCTGGAGTTGTAATTAATTGAAGGTCCGAACTGGTAATAGTTGCCCAGGGCCCACCGGATACCCTCAAGATCCCCGGACGTCAGGGGGAATCCATGTTTTTTCACGAGGACGTCTTCGATCGCCTTCAGGTTTTCCTCGTACATCTCTTTGCTGCCATCGGCCGTCGCGTAGGCATCAAAGATTTCACCGGCAGTGGACTTCGTTGTCAGGCCGGTGGGCCGCTTGCGGGAGAAGAGCCGCGCCACGAAATCGGGTCGGTCTTTGGACAGCTCAAACAAGGCCTTGTACATGAGGTGCACATCGAGGTTCCCATGCCGGATATCAATAATGACGGCCATCGCGGGTTTGAGCGCCGCGATGTAGGTAAAATTCTGCTCCGGCCCCACTCCCATATAAACACGACCCTGTTTTGCCGATCTCAGGAGTTCCGGGATCACGTACTGGAAACTCGTTTCGTTGGACAGAAGGTTATCCGAACGGAAAAATCCATCTTCCTCTGAAGAGTCTTTCGACAGTCGCCAGAACTGCTGGTCCGTAAGTTCCGCGGGTAGCGACGCAGCCACCGCGCGTCCGGATGGAACAAACCGGACAGGGCTCATAATGCCGGCAACCAGGCATGCGGTGAAGAAGATCAGACAGTGCCGTTTTACAGGAAGCATGTGGGTTCTCATGGGCGCAATATTACCACGCAACGTTGACAACACCGCGTCACAACACCGGGGGCTCGCGTTGACTTTCACTGGTCGGCCGAATAGACTCGTGCGCCAAATAGACTTGCAACAAATTTGCAGACAACTGAGGTGGGAACCTCCAGGAGGAGATCGGCTATGCGCTTACTTAGAGTCATGTCTTGCCTGTTTCTCGTTTCTCTCACTGTCTTAGCCCAAGGCGACCGCGGCACGATGACCGGCACAGTGTCGGACGCGACAGGTGCGGTCATTCCAGGAGTCAATATCGTCGCGGTAAATACAGAGACGAGCGCGCGGTATGAGACGATCAGTACGGAGACGGGCAACTACACGCTGGCGCAGTTGCCGTCCGGGTCTTACCAGCTATCGGCCGAGTTACCGGGATTCAAGAAGTATGTCCGGCAGGGGATCAATGTGCTGGTGGCTCAGACGTTGCGGCTCGACGTTAAACTCGACGTCGGTTCCGCCAACGAGTCGGTCACCGTCACAGAGGACGCGCCGTTGCTCAAGACCGAAAGCACTGAAGTGTCCCACAACGTCAGTGCGGAGTTCCTCAACAACGTGCCCCTTTTGGGAATCGGCAGGCTCGCTTCGGGCGGTACTGGAATTCGCAGCGCTTACTCCGTGGTCAATGTCGTGCCGGGCGCTACCTGGTTACCGGATCAGACGATTCGCGTCAACGGAATGGAGGGCAACACTTCCGCGCTCCGCGTCGATGGCCAGGACGCCACAGCGACCATCAGCAATGGTTCCATCACGCAAACACAGCAAAGCGTGGAAGCCATCCAGGAAGTCGCGGTCCAGACCAGCAACTTCGCGGCTGAATACGGTCAGGCGGGCAGCGGTTTGTTCAACGTGACCATGAGGTCGGGAACCAACCAGTTCCATGGGAGCGTTTACGACTATTTCGTCAACGAAGCGCTGAACGCCGGATGGCCGTTTACCTACGATGCGAGTGGGCATTCGGTGCGGAACCGCGAACGGCGAAACGATTGGGGCTTCAGTTTCGGTGGTCCGGTTAAGGCCAAGATTTATGACGGCAAGGATAAGACGTTCTTCTTTGTCAACTTTGAACAGTTCCGCGAGACCCAGGTCAGCAACTTCCCGGTTACGGTTCCGACCCCGGCGTATCGCCGGGGCGATTTCCGGGAAGCGCTCACCGGCCGCCTTCTGACCACCGACGGGTTGGGGCGCCCGGTCATGGAAAACGTGATTTACGACCCCACCACGGAGCGAGTTGTCAATGGAGTCCGTTACCGGGATCCGTATCCCA
>Ga0137394_10000055_pt1 | contig 77610 bp, 73 predicted proteins | sample czobulk116metaG_FD_108278 | JGI IMG/M metagenome (GOLD analysis project Ga0137394, IMG submission 108278) | Vadose zone soil microbial communities from Angelo Coast Range Reserve, California, USA - czobulk1.16 metaG | ecosystem: Environmental > Terrestrial > Soil > Vadose zone | place: USA...
GACAGCAGATGGAGGTGTCGTTTTGGAAACGTTGTATGAAGACCCAAAAACCGAAGGAAAAACCCCTCCGTTCCGGTCTACTTCTGTCTAATTTGGACAGCAATGCTTTCAAGGAGGGGAATCCATTTTTCCGTGCCCGCAAGCCCGGGGACGAGAATTTACTAGAACCTTGATAGAGCCCCTACGGGGCTTTTACACCATCCTTTTTGAACTCCACGGCTTACGCCGTGGGCTACATTCTGCCGCCGCTCCGCGGCTGGCTGAGGAACTGGCACTGGAGCACCCGCCGCGGGTGATTCGATTCATTGCGGGTGCCGCTGTGGTAGAGATGACCGTTGAAAACCAGCACCGAGCCTTGAAGTGCGGTAATGATCTTCTGCCTGGGATGACGGTTCTCCGGTTCCTGCATCGATTTCGGCAGCGGTGTCGGCACGAGGTGACTTCCGGGAACCAGCCGCGTCGCGCCATTCCTCTCGGTGAAGTCGTCGAGGAGCCAGATTGTGGTCACAATGCTGAAGGGTTCCGATCCGCGTCGCTGATACCAGTCGATGTGCAGACCCTGCTGTCCGAACCCGGGCAATGGATCGCGTCCCGACAACTGGAGTACTCGAAATGGGCGCTTCAGTATGTGGCGGACCGTGGCGAGCACCTTTGCAGAATTGCACACGCCTTCGAACACCGGATCTTTCCCGGCCAGATTGGCCACATGACGCGTTCCGGTCTGCTTCTTATCGTTCGTCTGCGGCGCCTCTCTCATCGCCGTTTCGAAGGCCGCACGCAGTTTCCCCAGCCACTCCGCACTCATCACATTCGGAAGGACGACATAGCCATCGCGATCCAGGGCGTCTCTTTCCTGCTCACTTATGTCTGAGCCGCACTCCCCAGCGTGGAACGGTTCTACGGTACTCTTCATAGTCGGCTCCAAACTTCGACCGCAGTGTGGGCTCTTCGTACAACAAGACAAACAGCTGGAAGCTTGCCCATACCAGCGCGGCGTAAATGGCGATCGCGAGGCTCCGCGCCAGAATTGCCTCCGCTGTCAGGATCGCCAAAACACCAACATACATGGGATTTCGCACGTGGCGATACAGCCCGCTGATCACGAGTTTCTTCGGCGGATCGATCGGCGCAGGCGTTCCTCCGCCCACGACAGCGAAATCCCAGGCGCACCGCAAATAAAGTATCGCACCGGCAACGAGTATGGGCCACCCAGGCAGAGACAATGCCTCTGCCCGAAGGATCTTTGCGAGCCCTTCCGGACGCAGGAACAAATTTGGAATGTATACCGTGAAAGTTCCCGGAAGGAGCAGCGTAAACACCAGAACCTTGAGCGCAAGCTTCACGGTTTTTCTCAAATCTTCGAGTTGAGGGACACTTTAGCGGATGAGCGCATCATGCGCCAGAGGTTGACGCCTTGAATCAGGAGTTGTACGGAGAGGGCCAGAGTCACGGCTAGCGGCAGGCCAATTCGGACCAGAGCGAGTGCAAACACGAAGCAGAAAAGGGCAAAGCTGCTCAGCGCGGGAACAAAGCCGTGGAAGTAGGAAATGACCGCATCCGGTCCGCGTTCCGCCTGAGTGAAGGCGGCGATGATCGCGGTCGCGATCGGAAAGGGAGTCAGAAAGCCGCTCAACGTGGGGCCAAGTCGATCCGCAAGTGAAGTGAGAATCAGGACGAGACCAGCGGCTGCAAGCATACGCAGCAGGAGATCTCTTCCGGGATGGCGGGCCGCGGAAACCACCGGTTTGCGAGGCGGCAGAGCGCGCTGTGCCACGGCAAAGCTAGCCAAAGCTAACAACAAGCTGATCAGCAGGTTGAATGGTATGACATAAAGCAGCGCTGTAACCGCCGCGAACGCAATCCAGCTCACGATCAGGCTCGCCGGCCAGGACCATCGCCGGCACATGTGAGCATAGGTGACGGAGTGTGCAACCACGGCGACCAGCCCAACCAGGGTCGCCTGCGTGGCTCGAGCGGCAAACTCAGTTCCTTGTTCGATGGCGTAGAAGCACAGGGTCGGGCCGGCGATAATGGGAAGGGCGGTCAACCATCCCCCGATCACCGGTCCCCACCGTCCTGCGGCGATAGTGACCGTGGCAACCAGAATTGGAACAAGACAAAGTTTCAGAAGGAGTAGCATCGAGCCGATCGCTATGGCACGGAGCGGATCGCTTCCCGCAGGATTCCGAGCATCCGGTCGAGTTCATCCTTCGTCACATTCAGCGCAGGCATGAAGCGCAGGGCCGTAGGACGCGGTGAGTTGATCAGCAGCCGGCGGGCAAGCGAAGCCTCGACGACTTTGGAAGCCGCCTCGCGCTTCAACTCGAGAGCGAGCAATAGACCCTGGCCGCGCACTTCTCCGAGGCCAAGTTCCTGCGAGAGTTCGCGCAGTTGCGCGGCGAGATAATCGCCGTTTCGCTGCACCTCGGCGAGGAAACCCGGCCGCGAAATCTCCTGAACCACGGCGTGACCAACCGCTGTCATGAGTGGGTTGCCGTTGAACGTGCCGCCCTGATCTCCCGCCTCGAAAAGGCATACGTCTTCGCGCGCCAGCAAGGCGGCCAGCGGGACGCCGGCTCCGATGCCTTTGCCCAGGGTCATCACATCCGGACGTATGCCGGCGTGCTCAAAGTAAAACATACGGCCCGTTCGTCCGATGCCCGTCTGGATTTCGTCGAGAATGAGCAGCACATCGAGTTCGCTCGTGAGTTCTCGCAAACCCTGAAGAAACCCGATGGAAAAGGGCACAACGCCTGCTTCGCCCTGGATTGGCTCCAGCATGACGGCCGCCGTACTCGGACCGATCGCGCGGCGCGCAGCGGAGAGGTCGTTCCTGGGCACGCGTACGAAGCCGGAGACCTTCGGTTCATAAAGATCCCGCCACTGAGGTTTTCCCGAAGCCGACATCGTGGCAAGGGTGCGGCCGTGGAATGCGTCCTCGAAGACAACGATCTGGGAAGCGCCGCCGCGTTTAACCGAACCCCACTTCCGCGCGAGCTTGATTGCGCCTTCGTTGGCTTCGGCTCCACTGTTGGCGAAGAAGACGCGATCGAGTCCGGAGAGACTCGCGAGTAACCCGGCCAGCCGCCGCATCGGCTCGTTGTAATACGCGGGGCTGACGTTGATCACACGTTCGGACTGGGCGGCAAGCGCCTCGCGCACGATGCGCGGTGAATGGCCGAGCGAGTTTACGGCCCAGCCCTGCACGAAATCGAGGTAGGCGTTTCCCTCGGCGTCGTAGAGCCAGGAGCCCTCACCTCGCACGAAGGTGATGTCCGGGCGATGAGTGATGAACATCAATGAATCGCGGGCCTGCATGGTAGCGGATATCTTAACTCTTCCTGTCCATTCGGAGATTTCGGATTTCAAAATTTCCGAACTTGACTGTCCCCGATTCCGTGAAGTAGCGTCGAACGCGCCCGTGGTGGTGCTTCCGGGCACGAAGGGAGCTCTCTATGCGTGGTCTGTTTCTGTTCGTTGCAGGGATTCTGCTGGGAACCGCCATTCAGACGATTGTCGCGCAAAGCCCGGCGGGTCAGCCGGCGGTGAGGCTGAACCATGTCGCAATCAGCGTGCCGGACGTTGCCCAGGCGCTGGCATGGTACGGGGAGAAGTTAGGATTTCGTGAAGTCGTCCGGAACACGAATCCGCAGGGTCAGTTGATGGCGGCCTATATCCAGGTGAGCCGGGACACCTTCATCGAGCTGCAGCAGTCGAACGCACAGCGTCCGGTCGGACTGAATCACTTCGGATTTGAATTGGCGGACATCAAGAGCGCCGTCGCTACGTTTCGGCAGCGCGGCCTGATGGTCAGCGATCCCGGGGCGCCGAGCGCATTTACGGGCGGGATCCTTGCGAACATCACTGACCCGAACGCCGGCCGTATTGAGCTGAGCGAGCAGCCGCCGGACGGCAAGTTGCGCAAGGCGACCGAGGGCTGGAAATAGCTCCGGAAGGGGAGAATCGTGGCTGCATTCGTCTGGTTGTTGAGCGTGGCGGTCATTGGCGCCCAGGGCGTACGAGACCAACGGCCGCGGATGGCGGAAGACGTTTTCAAGAACGTGCAGATCCTGAAAGGGATTCCTGTCGATCAGTTCATGGGCACGATGGGTTTCTTTTCCGCGTCGCTCGGCCTCAACTGCACCGACTGCCACGGCGATAAAAGCGGCGGCGACTGGGCGCGTTACGCCGACGACAACCCCCGGAAGCAGACGACCCGCCGGATGATGGTGATGGTGAACACCATTAATCAGACGAACTTCGCCGGCCGCCAGGTCGTCACATGCAACACCTGCCATCGCGGCAGCTCGCGCCCCAACGTGATGCCAAGCCTGGACCTCCTTTACAGCAGTCCGCCGCCCGACGAGCCGGGAGATCCGGTTCAGCAAGTAGCGGGACAGCCGACGGCCGATCAGATTCTGAATAAATACCTGCAGGCGCTGGGCGGACCGCAGCGCGCGGCCGCGCTCACCAGCTTTACGGCCCAGGGTAACTACATTGCGTATGACGATGCCGACAAGAGCCCGCTGGAGATGTATGCCAGGGCGCCCGGCCATCACACGATCATTTCTCACTCGCGTTCCGGAGACACCACATGGACATTCGACGGACGCTCCGCCTGGATCTCCGCACCGGCGACAGACAAGCCGGTGCCGGTGCTCGCCGTCACGGGCCAGGATCTGGATGGCGTTAAACTGGAGTCCGAGGTGTTCTTTCCCGCGCAGATCAGGCAGGCGCTCTCCAACTGGCGCATCGGCATTCCGACGCTCATCAACGATCGTGAAGTGCATGTCGTGCAGGGAACCACTGCGACGGGCGGCACCGCCACGTTGTGCTTCGATGTGGAAACCGGGCTGCTCACCCGGCTCGTCAGGTTTTCGAACTCGCCCGTTGGGCGCCTGGTGACGCGCGTGGACTACAGCGATTATCGCGAAGTTGCGGGCGTGAAGATGCCGTTCAAGTGGATAGTAACCTGGCTGGATGGCCGATCGACTTACGAGCTTACGTCCGTGCAGCCGAACGCTCCTATCGACGCTTCACGGTTCGCCAGGCCGGCACCATCGGCGCCGAGGTAGTCTTGACAGAGCTGTGTGAATTCTCTAAATTCGCGCGGAGTTGGAGGTGTTATGAGTGAGAGGGTCTTTGTTGTGCTGCTTGCCATCGCCGCCGTCCTCGTGACGGGTGCGCCGGTCGTTGCCCATCACGGCGCGGCGAGCTTCGACACTGAAAGGGAAATCACGCTGAAGGGCACCGTGACGGAGTGGATCTGGGCGAACCCGCACTGCTTCCTGAAGTTCGATGCGATCGATGACACGGGCACGGTTCGCAACTGGGTGGTCGAAACGCAAAATCCAACGGACATGACGGTACGCGGCTGGCGGCGCACTTCCTTCAAGGCCGGTGACCAGGTGACCGTGACTCTACAGCCGGTCAAGAACGGCGCGCCCGTGGGGCGCGTCCGAAAGGTCATGCTTGCCAACGGCGAGACGCTCGGAACCACGAGTACACCGCCGGCCGGCGCCCCCGCGCAACCGGCACAGCCGCCGCAGAGATAACGCCATGACGAATCGATTCCGCCTCGCCTTCATGGTGGCCGCGGCGGCGTTAACGCTGGCGGCTGTATCATTCGCGCAGAACCAGCCATGGAACAACCCCGGCCGCGCGCTGAACCCCAATCAGCAGCAAGGAGATGCAGGACCGGCCCCGCGCCGTGATCTCACTGGAATCTGGGACGCCGGCGGTGGCGGCATCGGTGCGACCGGCTACCCGACGTCTGCTCTTACACCCTGGGGCGAAGAGGTGAGCAAAACGCATAAGGCGGGAGACGGATCGCGCATGGTGCCGCTCCCCGAAATCAACGACCCTCTGTCAACCTTGGGGGACCCCGCCGGCTTCCCGCGCCTCCTTCTCTTCGAGTTGCGCCCGTTCCAGGTCGTGCACACTCTCAACTCGGTCCTGATGCTCTATATGTTCGAGAAGAGATGGCGTGTGATCTGGACAGACGGCCGGCAGCTTCCGAAGGATCCGGATCCTCGCTGGTATGGCTACTCGGTCGGCCGGTGGGAAGACGACTACACGTTCGTCATCGAGACCGTCGGCATGGACGAACGCACCTGGCTCGATAACTCCGGCAACCCGCACAGCGATCAGATGCGCGTTGAAGAGCGTTATCACCGCGTGAACCAGAATTCCCTGGAGCTCACTGTCACGATCGACGACCCCAAGGCGTACACGAAACCGTGGGTCCCGAAAAACAAGCTTCCGCTGCGGCTGCTGCCGGCCGGAACCGACCTGATGGAAATGATTCCCTCGGCGTCGGGGGCGGCGGCGTATCGGAAGGCCATGGCAGAACCCATCAAGTAAGAAGAACTCGGATGAAGCCTGAAAATTGATTCAGTGATTGATGATTAATGCACTTGGAAAATAGAAAATTGAGTCATCTTTCCAAGTGCATTAATCATCAATCACTAATCAATTTTCAGGCTTCATCCGGACTTTAGGTTATTGCGGCGTGCGGTTTGAACAGAGGCGACGAGGATCCTGCAGAGTTCCGTGTTTTCCACGATTAATCGAGACAGGAAATCCGGATTAACCGCGATACTTCCTTGAAGTATTCGAAGCCAAATAACGGTTTCGTTCAGTTCCTTTAGGCAGATTTTGAGTTTGTGAATGAAGTCGGCACGGCTTTCGGCCGCCCTCGCCTCGCCATAGTTTGGCGCAGCGGCCGTACCTGAACGCAGAATCTGATTTCCGATATGCCTGGCTTGCAGATTTTGCGGCAGCTGTTCCACCAGTGTAACGATGTTTATCGCGAACTGGACGAGACGTCGTTCAAGAGTATCTGCTCTGGAGTTCTGTGCCACTGTCCGCACTTCTTGGCAAGTGTGATGCCAAGAAAGAACTTCGGATGAAGCCTGAAAATTGATTAGTGATTGATGATTAATGCACTTGGAAAAATGGAAAATTGAGTCATCTTTCCAAGTGCATTAATCATCAATCACTAATCAATTTTCAGGCCTCATTCGGATTTACTGCGGCCGCACGGAAGCCCTTCGAAACGAAGGAGGCTGCGATTGGAGGAATTCCCAGGCGGCTTTGTTTTTCTGGATGATTTTCGAGTACGGATCTGGAAGTTCCACAGGCCGCTGCTCATAGGAATAGATTCCGGACCTGTTTTCCTTCCGCGCTTCGAACGCCTTCAGGCCTGCGGGCTGCATCAAGCGGTTCTTCGTGAGTTCCTCGACACGTAGTAGCCCACCCATAGTTCCTGAGTAGTGGAATGGTTGGCCTCGAGCCACTTGCGAAAATCTGAAGGGGAGCGGAAGTATTTAACTTTCATCCTTGAGCATCAGCCAGGCCGCGGTCGCCGCGGCACGTTCGTCTGCCCGCCACGGCCTGCCGGCGTTGTGTCCGATGGACGCCAGGGTGGTCTCAACGTCTCGCGGCTTTCCGCGCAGCTCCGTCAGCGCCAGTTCATTGAAAGTTCTATCTGAGAAGCTGCGCCATTGCAGTTTGTGCTCCGCGGCTGCAACCTCAAGAACCCGGCGAAATAGTATCCCTTCCGCCGCGTGCGCGCGAATATGCGGATTGCCGATGGATTCCAGCTTTCGATCCGGGGAGCCCACTACACCGATACCTGTCACGCGACAACCCTTCGACTGAAGCTCCTTCACCAGTCCCGCCAGGACTTCAACTGCAATAATCTCGATCTGCTGCGCCAACGGCCGGACCGCGGACTGAGCATCCGCCCAGGGCATTTCCATGACTTCATGATGAGGCTGGCTGGTGGCCGGATAATGCGGATCGTGCAACGCAACCTCCCAACGCGCAAGGTACGCAGGCCCGGAGTTTCCAGACGCGAGCGCCACGGCAATCGCTCTGGCCGTTTTTGTTCGAAATCCAATGCTGGCGGTAGTGTCAAGCTTCATGGCAGGCGTCCGCGGACCTTGGCAAACCACCAGCGAAGGCCGACGAAGAGGAAACGCCAGTCGTGAAAGAATTCCGGTGGCTTGCCCTCCACTCCATGGCCCAGAAATTGAAGGAGCCAGCCGGAGGTGAACATCGCCACCGGGACCATCCAGAAGTCCGGCCGAAACAGGAGGAGCGTAAACAGGGGCACCGATGCGGCAATGAGGGGAATTCCTATGAGGTGACAAGCGCGATTCACCGGATGCTGATGGCTGTGACCGTATTCTCGGATCCATTCCTGCCAACTCTTTTGAGCGAACATAAGCCTCATTGCAAACCAAGCAGGCGTGCGGGATTCTGTTTCGCCATCCGGTCGATTTCCTGCTGGGTGAAGCCTTTGGCGCGCAATGCAACGAGGAAGGCGCCGAAGCCGTCCGGCGGTAACGCGTTTCCTTTCTGGCCGAGGTCCGAAGAGAGAATGCAGGATGCCGGGCCGATTTTGCGGATGGCGTCCGCAAAGCGATCGATCCGGCCGGGAGCATCGGCGCCGGCGAGGGAACCGCCGACAAACTCGATGAGTGCTCCCAGTTTCGCGGCTTCCTGCATCTGGGGAACATCCATGAGAACCGGCGCGTTCATGGCGTGGGTGACGACCATCCGTTGCGCACCTTGGCGGCGCGCTTCACGCAGCAGCATGAGCCCTTCTTCCGGAGAAACGTGCCCGGTTGCGAGCACAAGGTTGTGCCTGGCGATGATGGAGATGACCTGCTTCACTTCCGGCAACAGTTCGCCGTTGCGCGACACACTCACGGAGGGCCGATTCTCTTTCGAGTAGCGCACCTGGTTCTCGGCGTCGAATGTGGACATCCAGACGAAACGTCCCCATCCTCCTGAGACCTCTGCCATGTGCTCGACGGCCGCCGGGTTTATTCCTCCGACCGTAAGATTCAGGTCGATGCCGCCGAACACTTCGATGCCGGGGACCTCCTTGCGCACAACGTACGCAAGGGCCGCGGTTGGATCGTAATGGTTCTTGAGCACGATCGCGCGCATTCCGCGCATACGCGATAGCTTCGCCACATCGATCGCATCGATCGACCTCGGCCGGTTGTCTGGATCGCTATGAACGTGGATGTCGATGGCTCCGGCAACGGCCCGAGCCGCAGCGTCGTCTGTTTCACTTCGTTGACTTGCGCCGGCCGTTCCCACTGCCGCAAAAACAAGGAGCAACAACCTGGCGAAGCTCCTGGAACTGAATGGACGTATTCTCATGCTACCTCCGGCGAGAGCTGCACCGACTGCCGACGACTCTCGTGGGACGACTGGATTGCTTTACTCGGATCGACCGGCCATCGCGGCTTCGACCGCGCTGGGAAAGCGTTGCTCAAAGTCGAGAATGTCGGCCCATTCCGGCTTCACCGCGATCCGAACCATGCGTGGAAACAAGGTACGAAATCGTTCTATCCACGCGCGACCCTGCTCCGCGCCGAAGTACCGTTCTGCGGCCGTCACGTACTCAGGAACCAGGCCCTCGACGGTGTCCACCTGGACCGTGCCTCGGATTTGCAGAGCTTTGTATGGCGCCGCTTCGGTATCGATGGTCACTGCGACCTTTGATCCAGACCGCAGCGTCTGGTTCTTTGGCGCTTTCAACGGAGTGCCAACCACGATTTCCTTACCGTTCCACTGGAACCAGACCGGGACGACACGTGGCGTTCCGTCGCGCCAGACGTATGCCAGCCGGGCCGGAATCGACGATCGCAGCAGTTGCTGTGCCAGCGGGGTGTTGAGCAAGTCGAGATCTCCATGTTTCGTCGCCATTCGTTTTTTCTCCTTCACGATTAGCCGAGTTGGATTTCGGGCGGCACTTCCGGATTCATCAGGGACGCTCCGCCGTCGACGTAGATAACCTGGCCGGTTATAAATTTCGCCCCGTCCGAGCAGAAGAGCGACACTGCATCTCCGACGTCGGCAGGCGTTGCCAGGCGTCTCATCGGTGTCCATCCCTGCTTGTGCCAGCTTCTGATGAGATCCTGCGCCTGAGTGGGCAGAGTGTTCATGACGCTATCCTCCGTCCAACTCGGGCTGAATGCATTAACGGTAATGCCGCGGTTCGCGAGCGCCACTGCGAAATAACGCACCAACGACTCCATTGCGGCTTTGGCCGATCCCATTCCAACCCACGGTTGAAGGCCTCCCGTGCGGCTTCCCGTCGCGTAGCTGATCGCCATGATTCTGCCGCCATCACGCATAATGCGAGCGGCCTCCCGAGCGCCGACCAGGAATGCCCTGGCCTGGGTCGAGTATGCCGTGTCGAACTGTTCCGGCGTAATATCCATCGGCGGCGCGAAGAATTCCGGTATTTCCGGCCGCGCGTTACTGACAAAGATGTCCAGCGATTCGAACTCCGATTGAACCTGGTTGAACATGCGCACGATCTGATCGGTCTGGCCCACATCGGCCTGAACCAGAAAGCCCTGCGACCCTCGATCTCGGATCATGGCAAGCGTCTGTTTGGCCGCCGCCTCGTTTTGGTAATAATGAACAGCGACCTTCATTCCGGCTTCGGCCAGCTTCAGCGCTATTCCCCTGCCAATGCCGCGCGAGCTGCCGGTGACCAACGCATGAGCGTCCTGACGTGACATACGAGCCTCCTGGGAGAAGTAGTTTGGCGTATCTTAGTACAGCCTCTGCCCACAGAGAAATTCAGGAAGTTTATTTCGGATGAAACCGGAAAATTGATTAGTGGTTAATCCTTTCCAAGGTATCGCGCGAAGCGCATCCGAATACAGCCCGTAGCGACGACAGAATCTAGCCCCACGCGCCAGCGTGGGGGTATGCGTTGCAATTGAAGGTTAGCCCCGCGAGGGGCGGAAGATTCTTGAGAACCATCTTTCGCTCCTCCGGAGCACGTAAAACGAGGTCTACCCGGTCCCCACGCTGGCGCGTGGGGATACATTCTGCCGCCGCTACGCGGCTGTATTCGGATGCCTTCGGCAACTTTGAATTTATTTACCGGACTTCAGCCTTTAGTTTCCGATTTCGATTTTGCCGACGCCGAGTTGTTCGCCCGCCAGGCGGGCGACGAGTTGGTTCAGAGATTCGCCGGAGGAGGGAAGGACGAAGGCGTTACCCGACCAGTCGAGTTTGAAGCTGGTGGATTGGGCCGAGATCCAGATCTGGCGTGTGGGAGTCTGCGGACTGATAACGATTTTGCCCGGGTTGGGGTTTTCGATTTCAATAGTGAGGACACCGTTTTGAAGATAGACCTCGGCGTCGTAGTTCTCGGCGACGACGTCCAGGGATCGGTTGAGTTTTTCGAGCGCAGTATCGCAGTGCAAGCGAAATTCAGCTTCGGTGATAGCCATGGTCTGTATTATAGGTCCGGAATGGGCGTTCTACTCACTCCGATCATTGTCAAACAGGCACTCGAACTTGAAGACTTGCGCGGGAAGCGCATGGCTGTCGACGGGAATGGTGAACTGTATCAGTTTCTCGCGCTGATCCGCCTGCGAGACGGTTCTCCCTTGATGGACTCCCATGGACGCATCACGTCTCACCTTTCAGGACTGTTCTATCGCACGACAAGGCTCATAGCGGACTACGGGCTGGAGTTGGTCTTTGTCTTCGACGGCAAACCTCCTTCACTCAAATCTGCAGAGATCGCGCGCCGCCGGAGCATCAAGGAAAAGTACGAGACCGAGCACGCCGAAGCGGTGCAAGCCGGCGATCTTGCGAAGGCATATTCCAAAGCAACAATGACTTCACGTCTGAGCCGAAGCATGGTGGAGGAAGCGCAAGAGCTGTTGCGATTGATGGGGATTCCCACAGTCCAGGCGCCGTCCGAGGGCGAAGCCCAGGCCTCGCACATGGCTGCGGCCAAAGACGTCTGGGCCGCGGTTAGCAAGGATTACGACTGCCTGTTGTTCGGGGCGCCGATGCTGCTGCGCTTCCTTACGATTTCGGGCAAAGAATTTCTCCCAAGCAAAGGCTCGTTTCGCGCCATCACACCGGAACTGGTGGATACGGTGGTGATGCTTCAACATTACGGAATCACGCGTGAGCAGTTGATCGACCTGGCCATCCTCGTCGGAACCGATTTCAACGACGGCATCAAAGGCATCGGCCCGAAAAAAGCGTTGAAACTGGTCTCCGACTTCGGCTCAATTGACAACATGTCTTCAGAGATCCGAGAAGCCGTGGGTCCTTCCGTAGCGGCCATTCGAGAGATATTCCTCCGTCCTGAAATTACGAAGGACTATTCCATCGAATTCCGCCCGCCGGATAAGGACGGCATTATTCGATTCCTGTGCGACGAGCGCGAGTTTTCACGGGAGCGTGTAACGGCAGCGCTCGAACGAGCATACCCATGAATCCATTCGAGCTGACAAAGCAGTTGATGTCGATCGGTTCCGTGACGGGAACCGAGGGCGAGGTCGGCGAGTTTCTGTCATCGCATCTTGGGAGTCTTGGATACAGGGTCGATCGCCAGAACGTCACCGCGGATCGATTCAACGTTCTCGCGTTTGCCGGTGACGCGCGGGTCGTGATGTGCACACACATCGACACGGTTCCGCCAACGCTGCCTGTTCGAGAGGACAATGAGTTCCTCTATGGACGCGGCGCGTGCGACACGAAGGGAATCATTGCTGCAATGCTCGAAGCGGGCGGCCGCCTTCGGCGGGACGGTATTACGAATTTCGGATACCTGTTCGTCGTCGGTGAGGAAACCGACAGTGCCGGCGCCAAGGCAGCCAATACACTTCAATGGGACTGCCACTACGCTGTCGTTGGCGAGCCGACGCAGAACCAACTGGCTCGCGCGCAGAAGGGCTCGGTGATGGTGAACTTCAGCGTAGCCGGGCGCGCCGCGCATTCCGGATACCCGGAGTTGGGAGTTTCCGCGGTCGAAAATTTATGGAAAGTTCTCGAGGACTGCCGCGACGCGGATTGGGGGAATGATCCGGTGCTCGGCAAAGGCACCCTCAATATCGGAGTCTTTCAGGGCGGCGAGCGGGCGAATATTGTGCCGGCTCGGGCCTCGGCCTCGGTTATGATCCGGACCATCGAGCCGCGATCTCAGGCTGAAGAGAAGCTGCGAGGGATTGTGGCGAATCGAGCTACCATGGAGGTGGTCTCGGCTTCCGATCCCCAGATTATGCACGTGGTTGACGGCTTTCCGACGACGGTTGTGTCGTTCGGGAGCGACGTGCCGCACCTTGGGAATATGGGAAAGCGCCTCCTTATCGGACCAGGCTCGATTCTCGATGCGCATACACCGGACGAAAAGATAAAGAAGACCGAGCTGATGGAGGGCGTGGACCTGTACGAACGACTCGTACGGAAATTGTTGTTATGAAGATTGCACTGATCGGATTCGGGAAAATGGGTCGCGAGATCGACTCCATAGCCCGGGAGCAGGGCGAAACGATCACGAGAGTCTTCGATTCACGGCATCCTATCAAACCGGAAGCGCTCGCGGATGTCGACATATGCATTGAGTTCTCCACGCCGGAAGCCGTGGTTTCGAACATTCGCGCAGCGATCGAGGCGCGCAAGGACATCGTGGTCGGCACGACGGGTTGGGACGCGCACCTGCCTGAAATTCGCAATACCGTGAAGGAATCGGGCCTGCTGTACTCCACGAACTTTTCCGTCGGCATGAATATCTTCTTCCGAGTCGTGAGACGCGCCGCCGAGCTGATGCGCAATGCGCAGGACTACGACCCGTACATTCAGGAAGTGCATCATCGCCAAAAGATCGACAGCCCGAGCGGGACCTCGCTTTCACTGGCCCGGATTCTGCTGTCGCAGATCGACCGGAAGAAAGGCATCCTCGCCAAGCCTCCTGAAGGTAAAATTCCTCCAGAGATGTTGCACATTTCATCCACGCGCGCCGGCGTAAATCCAGGAATGCACACCGTGGGATTCGACTCCGAAGGCGATTTGATCGAATTGCGGCACGCCGCTAAAAGCAGGCGAGGCTTTGCCCAGGGTACTCTCATCGCGGCGCGGTGGCTGCGGGGTAAAAAGGGCGTCTACACGATGGACGACGTGGAGATGTAGGAAGAGAGGAAAACATGACGAAGAAGCCATTTCAAGGTACGGGGACGGCGCTGATCACACCTTTCAAGGCGGATGGTTCGGTCGATGAAAAAGCGCTCCGGCGAATGGTGGACTTCCAGGTTACCGACGGCATCGACATGTTGTTGCCGTGCGGCACTACCGGTGAAGGCGCCACACTCGACGCCGATGAAACCGATCGGGTCACGCAGATCGTGATCGAGCAGGTGAAACACCGGGCAATGGTCATCGCCGGCGCCGGCAGCAACTCGACGGCGAAGGCCATACAAGCAACGAAGCGTGCGAAACAAATCGGTGCGGATGGCGTGCTGTCCGTTGGTCCTTATTACAACAAACCGACGCAGCAGGGATATTACGAGCACTTCAAGGCGATCGCCGAAGCCGACGACATTCCTGTTGTCGTCTACAACGTTCCGGGCCGGACGTCGGGCAACATCGAGCCAAAGACCATACTGCGGCTGGCCGAAGTACCGAACATCGTGGCAGTCAAGGAAGCCTCAGGAAACCTCGGTCAGATCATGGACATCCTTCGGGATCGCCCGAGGGATTTTCGTGTGCTCTCGGGCGACGATCTTCTGACGCTGCCCATCATCGCCGCCGGCGGCGATGGTGTGGTGTCTGTCGTGTCCAACGAGGCGCCGAGGATGATGCGCGAGCTTGTGGATTGGGCACTCGAGGGAAATCTTGCCAGGGCCAGGGAGCTGCACTACACGCTGATGCCGTTGATGAACATCAATTTCATCGAGTCCAATCCAATACCCGTGAAGGCCGCTCTCGCCATGATGAATCTTATCGAAGAGAATTACCGATTACCGCTCGTGCCCATGAGTGAGGCAAATCGCGAGAAACTGGCGAAAGTCGTCGAAGAGCTGGGGCTGCTTCAGACAGTTGGAAGACCCTAGGGTTTGCTCTTAGCCGGCGGCTACCGGGTGACTGAAGAATGAATCTTGCTGAAAAAATCGAACGTGTTTTCGGTCTTTCCCCTGACGATGCGCGTCGGGAAGGTATCCCCGTCATTGAAGAATTGCGCCGGGGCCTGAGCGCCGGCGAATTTCGCGCCGCCGAGAAGACAGCGAATGGCTGGAAGACCAATATCTGGGTAAAACGAGGCATTCTGCTGGCGTTTAGGATCGGCGTCGTTGCCGAGCGCTCCGTACCCGGTGAGTTCTACTTCTTCGACAAGGACACCCTTCCCGCCAAAGCCCTCACTATCGCGAGCGGCGTGCGCGTCGTACCGGGCGGATCCACAATTCGCGATGGCGCCTATGTCGCTCGCAACGTGATCTGCATGCCTCCGATGTTTATCAATATCGGCGCCTACGTGGACGAAGGGTCGATGGTGGATTCGCACGCTCTGGTCGGATCCTGTGCCCAGATCGGCAAGCGCGTGCACCTCTCGGCGGCCGCGCAAATCGGCGGTGTGCTTGAACCTCCAGGCGCTTTGCCGGTGATCGTCGAAGACGAAGCATTCGTTGGAGGCAATTGCGGGGTCTACGAAGGCGTGATCGTGCAGTCGCGCGCGGTTCTCGCGCCCGGAGTAATTCTCACGGGCGGTACCACTGTTTATGATCTCGTGCGTGGCCAGACGTATCGCAAGACCGCCGATACTCCTTTAATCATTCCATCCGGTGCCGTGGTCGTACCCGGTTCACGCCCCGCCACGGGCGAATTCGCCGCCAGGCATCAGGTTTCCGTGTACGCGCCCGTCATCGTGAAATACCGCGACGACAAGACGGACGCCGCAACCACGCTCGAAGAGGGACTTCGGTAAGGCCCGACTGCAGGTAGTGGAATCGTCGTACTCTGTAGGGAGGATTTCTGCCGCTTTCCGGATACTGCACCATGCGTAAGTGAAACAAAAGCCGCGTTCCTTCCGTGGCAGATGCTTTGCTTGAAGTGAGATATGGTGCAGCGTTTGATCCTGCCATTGGCCTTCCGTTCACTGCTGGTTTCGATCCTGGTCGCGGGAGTCGCCGCCCTCTTCACCGCACCTGTGGGCCTGGTAGGCGGCGAACCGACGACGTCCGCCACGCTCAGAGACATGTCCGCGGGTGTTTCGTGGACCGGCAACTCGATAGCGAGCGATGTATTCACGTTTACCGTGGAAATCTCGGATGAATATCGCAAGCTCCATCCGAATTTCGCAATATCTGTTCGCCTGGATTGGGACGATCCGCAAAACGATTTCGATCTCTACCTGCAGAAGAACGGTCAGACAATTGAGGATTCGACGCACGGGCAGACCGGTTCGGAAGAAGTCCGATTGGAACAGCCCGCCAACGGCACCTATGATATTGTCGCACATCCTGTTGCCGTCGCGCCCAGAACGAACTACAACGGACGTGTACGCATCCTTCCCGAGTCACTGACCGCGCGGACCGGCTTCTAGCTGGAATTCCCCCTCCTTGAAAAGGCTGAGCTGTCGAAAATAGCGCGCGAAAGCGCATCCGAATTCCAGCCGCGGAGCGGCTCAATTCGGAACGGGATCTTATTCTTGATGGCGCACCCACCTCCATCGCCTGTCCTTTCCACAACAGCCCCATGTATAGTAAAAAGAGTGCGGTTATTTGGGGACCAGCGTCTAAATCAACTGAAAATTAGTGTCCGTCCCGAATGACCGCAGGAGGCTAATTAATGTCGACTAAGGCCCTTGATAGAAACGAAACGATAACCACGACCGCTCAGCAGCAGGAGGGGGCGGCATTTCGCCCATATATCCCCGCCGGCGTGCGTCTGCGTGAGTTGAGCCCTCTAGCTCTGATACTCGGCACCTTGCTGGGCATCGTTTTCGGCGCTTCGTCGTTGTATCTGGTGTTAAAGGTCGGCCTGACGGTCAGCGCTTCGATTCCGGTGGCAGTGATTTCAATCACGCTCTTCCGGATTCTCTCCAAACTGGGCTTCAGAGATGCCACGATTCTCGAGAACAACATCGTTCAAACGGCGGGATCGGCGGGTGAGTCGATTGCATTTGGCATCGGTGTGACGATGCCGGCAATCTTGATTCTCGGATTCGATCTGGAACTGACACGGGTGATGTTGGTGGCAATCCTGGGCGGCCTGCTCGGGATTCTCATGATGATACCGCTTCGGCGAGCCCTCATCGTGGCGCAGCACGGTGTCTTGAAATATCCCGAAGGCACAGCTTGTGCCGAGGTCCTTAAAGCTGGAGCATCACCCGAATCGCGTGGAGCGGCAAGGGCGGCAGGTCAGGACACGAATGTCGTGGATCAGGCGGCGTCCGGCGGCAAAACCATCATGGTTGGGTTCGGGCTTGGGTTTCTGTATTACGGCATACAGTCGATTTTCAAAACGTGGAAGGAATACCCCACCAAAGTCTTCGGACAGCCATTTGATTCAGGATCGATTTCTCTGGAAAACAATCCTGCGCTGCTGGGCGTCGGCTACATCATCGGTCCGCGTATCGCGGCAATCATGATGGCCGGCGGTGTGCTGTCGTACCTGGTCCTGATTCCGGCGATCAAATTTTTCGGCGCCGGGCTTGCGGCGCCCCTTGCCCCGGAGACCGCAAGGCTCATCCGGGACATGGACGTTGCGACGATTCAAAAAGCCTACATTCTTTACGTCGGCGCCGGTGCTGTGGCTGCGGGCGGCATCATCAGTCTTCTTCGTTCGCTGCCGGTCATCTGGGCGGGACTCAAGAGCGGGCTTGCAGATTTCCGCGGGAGCAGCCGGGCGCAAACCGCCGGCGTGCCGCGCACGGACCAGGACCTTTCCATGAAGTTTGTGCTGGGTGGGATCGTTGTGCTGCTGATAGGGATCATGCTGGCGCCGCAGCTCAACCTGCGTTTCAACCTGCTGGGCGCTTTGTTGATCGTCGCCTTCGGTTTTCTATTCGTGACGGTGTCGTCACGATTGACGGGCGAAATCGGTTCTTCATCCAACCCGATCTCCGGCATGACCGTGGCGACATTGCTGCTCACCTGCCTGGTGTTTCTGATCGTCGGCTGGACAGCGCCGGTGTACTTTGTGACGGCGTTATCGATCGGCGGGATTGTCTGCATCGCTGCCTCGAACGGCGGCACGACCTCCCAGGACCTCAAGACGGGCTTCCTTGTCGGTGCAACACCCCGGTATCAGCAAATTGCGATTCTGGTGGGAGCATTGGTTTCCGCGGTGGCTCTTGGGCCGATTTTGCTGGCAATGAATCAATCGGGCACGGTCTATGTACCTGTTGCGCAGAGCAGGGATTTCACTTTTCCAGCGGGTTTCCACTTTACTTCCGACCAATACGTGTTGAGCGGCAATGAACCCAAACGCGAGCGGCTCGCCGGCAGCCAGGCCGGTTCGGACACGAATTCCTATTATGTCGTCCACAAGACGACGAGGGAATATGGGCCTGCGGGGCGTTACCTCGTCAGCGATCAGGGTGTTCCGGTTTATCTTGCCGATCCGGGGATCAACGGCATCTACGACAAGGTTCCAAACTCTTCTCAAAGCGTCGCCAAATTTTCTGCGCCGAAAGCGACACTGATGTCCTACATCATCAAGGGAATTCTCAGCCGCGAGTTGCCATGGGGCCTCGTGCTGCTGGGTGTGATGATTGCCATTACGCTCGAACTGAGCGGTATTCCGTCACTGGCCTTCGCCGTGGGCGTGTATTTGCCGATCTCAACCTCATCGCCAATCTGGGTTGGCGGTCTTGTGCGCTGGCTCGTGGACAAATACCTGACCCGAAAACCGGAGAACCAGGGATTGACTCCGGACCAGATGGCGGCGGAAACGGACAAAAGTCCGGGCGTTCTGCTGGCTTCGGGTTACATCGCCGGCGCCACTCTGGCAGGTGTGGTTTATGCGTTTTTGAACCTGCGTGAGGGAATTGTCGCGAGCCTGGTGCGCTTCGAGGAATGGTCCAGTGCGAACAATCCCTTTTTCGCGGGACAATACTCCGATTTGCTGGGATTGATTCCTTTCCTCGCCTTGACGGTGCTTCTGTACCTGGTGGGAAGGGAACTGGTGCTCAAACCGCGGGTTCCCGCGCGCCGTTGAAGAAGAAAAAAGAGGGGCCGTAGCCGCGAATTACGCGGCTACGCTCCCTTTTTTTCTTCTTCGCTCTCCTCTTCTTTATCCAGTAACCGCGTCACCAATACCTTATCCACGCGTTTCCCATCCATGTCCACGACTTCGAAGCGATGACCCGCGGCCTCGAAGGTATCGCCGGTAACGGGCACGCGTCCGACCTGCAGCATCACAAGCCCCCCGAGTGTCTGGTAACTTCCGGATTCTTCTTCAGGCAGCTTCGGGATCTTCAGCGCTTCCTTGAGATCGTCGATCAAGAGCTTGCCATCAATCAACCAGGAGCCATCGGGCCGCTGCACGATCATTCTTTCCTGAGGCATGTCGACGGAGGCCACGTCGCCTACAAGGTCTTCGAGAATGTCGTTCAATGTCACAAGTCCCTCGACACCGCCATACTCGTCCACCACGAGCGCCATGTGGGTCCGCGACTTCTTGAACATTTCGAGGAGTTTGAGCGCCGGTAACGCTTCGGGCACGAACAGCGGAGGACGCAGGTTCTCCTTCAGATCGATCTTCACGCCCGCGAGGCAGCGTGTGAGCAGATCCTTGGTCTGGACGATTCCCAGCGTGTTGTCGAGGCTGCCTTGACCTACCGGGAATCGTGAATAAAGCGATGACGCCAGTTTCTTCTTCGTCTCCCCGAACGGATCATCGATATCGAGCCAAACGACTTCCCGCCGAGGCTTCATCAGGGCGCTGACGGCGCGGTCGCCCAGCTTGAAGATGCTTTTGACGATATCGTGTTCCGCTTCCTCAAATACTCCCGCCTCCGCTCCCTGCTCCATCATGACCTTGATTTCTTCTTCGGTAACGGGAGGCTCGTCAGACGGCCGCAGCCTGAACGTCCGCAATACAACCCGCGTAGAACTGCCAAGCAGCCGCACGATGGGCGCGCCCAGCCGCGAGAAAAAATTCATCGGCTTTGCCATCCCCGCCGCGATGCGTTCCGGGTTGTGCAGCGCCACGCGCTTCGGAACCAGTTCGCCGATAACCAGCGAAAAATAGGCGATCAGGGCCACGACAACTGCAAATGCGAGGCTCTCGCTATAAGGGGCGATCGATGGAAAGTCGTCCAACCGCATCGCAAGTTGACTCGTCAATGTCCGTTCGCCGTAGGCGCCGGTCAGAATACTGATGACCGTAATCCCAACCTGCGTGGTAGCGAGAAACCGATCGGGATTGCCGGACAGCTCAAGCGCGATCTGCGCACCGCGCCCGCCTTCGTTGGCCCACTGTTGAAGCCGTGATTTTCGCGATGAAACCAGGGCCATCTCAGCCATAACGAAGATGCCGTTGACCACAATCAGCAGAAGGATGACAAGAATTGGGACCATGATGATTAAAATAGCAGCGGACCAATGAGATGAAGAAACTGATTCTTTTCCTGTTGGCTGTGTGCGTTGCGGCTGCAGCCACAGATTGCGCGCGGAATCCCGTCACCGGCCACAGGCAGATCGTGCTGGTTTCCGAAAGCCAGGAAATTGCCATGGGCCAGCAATCGGATCCTCAGGTGCGCGAGGAGTACGGCCTCGTGGATAACGCCGCCGTGCAGGCTTACGTGCAGGCGATGGGACGAAAGCTTGTAGCGGTGTCGCATCGGCCGAATCTGGAATGGCACTTCACGGTAGTGGACTCGCCCGTCGTAAACGCCTTCGCGATTCCGGGAGGATACGTTTACCTGACGCGCGGAATCCTTGCGTACCTGGGAAATGAGGCGGAGTTGGCCGGTGTCATGGGTCATGAAATCGGACACGTGACCGCACGGCATTCGGTTCAACAGATCACCCGCAGTCAGCTGGCACAGATTGGACTGGGCGTCGGCAGTGTCCTCTCGCCGACATTCGGCCAATTCGGAAATTTGACCGAGAGCTCGCTCGGCGTCCTCTTTCTGCGTTTCAGCCGCGATAATGAGCGCGAAGCCGACCGGCTCGGCGTTGAGTATGCTGCGCGCGCCGCATGGGATCCCCGAGAAGTCAGTAAGTTCTTCGATGTCCTCGGCCGTCTTTCGGCGGCCGGCGGCCGGGAAACCATTCCCGGCTGGCTCCAGACGCATCCCGATCCGCCCGAGCGTGTTCAGACCACGCGTATGCTCGCGCAGGACTGGATCCGGATGTTGGGTCTTACGGAAGAGCGGATGGTTGTGAATCGGGAGAACCATCTTAAGAATATCGATGGATTGGTGTTTGGCGACGATCCGCGGCAGGGTTTTGCGGAAGGCGCTCGCTTCTATCATCCGGTGCTGCAGTTTCAGATCACTTTTCCTCCAAACTGGCATATCGAGAACACCCGAACGGCAGTCCTGGCGCTCGATCCACAACAGGGGGCGCAGTTGCAATTGACCACGGCGAAAGTTCCGGCAGGTACGACGGCGGTGGCGTACGTAAGATCACTGGCCTCGCAAGGAATGGTTCCGCAGGGGGGTCAGGAAGTAATGATCAACGGCAATCGCGCATACCTGGCGACCTATGCCATGCGAGTGCAAGGCGGGGCGCTCGTCGCGCGCGCGGCTTTCATCGAATATCGAAATGAGATCTTCGAAGTGGTTGGGGTTACGCCGGACTTTCGGCGGTATGGCGATGCGATCGAGCAGTCGCTTCGAAGTTTTGAACGGGTAACGGAGCAGAGAATATTGCGGGCTCAGCCGGATCGCCTGCGCCTGTATACGGCTCGAGAAGGGGATACACTTGCTGCCCTCGCTCAGCGCACAAACAATCCACGAGTCGATGGGGATCAATTGGCGATCTTGAACCGGCTGGCGGTGAGCCAGCCGATCACGCCGGGCCGCGTGGTGAAGATAGTGGAGCGGGGGTATTGAGGCAAAAATGGGGGCTACGACCCCATTTTTGTCATTTTCTTATTCCGTGCGTAACGCATCCACAGGATCCAGATGCATCGCCCGCCGGGAAGGAACCAGGCACGCGATAATCGTCACCAGTGTCAGCAGGATCGTAATCGCGATAAACGTAACGGGATCTGCCGCTGTGACCTGCACCAAAATACTCTGCAGCACGCGGCTCAAACCCCATGCCGCCAGCAGGCCGAATATGAGACCAACGCCGATCCGCCGCAAACCCTGCCTCAGCACAAGCCACATGACATCTCTCTGGCTGGCTCCCAGCGCCATGCGCAGGCCGATTTCCTGTGTTCGCTGACCAACACCGTACGCTGTCACGGCGTAGATGCCCACTGACGACATCGTCAATGCAATAAGGCCGAACGCCCCGAAAAGGGTTCCAAAGACCCGGAAAGGCCATCGTCTCTGCTCCAGGATTTCGTCCATGGTTCGGATGTTGTACAGAGGCAGGTCGGGATCGACACTTCGCAGTTCGTTCCTTATCCCCGAGATTAGAGTGTCCTTCGGCAGGCGGCTGCGTGCGAGGACAGTGAAAGCGATGGTGGGTTCCTGGCGGAATGGAACATAGACGGTCGGCTGCACGGTGAGATCATTTTGTTGTCCTGTCTGAAACACCGGCGGACTTACACCGACAACCGTGAGCCATGGCAGATTGGGGTCGTCTGTAAAACGGACGAAGTCCTGTCCGAGGCGAATACGCTTTCCAACAGGATCTTCGCCGGGAAAGTACTTTCGGACGAAGGGTTCGTTGACGATCACAACTTCATTGCCGGGATTGCCATCGGCAGCAGTGAAGTCTCGGCCTTGGGTCACCTTGAGATCGAGCGCCTGAAAGTAGCCTGGAACGACGGCCACCCTGAACACCGTGGGCAAACGATCGCCGGCATCGGCGACGTTGCGGTCCTGCAGCTTGAGAGTTCTGCCGAGCGCGCCGCCTGCAGGAGGTTGAGAAGCAATTGTCAGCTTATCGATTCCCGGCAAAGTTCCCAGCCGTTCCAGCAGGCGCTCCTGGAACGCCCGCCGATTTTCCGGTTGGGGATATCTAACGGCGGCAGGTTGCACTTGAACGGTCAGGAGACGACTGGTCTCGACACCAATATCAAAGCTGTACATATTTATGAAGCTTCGCATCATCAGACCAGCGCCAACCAGAAGGACGATCGTGAGGACTATCTCTCCAACCAGGAGCGCGCCGGTCAGTCGCCGCGCGCGCGTACCGCCGCTGGTTCCGCGGCCGCCTTCCTTGAGGTTCTCGTTGACGTTGGTTTTGGAAATCTGAAGAGCCGGAGCAAGCCCGAATAGAATGCCGCTGAGCACGCAAATGCCGAGGAAGTAGGCAAAGACGAGGTAGTCCATACTGAACACCATCCAGTACGGTTTACCGTTATCCGCGACGGCTGCGTCGAACCAACGAATGGCGAAGACGGAGAGCCCTAGGCCTAACAGGCCGCCAAGAAAACTCATCAGGATGCTCTCCATCAAGAGCTGCCGGACAATTCGCCATCGGCTCGCGCCAAGGGCCGTTCGGATTGAAGTCTCGCGTGTGCGGCCGACTGCGCGAGAGAGGAGAAGGTTTGCCACATTGGCGCATGCAATCAGTAAGACAAAGCCGACGGCGCCCTGCAGAGAAAGGAACACCGTCCGGATTAGACCGCCTCGTGGGCCATCGGCGTAAGGCGCGACGAGCGCTTCGATGTCTTTGTTCGTGTCGGGATAGGTTTGTGCGAGCCTTGCTGCAATTGTCTTCAGTTCCGCTTGCGCCTGTTCGGCCGAAACGCCTGTCGCAAGCCGTCCGACCACCTGAATGTTGCGTTGATCGCGTTTCTGGCGGGTTTCATCCTGAATAAGCGGCAGCCATACACGTGTGACCTGCGGGAATTCTTCACCCTGCGGCATCACCCCGACCACGGTGTAGGTCTGGAGATTGACACGGATCGCACTGCCCAGAATGTCCGGCTTGCCGCCGTAGCGCGATTGCCACAGAAAGTTGCTCAGCAAGGCGACCGGGGCGGCTCCTGGTTTATCGTCCTCGCGAGTGAAGTCCCGGCCGAGAAGGGGTTTTTGGCCGAGCATCGAAAACATGTTGGCGCTGATGGACGCTCCATTAACGCGTTCGGCGGCATTCTCCTGATCGCTGAGATCGGCGCTGAGATTGGATAAGGCAGCAATCCCTTTGAAAGAACGGCTCTGCTGCCGGTAATCGAGATAGTCCAGATAGGATACCGGGCTGCGGGCCGCGCGGATACTCATGATCTCCTGAGAATCGTGGAAGGGCAGACCCTTGATCAGCACTGCATTCACGAGCGTGAATACCGTGCTGTTGGCGCCGATGCCGAGCGCGAGCGTCAGTACCGCGACGAGTGTGAATCCGGGGTTTTTCCCCATCATTCGAATGCCGAATCGTATGTCCTGCAAGAATCCCATAGGTGGCTCCTGACCCAGTACGCAACAGAGCTAAGGAAAGTTCGGATAGTTATTTATCGGAGAGAACGAAATAGAGCGCCACGGGCGCCGCAACGATCAAAGCGGCTAACGCGCCCAGAAAGAATACACCGAAGCTCGGCAAATCGCCGAAGCAGATCAGATCGTTGGAGCTGTCCGCGCGTGAAATTGGCGTTCTGGTCAAATACCTGAAGTTGCAACTCTCCCCGCTGCGCGAGTGAGGTGTTGTTCCCCAGAACTGTCGCCAGTAACAAGAACCCGGCACATCGTATCAAAACTCGAATCATCATTCGGCCCTCACCACTTATTACGCATGTGCCGGCATAAAGTTAACGGATCAAAAATGGAACCTTTCTGATCCGTTAACGAAGGGCTTCGATCTGCTCCTGAATAGCGTAGGAGACCAGTTCTTCTCCGTACCGGTCGTCGAGGATCAATCGGCGGAAGTAATTCTTGGCGGTGTGGTGGCCGACCTGTTGGAAAGCGATATTGATGCTGCTGTTGAGAACCGCGCCGGCGATCGGAACAAGGATTCCCAGCTCCTTTTGAGTGATGACGACGCCAAGGCGATCGGCAACATAGGTTATCAGCCGAATCATCTGCGGGGCTTCGCGTTCGATCAGTTGCCGGTCGATAACCACGCCTGCCGTGCGGGCCATGAACATGCCGGATTCCCGGATCGATGTGACGACTGCCGTCTTGAGCGAGAGGTATCCTTCATCGGCGCTTTCCGATTGAGGGGCCATGGCGGCCACGAGGTGCGGCAGGTTTTCCGGATTTCGTGACGAAAAGCCGTAGGCAGTCGCGACGCGGCAGGTGTGACGCGACAGCAGGGTCATCGATGACGTAATGTCCGTCAGGATCAATGACGGAATCACCAGCTGCGCACCCGGAATTCCTTCGGCCATCGTGGTTGCGCCGCCGAGCAGAGCGCCCGAAGCGCCCAGCAGAAGCGTGCTGCCGAACCGGAAAGAATCTGCGACGGCGTCGAGCTGGCTCAGGGGCATATATCGAAGCGACTCGAAATTGTCCCCGATGTTTATTCCGCGAGCGGCGTACCTTCGAGAAATGTCCCTGGTGTTGGCCAGCTTGTTCGCGGCTCTAAAGGTCTTTATAAGGCCTTCTTCGATCCATTCATGGATCTGATCGGCAAGACCCCGAAGCGCCCGGCTGTTGGACTGGCGGCCACTGTTCAGGAGCCGGGCCATCGGCCGTCCGGCAGCTTCAAGCAGGCGCTGAACGGCGTTGGGTTGCACCTGATGCTGCGCAAGCTCCCGAATAACCTGATGTTCGTATTCTGTGAAGACTGGTGAAACAGAACTCATGCGGTCAGTATAGCAGGTGGGAAAATGACCGCGGGCCAAAGCCCGCGACTACATTGGCAGGCAAACTGGTGCCGGAATGTAGTCGCGGGCTTTAGCCCGCGTTTAAAACTGTCGGGTGAAGCGAAACTCTTTCGACTGGGATAACTGCCGGTACGAACCGAATCGCGTGTCGGCGTTCTCGACGAAATCCAGCGGAGAAGCCGCGTCGTCTTCACTCGCGTATACCTGAATCACCTGGTAGGTCGTCTTTCGTTGAGCCGGTGTGCGGCCGGCATCGCGGATGAGACGGCGCAATTCGCGGGGCTGGATCAGCTGGCCGTACTGCGCACCAGCCGATGTGGAAATGCTTTCGTTCATGAGCGTTCCACCGACGTCGTTTGCTCCAGCTGCCAACAAATATTGCGCCAGCTTCGGCCCCTCCTTCACCCATGAAGACTGAATATTCCTTATTGACGAACCGAGCATAAGACGCGCAACAGCATGCATTTTCACAACTTCGATTCCGCTCGCTCCGAGCCTGAGATTCCTTACCAGGCCGTGGTGATACATCGGCGCTTCCTGATAGATCATCGAGAGAGGAACGAATTCGGTAATACCGTGCGTGTCATGCTGGATGTCCCTTAACAGATTCATGTGCTTTACCCAATCAAGAGGAGTGTCGATATGGCCGTACATGATCGTCGAAGTGGTAGGAATTCCCAGGCTATGCGCAGTTGTGATCACCTCTATCCAGCGTTTCACCGTGATGCGTCCAGGGGAAATCACATCGCGAATTTCCTGATCGAGAATTTCGGCTGAAGTACCTGGAAGAGATCCCAGGCCCGCGTCCTTCAGCGCTGCGAGATACTGCTCAATCGAGATGCCGGAACGTGTCGCTCCATACAGGACTTCTTCCGGTGAGAACGCGTGGATGTGGACGTTCGGAACAGCCGACTTCACGGCTCGGGTGAGTTCGATATACAGACCACCGTCCATATCGGGAGGAAGGCCTGCCTGCATGCAAACTTCGGTGGCGCCCATGTCCACAGCTTCCTGCGTGCGGCGGATGACCTCCTGAAGCGGCAGAAAGTAGCCCTCTTCGTTGCGATAGTTACGGCTGAAAGCGCAGAACCCGCAATGCTTCACGCACACATTCGTGAAGTTCACATTGCGGTTGACGACGTATGTCACCACGTCGCCGACCTGACGCCTGCGCAATTCGTCGGCTGCGGAGACGGTCGCTTGAAACTCCGGTCCGCTCGTTTCGCACAGCCGGAGCGCCTCCTGCCATGAAATGTCTTCGCCTTCCAGGGCTCGGGCGAGAATCCGGGTCACGTCCGATGTCATAGTGCTCCCTCCAAAATGTCGGCTCGCAGCTTGGACGCGACCGGCTGCAATCGTGACGGAAGAAAGTCCGGACGGTCGATGTAATCCTCGTAAATCGCCAACCGTTCCCGCAGACTAAACCCAGCCTCGCGGCAGGTGACGGCGAGAGCGTCGATGTGTGGCCATGCGGCCTCGGGATTGACGTAATCCTGAGTCACAGGCGAAATGCCGCCCCAATCGTTGATACCCGCTCGCAAGAGCACCTTGTGATCATTGGGATTGAGGTTCGGCGGAACCTGGATATTCATGACTCCTCCAAGGAGCAAGCGTGCGGTGGCCACGGTCCTGGCGATCTCGGTGGAGTCCGGTTCCGCGAATCCGGCCATCCGTGTTCCGGGCTTGGCACGGAAGTTCTGGATGATCACTTCCTGAATGTGTCCATACGTCTCGTGAAGGTCGCGAATGGCGATCAGGCTGTCCACGCATTCCTCGCGCGTTTCTCCGATGCCGATCAGAATGCCGGTTGTGAACGCGATTCCAAGCTCTCCTGCCTCGCGCAACATGCGCAGGCGCACCGCTGGGTCCTTGTCCGGCGCAGAGAAGTGAGGCATGCCTTTCAGAGACAGCCTTGGACTGACATTTTCGAGCATCAGGCCGAGGCTGGCGTTGACGGGCTTCAGCAGTTTCATCTCGTCTCGAGTGAGAATGCCCGCATTTGTGTGAGGAAGGAACCCGCGTTCGATGGCCATTTCACAGGCCTGGTGAACATATTCGGCCGTGGTGCGATGACCGAATTGTGAAAGCGTGGCGCGATACTGCGGAAAGGCCAGTTCAGGCTTGTCGCCCAGACACATCAAGGCTTCTTTGCAGCCGCGTTCGGTGCCGCGCCCAAGCACATGGGCGATATCGTCGGGCGTCATAGTCCACGCGCCGGGATCGTTTGGATCCTTGCGGAACGTGCAATACGAGCAGCGGTCGCGGCACAGGTTCGTGACGGGAAGAAAAATTTTTCTCGAGTAGGTAACGATCCTGCCTTTGAATCGATCGCGAAGTTTGCCGGCCGCATCGAGCAGCGAATCCAGTTCCTGGTCCGGGCAATTGATCAGGCAATAGCCGTCTTTCCTTGAAAGAGACATGGCACATTGAGTGTACTCTTATTTTGTGGGACTTGAGCGTCTGCCTTGCATGTGTTGGTCGGCAAGGCGCAGAAGGTCGTCGGCGGTTTCCGGAGGATTCTCGCTGACGGAGTAACCGATACTACATTCGACGGTGAGGGGGAGACCCCGATAGACGGACAGGGCATGTAGCTTTTGCTCGACGCGACGGACCACAACGTCGGCGTCCCTCGCGCCTGCTTCAATCAACAGCGCGGCAAATTCGTCGCCGCCATAGCGGGCCACGAGATCGGTGCTGCGGGAAGACTCGATCAGCGCGTCAGCCACCGTACGGAGTACGTCGTCGCCGACGCTGTAGCCGAAGCGGTCGTTGATATCTTTCAAGTGCAATACATCGAGCACGAGCAGAAGAATACTCGATCCTCTTCGCTTCGTTCCGGCTGTAAGACGCCGGTAAAGTTCGTGAAAGGCGCGGCGCCCCGGCAATCCGGTGAGCGGATCAGGAGAATGTCGCGCAAGCAGACGGTCTGCCTCGTACAAACGCCCTGCGAGCACGCGCAGGAGCGCCACGGACATTTCTCTCGATACGTGTAGCATCTCCAGAAAATCATCGCGGGATACGGCGATGCAGCGCGTGCGTTCCAGCGCAATGACACTGGCGGATCGAGGCCGCTCTCGAAGCGCACCCAGCTCACCGAAGATTTCGCCCGGGCCCAGTTCGCCCAAAAACATCTCAACCGGGCTGTCGGGCAGGTATTCCACCACCCGCGCTCGTCCTGAAACGATCGCGTAAGTTCGTAATCCCAGATCATCCTGACGGACGATAACGTGGCCGGGCAGATACGTGTGTTCGGTTGCCCGGGCAGCCAGATGTTCCATGAGTTCAGGAGTCAGGGTTGCAAAAAGCGGAATGGATGCCAGCGTTTGGGCCAACGTGCTCCTGGATGCAGGCATTTCGCCGTCTGTCGCAGGCTGGAAGCGTTCACCCGCACGCCGGGCGGTTGAAGGGACTTCCACTGCGGTTCCGGCGCTCATCGTCCTTGCGAGCCATGCGCGAACGCGCGTACGCAGCATGGGTGGACTGAACGGTCTTGCGAGATAATCTGTCGCGACACTTTCGTCGCCATCGAGCGTCTCCGTGCCGAGACCGTCGTCTGTCAGAAGAATGACGGGCAGATCGGGTTTCCCAAGGCGGCTTCGCAGCGGCTGAATAAAGCTGGCGCCATCGCCATCCCCCAATCTGGCATTGATGATGACGAGGTCGGGTGAGTAACCCAAGGCAAGCTCGAGAGCGGATCGGCCATCGGGCGCCGGCGCGAGGCGAAGTCCATCATCGGGCAGCACCTGGTCGAGAGCTGCGATGTCCGCCTGCTGCGCGCTCACAATCATGACCCGCCCACCCGCAATGGGACGGCGAGCGAGCGCAGACGATTCCGCAACCGTTTTTTCCCAACCTCGCCCCGCAATCTCGAAATCCATTCCTTCCGCTGCGGCGAAGACATCCAGCGGCCATTTCATTGCGAGCACGCGGGAACGTTGAGTCTGTTCAAGCCGCTTGATGAAATCGTCATCATGCGTTGGATCGTGATGAAAGATGGCAAGCCGCGGCACTCCCGCTGCCGCGCAAATGTCGGTCGCGTATTCCACCGGGCTGTGACCCCATCCGCGCTTCAAGCGGTACTCTTCACTTGTGTACTGGGCATCGTGGATGACCAGATCCGCGCCTTTGAGAAATTCGATATGCCGCTGATCGCCGGGATGGCGAAACAGCGGGCCGGGCGAATTCCAGAACGGTTCGTGATCGGTGACATAAGCCACCGTCGCTCCACCGTTGGAAACACGGTATGCGATCGTTGGCGCCGTGTGATTGAGGTATTGGGTTTCGACCAGAATATTGCCGATGCGGAAGAAACCCTCTTCAAGTTCGGTGTAATGAAGGCGGCTGGCCAGTTCCTTGAGCTTCACCGGAAAATATGAGTATTGCATCTGGCCGGAAAGCGAATCTTCCAGACTTCGTTGAAAAGCAGCCGAACCATAAATATTCAGCTCGGTTCCCGGCAGGAAGGCCGGTGTGAAGAAAGGGAAACCTTGAATGTGATCCCAGTGCGTATGCCCGATCAGAAGATGTATGCGATGGGGCCCGGGGCGTCGCAGCATATCCAGACCAAGGACGCGGATGCCTGTGCCGGAATCCAGGACGACCGTGGTGCCATCCGTGGTCGCCAGCTCTATGCAGGAGGTGTTACCACCGTAAACCGCCGTTTTAGGTCCGGGGGTAGGGATCGACCCTCGCGTTCCCCAAAAGCGTACGCGCATGATTATTTAATTTTGTTATATTGGCGTCCCGGCCGCCACGATGTTCTTCAATGCAAGATGCTATCGCCAAGTATTTCTAGCACTTGCGGGTTGCAAAAGGCCGGCAAAGCCTTTACAGATATTCCTGAATCGGGCCATATATATTGCAGTAATCCGGGCCGAGACTATATTCTCCGGGAATGGTTGAACATTCGAAAAACTCACCTGTTTACGATGAGCGTCCGTGGGGTAACTTCACGGTTCTGGACGAGGCCGAAAACTACAAAGTCAAACGCATCGAGGTTTTACCGCAGAAGCGTTTGAGTTACCAGAAACACACACATCGCTCCGAGCATTGGATGGTGGTTCGCGGCAGCGCCAAAGTCACTCTCGACGGCAGGGAGATCACCGTCAACTTGGGTGGCACCGTGGATATCCCGGCCGGCGCAGCGCATCGCATTGAAAACGTGGGAACCGAGAAGCTGATCTTTATCGAGATCCAGCGTGGTCCTTATCTCGGAGAGGACGATATCCAGAGACTGCAGGACGATTACGGCCGCTAATTCGTGGACAGACGCATAAAAATCTGACCAATGCTCAATTCCCAATTCTTAGCCGACGATCGGATAAGAATTGGGAATTGAGCATTGGTCAGATCTCTTTATACGTCTGTCCCCGAACTAGCTGACCTTCGTGTATACTTCACGCCGCCCTTCCCATTTCCCCGCTTCTCCACATGATTTCCGACGAAGAGCTCTTCTTTCTCTACGGGAAGAATGCCGTCATTTCCCGTAAAGGCCGTTTCACGTTCGTTCATCTGGATCATCCGTCGAGCGAGCTCGTGCGCGCCCGGACCGAGGGTTTCGATCCGGATGAGTTTTTCAGGTGCGATTGCCGGATATGCCAGCTTACGAAACAAGGCGGAGTCGTCGTATTCGACGATTCCGGCTACGAGGATGAAGAGATCCTCCTGGAATGACAACAAAACTCTAGTCAGGTGACGGACAATTCAATAGGATCTAACCATGGTTCCACGAAGTCGTAATTACCTTTGGGGCTCCGGGTTGGCCCTGTTCGTGTGTGTCGCCGCGATCATTTACGTCGTACCCCGGACCGACGTCGTCATCGAAAGTCTTCCAGAAAGGATTTCGGACCGCGAGTTCTGGAAGGTCATCAGCGATTTCTCCGAGACCGGAGGATTCTTCCGGTCGGACAATTTCGTCTCTAACGAGACGACGTTTCAGTATGTCATTCCGGACTTGCGGGAAAAGACGAAGCCAGGCGGCGTGTACCTCGGCGTTGGCCCGGACCAGAATTTCACTTATATTGCCGCGCTTCGCCCGAAGGTGGCATTCATTGTGGACATCCGGAAACAAAACATGCTCGAGCACCTGATGTACAAGGCGTTGTTCGAGCTGTCGGAAAATCGGGCGCAGTTTCTCTCGAAGTTGTTTTCCCGCCCGATCCCGTCCGGCGCAGAAGAAAAGAGCACGGCAGAGCTGCTTTCGGCTTTTAACAGCGTGGAATCCGATTCTGCTCAGCAAACACAGAATCTGAAGGCGATCGTTGACCGGCTTCGCGATTACCATGGTTTTTCACTGACGGGGGACGACATCCGGACCCTCGAATATGTTTACTCGGCGTTTGTGAAAGCAGGCCCGGAAATCCGCTACTCGTTTCCAAGCCAGTATGGCTGGGGCCGATTCCCGAGCTACTCTCAATTGATGCTCGAAACGGATGAAGACGGCGTGAGCCACAGCTACATGTCTTCAGAAGAAAACTTCCAGTTCGTCAGGCAACTCGAGTCGGAGAACCGGATTGTGCCGGTTGTCGGAGACTTCGCAGGTGAGAAAGCTCTGAAAGCGGTGGGACGGTATCTCAGAGAGCATGGAGCCACGGTAACGGCTTTCTACACGTCGAACGTGGAGTTTTATTTGTTTCAGACCGAGGATTGGAAAAAGTTTCTCAACAATGTCAGCGAACTTCCAGTGGACAACGGCAGCGTTTTCATTCGAGCCTACTTCAACAATCTTGGCCTTCAGTTTCCAAACCAGGTAGCCGGATCGCGTTCGGTGACGTTACTCGATAACATGCAGGGTCTGCTCGACGCATTTGACGACGGGCACATCCGAAGTTACCCCGATGTGATCAAACGCTCGCTGGCCCCCGGCCCCTAAGAAAGATGCTCGACCAAACTAAACAGAAACATTACGAGCACCGAGGCCACGAACAAACCGGTTCCATACAGAAGAATCTGACCGACCATATCCGTTACAAACCCAGCAGCGCTTCTTGCCGTTTTTTCGTTCGCCGAGCACGGACCAGCGGATCATTCAGAAATCGAACGAACGGCAACATGCCCCGAAAGGTCTCCATAACCAGTTTATAAAATTGAGAAGAGGTTGCGGTATCGGAAGGAAAGGTTCGCCCGGCCAGAAATTGTTTATGTTTAAGATAGTCCGCGACAGGGTGGTCCGGGCGGAATCCGGCAGGTATCCGGGAAAGCTGAGCGCCGGTTACCGTGCCGAACAGCCTTCGAAATGTCCTTCCTTTCACGATCGCTAGAAAGGCCTCAGGGTGGCCGGCCAGATGGCTCCGGATCGCGTTAAGGTCTTCAGGCGACGGCATGTACAGGCCGCCGCCGATAAGCAACTCCGTCGGGGTTATATGGAGGTAAAAGGCGGCTCCCTCGTGCTTACCAAGCCCGGCTCTAGGGAAAACGGCGGCCGCATGAGTCTTGTAGGGCGATTTATCTTTTGAAAAACGCGTGTCGCGATAGATACGATAGACTGAAACCTTAGGCGATGCGACCATCTCGGGGGCGAACTGAGCGAACTCCACGGCGATTGCCTGGACCAGATCCTGGATCGGCTTCTTAACGTGGGCTTCGTACATGGGTTTGTGCTTCTGGAACCATTCGCGATTGTTATTGCGCTTCAGCGAGCGAAGAAATTGCAGCCCCTCTTTCGGGAAGGTTGAAAGAGCTCCCTTTTTCATGGGCGCAATTATATGCAAACCGAGATGAAATCACCGCATACCGTTATCGACAAGTTCTCCTCACTGCTGGAGATCTCACGGCGGATCAATTCGGAAAAGAACTTCGATGAACTGCTCAGCATTATCACTAAAGAAGCAGCGAAACTGGTCGACGCCGAACGAGCCACGATTTTCATACTGGACAGAGACAAGGGTGAACTCTGGGCCAAGGTTGCCCTCGGCGTTTCCGATACGATTCGCTTCGATGCCCGCCTGGGTATTGCGGGAGCGGTGCTGATTGCCGCCAAGAACCTGATCGTCGAAGATGCATATAAGTCGCCGCTCTTCTATCCGCAGATTGACTCCACAACGGGTTACCACACCCGCAACATCCTCAGCGTCCCGCTCCGAAACTACCGGAAGGAGATCATAGGCGTCTTCCAGGTCCTGAATAAGAAGGACGGGAAGTTCATGCCCGAAGACGAACAGTTTGTCGAGGCGCTTGCTCTCCAGGCGGGTGTCGCCCTGGAAAATGCGCAGGCCCTTTCGCAACTGGAGTCCCGGCAGCAGGAATTGATCGAGGAAAACCAGAATCTCCGCAAGGAAGTTGAGGAACGATACAGCGAGCGAAATCTTCTGGGCACGACGCCGAAGATCAATGACATCCGATCGTTGATTGCAAAAACCGCCGAAACGTCGGTCTCGGTCCTTATCACCGGTGAGAATGGCACCGGCAAAGAGCTTTCCGCGCGCGCTGTTCATTACATGAGCCCGCGTCGCAACAAGCCTTTCGTTGCGGTGAACTGTGCAGCTCTGCCCGAAGCGCTGGTTGAGAGTGAATTGTTTGGCATCGAAAAAGGCGTCGCAACCGGCGTGGACAGGCGCGTCGGCCGTATTGAATCGGCAAACGGCGGCACCCTCTTCCTCGACGAAATTGGAGACCTCAGCCTCACTGCCCAGGCCAAACTGCTTCGAGTTCTCCAGGAGCGGGAGGTCGAATGGGTCGGGGGACGCCGTCCGGTTCCCGTGGATATCCGGCTCGTCGCAGCGACGAACAAGGATCTCAAAGAGGAAATCCAGCAAAACAAATTCCGCCAGGATCTGTATTTCCGACTCAATGTCATTCACCTCCGCATGCCTCCGCTCCGGGAAATCCGGGCGGACCTTCCGCTGCTTGCGATGCATTTCCTTCGCAAGCACAGCAAAGAAATGGGGCGTGACGTCAAAGGTTTTTCCCAGGAAGCTCTCAAAGTCCTGACGGCGTACAACTGGCCCGGAAACATCCGCGAACTCGAGAACGAAGTGAAGCGCTCCCTGGTACTCGCGACAGGAAAAGAAATCGAAGTGAATGATCTTTCAGAACATATCGGCGAGGAGCACCTGCAGAGTGCTGAGTCTTCCTCCGAAGGCGCGGGCGGCGATAAGCAATTGCTGAAGGATCGTGTTACCAACCTTGAGATTCAGATGATCCGCGAAGCCATGTCCCAGACCGATGGCGACCGGCGCCGGGCAGCGAAAATGCTGGGGCTCAGCCACCAGGGACTCATCAATAAGCTCAAGCGATACGGCTTGGAAGGCTGACCTCCATCCGCTCTGCCGGACACCAGATGCCGCGCATTGTCATACCCGACGACGAGCCGTCCGTGATGTCGCCCAGCACCGCCTACGCCAGACTCGCCGGCCACGACGTACTTACCTATCCAAGCCGGCCTGCCACGCCCGACGAGCTTCTGGCACGAATCCAGGAGGCGGAGATCGTCATCAACATTCGCTCCACGTCTCGGTTCACCGCAGACATCCTTGGCAAGTGCCGGAAGCTCCGCCTGATTTCAATCTGGGGAACGGGTACGGACAACGTGGATCTCAGTGCCGCCAGAAGCTGCGGAATTCGAGTGACGAACACGCCGTCTGTTTCGGCAACATCCGTGGCAGAGCACACGGTGGCGTTGATCATGGCTGTAACCAAGCAGATCGTTCAGGTGGATCGCGACGTGAAAAGCGGAAAGTGGCCTCGCGCGATGGTGGGGCAACTGTTCGGCAAGACACTCGGGTTGATCGGAACCGGTGCAATCGGGCGTGAGGTTGCCAGGCTCGGAAAGGGAATTGGCATGCGCGTTGTCGCGTGGACTTTTCATCCAAGAGACGGCGTTGGGGAATCTGTTTCGCTGGAGGACGTCTTCCGGCTATCGGACGTGGTGAGCGTGCACGTGCGGCAGTCCCCGGAGACGCTTGGCATGATTCACCGCGCGCACTTCGACCTGATGAAGTCGAGCGGGATCTTTATCAATACTGCCCGGGGCTCGATTGTGAAGGAGGCTGACCTTCTTGAAGCACTGCAAACGAAGCGAATTGCCGGGGCCGGACTCGACGTGTTTGAAAAAGAGCCACTGCCGCAAGATTCGCCATTCTTCGCGCTTCCGAACGTTGTGCTGACTCCTCATTCCGCGGGTATTACGCCGGAAGCGACGGAAGCTGGTTTGGCGCTGGCGATCGAGAACGTGTTTGCTTTCCTCGCCGGACAACCCATTAACCTGGTGGTCTGACTTCGGTAGCAGAGAATTGCACTTTAATATCAATCGTATTGGCAGCACCGCCGACCGAGCGGCGATAGTGAAGCAGAGCGCCAACAGTCTCATCGAATTGGGCAGTGGGATAAACCGAATAGCCGGCGGGCGCGCCGAGCATGGCCGGCTTTTCCGCCAGTCCGAGCTCCTGTTCGAGCATTCGAAACAGTCCATCCATCGAGTAATCCTGCCCGCGGCCGGGCGGGATGATGAGGCCGTTGCGTCGCAGGCTTTCGACCTGCCCGCCTCGCACAGTAACGTCGAAGCGGCCGGTTTCGACCCGATCCCCGGACATTTCGATGACCAGGTGATAAAAGTCCGGCCGGTGTGCTTTCCATTTCTCTTCGGCCTGGGCCAGGATGGCTGGAGTCAGTGGATCGAGGCGTGAGCAGCCCACGGCCAGAAGGAGAGCGAACGACAGGAGGAATTTGGGGCTCACCGGTACGACGTTACTCTAAAGAATCCGAGTGCGCAACAGCGCGTCTGTGCGATAAAGTACACATCGGGAGAATGCGCTAAAGGAGCTTCGATAATGGCAAAGGCAGCAAAGAAGAAAGCAAAACCGAGCAAAAAGTCCGCTAAAGTTGTCGCTAAATCGAGAACCGCGAAATCCGCAAAACCAGCAAAGAAAAAAGCAGCAGCGAAGCCAGCCCGGCCGGCAGCGCAAAAGACATCATCGAAGGTTGATCCATTGAACCGCAAGCAGTACACCTCCGTCACGCCGCTGCTCATCGTCCGCGATATCCGCAAGGCTGTGAGTTTTTATGTCGACGCTCTGGGTTTCACTGTGCGCGGCATAATGGACAGCCCGCAGGGACCAATGCACGCCGAGCTACGGTTTCGGGACACGACCCTGATGCTCAGCCCCGAGTCGCGCGAACAGCGCAGCTTCAGCGCAAACACTATCGGGAATACACCGGTCACGCTCTACCTGCTGGTTGACGATGTCGACGACGTTTTCCAAAAAGCCGTTGACGCCGGCGGCAAAGTTGCGATGCCCCTCATGGACCAGTTCTGGGGCGACCGCACTGGAATGATTGCCGATCCTGAGGGAAACAAGTGGATGATCGCCACCCACAAAGCCGATCCCACTGAAGCTCAAATGATGGAAGCCATGCGGAAGATGGCCAGCCAGGCCGCTGCAGGCGGGGATGCCGCCGCGGCCGCTTCTGGTTCTGAGCCCGAGTAACAAGCAGTTCTTTCGAATTTCCATGGATCTTTCCGTTGTACTTCGCGACCGTTTTGGTTTCGAAGAGTTTCGTCCCGCACAAAAGCAGGTGATAGACACCGTCATGGCGGGACAAAGTGCGCTCGCCGTGATGCCGACCGGCAGCGGCAAATCATTGTGCTACCAGCTACCGGCGCTGGCGCTTCCGGGTTTGACACTTGTTGTCTCTCCGCTGATCGCCCTCATGAAGGACCAGGTCGATCAGCTTAGCCAACTCGGTCTGCCCGCCACATCCATCAACAGTACTGCCTCGCGCGACCAGCAGAGAAGCCGCCTGGAGCACGCGATCGCGGGCAGGATCAAGCTGCTTTATATTGCCCCGGAGCGCTTTCAGAGCGATGAGTTCCGAGCCGGCCTCGCGCGAACCCGGGTCAGCCTGTTTGCCGTTGACGAAGCTCATTGCATTTCGCTTTGGGGACACGACTTCCGCCCCGACTATCTGAGACTCCGTCACGTGATCCGGGATCTCCAATCTCCGCCGATTCTGGCCCTGACGGCCACTGCGACGCCGGCCGTGAGACGCGACATCCTGAAACAGCTTGGTATCGAGCAAGCGGCGCAAATCGTCAGCGGATTTGATCGCAAGAATCTTTATCTGGAAGTCCGCGAAGTTGGAACCAGCGCTGAGAAGATTCGAGCGATCATCGAGCTCGCCCGCTGGGGTCCCGTGGGCATTGTATATGCCGGAACGCGCAAGAACGTCGATGAGATCTATGCGAACCTGCGGCGCGCGGGAATCGAAACCGCGGCTTACCATGCCGGCCTCGCTCCCGCCGATCGCAAGGCCGTGCAGGAACGGTTTATGAGCGCCTCGGAGTGCGTGATTGTTGCCACGAACGCGTTTGGTATGGGCATCGACCGCAGTCAGGTACGATTCGTCGTTCACGCCGATATCCCGGACTCCGTTGAAGCCTATTATCAGGAAATCGGCCGCGCCGGTCGCGACGGCCAGGCAGCGCGCTGCCTCCTGCTCTTCAACTATGCCGACAAATGGATTCCGGAGTTCTTGATCGATTCGAGCCATCCGCCGGCCGAGATTCTGAGATACGTTTTCGGCAAGTTGTGCCGCAGTGGCGAAGGAGCCATTGTGGGCGATGCCTGGCGCAAGCTGTCGGCTACCCGAGACCACCGGTTCCATGCTTCGATCACGCTTCTCCAGCGCTTCGGATATCTCGACCGAATTCAGACGCAGGCCGGCAGGGGCGTCCGCATTCTCAAGGCTAATGACACCGCGCTACACGGCATCAACTTTGAGGAACTCGAAGCCCGGCGGCAGTTCGAGTACCGGAAACTTGGCGTCATGCTGAATTATGCCAGCCGGTTCCGCAAGCATTGCTTCCGTAGCTTCATCCTGAGTTATTTTGGCGAATGGAATCGAAGCCGGGATTGCGGCAATTGCAGCCGCTGCAACCCGCAGAAGTACCCTCGAAGCGCCGCTCCCTTTGTGGCTCAGGCGGTCAGCAAGCCCGCCAGGCCTGCCCAGCCACCTGCCTCCTCTGAATCGCCAACGATCATCGCATTGAAGATTTTGTCGTGCGTATTGAGAGTGCGGCAGAAGCTGGGCAGAGAAAAGGTGGCCAGGATTCTGGCGGGATCCGAGGATTCTTCGGTCAAGGATTACCGCTCGCTCTCGACCTATGGGTTGCTGTCCGATTATTCGATCAAGTCCGTGACCGGAATGATCGACTACCTGATCGCGGAGAACTATATCGCTCAGGAAGCAGGCTTCCGCCCATCAATTTATGTCACAACGAAGGGAGAGGTATTTCTGAAGGAAAAGCCGGAGATCGAAATTCCCGGAGTCAGCCACCCAGCGTAATCATTTCGATCTTCTTGTGGTCGCGCGGCTGATAACCGCCGGACTGGACCTGTTGCCAGCGGAGATCGGAGAAGCGGTCTGCGCGGCTAACCCAGATATTGCCGATTTGTTCGCGCAGCTGCTCGTCGGACGCGCCGGATCGAAGCAGCCCCTTGATGTCAAAGCCGGATTCGGCAAAGAGGCAGGTGACGAGCTTTCCATCGGCGGTCAGCCTTATCCGCGTGCAGCTCGAACAAAAAGGCTCCGTCACGGAACCAATGATGCCGATCTCGCCGGCGCCATCGAGGAATTCGTAATCGACGGCAGGAGCGCTGCCATTGGCACGGCCGACCTCGCGAACGGGGAAGCGCGCATGCACTTTTTCGAGGATTTCCCTCTTCGTCACAGTCTTTTCCAGACTCCACGCGTTGGAGTTGCCGACGTCCATATACTCGATAAAGCGCATCTCAAAACCGTTGTCTCTCGCGAATCCGACCAGGTCCAGGATCTCGTCGTCGTTGATACCCCTGATGATTACAGCATTGATCTTGATCGGGTTCATTCCGGCCTTCTGAGCCGCAAACAGTCCCTCCAGAACATCGTCGAGATTTCCGCGCTTGGTCATCTCCCGGAAACGGTCCGGCTTGAGCGAATCGATGCTGACATTGATCCGCCGGAGACCAGCCGCCCGAAGTTCCGAAGCCTGTTGCGCCAGAAGGGCTCCATTTGTCGTGAGGGACAGATCGAACGAATCCCGAAGCCCGGATAATCGCGCGACCAGCCGGTGGAGATCCTTCCGAACAAGAGGTTCGCCGCCGGTCAGCCGGATTTTCTCGACTCCGAATCCGAGGAATAGCCTCGCAAGACGTTCGATCTCCTCGAAACTCAAGACTTCCTGACGGTCAATCCACGAGTACTCGTCGAACGGCATGCAGTAGGTGCATCGAAAATTGCACCGATCTGTGACCGAAATTCGAAGATCCCGCATCCCGCGGTGAAGGGAATCCTGGACTGACATGGCGGCATTATCGCACTAAAAGCGTCGACAGTGCGGCTCAATTGAGTTGTCGCATAAGCGTCATTATGTAAACACATTCTTGCGTTCACGAAAACTTCACAAATCCTGTGGAAAAGCCTGTGGAAAAGCGCCGTGCGACTCGTAGTAAGCTACCTAAAATGAACGTCTATAGCACTTTGCACCGAATATGAGCAGGTTTGCCACTGTTGAAAAGCGGGCCCGAAAAACCCAAAAAAGCCTTTATTTCTTGCAGTAATTTCAAACGGTGCGCCTTCAACTCAATACTGACGCGGGTTGCGCAGTTGCCATGCGCCAGACACATTGTCAATTCGACATATTCCCGGGATAATGCGCCATGGCATCGATCTGGCTTGGGACTTCAGGCTTCAGCTACAAGGAGTGGAAGCCGGTTTTCTACCCTCAGGACCTCTCCGACAAACAATTTCTCCTGTATTACGCGACGAAGTTGAACAGCGTTGAGATCGACTACACCTTCTACCGCATGCCCAACGCAAAGACGATCGAAGCCTGGAGAAACGCGACCCCCGAGAACTTCCGGTTTACATTAAAGGCCTCGCAGCAGATAACACATCGAGAGCGCCTCAAGATTCCTTCCGAAGCCCTGGAATACTTTCTAAGCGTCGTGCCGGGCCTGGAGAGCCGGCTGGGCATGATTCTGTACCAGTTACCGCCGTTCTTTAAATGCGACGCCCAGAAGTTGGAAACGTTCTTATCTGTGCTGCCGCGCGGAATTGCGGCGGCTTTTGAGTTTCGTCACGACTCGTGGTTCAACGATGATGTCTATCGACTGTTGCGAAAACATAATATTGCTTTGTGCATCCATGACGCGGACGATCACACAACGCCTATGGAACTGACAGCCGGTTTTACCTACGTTCGCTTGCGCAGGTCCGAATACAGTCCGGAGCAACGGCTGGAGTGGCAACGGCGGATTCGCGGCTGGGCCGATCAGGGGACGGACGTCTTTGCATACATCAAACACGAGGACAATCCGGACGCGCCCCTCATTGCAATGGAGTTTGCCAGGGGCCTGTAGCCAGCTGGCAGACGACGCCAGTAAGATCGATGCTTACAGATACTTGGCAGGCTTCATCTTTATCGTTACTTTAATCCCTGGCGATTCAATTCCTGGAGGGTTTGCTTGAGTTCATCGAGTTTGACTCCGGCCTCGCCGAGCTTACCTTCCGCGGTTAGCCGCTGGTAGTCTGCGAAGGCCTGGTTCGCGCGGCGAACAAGCGATTGAAGGTCCGGGGATTCGTTCTTCGTTGTGACATGCTCCGGGTCTGCAGACGGCGCTGCGGCCGGTGCAGTGATCCGGCCCGCAAGTAGTTGCGACAGTGCTTCGGCAAAACGTGGAGCGTATGCCAGCCGATCCTGAGTAGCCAGAACTACCAGACGCAGTTCAGGCATGGGGCTTCGCTCGGCCTGGAGATACATGGGTTCGACGAACAACAAAACGTCGTCGAGCGGGATCACAAGGAGATTGCCTCGAATGACGGTGGAGCCCTGCTGGTTCCAAAGCGTAAGCTGCGACGAGAGTTGCGGATCCTGATCGATCCGCGCTTGTATCTGCAGGGGGCCGTCCACAAATCGAGTCTTCGGAAACCGATAAGCCCGCAATGTGCCGTACTTGTCGCCGTCGCTGCGGCCGCCCAGCCACCCAATCAAATTGTTTCGATTTGCAGGCGTAAACGGAAGGATTGAAACGAATTCCAATTCCTTGCTTCCGGGAAAGCGCATCAGAATGAAGAAGGGCTCGATCGCGTCTGCCGCCTGAGGCCCCTGCTGAGTCCGGCCTTGCTGAGCGACTGTCCAGACGTCTTCCCTGTTGTAGAAAACCTGTTCGTTCTCGACGTGATAGGTGGAGTAGATCGCTGCCTGGGCCCGGAACAGCAATTCCGGATAGCGCACATGGGGCCGCAGGAAATCGGGCATCTCATTGACAGACAAGAAGAGGGACGGAAACATTTTCTGGTAAGACTGGATCAGGGGATCTTCTTGATCGAAGACATAAAAGTGAACGGTGCCGTTGTAGGCGTCGATGACGGCTTTGACGCTGTTGCGGATGTAATTGAGGGGCCGATTACGAAAATTGATGTGCCGGGCGTAGGGATAGCGGTCCGATGTGGTGAATGCGTCCACGATCCAGTAAAGCCCGCCATCCGCGCCGACGACGATATAAGGATCGTCATCGAACGTCAGGAAAGGCGCCAGTTCGGAGACACGCTCCCGGATATTTCGGCGCATCAAGAGCATGCTGTCCGCTTTGACGTCATCTGAAAACGGGACTTTTGTGATATCGCCGACCGTCCACGCCAGAAGCAGCCGGCGGAAAAACGATCCCATTCGAATCCCGCCGGTACCCTCGTACGTGTTGTAGTTGTTCGCATCCCCCTCGGGGTAATTGAACTCCTTCTGGCCGGTTTTGACGTAGACGGGCCAGTCGGTGATCTCGCCGAAATAGATTTCGGGCCGCGTGACGCGAATGTCTTTCTGCGTGCTCTCGACAGGCATGTTGGAGAGAACGAACTCGGGCAAGCCTTCCTTGGTGAATCGGCTCACGGGATTCATCGTGATGCCGTAACCGTGCGTGTAAATCAACCGCTCGTTCACCCAGTTTTTCGAGCCCGCGGCCAACTTGTTCAGGCTGAGCTCACGGACCGCAAGCATCATCGCCTGCATCTTGCCGTCGATCATGTAGCGGTCCACGTCGATATCGGGAAAATCGTAATAGCTGCGGATTTCCTGGATCTGACGCAGTGTCGCCTGAAGGGCCCGCCAGTCCCAAAGCCGTACATTATCGAGCGTGTCCGCATGGGCGGCCGGATCGAACACAACGTTTGAAAGGCGCGGTTCGAAAGGAACTTCTTCGATGCGGTCAAGGGCGAACGCCTTTCTCGTGAATTCAATGGTGTTCTTGATATACGGCGTTTCTCGCACCAGTTCGTTGGGACGCACGACGAAGTTCGTGACGTAACCGGGAGCGAGAATTCCTGCCACCACGTACGTCAATGCCGGTATTGCCACTGCCACACCGATATTGCGGATCCTTGCCAGCCGGATGTTCGCGGCGGCCACGCCTGCGCCCATAATCAGTGCGGCAATCACGAACCACAGGCCGGGCACAACAATGTTGTCGTCAACGTATCGAATTCCTGTGAAGAGGTTGTTCTCAGCAAGTATCAGCGCGTATCTGCCCACATACGTCTGGGCGGCCATCGCGAAGAGAACAAGGCTCAGGCCGAGTGAGACGCCACGGAAGGCTGCCGTCATGTCGATCACTGAAAGCAGAACGGCCGCCAGAAGCCCGATGACGCAGATAGACAGAAACCACGTGGCGGCGTTTTCGAGAATCGGCAGCGTAAACAGGTAGAACGAGATCGGCTGACGGAAGATCGGATCGGACACGTTGGGCGTCGAGACGCGGTTCACGAATAGTGTGTAGGTGTTCCAATCCGAGCTGAATGTGAGCCCGAAGAAAAACCCGAGGACGACAGCCACCGGCAATGTCAGGCGCTTGAGCGCTTCCACAGTGGGGATGACGATCGCCTCGCCGCCGATTTCAAGGAAAGGACGCCGCGAGTAACCAATAGAGGGCATGACCAGGCGGAACACGACGTAGAGCACCACCGCTGAGACGACGCCGAACGCAAGGAAGACAAGGCCCTGCGCCTTGAGCCGGTACCAGTAGACAGCTTCGAAACCGAGGCTTTCGAACCACAAGCTGTCCACGTAAAACGAAATCGACTGAAAGGCTGCGGCAAGAAGGAAAGCAATGAGAACCAAACGCCAGGCAAGAGACCGCACCCTTATGGGGTCGATGGGAGGGCGGTAGTTAGGGGGACGCATTGTCCCCTTAATACTACCTTACTTTAGGAGTTTGCCGTCTAGTGTCACGCGCAGCGCAAACGTATCCGACCCTGCTGGGATGTCGAATCCGTCAATGACCACGTACCACGTCCCCGGCGCCGGCCTCAAGACGGTTGCCACTTCCGGAGAATTCAAGTGCGCGCCGTCGTCGTTTTGATTCAAGTTCGGATCGACCAAAGTCATATCCATATCGCTGGTGGGATAGTGGCCCCAATTGTCACCGAAAGAAAGACGGAAGTCGGCGCGCAAGACGCCGGCGGGAATCGTAACCGGAAACACGATCTGTTGATGATGTTGAATGGTTCCCCGTGTCGTTACCCCTCGAAGCGGATCCGTTACCGAAGTCACGTTCACCCTGGCGGAGACTTTTCCCGCATTGGTATAGGACCCGCTGAAGGTGATGCGCATGATCCCGGGCTCAGGATTGGGAATGGTAAATGTCCCGCCGGTGATGTAGGGATTGCCGAGGTTGTAATAGTCACCCAGCGCGCCAATCTGTGATGTCTTGGCGCTGTGAACCTGAAAATAGATTTCCTCCGCAAAAGCGTTCGGGTTCGGCGTCTGATTGAACGTTGCGCTGAAATTGGTCACTTTGATCACGACCTGCGTCGTATCCTCCGGGATTTCGTAGAAAATCTCAGCACGCTCACCCGGCGATAGATTTCCGGTCGACCTTGTGACCGAGCCTTCCGAAAAGTCCACCCCGGTTCCCTCCTGAATGTTGTCGGCAACGCGCTTCTTCGGCTTTGGGAAGGAAGGCAGCTCGTCCGAGGCGCGCCCGTTGGCCAGCAGACTCCTGGCTTTCTTTGCATCCGGAAAACCTTCGCCGTAGTCGAGCGAGGAAAACCGTGGCGCGAGTCCCGAGGGATCTCCCGACTGCACAATCGCATTGCGGATTTCTACGGCGCCTGCCTCTGGAAACGCCTGTCGCAGCACTGCGGCGATGCCGGACACGAGTGGCGCACTGAAACTCGTTCCGTCCGACATGTTGATATCGTTCGTCGAGTCGTAACCCTGGCCGAAATTGCCAAGACCGACTGCAACCACACCTGGTGAGACGCGGCCGTCCGCGTTCGGACCACGCGAGCTGAAGAATGCAACCTGTGTGGCATCCGACGGGCGATAGAGCTTGCCGAAACCGAGGACATTCGAGATGTCTTGCTCGACGCGCTCGTTCGCAGCCGCGCTAACCGCACCAACCGCAATTGCGCTGTGTGAAGTAGCCGGACTGCTCACCGTCAGACCCGAAGGTCCGACGTCACCGGCGGAAACAACCGGGACGATATCATTCTTCAAAAGAGCGTCCACACTGCGGTCGAACAGATCGCGGCCGGCATACAGGGTTGTGTTCCCAAGGCTCAGGTTGCAGACTTGAATGTTGACCCCGCCTTTTTCATGGCGATCAAATTTCTTCCGAATGTCGATAATGTGGTCAATCGCCGCAATAATTCGAGACTCGGGCGCTCCAGCCGGACCGTTCACCCCGAAAACACGAACTGCATAGATACTGGATGAAGGGGCTGTGCCAACCAGAGGCAGATCGTTTCCGACGAGGGCTCCCGGAAAATGCACGTTGAGCGAACTCGCGAGATTGCTGTTGCTGCCCAGGCCGAACAGGATATTTCCGGTGATCAAGCCGGCAACGAAAGTGCCATGCGGCTCGTTGCCGGCATTCGAGAAGCCCATGCCGTCGCCAACGAGATCCACGCCTCCGATTACGGCATTGTCCTTATCCAGAAGGGGAAACCGGGGCTGCACGCCGGAATCGACCACCGCCACAACCACTCCCGATCCGGTTAGTCCCTGCGTGTGCAGATCGCGGACGTTGAGTTGGAGATTGTTGAGCCGATATGCCGCCTCGGGCACAGTCGAAAAGTTCGTAATCAACGAAGCCGACCGCGTCCGGGCACTTGGAAGACCCGATTTGCCTTGCTTGTAGACGTTTGCCGCCGGAGCGGGGATAGCCAGGTCCTTGATGACCGGGTTCGACCCTACCAGCGTGCGGAGTGTTCCCATTGCATTAATCGGAACTTCTGCCGCGACCGCGTCCACATACTTGTACTGCTGCTTGACTGTCCCGCCCAGTGCCTGAATGTCGGCCACAACCTTGGTATAGGGCTTGCCCGTTTCGATAAGGACACTTTGAGTTTTTTGTGAGGTTTGGGCGTAAAGTAACCCCGAAAAACAAAGAATGGCCGGCGCGACAATAGCCATCGCGCGAAGTCCTCTAGACTTCAGCATCAGAATTCCTTTCTGTACTGCCCCAGCTATCGAGTTGGCGGGGAAGCACATCCACTGTATTACAGACGAATGCTTGTCAAGGCTCAATTTTGGACGGCTCCCGGGACGGGTTCGTCCGCGTCATCTCTTTTCGGCAGGACCCCGCAGGAACTTTAGGAGTATTATCATAATTTGTTGTCCGAGTGGCTGCCGAGACGGCGGCAGCCATGTAATTGGAGGAATTAATGAGGAAACCCCTGCTGTTTCTGCCGGGCCCGATGCAAGTACCGGATCATGTTCGGGCGGCTGGAGACAGGCCGTTGTTTTCACATCGTTCGGCGCAGATGAATGAGCTGCTTGCGAAGCTCGAGGAAGGTTCGAAACCGCTCTTCGGAACCAGGGGAAGCGTGATTTTTCCATCCGCGTCCGGCTCGGGAGCCATGGAGTCAGCGGTTTGCAATCTCACGTCGCCCGGGGACGAAGTGATCGTAGTGGTTGGGGGGACTTTTGCCGAGCGGTGGACGCACATTGCCACGGCCTTCGGTCTCACGGTTCGAACTGTGGATGCGGACTGGCGACAGGGTGCGACTGTAGCGGAAGTCGAAAATGCGCTGAAGCAATGGCCGCGGGCAGAAGTCGTATTCCACACCTGGAGCGAAAGCTCGACTGGTGTTCTAAACGACATGGCCGGCATCGGAAAGCTGATCCGATCGCAGAACAAAATCCTTGTCGCGGACGCGGTCTCCGGACTGGCTGTCTCTCCGATGGCAATGGACGAGTGGAATATCGACGCGGTCGTAGCCGGCTCGCAAAAGGGCTTGATGCTGCCGCCGGGTCTGGGCGTCGTGGCCATAGGCCCGCGTGCATGGGAAAAAAGCGAGCGTTCGAAGACTCCGCGGTATTATTTTGATTGGAAAAAGCTCAAGGGAACAGTTCCCTTCACTCCTGCCTTATCGCTGTTGCTACAGTTGGATGCGTCGCTGGAGTATATACACGCGCAGGGGATGGAACGAATTTTCGCTCGCCGCGCGCACGTTGCCGGCGCCATTCGCGACCTTGTTCAGCGGTCGGGCATGATGATTTATGCGCTCAAACCGGGAAACGGAATAACCGGTGCGGTTCCGCAGAAGGGTTTCGACATCGGAGGGCTCCTGCGGCGGCTCGAGCGTGATTTTGGGATACAAATTGCCGGTGGATTAGGCAAACTTAAGGACACAATGTTTCGTATCGGCCACGTAGGACACGTCACTGACGAAGAAGTGGAGTACTTCATCCAAAGCTTTGAGCGCAGTCTGAAGTAGCGACCGTTCGTAGCGACTGTTCAAGTATTTGATGCAGAAACGACGCTTCCCACAAATACCAGAGCGAATCCAGCGTTTAGAGGAACTGGCTTACAACCTGAAATGGAGCTGGGATTACCGCGCACGGCTTCTTTTCAAACGTCTTGACCCTGAGCTCTGGAAGAACACACAACACAATCCCGTAAAGCTTCTTCACGAGATTGAGCCCCGGCGCCTTCTCAACGCGGCCCGCGATCCCGACTTCCTGCGCGAATACGAACAGACCATGAAGGGCCTCGATCGAACAAGCAGAGGCGCTGAAAAATGGTTCCCGCGTGAATTCCCTGACCTCGCAAAGACGCCCATCGCATATTTCTCCGCAGAGTTCGGGCTTCATACATCGCTTCCGATCTATTCCGGAGGGCTGGGCATTCTGGCAGGCGATCACTGTAAGGAGTCGAGCGATCTCGGAATTCCCTTGCACGGGGTTGGTTTCGTTTACCCGCAGGGATATTTCCACCAGCGCATTCAAGCGGACGGCTGGCAGGAAGATATTTACGAGTTGCTGGAACGGCGCGAAGCACCCATTGAATCGGCGAGCCCGAAATTCGACGAGCGGTTTCTTGTCGAGTTGAAGGTTGGGAGCCTCAATGTTTTCGTCGTTGTGTGGCGGGTGAACCTGGGCTCGGTGCCGCTCTACTTGATGGATACCGACGTCGAAGAGAACCAGCCCAGCGACCGGGAGCTCTCGGCGCGTTTGTATGGGGGCGACAAGGAGCACCGCGTTCGCCAGGAAATTGTCCTGGGAATCGGTGGCGTTCGAGTGCTGAGAGCGCTCGGAATTCATCCGACTGTCTTCCATGCCAACGAAGGCCATACGGCATTCATGTTGCTCGAACGGACGCGCGAGTTAGTTCAAACAGGCCTGACCTTTGAAGAAGCCGCCGAGCAAATCCGGGCGACGAGCATCTTCACGACACACACGCCCGTGCCCGCAGGTCACGACGCATTCCCGATCCACATGATGGAGAAACATTTCAACGGCTACTGGGACGACCTCGGCATCAGCAAGCAGGATTTCATGGACCTGGGCAAGTTCGGTGACGCGTTTAACATGACGGTCCTGGCCTTGCGCATGTCGGGATGGCGGAATGGCGTGAGCCACCTTCATGGCCGCGTAACCCGCCGGATGTGGCAGGTCGTATGGCCGGACACTCCGGAGGACCAGATCCCGATCACTTCGGTCACCAACGGCGCCCATGCGCCGACCTGGATCGCGCCCGAGCTGAGCCTTCTGTTCGATCGTTATCTGGGACCCGAGTGGGTCGACAAACACGACGACATCGCCTTCTGGAATCGCGTGATGGAAATTCCAGATGAGGAACTCTGGAACGTCCGTGTGTTTCTCAAGCGGAAGTTCCTGGCATTCGCGCGAGAGCGCGCTCGGGCCCGCTGGACGGAAGATCGCGTCGATCCCCGCCAGGTGATTGCCATGGGCACGTTGCTGGATCCGGATGCGTTGACGATCGGTTTTGCGCGGCGGTTTACGGGATACAAGCGCGCTTCTATGATCTTCCATGACCTGAACCGCATCAAGGCCCTAATGCTCGACCGCTGGCGGCCTGTGCAGATTGTTTTCGCCGGCAAGGCGCATCCGGCCGACGAACACGGAAAGCATCTGATCCATCAGATTTATTCGCTGGCAGCGGATAACGGCCTGGCCGGCCACGTGGCTTTTGTCGAGAATTACGAAATGCATGCGGCCCATTTCTTTACACAAGGCGTGGACGTCTGGCTGAATAATCCACGGCCGCCGCTGGAGGCTTGCGGGACCAGCGGACAGAAGGCCGCGATGAACGGTATTCTGAACTTCAGCGTTCTCGATGGATGGTGGTACGAGGGCTATAACGGGAATAACGGCTGGGCCATCGGCGATCCTCCCGAAGATCTCGATGTGCATTACGACGATGCGGGCGATGCCGAATCTCTCTACCGGCTGCTGGAGGAGCAGATCGTTCCACTTTACTTTGACCGCGACCAGAACGGCCTTCCGCACGGCTGGATTCAAATGGTCAAGGAATCGATCCGATCCATCGTTCCGCGGTTCTCCGCCAGCCGCATGCTGAAGGAATATGCGTCGCGCATGTACGTGCCGGCGTCGAAACAGGCCGTCAGGGTCCGCTCGTAAGCTTTTTCGTCCACGCCGTGACGTACTCCGCGGCTCGAGGGAGTGACTCCTTGTCCCCTTTTCCCTTCTTCAACGAGTGATCGCCGCCTTCGATCCATGTTAAGGTCGCGCGATCTCCGATCTTGCCGACGACATTTTCCAGCAACGACCGTTCAGCAAACGTGTCTTTCGTGCCGCTGATGAAAAGCATGGGAAGGTTCAGGCCGTAAAGATGCTGGTCCCGGAGCTGATCCTGCTTGCCGGGTGGATGAAGCGGGTAGCCGAGAAAGACGAGCCCCTTCACGCCAAGCATATCTCCCGCGATGTAGGAAGCCACGCGGCCGCCCATCGACTTACCGCCGATGACGATGTGTTCCGGCTTGTGCCCTTCCATCACTTCGCTCACCACGGTCCGGTAACGTGCCTGGAGTTTGGGCTGCGAATCGGGGATTTTGCGCTTCTGGTCGATATACTCGAAGTTGAACTTTACTGTCAGAAGGCCGCGGCGCGCGAGTTCCTCATGAAAGTACGACATAAACGGAGAGTCCATTCCCTGCCCTGCTCCATGCGCAAGAATGATCGCGGTACGGCCGTCCCAGAAATCAGGCTTCGCTGCAATCCAGTTCACGTGCTACATCTTAAGGCAAAAGGACCGTGGGGGAACCGGCCAATGCCATTCAAGGAGGCCGCCGAAGGCGGTGTACCAAATACGGCTGGCCGGTGGGCCCGACGCCTAAAAAATGGATCGCGCAAGTTTTGAAAAGCTGGTCGACGGCGCCATACGGGAGTTACCGCGGGAATTCCGCAAGAAGCTCCAGAATGTCGCGGTTATTGTCGAGAGCTGTCCGTCTGATGAGTTGCTCGATGAACTCGAGGTCCCGCCGGGTGACACGCTCTTCGGCTTGTACGAAGGCACGCCATTAACGGAGCGCGGGTTCGAGGCGCCTTTGTATCCCGATCGAATTCGCATTTTTCAGGACCCGATCGAAGAGGAATGTGAGAACGACGACGAGATCAAAGAAGAGATAAAAACAACCATCGTTCACGAGGTGGCACACTTCTTCGGCCTGGATGATGATTACCTCGAAACGTTAGGATACTGAGGCTAAGGAAAGAAGATTTTCATCCGCGTAATTCGCGTAATCCGCGGCTGATATTTGTTCGAAATCGCTGAGACGCGCGGGCTAAATTTGCAGGCTCCAGAGCGTGCGGCGTTCGGGGTCGAAGCCATTGGACTCCAGTGTTCGTTCTATCGCTGCATTGTTGGGATGCACTTCGGTGCTGAGCCGGCGAATACCCCGTTGCCGGGCACTATCAATGAGTGCCGAAAGCAAACTTCCACCAACGCCTTTGCTCCTCCATTGCTGCTCCACCCAGAGGGCGACGATGTCCATTGTCTCGCCGCGAAACTCTGCGCGCCATTCGTATGCGGCATAGGCATAACCACAAATGCCGGCTTTGTGTTCGGCCACAAGGATGATGCCCAGGTCACTGGACTTCATTGTACGTTCGAACACACGGCGGGCATCTTTCACAGTTCCCTCGGCATGAATCTGAGTCAGCAGCTGCGACGCCAGTTCGCAAAGAGGTTCCATGTCCTGCGCTGTTGCGACGCGGACCTGAAATGGGCGGGCATTGCTCGGTGGGATGCGTGTGGTCACGAGCTTTCATTGTAAATCCTAATTACAAATTCCGAAATCCGATTTCCGAGTTATATTGTTTGCCGAGACCATGTGGCGCATTTTAGGGCTCAATAGAAGTTTCGTGTCCGGCCTGGGGCTGGTTCTGGTCGTGCTCCTCGGCGCCAGCACTCTGCCCTGGTCCTCGGAACAGCCGCGTGCGGCTACGGATGTTCAGGTTTCGATCGAGCAATTTGGGCGTTATATCGATGAATGGTCCGAGCCGGAGGGCTATTTCGATTCCGACAATTTCATTTCAAACGAAACATCCTATTTGCACGTGATCGACCAGTTGCGCCAGCGCGTCAAGCCCGGCGGCATCTACCTCGGAGTCGGGCCGGACCAGAACCTTTCCTACATCGTTCATACTCAGCCGTCGCTGGCGATTATCACCGATATCCGGCGGCAGAACATGCTCGAGCACCTGCTGTTCAAAACGCTGTTCGAGATGGCATCGAATCGAGTGGAGTACCTTTCGCTCCTTGTTTCCAGGGAAGTTCCAGTCGTCAGGGCAGGCGCTTCATTCGAAGACATTCTTGGTGCTGTTCGGCGGTCTTCGTCGTCCGAAAAATTGTTCCAGAAGAATTTTGCGTCGGTTAAGGGAATCCTTCTCGAAAAATACAAACTGAAGCTGGATTACGACGACCTTACCAAGATCCAGTACGTTTACCGGACGTTCTGGGAGGAAGGCCTGGATCTGCGTTTCTCATCACTGGGCCGAGGTAACGCTTCGAATTATCCCACCTTCGAGGAGATGCTCCTGGAAACCGATCGCCAGGGGCGTAAACAGAACTTCCTCTCCACGGAAGAGCTCTTTCAGTGGTTGAAGAAATTCCAGTCCGCGAATCGGGTGATTCCAATCGTCGGCGATTTTGCCGGGCCGCACGCGTTAAGGGCTGTCGCGGCTTTTCTGAAAACGAACGGATTACGCCTCTCGACTTTCTATACGTCCAACGTGGAGTTTTATCTCTATGGGCGGTCCACCTGGACGCGCTATGTGACCAATGTGCGCGCCTTTCCCGTCGCGGATGACTCGGTGTTCGTTCGTGCTTATTTCCCAACCTATGGCCGGCAGCATCCCATGAATATTCCCGGGCATCGTTCTACCTCGCTGGTGCAACCGCTGCCGAAGTTTCTCGAGCAGTCCGGCACGTTCTCGTCGTACTGGGATGTCGTCAGGCCGTGAAGGCACTTTACGCGCTGCTCTTGCTTCTTTCGTTCCCCAGGGAAGCCCGTTACTTCCCGAATATCGTTTACGGGCAAATTCTTATTGGAGCCGGCACTTCACGCTACGAAACGGTTTTCACGATTGTGGCGGCCAGGGAAACACGCGCTACACTCGGCGTGTTCACCGACCGGGGCGAGCCCATGAATGCCAGTTTTGTGGACGCACAAGGCAGGCGTGCGGGAACTGGCAGCTCCTTCGAATGTTACCTCGTGGCACGCCGGCCGGTGCAAATCAGACTTGGATTGGCGCCCGACGACGCCGAGGAAGACGTCGCCGTGAAGACGGGATGGGCTACCGTCCAGAGTTCCGAAGAGCTCGCTATCGAAGCAGTCGTCCGCATCACTACGCCGGATGGCAGGCTGCTGACACGTCACGTGCTCGCTTCCCAGAAGCCACCTATCGGCGAGTGAGTCCTACGCGCTCCTGACCAGGGTTCGAACCACTTCCGCGGGTCTTTCCCGCACAAGCTGCCACTTCTTCAGTTTGTTGCGAAGAGCTTTGTACGAAATTTTCAAGCGTCTTGCGGATTCCTTGCGATTCCAGCCGGTTTCTTCGAGAACGCGCAGGACGACTTCCTTTTCGGCCATTTCCGCGGCGTGGCCGGCCACTTCCTTGAGCGAAACGTTGCCGGTGTGGACAGGGGTAGCCTGTTCCTGGTTGCCGCCTTTCAACTCGGAAGCGATGTCGGCATCCGGGAGAATGAGGTAGCGTTTAACGACATTTTCGAGCTGCCGCACATTGCCGGGCCAATCGTATCGGAGGAAGGCTTCGATCATTTCCTTTGGGAACTGTTGTACCGGGCTCTGGTACCGCTCGCGATATTTCTCGACAAAGTGAGTGCAAAGCAGCGGAATGTCTTCGCGCCGTTCCCGCAGGGGCGGAACCTCGAACTTGATGACATTGAGCCGGAAATAAAGGTCGTTGCGAAACTCGCCTTTGAGGACGGCTTCCTTGAGTTTCTTGTTCGTGGCCGCGAGCACCCGCACATTGACCCTCACGGGCTTCTTTCCGCCAAGCCTGCTGAATTCGGCATCCTGGAGCACGTGCAGAAGCTTTGCCTGCAGATGCGAGCTCATTTCGCCGATTTCATCCAGGAGCAATGTTCCCTTGTCGGCCTGTTCGAACTTGCCCATCTTGTCCCGGATTGCCCCGGTGAAGGCGCCTCGCTCGTAACCAAAGAGCTCGGACTCCAGCAGTTCGTGAGGCAGGGCCGCACAGTTCACTTTCACGAACGGGCCGTCGGACCGATTGGATTGTTCGTGAATGAAGCTGGCCACGACTTCCTTGCCCACGCCCGATTCACCCAGAATCAAGACCGGTACATCCGTTGACGCCACATGCCGGGCGATGTCGATGATCCGGAGCATCTGCGGATTCGAGGTCAGAATGTTTCCCTGCTCGACGTAGGCCAGTTGCTGCTTCAACGTTTTGACCTCTTCCTTGAGCCGTTGCTTCTCGAGCGCGTTCTCGATTGCCAGCTCGAGCGCTTCCTCTTCAAAAGGTTTCGTCAGATAGTCGGAGGCTCCGATCTTCATGGCTTCGACCACGGTTTTGATCTGACCGATTCCGGAAAGGATGATGATCGGAAGCGATGGGTAGAGGGTCTTGAGGTTGGACAGCACTTCAATACCGTCCTTCCCAGGCAGCATAACATCCAGCAGGATCATCGAAGGCGACTGGCCGGAAGCCAGACGTTCGATGGCTTGATCGCCTGATTCGAGGCATTCTACGCTATAGCCGCGTGCGATAAGGAACGTCGCCAGGTATTCGCGAGTGCTCTTATCGTCGTCTACGACTAGAATTGACCGCTTGTTCATGGTCAGATTTCTCCTCGCCGTCGATTACGACGGCCGGCAAAGTGAATAGGAATGTGGCTCCTGCACCGGGCTTGCTGTTCACAAACACACGTCCTCCGTGCATTCCGATGACATCGTAAATTCCGGAGAGACTAAACTCGCTGACATCCGCATTCTGCGGCGGCAATGCAGGAATAGCATTTACAGAACGTTCGAAGATCTTCCCGAGCATTTCAGATGGAATGTCTTCACCGTCACTGGTGATCTTGATGGTTACTTCCTGTTCCCTGCCGTGTGAAAATTCCGCGGTGATGCGGCCTTCAGAATGGTTTAGTCTCAGGGCTATGGCGATGAGGTAACTCAAGACATACGACATCTTTTCCTGATCGCCGATCATGGCAAAGGACTCGTCCGGGATGTGCTGAACAAGATTGATGGATTTGTGGCGCAGAGCCGCTTCCTGCGATGCGACGCAATCCGTCCACACGTTACGAAGATCGAACGTGCTCAGCTTGAAGTTGTGCGCGCTTTGCTGTGCCACATGGCTCATCCAGCTCACAAGGTGGATAAGCCGGTTGGCGTTTTCCGTGATCACCGTCAGGTAATCCCGCTGCGTGTTGCTGATCTCGCCGGCGCGCCCGTCGAGAATCATTCGCGCATATCCGCGCACCGCGGCAAGGGGCGTTCGCAGCTCGTGCGCAAGGTTCGACTGCGAATGCGCGCCCATCCGGATGAGCGACTTCAGCGATTTGATCTCTTGCAGCAAAGCTTCGATCTCTTCCTCACGAGCCAGCACCGGAGCGGCGTGCTGCGCGAATTGGCGCACCGTCTCGAGACCTTCATGGGACAGGTGCGGACCATCCATCGGGTAGACGAGGCCGATGACGCCATAGAGCACGGTGTCGTCGATGACCGGAATGAGAAGGACGTTGGAGCGTGCAGATGCGGCCGGTCTTGGCACGGGGTTTTCTTCCGTATGGCTGATGCCGACCACTTCCCCGCGCTCCAGCTTCTCGTAAAGGGCCGGACGACGATCGAGATGGACTCTTACCCATGCCGGGAAATGAAGTCCTCTCGATTTGTCGATCAACGCGAGGAAACCCTCGGTGTTCGGTAACTGGGAAGAAAGCAGCCGGGTGAGTTCCGCCCGGAAAATTTGTATCTTCCCCTCCCGAACTGGATGGGTATCGCGCTTCCTGTACTCTCCTCGAACCGGTGATCCTTCCATTCCACACCCCGTGAGCTCGCCCTACCATTGCACGAGGTCTACCAATCAAACTACACTGCAGAATCAAGGATTTACTGCGAGCCGAACATTCGGACGAAGTGGAATTCAAGTCCGGTTCGCGGTAAAAATTCCCGCGGGTGGAGGGGCAAAGGCCTCTGAAGTACCACCGGCAAAGGAATTGCTTTAGTGTCCCCATGACACGATTACTGCTGGTTGAAGACTCCACTGACATTCTTTTCGTGCTTCAGCTGGAACTGGAAGGGCTGGGATACACCGTTGACGTGGCCGCGAACGCCAAAACCGGAATAGAGATCGCCCGGCTTAGTCATCCGGACGTGATTATTTCCGACCTCGGATTGCCCGAAGAGGATGGCTTCGAGTTCATCAAGCGGATCCGCAAGACGAAGGAGTTGGCCACGGTGCCCGCCATCGCACTGACCGGTTTCAGCGAGCCGAGCCACGTCCAGCGAGCTCTGGCGCTTGGATTCACCGCGCACTTGACCAAACCTGTCGAGCCCGACGAACTGGCAAATCTGATTGAGAAGCTCACCACTAAGCGGCTCGAGCGAAAGGCCTCGTAGGGAAACTCGGGTCTGTCCCCGAATTTCCCTATGACCCCATTCTCGAGATCGTTTCGAAATATCTCGCAAACATTCGCATTCCGCCCGACGCTTGTTCCCAGTCGAAGTTCTCATTTGGCGCATGGTAGCCGTGTTCAGGCAAGCTCAACCCCAGGAAAACGATAGGGGCCTTCAAATACTTTTCCATTGTGACGATGGCGCCGATTGATCCGCCTTCACGCACAAAAGCCGGATCCTTTCCAAACGCCTTTCGCATGGCATCGCGTGCAGCGTCCGCATACGGCCCGGTGTGCGGACCGAGGTATGGACCAAGAAAAGACTCGGGATGCACCTCCACATCCGGGTTGTGTTCCTTGATGAATTTACGGACGAGCCGGAAAACTTTGTCCGGATTCTGATTCGGAACCAGACGCATGCTGACTTTCGCTTCGGCGCGATAAGGAATTGCGGTCTTCACCCCGGGTCCTGTGTAACCTCCGACGATCCCGTGTACCTCGAATGTAGGACGCGCCCAGATCCTGCTGGCGATATCGGCAGCATCGCCCTCGCGCATCTTTCGAAGTTCGTGCGCTGCCTTGAACCGCTTCACACTAAAACCGGAAGCGAGGAAATTATCCATCTCGGTTCTGGAGAGTTTCGCCACGTCGTCGTAGAAGCCCGGAATTCGAACCTTTCCGGATCTGACGTCGTAGCAATCCGAAATCAGCTGGCACAGTTCGGTGATGGGATTTCGCGCTGCGCCGCCGGTGACACCGGAGTGCACGTCCTTCGTGCCTGTCTCGAGAATCAACCTCATCGGCGCGAGACCCCGAAGGCCATAGGCCACGGCGGGGCGGCCGCGTGAAATCCAGATCGTGTCGGAAACCACGACGGAATCGGTGGTCAGTTCCTTGAATTTGTTCTTCATGAAATGCTCGAAGTTTGGGCTTCCAATCTCTTCTTCAAGCTCCCAGATGAACTGGATGTTGATGGGTATCCCATGCTCTACAGCGTAGCGCGCGCCGAACAACGCCGTGAGGGCTGGCCCCTTGTCGTCCGTCGAACCGCGACCGATGTACTTGTCGCCTTCTTTGTGGAAGGCGAATGGCTCGCACTGCCACTGGGGTTCATTGGCGGGTTGGACGTCGAGATGGTTGTAGATCGAGACCACAGGCTGATCTTTACCCGTAATAAATTTGCCGACAACGACGGGATTGCCCGGCGTTTCCACTTTCTCGGCCTCCGCGCCCAGCGAGCGCAGATACTGAATCGCGGCATCCGCCCCGCGGTTGATATCGGGTTTGCGTTCCGGTTCAGCGCTGATGGTCGGAATTTCGACCCACTCCTGAAGCTTTGCTTCGAATTCGGGCCTGGCCGATTCGACGTATCGTTCGATCTCGGATTTCATGATTAGGTTGCAGCAGGTGAAGAGGCGCGCTGGACGTGTTCGGCGAACTCGGATTCGGGTACGGCGCCGACAAATTCAACGGTCTCGTTGATGACGGTTTTCGGCACACCTCGTATCGCGTACCGTTGGGCAAGATGTGGGAATTCGGTGACCTCGATGACATCCGCCACGACATGTGAATTTTCAATCGCCATCTTGTGGGCCAGCCTGGCCACCGATGAACAATACGGTCACGTCGGCGTGACGAAGACCTGAATATGCAGATCCTTGTCCAGATCGCGCAGGACTTCTACCGTCTCTTCTGATAAATCGCTCTTTCCCTGAGATACATCCAGAAGTCCGCCCACGAGAACCGCGAATTCGTAGCCCGAAGGCATTCCGAAATAGCGGACTTTTCCCTTAACGCCTTCCGAGGTCATGACCAGAGCAGGAATCTGGTCTATTCCGTGCTCGCGCGCAATTTCACTGTCGGCGACGAAGTCGTGCACTTCGAGCTGGATTTTGTCCGAAAGCGCTGCGACTTCTTCCAGAAGGAGCCTGGTATCCTTGCACGATCCGCATTCCTGGCCCGGGATAATCAGGGGAGATTCCCTCTGAGTGAAATAAATCAGCCGCACATTCCCTGTCAGTTGCTCAAAAAGGCGCTTAATCTCGTTTTGATCGTTCTCTGATAGGAAAGCCACATTCCCACCCCTTTACCTGCATACCTGCATTATATAATCCCCGGCATGAGTTGGCGTGAAAAGCCCGAGGCCTACTTCAAGGAGCTGCAGGACAGGATCTCGCATGCGATTGAAGAGTTCGAAGGCGGTTCGTTTCGCGAAGACGCCTGGTCGCGCGAAGGAGGGGGCGGGGGCCGCACACGAATCATCGAGCAGGGAAAGGTTTTCGAGAAAGCTGGGGTCAATTTTTCTTCGGTGCATGGAGACCTGCCGGAACAATTCGCGTCGAAGATCCCGCTGGGCAGCGGCACTGCGTTTCTTGCGACCGGGGTCTCGCTGGTGTTTCATCCTCGCAGCCCGATGGTGCCCGCAGTCCACGCGAACTTTCGATATCTGGAGAAAGGCGATGCCGCATGGTTCGGCGGAGGAACGGATCTCACTCCGTGCTATCCCTTTGCTGAAGATGCGGTCCACTTCCATCGCACCATCAAGCAGGCGTGCGATCGTCACAACACGGAGTTTTATCCGCGATTCAAGAAATCGTGCGATGAATACTTTATGCTGAAACATCGCGGTGAAATGCGAGGTATTGGCGGGATTTTCTTCGACTATGTCCAGGGTGATGCCGACAAGACCTTCGCGTTTGTTCGTGACGTCGGTGACTCGTTCCTGGACGCGTATCTGCCAATCGCAAAGCGGCGGGTGAACCTGCCCTACGGAGACCGCGAACGCGAATATCAGCTCTACCGGCGCGGCAGGTATGTCGAGTTCAACCTCCTCTATGATCGCGGGACGATCTTTGGATTGGAAACTCGCGGACGAACCGAGTCGATTCTCATGAGCCTTCCGCCACTTGTGCGGTGGGTTTACGACTTCAAGCCCGAACCCGGATCGGTGGAAGCGAAGGCTCTGGAATTCTTCCAGCCGCGAGACTGGGTGTGAACTGAATGGTGATAGATACAAATGTTCTGTAGGTACTGTGGCGCCTACTTGCCGGACGATAGTATTTTCTGCGCGAAATGCGGCAAGCGGCTGGGGCGGCGGGAAAATCCCCGGCTCGCAAAGATTGCGCAGACGTTGCATCTCAAAACGCCGTATCCGTATTTCGCCCTTCTGGTGGTCCTCTTTATAGTGTGGACAATCGGGCCGCGGCAGAGCCGCGCGGACTATTCCCATCTAAAATGGAGCTTCGAGTTGGATAAGAAGAATGAGATCCGCGACGAAAATCTCTACCAGCAGGCTTTGTCTTTGGTGGTTGAGAACACCGGCAGCTCCGCCGTACAGGGTGTTCGTGTGGACCTGACTGCTAAAATCGAGCCTCGAAAGCCGGCCGATGTGCTTGCCGGTTTTCAAGGGCAGCGATTGTACCTGCTGCAACGGGGCGTTCAGCTTCCCTTGACCATGGATCTCATCGACCCGATTCCGCCTGGAGCCAAGAAGCGTTATTTTCTGGAAGGCAGCATCGAAGCGATGCCGCCGTTCAAAGTGACTTATGAGGTTCGGGAAGAAAATCAGAAACCTCTCCTTGCAAGTTACGTGATTGAACAATGAATCGCGTCACCATCTTCCGCTGGCTTCGGCGTCTCATGTTCGCAATTGTGATTTTCGTTGCGCTCATCCTGTTTGTCGCCCTGCCGATCGGAGGTTCTTTTCTCATCACCAATAGCCGATTCCGGTTCCCCGAGCGTGGCCCGAGGACTGCGGAAGAAGTTGGTCTATCCGTTACTCCCGTGGAATTCAGGAGCAGCGACGGAATCCCGCTGCGTGGTTGGTGGAATCCGGGCGATCCTGCAAAGCCGGTCATTATTTTCGTGCACGGATTAAACCGGTCTCGATTGGAATTGCTCACACGGGGAGCGGAATCCAGTCGTCGCGGCTACGGCGTTCTGCTGTTCGACCTGCGAAACCATGGCGAGAGCGGCAACGCGTACACGACGCTCGGCGTTCACGAGAGACGCGACGTATGCGCTGCGCAAAAGCTGGTCATGGAAAAGGCCGGAGATCGTCCGCAGGTTCTATGGGGCGTGTCGATGGGAGCTTCTACGGCCATCCTGGCAGCGAAGCAGTGCCCGGGCTTTAAAGCCATTGTTTCGGACAGTTCCTTCCTCTCGTTCCGGGAGACCATTGCGCATCATCTCCGCCTGTTCTTCCGATTGCCCGCCTTCCCGATTGCAAACCTTATTGTAGCGATTACGGGAATGCGCGCCGGCTTCGATCCCGATGACGGCGATGTTGAGACTGCCGTAGTTGCGATTGACGTTCCCATTCTGTTCATCGCCGGCGGTGCGGACCGCCGCATGCCCCCGGCGCTGGCAGAAAGGATGTGGAAGGCGGCACGCAGTCCTTTCAAGGAATTGTTGGTGGTGCCTGGCGCGGGGCATGGCGAGGCATTTTCGAAAGATCGCGAGACCTACCTGAATTCGGTTTATCGGTTTCTGGAGAAGCTCCGATTCAATCCTTCGTGAGTCTCGTGGCACGCTACGTGCAATGCCTTTTGCATGAAATTGACTGGCCTCGAAGTATTCGATTCCACGATTCAAAGAACCAACGGTTGGCTCAAAGACTTGATGCAGGAACTGAATTGGTCCGATCGACGTCAGACGTACATCGCTTTCCGATGCGTATTGCACGCTTTGCGCGACCATATCCCCGTTTCGGATGCAGTTCAAGTAGGCGAACAGCTTCCGATGCTGGTCCGCGGATTCTACTTTGAGCATTGGAATCCCGCCGGCAAACCCCTTCCGTTGAGATCAAAAGAAGACTTTTTTTCCGCCATAGCCTCCGACCTTGCCCGGAATGAGGAGCACACGTCGAACGCGGAGAGCGTCACCCGCGCGGTTTTCCGGGTCCTCGAAAGAAGGGCAACGGATGGCGAAATCGACGACGTTCGGCACCTCCTGCCCAAAGGCCTCAGGGACCTGTGGCCGTCAAGCTTGCGAGCCGCGTAAAATAGTTGGGTGGGAACCACCCATTACACAGTCCTCGCAGGTGGAACCGGCGCCGCCAAGTTTTTGCGCGGCCTGGTTCAGATCGTTCCTGAGGAGCAGATTCACGTTGTCGTGAATGTCGGAGATGACACCGACGTCTGGGGTCTGCACGTCAGCCCCGACATCGACTCCATCGTATACGCGCTCTCCGGAAACCTCGATACCGATCGCGGCTGGGGCGTGCGCGACGAAACCTTCCGTTGTCTGGAAGCGATCCAGGCCTACGGCATGCCCTCCTGGTTCCGTCTGGGTGACCGCGACCTCGCAACGCATCTCACACGCACACACTTTCTCCGGTCCGGGCTGACACTGAGTGAAACAGTAAACCGGATGGCAAAAGCGGCCGGAGTAAAGGCACTGGTTCTTCCCGCTTCAAACGATCCTGTTCACACAAAAATCGAAACACCCGGCGGAGTCCTGGGCTTCCAGGAATTCTTTGTTCGCGAACAATGGAAGCCGGAGGTCCGGTCCGTGGCATACGCCGGCTCAGCGGAAGCCCGCGCGCCGTCGGCGGTGTTGGATTCGATTCGAGAGGCGCAGATCGTGATCATTGCGCCCAGCAATCCCATCACGAGCATCGGGCCAATGCTCGCAATACATGACATACGAGAAGCGCTGCGATGCGCGCGGGCGGAGGTGGTGGCCATCAGCCCATTGATCGGCGGCTCCGCGGTCAGCGGACCGGCGGCCAAGCTGATGGAGGCCGGCGGCTATGATGTCTCGCCCGAAGGTGTGGCACGCTGTTACCATGACTTTCTGGACAATATCGTGATCGATACGCGTGACGCCGGTCTCGCGCCTTCAATTCGATACGAAACGATAGGCGTTCAGGTGACCGATATCCTTATGACGAACGACAAAGCCGCACGGAACCTGGCTGAATTTGTAATTCATGAAAACAGTATTGCTGCCGGTTAAGGACTTCTCGAATGCAAAACAGCGTCTTGCGCCTTCCCTGGATGCGGAGACGAGGGCAGGACTCGCTCGAGCCATGCTGTTCGATGTTTTGGGTGTCCTGGCGCATTCCCGCACACCGGATCGCATCGTCGTCTTCACTGCCAGCGACGAGGTTATCAAGATGGCGGGCTCTTTCGGGTTCAAGGTCGCGGTCGAGAAATCCGTGGACGGCCACAGCGCCGCTGTCAATCAGATGGTCGCGGAGTTGTCATCCACTTCGTCTCGGATTTTGTCCATTGCCGGCGACCTGCCCAAGCTTGGGCCGAACGAAATCGATTTCGTGTTGAATTCCGTGTCGGATCCAATCACGATCCTGCCTTCTCGCGACTGGACCGGAACGAACGGGGTTGTTTTCATCCCACCGGCAATGATCACCATGGAGTACGGTGAAGGCAGCTTCCGGCGGCACATGTCCAAAGCGGCAGCAGCCGGTCATACCGCGGATGTGCTGAGCGTGCCGGGGATCGCATTCGATATCGATACGCCTGCGGACCTCCAGGCATTTCTGGATGATCCCCGCAAGGATAGCGCGACCTGGCAATATCTTATGAGCCGTCGATGAATCTTCAGATCGTGCCCATTGGTCATGTTCCGGAGATCGCCGCCGGCATGGACCTCGGCGAGTGCCTGCGAGAGGGCGTGAAAGCATCGGGATGGGAACTCGAAGAACGAGATATACTCGCTGTCACACAAAAAGTCATTTCGAAGGCCGAAGGCCGAGTCGTTAGACTTGGAAGTGTGGAGCCTTCGGCCCGCAGTGTTTCGATGGGTCGGCAGACTGGCAAGGATCCGCGGTTGATCGAAGTGATTCTTCGAGAGTCGCGCCGAATCTTGCGAATCCGGGGCCCGATACTGATCTGCGAAACGCATCACGGTTTCATTTGCGCCAACGCCGGCGTCGATCAGTCCAATGTGGACGGATCGGACAGCGTCACGCTTCTGCCGAAGGATCCCGATGGCTCAGCCCGGGAACTTGCGAGGATTCTGGGTTGTGGGATCATCGTGACGGATACGTTTGGGAGGGTATGGCGCGAAGGCCTGGTCGATACTGCTGTCGGCATTGCGCGCGTCCCGGCGTTCATCGACTTTCGTGGAAAGACCGATACGCAGGGGCGCCCGCTTCAAGCAACGCTGCTTGCGTCGGTCGATGCATTGGCCGCAGCCGCCGGACTTGTCATGGGCAAAACGGCAAGGACACCGGCTGCTTTGATTCGCGGCTTTCCGTGGGAGGAGACCAACAGCAGCATGGCCCCTCTACTGCGGGCGCCCGAAAGCGACTTGTTCCTGTGAACTTGGAAGTACTGAAGGTGAAGGACAGCAGTTTTAGAGAAGCAGGAGTATAGGCGAAAACCCTTGGAGCTTCTTCTCCTCAAATACGGTTATCTGCTGGTATTCGCCGGTGTAATTGTCGAAGGCGAAGCGTTCCTTTTTGCTGGGGCCTTCCTTGCGAGCAGGGGCTACTTCAACCTTCCCACCATAGCTCTCGTCGCACTCGCGGCCAACACGCTGAGCGCGCAGTTCTATTACAGCGCTGCCCGGGTGCGCGGCCCGAAATGGTTTGCAAGCCGCTTCCCCGAAAAGTCCGCTTATCGCAAAATCATCGACTGGGTGAGCCGGCATAACAACACACTCCTCCTGCTGAGCCGTTTCCTGTTCGGTTTTCGAATGATCATTCCCGCAGCATGCGGAGCCATCGGAATGCCCCTGGGCCGTTTCGCGGTCTTGAACCTCATGGCCGGGATCATGTGGGTTATTCCCACCGCATTGGTTGGCTACTATTTCGGAGAAAACGCCAATCAGATGCTCCAGAACGCGCGCCACTACACGACGGGCTTCCTGCTTGTCATTGGGATAGGCGTCTCTGCCTTCCTGGCCAGCCGGAACATCCGTCAGTTCCGGTCCATCTTCCAGAATCTCGAATGGTCCGACCTGCACAACGTCATTCCTTTCGTCATGGGTTCGATGGGCGTTTTGAACATCATGTCCGCGATCTGGCCCAGTTCCGAAAACCTCCTTCGATCCGTTCGCGACTGGCTTCCGCTGGAAGTTTCCCAGGGCAGCCGCACCCTGATGCTCTTCACCGGTGTCGCGCTTCTGCAGGTAACCCGGAATCTGAAACGCCGAAAACAACTGGCCTGGTATGTGGCCGTCATCGCTTTGTCTGCTTCCCTGCTGCTGCATCTCACGAGCGGTTACGATGTTCAGAACTCACTCGTCGCCGCCATGCTGCTGGCCTACCTCATCTACTTCCGCCGCCGCTTCTACACGCGCAGCGATCCGGCGTCGCTGCGAAAAGGTTTGATGGCAACTCCGCTGCTGTTGTTGATCGTCTTTTTCTATGGGCTAACGGGATTCGAGGCGACCTATCCGCAGTTCAATTGGGATGCGGATGGAACTCCAGCTACGGAGACTCTCCGCGACGGAATTCTCATCGTGAGACCCCAGGTCGTTCCGATGACACGGTACGCTTCCCTCTTCTTGAATTCGCTGCAGATTGCGGGCTGGATGGCTCGAATTTACATTCTTGTTCTGATCCTCCGCCCCGTTATCCTGCGAGACCGGCTGGAAGCCCCGAAAGCCGACATCGAGAGGATCTTCCGCCAGTTCGGGAGGCAATCGGTTGCGGCCTTTGCGGTTCAGCCGGATAAACACCATCTGCTTGTCGCGAAATCTCAGGGCCTGGTGGCCTATGCGTGGAAGGGTTCTATCGCGCTGGCCTGCGGTGATCCCATTGCGCCCGATGAGCTATTCCGTGAGGCAGTCGGCGATTATGTGGATCACTGTCAGCGCCACGGCTGGATGCCCTGCGCGTACCTTGCTGCCGAAGAACGATTGGCGGCGTATCAATACTTCCGGTTCCAGTCGCTCCGAGTCGCGGAGGAAGCGATCATCGATCTGCAAACCTTTTCTCCGAACGGAGACAATCCGGTGGCGATGAGTGTCCATCGTTATGAGCGGTCCCGGCGAGTGGACCCATTCATCGACGAACAACTCGAGGAAGTGACCGAAGACTGGTTGGAGACGCGCCATATGCGCGAGATGGGTTTCACGGTCGGACATTTTTCGTTGGAACAGCTTTCGGAAGGCCCGGTCTTCTTCCTCGGCACGCGCCATCGCGTGGAAGCATTTTGCGCGTGGCTTCCTTATAAGGACGGCCGCGCCGCCGTGCTGGATCTGGTCCGTCAGCGCCGGCGGACACCGTCGGAACTCGTGCGGGCGTTCCTGGCGCATGCGCTCTACCTGCTCAAGGAATCGGGATTTGAAGAGGCGAGTCTGACCGCGGCGACCATCGATCGGGATCAGATCGAGACGTTCCGCCCGCGGTGGGAAACCCGGTATCTGGTCCACCCGCGCGGCGCGAACGTCTCGAAAATTACCAAAGCACTAACAGCCATTCAAAAACGATAGAAAATGGGGTCGCGAGCCTGCGGATTGTAAACACAAAGGCACGAAGGCACAAAGAAAGGCCGCTTCAAGTAATTTTGTTTGCGGCCTTTCTTTGTGCCTTCGTGCCTTTGTGTTTACAACCTCAGAAAGTGAAGCGCGCGACCAGGACGCCCTGCCGCGGCAGAAGGTTCGCAGTCGTGCCAAACGCTGTGGCTCCGGTGGTGAGAACTCGCCCGAAGCCTGCGGATGTATTGCCGTTCGACTGATTGGTCCGCGCCAGGTTGGCGTTCGTCAGAGCCGTCCCGGTCGGGTCCGCCCAGTAAGAACGATTGAATACGTTCGTGAATTCCATCCGCACACTGAAGTTCATGCCTTCTCGAATTCGGAACGTCCGGCCGATATTCATGTTTTCCATCGGACGGCGCTGCGACCGGTAATCGCTGTAGTAAGCGGCCGAACTGCCGAACTGGCCCGGAGCGGGATCGGCCCATGCGTCCTTGTTCAGCACGAACGTCTTGTTTGGATCGTAGCAGTGACAATTGAGATCGACCGTATACAAGGGCTGACCAGGCACGCGGTTGGCAAAACTGGGGCCCTGGAACAGGTACGACTCGAGACTGGTCTGCGCATTCGGCACCTGCAGCGGGAAGCCGCTCGCATACTGCACAAATCCGCCCACCGACCAATCGCTGAGCACCGAGGACAGAACCCTGTTCGCTCCGACCTGCGGCGTCGTATAGGTCAGGGAAAGATTGAAGGAGAACGGCTGGTCGTATCTCGAGATGTATTTATTCAAGTTCCGGTCAAACACGTTGTTGAAGACTGCGTTGCCGGTACTGCCCGGATTGGGCTCGCCAACCTCGGTGCCCAGCGCCAGCGCCTTCGACCAGGAAAATGTGCTGGTGAACGACAGGCCATGAGAGAAGCGCTGGGTTGCCTTCACCTGTAGCGCGTCGTACCAGGTATTGCCCATCGGGTTCCAATACACGGGAATCGCAACGGGAGACGGGTTAAATGCTGACGGTGTTCCCGCGAACTGAGGGAAAGGACGCAAGGCCTGAGCCAGGGTTTGGCCGACCGGGAAACCGGCATACGGGACCTTGAAACCGCGCGCCACCACGGCCGGCGAATCCATTCTGGACGTGAGCAACGCTCGGTCCGCTGCGTTGGTCACATCGAGGCCAAACGCTTTCAGGCGTTCCGGTCGGTTCGCGTTGAAGTTGAGGAGCGCCGGAGCCTGCCACCAGACTCCGCGGTTGCCGACATAAGTGAGATCCACCACCAGGTTCGAAGTGATTTCGCGCTGGAATCCCAAGCTCCACTGATACTGCCGGGCGGGGCGCCCGGCATTCGGATCCATCCATACCGGGCCGGGTCCCGGATTAGGAGTCCCGTTGCGGGGGAAAGTGGGGAAATATCCTGGATCGTAGGTTGGCCAGGGCGCGGGCCTGAACGAAAGTGGAAGGCCTGCGGACAACGTTGTCACCGGAACGCCGAAACTCGGCGCCAGAGTCTGGGCCGTAGAACCCGCCAATCCGCCGGCGGCATTGTTGTTGGCGGCTGTACCGCTGTACACAATGCCAAAGCCGAGGCGCAACACGGTCTTCGGAGTGATCTGATAGGCGCCTCCAATGCGCGGCCCGAAAGCCCATGGATAGTTGCGCGCGATGTTGCAGTTACAACGCCCCGGTCCGCTGCCGTCATATATCGCGGCTCCAGGAATATTGCCCACGGCGGGATTCGGCGTTGTAGGCGAGAACGCCGGAGCACGACCGTACTGCTCCCGCAAATACGTGGAGTAGTCATATCTCAGGCCGTAATCCAGGGTGAATCTGCGCGTCACCTTCCAGGTGTCCTGGGCGTAAATCCCCAATTGCTTTTTCCCCATCCGCGGATGGGTTGGGTTCGACATCTGTACCTGGTCAACGAGGCCCAGAAGAAAACTGGCGTAACCGAATCCGACGTTGGCGCCCTGCACAGGCGCGGTTTGGAAAGGCTGGCCGGTTTCTGCCGCCGAGAAACTGTAAACGCCGTCGGTGTTCCCGTCGACGATCGGAGGATATCCCTCGGTACGGAATTCCGAACCGAATTTGTAGCTATGGTTGTCTTTGACCCAGCTGAGGAATGTATTGAATGTGGGAGACTGCGTTATCTGATTGGTCCCGGCTTCCGAACCGATCCCCTTCATTCCGCCCGTCCCGTTTCCCGCAAGAAAGCCGGACATCGTCGGGAAGAATTTGTTTTCGATTCCTCCCTTCAATCCAAGTTCTTTTTCGGCGTTGTAGTTCGTGATTTCTCCCTTGGTTGTAACCGATGGGACGAAGAAATAATTGCTGCGGTAGCCCGCACCCAGGTGCAACAGCAGCGTCGGCGACAGCGTGTGATCGTAGTTCAGACGATAGAGAGGCGCTTTTTGAAAGGTGCCGAGCGCTTCTGTAATCGGGTCAGGCAAGCCGTCCGATCTTCCAAAAATCGTGTTGCCGTTCGGGTTCGTGGTCTTGGTGCGCTGCCAGAAGAAACTCAATCTTCCCTTGGCGCCGATCAATCGATCGACCTTGACGGATGGAACTTCGGTAACTCTTGAAGTGTTGTAGGGGTTTATGTAGTTCTGGGTGAGCTCATTGGCGAAAGGCCCGTTCGTTGCGGGGAACAGTGCCTGAATCTTCACGGCGACTGGATCAAAACGCTCTCTCGGAATGATGTTGTTCGGAAACGGATCCCGGAACACGCGGCCGTCAGGCGCAGTCCGTGTCGTCACCGGATCGTAGATCGTGCCTTCCAGCATCTGCCGGCCCAGCGGATCGATTCCTATGACCTTTGACGTTGGCGTTATTGCCGCACGGAAATCACCATTGCGATAGGGCGCAGTGGAAATGGTTTGATACTGGTTGTTGTTGACCGTGGTCTCGCGGAACTGCTCAAAGCTGCCGAAGAAAAACATTTTGTCCCGCTGTATCGGACCGCCCACCGTAAAACCGTAATCGTTCCTCCTGGCGCGCGGCCGGGGATTGCTCTTGGGGTCGTTGGTGAACGGGTATCCGGCATTGAATGCTTCGTTCACGAAATAATCGTACACACTGCCATGGAACTTGTTCGTGCCCGACCTCATCGTGAGATTGAAGACGCCGCCGCCCACCTGTCCGTACTCTGCAGCATAGTTGCTGGTTTGAATGGCGACTTCCTGAACCGCGTCCACGCTGGGTTGGCTTTGAGCCGGAACACCGGGCGTGCCCGAATTGGATGCGTCCTGGCCCTCGATCCGGAGAGATTGCGTGTTGGCGGGAGTGCCGTTCATACGAACCAGGCTGTTGGGTGTCCATGTTGATCCGGGAATCAACAGGACCATAGCGTACGGATTGCGAATGCCGGCGCTCCCGGACAGTGTGCCTCCGATGCCCAGAATCGGAAGGTCATCCAGCCTCTGAGCGGCGACGGTATGACTGACGTCGCTGCTTTCCGTCCTCAGAAGCGGAGCGTCGGCTGTAATCGTCACTTCGTCCGTTGTCGCTCCTACTTCAAGAGCGACGTCGAGGCGCAATGTCTGCGCAACCAGGACCGTGATGCCCTGACGGACGTATTTCCTGAATCCCGGCAGCTCGACCGACAGTTGATACAGACCGGCCGGCACCTGCGCGAGCGTATAATTTCCCGTCTCCGTGCTGACGGTCTCATAACGAGTTCCGGTTTCTGAATTCGTTGCGACGACGGCGGCGCCCGGAATGACTGCGTTGGTCTGGTCCGCTACCGTGCCGGTGATGGTGCCGCGGTCGCTTTGGGCAAACACTCCTGGAACAATGAGCAATATAGAAAGTGCCACCAATAATTGGCGCATAAGGTTTCCTCCCTCCCCTGTCATTGCGGATCTAAATCTATAGTTTCAAACGGAACTTGCTGGCGTCGAAAATACGCCGAGAAACCAGACTGTGTCACGTCTTTTATCGCAAAAGCGGGCTCCGCGGTTCGCATAATCGCGCGCGCGGACGGTGAAATTGGCGGAGGAAATGCAAAATCGGTTCCGCGAGCGGTTCAGTCAGGAGTGTGACGTGTTTAGTTGCAGGCGCGAGCTGTCGAGTTGCTTCGGGAAGTGTGAAGTCGTCTGCGTGACTTGTTGAGTTAGGAGTGCGGGATGTCCAGTTGCGATTGCGGGCTTTCAAACCGCAACAACCAATGTTGAGAGGACAGGGATCTCGGAAGATGATCCTGTGTTGCCCTACATCTTGTATCTGCCGAGGTCTTCGTCAGGGAGGTTTTCAAGCCAGCGCTTGAACTCTTCGTTGTTTTCGATCCGATCCTGACTGGCAGCGGCCTGGCTTTTTGAGGAACGAAGAACTTCGTCTTCGACAAAGATTGGGCAATCGATGCGGAGGGCCAGAGCGAGGGCGTCGCTTGGACGCGAGTCGATGGATATAAGTCGTCCGCTTTGCTCGAGCCAGATGATGGCATAAAACGTATCGTCTTTGATGGTGGTAACCACGACCTTGCGGACGCTCGTGTCGAGGCCAACCAGTACATTTTTAAGCAGGTCATGGGTCATGGGGCGGGGGGTTACAACCTTTTCTATCTCCAGGGCGATGGCGTTGGCTTCGTAAACGCCGACCCAAATCGGGAGGATTCCGCTTCCGCAGGCCTCCTTCAGGATCACAATTGGCATGTTCGTAATCGGATCCATCATCAGACCCCGGATTTTCATCTCAACTTCCACGGGCTCCTCCTAAATGAGCTGCTTTAGTGCAATGTATATACTTTCATACGGCAAATGCAAGGTATCCGAGGAGAAAACGCGGGCTGAAGCCCGCGACTACATTCAGAACTTTTGTTCCCATTCAAATGTAGTCGCGGGCTTCAGCCCGCGTTTCCGGCCTTTAGCAATTCCTTCACATGTTGACGGGCAGCTTCGGTCACCCGGGAGCCACTCATCATTCGGGCCAGTTCCTCCACACGGGCCTCGCCGGTAAGCTGGTCGACACGCGTGACCGACCTTCCGTCGAGGAGAAGCTTTTCAATCCGGTATTGTTGCCCGGCGAAAGCGGCAATCTGCGCCAGATGGGTCACGCAGAGCACCTGATAGCGCGACGAAAGCTCCTTCAGCTTCTGCCCCACGGTTTCCGCCGCTTTGCCACCGATCCCCGCGTCGACTTCATCGAAGACGAGGGTCTTGTGCGACCGGTCTACAGCCAGAACCGTCCGCAGCGCAAGCATCACGCGTGACAGCTCGCCGCCCGAAGCGATCTTTTCCAATGGCCGGAGCTCCTCGCCCGGATTTGGAGAGATCAGCAACTCAGGCCGGTCCAGGCCGTTTGCGCGGCCCGGCGCGATGTCCGACCATGCCACAGTAAACCGGGCGTGCGGCATGGCCAGCGATTTCAACTCGCGCTCGACGGCCGTTTCCAGTTTCTTCGATGCCGAGCGGCGCTTCCGGCTGAGCGAGACTGCAGCTGCGGAATACTCCTGGCGGAGGGCCGTAATTTTCCTCTTCAGCTCTTCTTTTTTTGTTTCCGTCAGACCTATGCTGTCCATCTCGCGTCTTACCTTCTGGAGGTGGTCCAATAGGTCCGGCCCATATTTTCGATGCAGTCGCTCAAGTTCGGCCAATCGCGCCTGGACGCGCTCGAGTTCCTGCGGATCAGCATCCACCTGATTCGCATAATCCCGGAGCGCATACCCAATGTCTTGAATCGAGATCCGGGCTGCGTCCGTCTGTTCGAGGATTGGTTGCAATCGGGCATCGTGTTGCGCGGCGTCGCGCAATAGCCGCTGGGTTTGAGCCAGAAGCGCCAGCACGGATGCCTCGGACTCGTAGAGTGCCTCATAGCCGCGCGTGGCCGCTTCCAGCAGTTTTCCGGCGTTTGCCAGGACATCGAGTCGCTCGCGGACATGTTGGGTTTCGTCCGGTTTCGGGTCTGTCTTCTGGATTTCATCGTGTTGAAAGCTGAGCAGATCGAGTCGCTCGAGCTTTCGTGCGTGTTCAGCCGCCAGTTCAGCGAGCTCCGCTTCAGCCTGCTGAACAGTGAGAAAGAGGCCGCGAACTTCCGCAGCGGGAGCCGTCGAGTCGGCAAAGGCATCGATCAGGGCCAGTTGGCTCGTATTGTCCAGTAAGGTCTGCTGTTCGTGCTGGCCATGGATATCGAGCAGCGAGGGAGCAAGCTCTCGCAGCGCCGACACCGTTGTAGGCTGGTTGTTGATATAAACGCGATTGCGCTCATCGGAGGAGATTTCGCGGCGAATGATGATTTCGGAGTCGTCGGAGTCGAGGCCAAGCCGATCGAGTTCGGCTTTCAGGTCGCTTTCGAAGACCGCCTCGACAATCGCGCGGCTTTCACCGGTGCGGACCATCTCGCTTGAAGCTTTGGCTCCGGCGAGCAGGCCCAGCGCATCGACGATAATGGATTTTCCGGCGCCCGTTTCTCCGGAAAGAAGGTTGAATCCTTCTTCGAAGTGCAATTCCAGCTGATCGATGAGAGCAAAGTTGCGAACTCGCAGAAACCGCAGCATAGAAGGCGTTATAAGCCATGAGAGGTTGATCTTTCAATGACGAAGAGGGTAACGTTTTAATTTAAGGAGACGAATTTGAATGAACTAAATTTGATCGAGGTGCTCAAGCAGACGACCCTGATCACTCGATTCGTCCTGGCGGTTCTGCTGATTTTCTCCGTATGGTCCTGGGGGATCATTCTTTCGAAGACTCTTCTGTTGCGAAAGATCAATAAAGAGTCCGAGACGTTCTGGAAGATATTTCGGAGAGGACAGAGTCTTTCGGAAATCAGCACAGCCTCAGAGACGTTACGTTTCACGCCGCTGGTTCCGGTTTTCAATACCGGGGCGGAACTGCTGCAGCCGCCGCCAGGGAGGCACCAGTCGCAGGGCGGAGTCGCAGTAAGGACTTCGGCGACGATAACGCCGGCCACGGTGCAACGGGCGCTGCACCGCTCAGCCGCCGCGCAACTGACCAGACTCGAGAGCCGCATGACCTTTCTCGCCACGACCGCTTCCGTCAGCCCGTTCGTGGGACTGTTTGGAACCGTCTGGGGCGTGATGACATCGTTTGCCGGACTGGCCAATGCGAATGCGACAACACTCCGGGCCGTAGCGCCGGGGATCGCCGATGCTCTGGTCGCAACCGCATTTGGTCTGTTTGCCGCAATCCCTGCCGTCATTGCCTACAATCAGTTTGTCTACAAAATTCGCAACGTCGCCGGGCAGCTCGATGATCTTCAGGCCGAACTGCTCGCAATTGCGGAGGGGGACGCACTCTAATGGCGATTACAACCCGCGAAGGCAAGACCCAGACGACGCTGGCGGAGATCAATATGATTCCGTTCATCGACATCGTCCTGGTGCTGCTGATCATCTTCATGGTCACGGCGCCGGTCATCCAATCCGGCATCGAAGTGAATGTGCCCAAGACTCAGGTCGTGCGGGAAATCGCCGAGGAAAAGCTGGTGGTCAGCGTCGACAAGAAACAAACCGTGTTTCTGCAGAATAGTCCGGTAAATATTAACGAGTTAGGCGACAAAATACGTGAGAAGCTTCTGGATCCGACCCGTCAGAGTGTTTATCTGCGCGCCGACGAAGCAGTGCCGTGGGGCGCGATCGCGGCAGTGATGGATCGTTTGAAGCTGGCAGGCATCGAAAACGTCAGCATCGTAACGCAACCGTTGGAACAAGGTAAAAAATGAGCGGAGTGAATGTAAGGGCGATAGCCCGCAACGACCCAGAGATGACCTTAGAAGCGGAAAAACTGGACCGTTGGATTATCGCGTCCGTGGTGTTGCATGGCGCGCTATTCGCGGCCCTGATTTTTTCGCCGAGTTTGTTCCCGATGAGCGGGGCGAACTGGGGGTCTGCAACGGGAGGAGCCGGAGGCATCAACGCCAAAATTGTCGACAGTCTTTCAGGCCTGCCACTGCCCTCTCCCGAGGTTGTCCAGGAAAACGCCGCCGCAAATCCTTCTGCCGGTTTCTATAAGTCGGAAGAAGCGCCTCCGCCGCCGCCGGATAAAGCCGAGCCGATTCCGGAGACTAAAGCGCCGGTCAAGACCACGCCACGACCTCCGCCGCCGAAACCGGTTCCGCAAGCACGTAAATCTCCGGAGGCGCCCGCACCGCCGCCTGAGAATAAGATAGATTTTGGACAAGGCGGGAAGCCCGCGATGTCCTATGGCCAGTTTTCGACCGGCGCGGGATCGGCAGGCATCAATTTCGGCGACGGAACTTTTGGCAATCAATATGGCTGGTATGTGGACGCAATCACGCGCAGAATTTCACAGAACTGGCTGAAGTCGCTCGTGGACACCAACGTTCGATCCGCGCCGCGCGTTTACATGAGTTTTGAGATTGCGCGGAATGGAACAGTAAGCAATATTGAGGTCAAGCAACCGAGTGGGATTCCTTCACTGGACCGCTCCGCCATGCGCGCGCTTTACGCGTCGAATCCGCTGACGCCGCTTCCGTCTGATTATCGAGGCTCGAGCGTGAGCGTCAGCTTTTACTTCGAGTATTCAAGGTGAATATGAAAAGGCTTCTGATTTTCGGACTCACAATCGTTCTGCTCATCTGTAGTCGCGGGCTTTACGCCCGCGTCCGGCCGGTTCAACAATCCCAGATTGATGCGGGAACAAAAAACGGAATTCTTGGAGTCAAGATCGCAGTACCGGAGTTTCAGCCTGCAGCTACCGACGACAAGACTGCCGCACTCACCACGCTCTTCAATCAAGTGCTCTGGAGCGACCTGGAGTTTTCCGGCGTGCTCACACTGGTCAGCAGGAGCTTCTACCCCATCGGAAAATTCGTGAACCCGGGAGACGTCACCGTCGAGGACTGGACGGCGCCTGCAGTCGATGCGCAGTTCATTTCCTTCGGAAGCGTTCGCGTCGATGGCGGCCGTTTTTCGGCTGAAGCGCGATTGTGGGACCTGAAGAATCCACAGAATCGTGAAATAAAACCGCCCAGCGCCCTCTACCGCACCGAGGACAGCGAACAGGGTGCGCGCCTGGCCGCTCACCGGTTCGCGGATGGGATTGTGGAAGCGATCGGCGGCGGGATCAAAGGTGTCGCGAGAACCAAGATTGCGTTCGTTTCCGATCGTTCAGGTTCGAAGGAAATATACGTCATGGATTACGACGGGAACGATGTACATGCATTGACGTTGTACAAATCGATCACGTTGACGCCGGCCTGGTCGTCGGATGGTGAGAAGATCGCATTCACGACATACCGCCGCGGCACGCCGGATATCGAGATTCTCAGCCGTGTGGATCGCCGGCCGTACACGTTTCAACGGGCGGGAGGCACAACCACAACGCCGGCCTGGTCACCGGACGGCGGCAAAATCGCCTTCGCAACGAGCCGGGATGGCAGCGACACTGAAATCTACGTCGCGGACTGGAACGGCAGGAATCCTCGCCGGCTCACAGTAAACAAAGCGGTGGATATCTCGCCTGCCTGGAATCCCAAAACCGGCAATGAAATCGCGTTCGTGTCCAATCGCGATGGAACGCCGCAGCTTTACATCATGGATGCGGAAGGAACGAATGTTCGGCGTATCATTGAGGACGGGGGTTCGGTCTCAAACCCTGCGTGGTCGCCTGATGGCCAACGGATCGCCTTCCAATGGCAGAAGTCAAGGACGTCCAATTTCGATATTTACTTTCACGATCTCGCAACTGGAAAAAATGTGCAACTGACACAGGATGCGGGAGACAATGAGAGACCCACGTGGTCACCGGACGGCCGGCATCTCGCCTTCGAGTCGACCCGCAGGGGAGCATCGAATATATTTTCGATGCTGGCGAATGGCGAAGGAGAGGTCCGGCAACTGACACAGACAGGGAAAAATACAGCGCCCGCCTGGTCAGGATACATTGACAACTAATTCTACAAGGAGATTTCGGCAATGACTGTGTCTGGCAGAACAAAAATTGCGGTATTACTCGTATTGGTGTCGGCGCTGTTGGCTTCTTCGTGCAAGAAGCAGGTCGCAGCCGCGCCGCCGCCGCCACCCCCACCGGTCGCGCCGACGCCACCACCCCCGGCGCCGACGATTACGCTGCGAGCGCAACCCGCAACGATCGATCGCGGACAGGCAGCGACGTTGCAGTGGGAAGCACGCAATGCGGCGAATGTCCAAATCGAGCCGGGCCTGGGCGCTGTAACGGCGACAGGTAACCGCGCGGTAAATCCGACATCATCGGTCACTTACACAGCCAGGGCCACCGGTCCAGGCGGTGAAGCCACCGACACGGCGCGTGTGACCGTGAATATTCCTCCCACGCCGCCTCCGCCGCCTCCGCCACGCCCACCAGCACCACCGGTGGTGCGCATGGACGATCTTTTCCGCGACAACGTGCTGGACGTCTTCTTTGATTACGACAAAGCCGACATCCGGCCAAGCGATATGTCCACGCTCCAGAAAAACGCGGCTTTCCTGCGGCAAAACGGGAACGTGCGGTTCACCATCGAAGGACATTGTGATGAACGCGGAAGCGCCGAATACAACCTCGGCCTTGGCGACCGTCGCGCGAACGCCGCGAAGGAATTTCTCGTACAGCAGGGCATTCAGGCATCGCGTATCAATGTCATCAGCTATGGCGAAGAAAAACCGATTTGCCGCGAACAAAACGAAGATTGCTACATGAAAAATCGCCGGGCGCATTTTACGTACAACCCGTAACCTTCGTCCCGGACTGTGAGGAATTACCTGTGAATATGAAAAGCAAACTTTTCATGGCCGGTCTGTTCGTGGTTCTCATGGCCGGGCCGGCCTACCCACAGAAGAAAGAGATTCTGCAGCTTCAGGCCGACATGATCAATCTGACGAAAACGATGAACCAGCTGCAGACGACCGTCGATCAGAACAACGCCGTCATGAAGGGGCTGGTCGAGAAAATGACCGATACGGTCAACAGTCTCACTGCGAGTGTGCAAAAGATCAATCAGGCGGTGGACGGCATCAAGACTCAGAACGATCGCGAGACCGGTGACCTCCGAACGATTGTCACGACTCTCAACAGTCTCAACACCAACATGACGGAGCTTCAGGAAGGCCTGTCGTCGGTGCGGTCGCAGATCAATTCCGTTTCACGGGAAATGACAACCATCAAGACGACCACCGAACCGCTGCAAGGGCCCAACGATGCGTGGCGCTCGGCGATGCTGGACGCCACAGTTGGAAATTACGATCTGGCCATCAGCGAGTACAAGGAGTTCATTGCGAAATTTGGAAATGACGCGCGTGCGGCGGATGCTCAACTGGCTATTGCCGACGCTCTGTCGAGTCAGAAGAAATACGACCAGGCGATAACGGACTACGATTTGTTCTTGCAGAAGTATCCAGGGCACGATAAAACTGGTGCTGCCCTTTATAAGAAAGGCCTCGCCCTCGCCGAACTGAATCAAACACCGCAGGCAATCCAGACTTTGGAAAAAGTTGTGAAAGAATTTCCGAATACGAGTGAAGCTGAAGGTGCAAAGTTGAAGCTCAAGGAACTGCAACCGGCTCAGCGGCGTTCGCGCTAGCGCAGAGGCCGTACAACAGGAGTCTGTATGGCAAAGTCCGTTAACAAAGTTATTCTCGTCGGGCGGCTCGGCCGCGATCCGGAACTCAAGTACACCGCAAGCGGCACGCCGTTTTGCCGGTTCTCGCTGGCCACCGATGACGTATGGAACGATAAAGGGTCCGGCGAACGCCAGGAACGCACCGAGTGGCACAGCATCGTGGCGTGGGATCGCCTGGCCGAGATCTGCAACCAGTACCTGACAAAAGGCCGCCTGGTTTACATCGAAGGCAGCCTTCAAACACGCGAGTGGGACGACCAGGAAGGCAACAAACGCAAGACCACCGAGGTTCGCGCGAGAGACATGGTCATGCTGAGTAGCGCAGGGGAAGGCGGCGGGCAACGCCGCTCCGCCTCCGCGGACGCTCCTGCTTCTGCCAGCCCCAGCACCGGGCCCGGGGCTGGCGCTGCGGCAGGTACGATCACGGACGACGATATTCCGTTCTAGTGGCTTTCACAAAAAGCAACTGTAGCTGCGGTCTATCGACCGCAGCTACAGTTGCAAACCTGAATTCATCGACTTTTTGTGCAGCGCGTCCTGGGCACCAATGACGATCGACAGACGCTAATGCTTTGGCAAATCGATCAGCACAACTTTCGAATTTTCCCTGAGGCGGTCGAAGACGATCCTTTTACCGTCCGCGGAAATGTCGAAGTCGC
>Ga0137394_10000056_pt1 | contig 76219 bp, 82 predicted proteins | sample czobulk116metaG_FD_108278 | JGI IMG/M metagenome (GOLD analysis project Ga0137394, IMG submission 108278) | Vadose zone soil microbial communities from Angelo Coast Range Reserve, California, USA - czobulk1.16 metaG | ecosystem: Environmental > Terrestrial > Soil > Vadose zone | place: USA...
ACGGTTTGGCGCTCCGACTCCTCGCCGACCCGCGCTGAACCAACAATGAGCTGCTCCAGGCGTAGGCACGTGTTTATGAAATACTTTTTGAGCAACACGCCCTTGCGCCCGGGGCTACACTCTAACGCCGCTCCGCGGCTGCACGAGCCGACCGGTACCGATTTCACTGTTACGGCGAGGCTTTTAAAGCGGCAGCGGATACATGAGCCAGCCGACAACGAAGGCAACAGCGAGAAACGAAAGAAAAACGAAAACGCCGTAGCGGAATTGTTCCCTGGGCTCGTTTTTGGTGATGAGAGCGAAAACGGTGGAAACGATCAGTGCGAAAATCGTGAGAGCTTCAAAGTGAGATAGGTTCATGGCTTTCTGCCTTGTGCGATATCGAAGGCGTCCAGCACGATCAGAAAATTCAGCAGCCCGCACACCCAGAGGTAGGTTGTGCCGTAATCATAGCCCTGGGCCGTTTGCGCGCCGGCTCCCAGACCCATACGCTCAGCGATGAAGTATGGAAGGCCTGCGCCGAGATTGGCGACCATGCCCAGGAGCTGCAGGGGCTCCTCGACGTTCAGATCGTAAAGTTTTCCGTGCATGCCGAGCCCGAGCACAAACATGATGATGACGCAGGCAGCGAAGATCAGTCCGCGAATCCAGCGGCCGATGAGGATATGACTCAATCCTGGAATCAGCCAGCCGCCGGAACAGATCGCGATAGTCGCCGGCAGATTGATCCGCCGCGGCTCTGCGGGTTCCGAATTAACTGTGGATTCCAATCGCTCGTTTGTCTGTTCCATTAACGCTAACGCGGTATGCCGGCGAGTTTCCTTTCGAGGACAATACTTTCCAAGCCTACAATTTGAAAAATTTTGTGTCTACTCTTTTCTCCGGAAACCAGTGAAACGGAAGTCTTTGATACTTCGAAGTAGCTCGATACGAACTCGAGGGCAGCCCTGTTCGCTTTGCCTTCCAGCGCCGGCGCATTCAGCCGAAGGACAAGTTCTCCCTCTCGATACCCGCTGAACTCTGTCTTCCTTGCGTTGGGAATGACGCGAACTTTCAACTTCATTCTCTTGATGGCTGCGCGCTATCGCGCTTGCATTCGCAGCCGCTCATGGGCGCTCCCCAAACAGCGCGGTACCGATCCGCACCATGGTGGCGCCCTCTTCGATAGCGACCTCGAAATCATGGCTCATCCCCATCGACAGTTCGGCGAGACCAAACCGGTCGCCGAAGCTCCGAAGTTTTCGAAAATACGGCCGGGCCTCTTCGGGGTTCTCGAAGAAAGGGGGAATGACCATGAGGCCGCGCAACTGTAATCGATCGAATCGTGCAAATTCCTTCACAAACTCTGCCAGTCCAGGCTCTCCGACTCCGGATTTGTTCGGCTCCTCGTGCAGTTTCACCTCGATCATCACTGGTACGGGCCGGGAAGCCCATTGGTTCAACTTTTCAGCAAGCTCGGGCCGGTCCAGGGACTGGATCCAATCAAAGTTCTCGAGAACCTTCTTCGCCTTGTTCGTTTGCAAGTGCCCGATGAAATGCCAGGTCACCGGCAGGTTTTGCAGCCCTTCGCGTTTCGACAACGCTTCCTGGAGGCGGTTCTCGCCGATGTTCGAAACTCCGCCCTCGACCGCCTGGCGGATCTTTTCGACGGGGACGGTCTTGGTGACGGCGATCAATCGGATGGCCCGCGGATCGCGGCCGCTCCTTGCGGCCGCCTCGTGCATTCTGTCGAGAACTCGACGGCAGTTCTCGCCAACATCGGTCATCGAGCTTTTCTGGATCGAGTCGTCTCGCCCTCGGTTGCCGGAGCGCGACTCGAAGTGCCCTTCTTCTGAGTCTCTTTCAGGCTCTGCTTCAGGACTTCCATAAGATCCACAACCTTGGCCGGCCCTTTAGCTTTAGCTGCTGGCGCCTGGGGGCTGACGCCCTGGATCTTCATTTGAATAACTTCCATCACCTTGTCGTGGTACGTGTCCTTATACTTCTTCGGGTCGAACGTGTCCGCCATCGAGTTGATCAGTGTGTGCGCCAGCTCCATTTCCTTCTTCGAGATCTCGGGCTTTTGCGGAAGATTCAATTCAGCGGGATCCACAATCTCATGAGCGAAACGCATGGTATTGAGCGTGATCATGTCGCCTACTGCTTTGACCGCAGCCAGATGTTCCCGGGATTTCAGCACCACCCTGGCGATGCCGACACGCTTCGATTCTGCCAGCGCCTCCCGCATCAGGGCATAAGCCCGCTCGCCGCCTTTCTGAGGCTCCAGGTAGTAAGGCTTATCGAAGTAGATCGGGTCGATCTCCTCTTCCAGAACGAATTCCTCGATCGCGATCGTCCTGGTCAATTCCACGTCGGCCTTCTCGATGTCCTCGTCGGTTATCTCGACATACTGGCCTTTTTCGTACTCGTAACCTTTCGTGATCTCTTCCCAGGGAACCTCGATGCCCTCTGCATCACAAAACCTCTTGTATGAGACTTCGCTCATGTCCTTCTTATGCAGGTAGTGAAACGAAAGCTCGTTCCTTCGAGTAGCGCTGAAAACGGAAATCGGAATGGAAACCAGCGCGAAACTGATGCTGCCCTTCCAAATAGATCTCATCTAGATCCTCTCCTTCTAAAGTCCGTTATAATCTTAAGTTTAACATCAACTTACAAGAAGGTAGTGTATCGGCGGTGTGAAGGCGTGACTCAAGTGCAGAATTCGCGGATTGAGCAATGCAGTTCGAGCGCTCCCTTACTTCTTGCCTGCGGGATCCCTGATTTTCTGATTGAAGTCTCTCTCGTCGACTGGCGCAAAGATAACTTCGAGCATTTCCCAGCCGGGTTTGCCTTTCGGTTGAAGCCTGAAGACTCTCGGATTCGTGGCCCAGGGCTTCGTGTACGTTCCGGGATCATTGATGTTGAGCACAAGCTCCAGGTGATCCCGGTCCAGACGTCTCCATCGCTCGGTCAACCGAAGTTGGTCGCTGACGGGATCGCCCCACTCGTCGAGCCAACCTCTCGCGTCAATACCGACTGTGTCGACGACAAAAGTGTCCCCTTCCCAATTGCCCACAGAAAACCCGTACCAGCGTCCCCAGTAAGGGTCGACGTTGTCGGGCATCTTTCGATCGGTCCATATTTCACGCCAGACGCGCGTCCATTCGAACAGTTGCACGATTTTGTCGGCGGTGTGAAAGAGTTGGAATGGTCTGTTGTACACAAGCGCCCGGATCAAGCCCGGCGGATTGGCATCTCCGAGCAGGTCGTTCGAATAGACCGGTGGAACGGCTCTCGGGCCTTTTCCCGACAAGTTGGCGTTGACGGCTTTCAGGCCCTCAGGCGTCAAAGGCGATGACGGCCCCCACTGGGTCTGTATCCCGCCGTCCTTGAGGAAACCTTTCGCGTCAGCTCCTGAATTGGCATTTCCCCGCCCGCCCCCTCCCTGACCGAGCCAGACTCCACTCAAATCGTGAGGGTCATGTGGCGGACTGGGCGGCTCAACGGCCGCATTACCCCTTCCCCCGCGTGCACCCTGGCCGGCCTGAGCGAACGGAATCCAGGAAAAAAGGATTACTGCCGACGCCAGAACAGCAATCGATCCCATAAGACGATTTCTCATCTTCAACTCCTCCTACTGATTGCCCGCGTTGTCTGTCGGCTTTACGGTCCCTTTGCCTTTAATGTCCACGACGCAATTCAAACATTCGCCGACGGCCCTGCCCGTTCTCGACGGATGCACTTTAACGGTGATGTCATCGCCGGGTTTGAACGTATTCTTGCTCCAACCCCATCGGAGCATGACGCCCGGGCTGTTCATCTCAATTCCATAACTCTGACCTTTAAATTCTCCGTCCGAGATATCGACCCATAGCTGGGCATGTGGATTTCTCCACACGAATTCTTTAACGGTTCCATTAAGCGTGATTTGCGTATCTTGATTGTACGAAATGCCCGTTCCATGATGCGCGGCTGCCGGCATGGATACGATGGCTGTGCTAATGATCATCAGCGATAGGACAAGCAAAGCCCTTTTCATCGTCTTCTGTTCCATATGGATTACCTCCGGAAGTTGCAGGACTCCAGCGAATTCTAGAACGACGCGTCGGGACTGTCAGTAACAAACGCGATCGTTTCCGGCGCAGGGACGTCCGAGTCCGTAATCTTCACGGTCGTTTCCGTCTCACAGAAGCTTTTCGCTGAAACGGTTGTGATCGTGTTGGAAAAAGACACGATTGTTTCGACCACGGACATGATCGTCACGGTCGCGGAAATGATCGTTTCCAGGGGGGAAACGAATCTTCTTGAATTGGACACACCCATGGCCGGCGTGGACAGAATCGTCTCCGGGTCCGACACACTGATTTCCGGGACCGAAGCAATCATGTGCATCGTGGAAACACTCGCGTCGACGACGGATGCGACTCGTTCCCTGGCGGACACGATCGTTTCCACGACAGACGCGAGTATTTCCGCGACGGAAACGTGCTCGTCCGCCGCGGGAAAGGCTGGAAGCCTTATAATCTCCTCTGTGGACCGCTTCATCGTCATCCATTACAACGAACTCGGCCTGAAAAAAGGCAACCGGGATTACTTCGAGAACCGGCTGTGCTTCAACATCAACAGCGTTCTCGCGGACTGCGGCGCGGAGCGGGCGCGCCGGATCTCGGGGCGGTTGCTGATTCCTTTGAAGCCGGATGCCGAACTCGACGAGATCAAGAAACGGCTTGCAGGCGTTTTCGGCGTTGCGTACTTCGCCGAGGCATGGACTTCTCCACAGGATCTGCAGGATATGGAAAGAAACGCCTGGACCCTGATTGATGGCCGCCTTTTCAATTCTTTCCGAATCGATACCCGAAGAAGCGACAAGAGTTTCCCGCAGACCTCTGTGGAAATTAATCAGCGGGTGGGCGCCTACGTTAAAGAGCGCTCGGGAGCGAAAGTGGATCTGGAGAATGCGGAGCTGACCTGCTGGATTGAGGTTATCGACAGGCGTTCTCTCCTCTACGTGGAGCGTTTGCCCGGGCCAGGCGGGTTGCCCGCGGGAACGAGCGGCAAAGTCGTTGTTCTCCTCTCCGGTGGGATCGATTCGCCGGTTGCCGCGTGGAAAATGATCAAGCGCGGCTGCACGGCGGTGTTTGTTCACTTCCACAGTTTTCCCTACACGAATAAGGAGTCGCAGGAGAAGGCGAAACAGATTGCGGCGTTGCTTTCGCACTATCAGCTGCGTTCGAAGATTTATCTGGTGCCGTTCGCCGACATCCAGCGGCACATCATGGTCGATACGCCGCTCGAGACGCGCGTCATTCTTTACAGGCGCTACATGATGCGTCTCGCCGAACAGATTGCGCACCGCGAGAAGGCACGCGTGCTTGTGACGGGAGACAGTGTCGGGCAAGTGGCATCGCAGACCATCGAAAATATCGATGTCATCTCGCGGGCCGTTCAGATGCCGATACTGAGGCCGCTCGTCGGCGACGACAAAATCGAAATCATCGCGATCGCGCGGCGCATCGGCACGTACGACATCTCGATCCAGCCGGATCAGGACTGCTGCTCGTTGTTCGTGCCGAAGCATCCGGAGACCAAAGCCAATCTCATCGAAGTCGAGGCATCCGAGACGCGTCTGAACGTCGCCGACGCCATGAAGGCGTCCCTCGAGTCTTCCGAGGCTCTGCTAGAATACCCGTCGTATGCAAAAAGGCCGGTTCGTCAGCTTTGAAGGAATCGAAGGCTGCGGGAAAACCACCCAGATTGCTCTCTTATCCGAATATCTGAAGCAGCAGTCCATTCCGCACACCATCACGCGTGAGCCCGGCGGCACCGCCGTCGGCGAAGGAATCCGCAAGATTCTCCTGAACTCCGAAACGATTCATCTCACCGCCGCCTCGGAGCTGTTGCTCTTTTACGCGTCGCGCAGCCAGAATATTCAGGAAAAGATCAAGCCGGCTCTTGAACGAGGCGAGATGGTCCTTTGTGACCGCTATTACCACGCATCGATGGCGTATCAGGGTTACGGCCGCGGCATCCCGCTGGACTTCATCAACAAGCTTACGGACCTCGTTGTTGCCGACTTTCGTCCCGACATGACGCTTCTTCTCGATATCTCGCCCGAGGTTGGTCTGGCGCGGGCACGCGCCCGAAATCATGGCCTGTCCGAAAACGAAGGACGGTTTGAAGCCGAAGATCTCGAGTTCTACGGTCGGATCAGGGACGGTTATCTCGAGATGGCTTCGGAGGACCCGCGAATTCAACTCATCTACGCGGAGCGGCCTGTCGAGCTTGTCCATCGGCACATTCTGCAGGTTCTTGGGCTCGAGGCGCGAGCGTGACGTTCGATTCGTTCATCGGAAACCGGAAAGTGGTCGAGCGGCTTCGCGCAAAGCTGCGGCAGGACCGCTTTCCGCATGGCCTGATCTTTTCCGGACCCGAAGGCGTCGGCAAACACACCTGCGCACTGATGATCGCCAAGGCATTGAATTGCAGCCGGGCTGCGGCGGGCGAGTTCTGCGGCGATTGTTCAAGCTGCCGGAAAATCGATTCCGGAACTCATTCGGACGTGATGACGATCTCGGTTGAAGAAGAAGCCACGCAGATCAAGATTGCGCAGGTTCGGCAGCTTCTCGGCATTCTGGATCTGCAGCCTCTTGAAGGCCGGAACAAGGTCTTCATCATCGATCCGGCGGATTTGCTCAACGCGGAGGCGGCCAACGCTCTCCTGAAAGGCCTCGAGGAGCCGCCCGAGAAGACCTTCTTCATTTTGATCACTGTCAACGTGCACGAACTCCTGCTTACGGTTCGATCGCGTTGCCAGGTGTACACCTTTGTTCCGCTCACACTCGAGGAAATCCGTCATCATGGTATAACCGATGAACTGATCGTCCGCTGGTCGCAAGGAAGCATCGGACGCGCACGGAGCCTGGATGTGACGCGGCTGAAAAGCGAGCGCGAGATGATGGTCGATTTTCTGGAGACCGCGGTGACTGCAAGCGAGGAGCAATTTCAGGACCTGCTTGGCGTGAGCGCGGATCTCGGGCGCGCAAAGCAGGATTTCGAAGGCCGTGTGGCAATTTTGTCGGTACTCATGACTGACGTTCTTTACTTGAAGGAGGGTTTGCCGGACAGAGTCGTCAACATCGATCTCGGCGACCGGTTGACGAAGATTGCGTCAGCCGTTTCCGTGACTCGGCTCATCCGCATGTCCGAATTTCTCCGATTCATCGAAGCGAGTCTGAAAAATCATGTTAACCGGCAGATGTTGGCCGATGTGCTAGCCTTGACGACAAATGAAACCACTTCCAACTGGCTGTGATTGTCCACGAATTACGTGTAATCGGCCTAATTCGGGGTTTTCTTCCACAAAATACTGCATGACTTTCATTGTGAAAGCCGCTAAAATCGCTCGTAATCTAACTGCAAACCTGCGCAAACCTCCGAACACCCGTTCATTTTGCGACTCGTTTTTGTGAGGAAGAGATGTCAAATCGGAAGCTGATTCGGCCGAGCCTTGCCGATATCAAAGAACAACTCACGGTAAGGCAGCCGCGAAGTAGTAATAACAAGAAGCCGCAGTCCAACGATCAGACCAACGCTGAGAATTTTTATTACGTAAAGCAGATGCAGAACAAGACGCCGATGGTCGTCGTCCTGCAGGACGGCGAGATTCTTAAAGGCGTCATCGAGTGGTACGACAAGAACTGCATCAAGGTGAATCGGGCGGGTGAACCGAACCTCCTGGTGCTGAAGCACTACATCAAGTACATGTACAAGGAAAACGAGGACAAGGAAGTCGATTGACCGTCCCTCGCGCCGCGCTACATGCAAGCCACCATCGGGATCACTGCCGGCGACCCCGCGGGTATCGGACTTGAAGTCGTCCTCAAATCGATTTCATCGGTACTGACGTCTGCGCGCTGGGTATTGTTTGTCGACCGGCACGTCTTTGAACGCAATGCCGACCGCTTTGCTGCGAGTGTGCCCCGGCGCTGGATCGACGATCTTTCTGGCATTACGGAAGAGCCTGTTCTTTTTCTGCGCGACGCCGGCGGAGATTCTGCGGGCATCCAGTGGGGAAAACTCAGCAAGGACGCCGGGCAGCGCGCGCTCGCCTACCTGGATGCTGCCGGCGCCGCGGCCCTGGCCGGACGCATCGACGCCATCGTCACCGCTCCCGTCAGCAAAGAAGCCATCGGGAAGGGATTCCACGGCCAGACAGACTTTCTTGCTGAGCGCGCCGGACGGGGGCAGTATGCGATGGCCTTCTTCGCCCCAACGTTCAAAGTCGTCCTCGCGACGATTCATGTCTCCCTGCGCGATGCTCTCGCGCAAATTTCCACCGAGCACTACGTCGATCTGATCCGATTCGTCGAGGGCCAGCTGCAGCGATTCAAGTTCGATGGCCGGCGCATTGCGGTGGCTGCGATCAATCCTCATGCCGGAGAAGGCGGAATGTTCGGCCGGGAAGACATCGACATCCTCGCGCCGGCCGTCCGCCATTGCGCGGCCGATGGAATCAACGTCTCCGGGCCCCACTCTGCCGATAGCCTTTACTACCGCGCGCATTCGGGAGAATTCGACGTCGTGATCGCGCCTTACCACGACCAGGGGCTCATTCCCATCAAGCTCATCGCTCACGGACAGGCGACAAACGTGACGCTGGGTCTTCCTTATGTCCGCACGTCGCCGGACCATGGCACAGCGTTTTCAATTGCGGGAAAGGGTGAAGCGGATCCTTCGGGGATGGAGGCGGCGATGAAATGCGCGGTGGATCTCGTCCGGCGAGGAAAGTGACGTCTGAAAACAAAGTTCCGGAGGAAGCCTGAAAATTGATTAGTGATTAATGATTAGTGCGCTTGAAAAATAAACAAATTGAATCATTTTGCCAAGTGCACTAATCATTAATCACTAATCAATTTTCAGGCTTCATCCGGAACCTATCCTACTCTTTACTTTCCTTTACACTCCCGACACGACCCGTAAATCTGCAGCTTGTGATCCAGCACCTTGAACCCCAGTTGCTCCGACGCCTCATCCTGCAGCGCTTCAATATTCGCGTTGTAGAACTCGATTGAATTGCCGCACTGCATGCAGACCATGTGGTCGTGGTGCTGGTGATTGTACAGGTGTTCGTAGCGGGTGATGCCGTCGGCAAGATCGATCTCCCGCGCGAGGCCGCAATCCAGAAGGATCTTCATCGTCCGGTAAACGGTCGTGTATCCCACCCGCGGATCGTGCTGCCGCACGACCCGATAGATATCCTCCACGCTGCGGTGTCCCTCGTGGTTGAGAAACGTTTCAAGGATGAGCTGACGATGCGGAGTAAATTTGAGCTTCTTGTCCTGCAGGTATCCCAGAAAAACCTGCATCTCGGGGGCAACAGCCTTCATGGAGCGGCCTGGTTCGGCAACAGCTTCACCACATCGTTATACATGACGATGACAAACACCATCAGAAGGAAGACGATGCTGACCTGCACGATCCGCTCCTTCATGCGGAGGCTGAGATCGCGTCCCATCACCGATTCCACCAGCAGCAACAGCATGGTCCCGCCGTCCAGGATAGGAATGGGCAGGAGGTTGACCACTCCCAGGTTCAGGCTGATGATGGCCAGCAGCGTAATCAACGGCACGATGCCAGCGTCAAAGGCCTGACCGGAAACCTGGATAATCCCTATCGGGCCGCTGATCTGTCTCATCGAAGCTTCGCGCTTGATCAGTCTTGGAATGAGATCGAACAGCAGCGCCGCGTATTCTTTATTGACCTGAATCGATTTCTTGAAGGCATCGACCACTCCCAGCTTGACCATGACTGTCCGATATGGCGGAATATTGATGCCGAGCATTTTCCGGTCGCCCTGCAATTCCGGAGTAACCTGGAGTTCAATCTCCTTGCCGTTGCGAAGAATGGTAATCGGAAAGGTCTTTTCCTCGATCGTCTGCATCGTTTCCTGAATCGTTCGACCGCTCCTCTTCAGCTCGATTCCGTTGACCTTGATAATTTCGTCGCCGACCTGTATTCCTGCCGCCTTGGCGGGGGCGCCGAACACGCCGGTGACGATCGTCAGGTAGGTCGGTCCCATGCCTGCGTAGCCGGCATCATCGCGGCCTCTGCGTTCAGGGACGAGAGTTGTCTCAATCCTTTGGCCGTTGCGCTCCAGGACAACCGGGAGGCTGGCACCTGCGCGGGTCAACGTCGTGTTGAGGACGTCTTGCCAGGTCGGGTTCTCCTTGCCGTCCAGCGAGACGATCAAGTCTCCGGGCTGGATACCGGCCTTTTCCGCAGGAGAACCGGGCTCAACGACCTCGACAGCCGCTTTGCCGATCATGAATTCCGGTATGTCGGTCCCGTAGACGTACAGTCCGGTCAAAAGCGCTACCGCGAGGATCACATTCATGGCAGGCCCGGCGGAAGCCACCAGAAATCGTTGCCATTTGGGTTTGGACAGGAACTCGTGTTCCGCCCCGGTGATCTCGTCCGTGGGATTTTCTCCGGCCATTTTGACGTAGCCGCCGAGCGGAAACGCGCTGATGCGGTAGTCCGTTTCGCCTCGCCGGAACCCCACTAGACGGGGGCCGAATCCAACAGAAAACGTTTCGACCCGGATCTTGAAGAACTTGGCGACCGCAAAGTGGCCAAGCTCATGAATCACAATAATGATCCCGAGGACAAGCAGCGCCCCGACGATATTGGACAGCATGCCTCCGAGGAACCAGCTTCGAGAGGCAGCGTCCACGTTCTGAAGTGCAAGTACGAAGTTTGTTAAAGGCATTATCGTCATTCTAACACGATGCACGCCACTGGCCGTTCACGCTAGCAGCCGGCGCGGGCGTACTCGCGCGCCCATTTGTCCGCGCTGACAATCGCTTGCAACGAATCGGCCGGCTCCACCCGGTGGGCCTCCAGTGTCGCTTTAATCAGGTTTGGAATGTCTGAAAACGCGATCCTGCGCTCCAGAAATGCTTCGACGGCAACTTCGTCGGCTGCATTCAGGACCGCAGGCGCAGTACCGCCCCTTTCCATCGCCCTGTAAGCCAGGGAAATACAGGGGAACTTGCTCCGGTCCGGCGGACTGAACTCGAGGCGTGGGATCGTCGTCCAGTCAAGGTGCTGAACCAGCGACGGCAGCCGTTCCGGATAAGTGAGTGCGTATTGAATGGGCTGGCGCATATCCGCGGTGCCCATTTGAGCAACCACGGAAGCGTCAACGAATTCCACCATGGAATGCACGACAGACTGGGGGTGAACCATGATGTCGATCTTTTCCGCTGGAATATCAAAAAGCCACCGAGCTTCGATCACTTCAAGTCCCTTGTTCATCAGTGTCGCCGAATCCACAGTGATCCGTTTCCCCATCCGCCATACCGGATGTTTCAAAGCTTCTTCCGGCGAGATCTTCGCGAAGTGCTCCACCGGTGTTTCACGAAATGGCCCGCCCGATGCCGTCAGGATCAGGCGGCGCACTTCACTGTGCCGGCCTGACCGCAGGCATTGATCGACGGCGCTGTGCTCGCTATCGACCGGAATGATTCGTGCGCCGCTCTTCTCCGCCGTCTTGCGCAGCAACTCGCCGGCAACAACCATTGCTTCCTTGTTCGCAAGGGCCACGGTTTTGCCGGAAGCTACCGCGCTATAAGTCGGTTGAAGACCCGCTGCGCCGACAGCCGCCGAGACGACAATATCCACCTCGGGCGCTGAAGCGATTTGACGAAGGCCATTCTCCCCCGTTACCACCTCGGGAATCGAAATCCGTAGTTCGCGGCATCGATTTTGATACTCCTCCACACGCCGGGCATCGGTAATCGCGACCACCGAGGGATGGAATGCTGCGGTCTGCTCTGCCAGTCGATCCACAGCAGAGTTCGCCGCGAGAGCGAAAACACAGAATCGATCGGAAAGATGCTCGACAACACGCAACGTGTTCTGTCCGATCGAGCCGGTCGAACCCACAACTGCAAGACGTTTCATGAATTGAAGAACCAGTAAAACACCGGCGCCGCGAAGAAGAGACTGTCCAGACGATCGAGTATGCCCCCATGGCCCGGCAGAATTGAAGAGGAATCCTTCACGCCTGCACTTCTTTTCAGCACCGACTCCGCAAGGTCTCCCAGTTGCCCCGCAACTGCCGTCACTGTCGAAATGATCGCCAGGTTCAACCAGGGTTCGTCCAGGAGCCACATACCGCCGGCAATTCCCGCAATCACGCTTCCAATGAGACCGGCAATCGCGCCCTCCACCGTCTTCTTCGGGCTGACTCTCGACGCGAGGGGATGGCGGCCAAAGGCGCGGCCTGCATAGTAAGCGGCGGAATCGCCTGCCCAGATGACGGCGAAGAGGACAAAAATCAGCTCCCGGGGCATTGGAACAAGAAAACCCAGCGTGACGCTGCAGTAAAGAAGACTGGCCAGGCCAATCGCCACTCGCCCGAGAGCCGTTTCGACCGGACTGCTGAAGATCGTCACGGTCAGCAGGGCGAGCGTGGACAAAGCCAGGCTTGTGATGCCCCAACCCGTACCGCCGACAAACGAAGCCGTCACGAGAACTGCCGGCGCCAGAAACCATCTCCCCGGACGGCCGATTTCACGCATGGCGCCAAGCGAGAGGAACTCTTCCACTGCCAGCGCAGCCACCAGGCCTACTACGAATGCGAAGACCCAGCTCGGAGCGAACCATGTGATGACAAGAACAAGTGGAATGGCAACGGCCGCGGTGACGACTCGTTTCATCGCGATGGGATGAGCCGGGGCTCCAGTCCGCCGTAGCGTCTTTCGCGTTTCTGGAATGCGATGATGGCTTCGTACAAATGCGGCTTGCCGAAGTCGGGCCAAAGCGTGTCTGTGACCCAGATTTCCGCGTAGGCGATCTGCCAGAGGAGGAAGTTACTGATTCGGAGCTCGCCGCTGGTTCGGATCAACAGATCCGGGTCCGGCAGCCCCGCTGTATACAGGTGCGATGCAAATTCCTTCTCCGTGATCCCGCCGTTTTCTGCAGCCGACTTCCCGCCGTTGCGGAGAATCCGATTGACCGCGTCAACAATTTCCGCGCGGCCGCCGTAATTCAGAGCCACGTTGAAGATCATCCCCGTATTGCTGCGGGTCCGGGCAATTCCCTTTTCGAGCTCCCGCTGCACCGACGGATCGAGCTCATCCGTGCGGCCGAGCGTGCGGAACCGGATATTGTTTTTGTGGATGTTCTCCAGCTCCTTGTTCAGGTACTCCTTCAGGAGCTGCATCAGCGTAGCCACTTCAGCGTGAGGTCTTTTCCAGTTCTCCACCGAGAACGCATACAGCGTCAGCACAGGGATTCCCAGCTCGGCAGAGCCTTCCACAACCTGGCGAACCGCACTGATTCCGGCCCGATGGCCGGCAACGCGAGGCAGGCCGCGCTTGCGAGCCCAGCGGCCGTTGCCATCCATAATGATCGCGATATGGGCGGGCAGAGCATTGCGGTCGATCTGCTCAGAAAGTTCCTGTACTTTCCTGGGCATAGGTCTGATCTTATCACGCGAAAGGTTTCAATTTGCAATGCAAAGTTCTTTAGTAATCGACGGAAATCAGGTGCAATCCGTGTGCGGGCAGTGACGGTCCTGCAAGACGCCGGTCGCGCGCTTCGAAGATCCGGGGAATCTGTTCCGCTTCGAGGCGCCCCTGCCCGATCTCGACCAGAGTGCCAACAATCGTCCGCACCATGTACTGCAGAAATCCGTTGCCGCGGATACGAAATGCCCAATAGGTCTCCGACCGGGTCCAGGAAGCGTCGTAGATGGTGCGCGTCCGGTCCTCGATCTCTGTTGCGGCCGCGCAGAAGGATGTGAAGTCATGTGTGCCGAGAAAGTAATTGGTGCCGCGGTCCACGGCCTTGTCGTCGAGAGGGTATCGGAACGCGTATACGTAGCGGGAGTGGAACGGGCTCACGATTGGATTTCGCCAGATGCGATACTCGTACGTTTTCGAGCGCGCCGATCGGCGGGCGTGAAATCCGGGATCCACTTCCTCGACCGCCAGAATGCGAATGGCCGGCGGAAGCAGCGCGTTGGCCCCGCGCAGGACCGCGTCCGTATCCATGTTGCGCATGGTTTCCACGTTCGCAACCTGGCCATGGGCGTGGACGCCCGCGTCGGTTCGTCCTGAACCTGTAATCTGGACATCGTGATTGAAGAGTTTCTGCAGCGTCCGGTGAAGTTCGCCTTGAACGGTGGGAAGTTGAGGCTGGATCTGCCAGCCGTGGAATTCGGTGCCATCGTACGCAAGTGTGAGCTTGAGGTTCCGCATTCGATTCGGTTATAGCATGTGCGTGGAAATCACGGCGACTATCATCACCTTCAACGAAGAAGACCGCATTGCGGAGGCGATCGCAAGCCTCTCCTGCTGCGACGAAGTTCTGGTGGTGGATTCGGGCAGCACCGATCGCACGCGAGAGATCGCGGCGGCGCGTGGAGCGCGGGTCATCCAGCGGGCCTGGCAAGGCTACTCGAACCAGAAAAACTTTGCGGCCGAACAGGCCAGGCATGACTGGATCCTGAGCATCGACGCGGATGAGAGACTCACCATTGAACTCGCGGACGAAATTGTGCGTGCGTTTCCCGGCGCGAGCGCCTGGGCTGCTTTTTCAATGCCGCGGCGCGCGTTTTACATGGGACGGTGGATCAGGCACTCGGGCTGGTACCCCGATCGTAAAGTTCGTTTATACGATCGCCGTCAATGCCGCTGGGAAGGCGATCACGTCCACGAGACGATGAAAGTCGATGGCCCGGCAGGGAGGCTTCACGGCGATCTTTTGCATTTCCCGTATCGGGACTGGAACGATCATGTCGCAAGAATCGAGAAATATACGGCACTCGCAGCAGAAGCGGCCCGTTCGAGCGGACGCCGCGGCAATATCCTGAAGTTGATGTTCGCGCCGCCACTCACATTCATGCGGGCTTTCTTCTTGCACGCGGGCTTCCTCGATGGCTGGCGCGGCCTGGCCATCGCCTACATGGGGGCTCGCTATGTTTTCCGCAGGGAGTCTCGTATACTTCATTGATGGAGTTGGTTTTCGCTCTGTTTTTTGGTCTCATCCTCGGAAGTTTTCTTAATGTTTGCATCCTGCGTTTACCCCTCGGAATCTCGATCAGCACGCCGCGATCGCGCTGCCCGCAATGCAAGAAACTGATTTCCTGGTACGACAACGTTCCGGTCCTGAGCTATGTGATCCTCGGCGGCAAATGCCGGCACTGCAGTAAGAAGATTTCCGCCCGCTACCCGGTCATTGAAGCTCTTACCGGGATCGTCAGCGGACTGCTTTACCTGAAATTGGGATTAGGTGTGGAATGGGCGATCTACCTTGGCTTTTCGTGCGCCCTGATCGTGCTGGCTTTCATCGATCTCGATCATCGCATTCTGCCCGATCCAATCACATTGAACGGCATCTGGATCGGCGTGCTGGTCCATGTTTACCTCGCTCCGCCGAGCCCGCTCATTTCGCGAACCTTCCGGGCCGCCGGCGTCGAAATCACGAATCCGCGCCTGATCGCGTTGGCGGCAAGCCTGCTGGGAGTGATTGTGGGAGGCGGCCTGTTGTGGGGTGTAGCCGAAGCCTATTTGCGGCTGCGCGGCATCGAAGGGATGGGTTTCGGAGACGTCAAGATGATGGCCATGGTGGGCGCCTTCCTGGGCGCGCCGATGGCTCTGCTGACGATCATGATGGGGTCCTTGCTGGGATCGGTGATCGGTTTGCTTTTTATGCGGTTCTCAGGCAAAGGGCGCGACTACGAACTGCCTTTCGGGACATTCCTCGGCTTTGCCGGAATCATTGCCGTTCTTTATGGCGAAGACCTGGTAAGCCTTTACGTCGAGCGCATGATCCGGCCCAATCTATGACTATCCCGTTTGGTCCCCGGATTACAGACAAAATGCCGAGCGGCCTGATCACCGTAGACCGCGAGGGCAGAATCACCGGCCACAATCCAGCCTGCGAACGAATCTTTTTAGAGACGCTCGTGACGAGCGATCTGCTGCGGGACCTGGTTCGCGAGTCGCAGGCGCTGCAGGATCTTCTGAATCGATGCCTCGAAGCAGGAGAGGTCTTCACCCGCGTCCAGTTCAATGTGCCGACCCGTTCCGGTGTCGACAAGCGCATCGGGATCAATCTGTCGCCGATCACCAGTCCGGAAGGCCGCATTGAAGGAGCCATCTGTCTTCTCTCCGACCTTACTGAAATCGTCGAACTGCAGAATCAGATCAAGCTCAAGGAGAACTTCGCCGCGCTCGGTGAGATGTCGGCCAGCATTGCGCACGAGTTCAAGAACTCGATTGCAACGATCGTCGGGTATGCCCAGATGTCGAAAACCGAGCCGGATGTGAATACCCTGCAAAGCTACGCAGGTGAAATTCACAAAGAATCTCAGGCTCTTTCGAACATGGTGACGGACTTTTTGAACTTCGCCAAACCGGTTCAGCCCAGCATGTTTGACCTCGACCTGGTGGAGCTGCTCGACAGCGTTATTACGGATCTCAAAAGCCGGCGGCCCGGCGGCTATGATGTCCAATTTCACAGCTCAGGCGAGGCGGTTGTGCCTTGTGATGCCACGCTCATGCGCCAGTCCTTTATCAATCTTCTGATCAATGCAACCGAGGCCATCGATGGAAAAGGGACGATATCCGTTACGGTTGAAGCCCCGGAGGCGCGCAACCATATTCGTGTTGTCGTTCAGGATACCGGTCACGGCATACCGGAGCACCTGATCCCGAAGATCTTCTTTCCCTTCTTCACGACGAAAACACACGGCACCGGCCTGGGTCTTTCCTTGGTCCAGAAAATTGTGCTCGCGCACAACGGCCGAATCGAGGTCCACAGCACCGAAGGAGTCGGCACGTCGTTCACGATCACTCTTCCGAAGAAATAGCGAATAAATAGCCGCGGATGTCGCGGATTACACGAATAGAATCCGCGTAATCCGTGGAATCCGGGGCTGATAGTCTGGCATGTCGCATGCTAGGCGTGGAGACTATGCGAGGCTTCACGCTGTTGGAAACGTTGATGACGACCGCGATCCTGGCCGTGGGACTGGTGGGCGTGGCTGCGCTTTTTTCTTACAGCGCGCGCGCAAACCTCAACACCCGGCAGCGAACGACCGCCACGATCCTGCTGTACGACAAAATGGAGCAATTCAAGTCCACGCCGCTGGACGACAGCCTGTGGGCGGGCGCTGGCGGCTCCGATGAAGTTCCGCCCTACGTGCGTTTGTGGCAAATCACGGGGACCAACCCGCGGCGCGTCACCGTAATTGTGGTTGTGGAGAATGGCGGCATCACCGGACGGCCGCTGGAGTTGATCCGCGCAACCACCATGGTGAGCCATTGAAAGGCTTTTCGCTGATCGAAGTGATGATGGCTCTCATCATCACGCTGGGCATCGGCCTCATCGTGTTTCAGCTCTTCCGGCAAAATGAGCGTGTATTTCGCGATCAGAATCTCGTGATCGAAATGCAGCAAACCGCACGAGTCGTAGCGTCGCAGATTGCGGATGAGGTCCGAATGGCCGGCCAGGGAGTGCCGGTTTTCGCATCCGCTTTCGACAGTGTGGGTCAGGAAGGCGCGGCCGTTATTCTGCCGTCGTCAACGAATGACCGAATCGACTTCCGCGCCGGCTTGTCGCTGGTGGAAACCAGCGTGACGACGCCCATTCCTGTGGACTGCACCATGGGATTTTCCAGAACGCTTACCGTGGCCGACGGTTCCGCTTTGTTGAACGCCCTTGGAACGACGACTCCCAACGGAAGATTTGTCTATATCTGGGGCCCGGCAAACAACCAGCTGTGGACATGGGTCCGCGCGGAGCTGACCAGGATCAACGGCAACACTCTGACGCTGACGCCACGCCAAGGCGGCGATTCGGCTCTCTTCACCCGAGCACCCGCTCTGGCATTGGAAGAAGCGGTCTCTATTTATCTCAGCGGTACGAACGTCAAGCGCGCGACGGCCACGGACATGACAAACCCGGCCAATCCGGCATGGTCCCCCGCCAACGATATCGGCAGAAACATTACGTCGCTAAGCTTTGCCTACTTCGACGACAACAACGCTGTCGTGAGTCCAGGTTCGCTGGCCAACCGTCTTTCCATCGCGAGAGTCGATGTCCTTGTCGTGGCCCAGACTTCGGAGCTAAGCGATGGGTCTCGGGCCAGCCATCCACTTTCATTTCGTACTATTCCCCGAAATCTGAGAGTCCGGTTAAACTAATTGTGTGAAGATTCTTCTTGTCGAGGATAAGGACAGTCTTCGCCAGATGCTGGCCACCGCGATCAAGAAAGCCGGTTACCAGGTCGACGAAGCAGCCGACGGGGATGCAGCCGCGGTAAAGATTCGCAAGCAGCCCTACCAGCTGGTGATTACCGACCTCCGATTGCCCACGCGATCAGGTCTCGAGATTCTGAAAATTCAAAAAGAGATCGACGAGACGATTCCCGTTTTGCTCATGACCGCATACGGCACGATCGAGGAAGCCGTCGAAGCAATGAAACAAGGCGCGTTCGACTTCGTGCCGAAACCGGTCGATATCTCGCACCTCTGCCTGCTGATCGACCGCGCGGTCCAGCAACGGCGGCTGCTTTTGGAAAATATTCTTTTAAAAGAGGAGTTCCAGAGGACGTACGGGATACCGAAGATCATTGGTGAGAGCCCGGCTATTCAGGCCGTCAGTCACAGCATTCAGCGCGTCGCCCCAACCGAGGCCACGGTTCTGCTCACCGGCGAGAGCGGTACAGGCAAAGAAGTGTTTTCGCGCGCAATCCACCAGCTCAGCTCGCGCCGGGACAAGCCGTTTGTGACAGTGAACTGCGCCGCGATTCCTCATACGCTGATCGAGAACGAATTGTTCGGACACGAGAAAGGATCCTATACCGGGGCATTTGCACGAAAGATCGGCAAATTCGAGCTCGCAGATCTGGGAACGATGTTCCTGGATGAAATCGGCGAACTGCACATGTCCGTTCAGGCGAAGGTGCTGCGCGTCATCGAGGAACAGTGCTTCGAGCGGATCGGCGGTCTGGAAACGATTCAGGTGGATACGCGCGTGGTGGCGGCGACCAACCGGAACCTCCAGGACCTGGTCGCGAAGAAAGAATTCCGTGAAGACCTTTTCTTCAGGCTTTCCGTTATCCCTATTCAGATCCCGCCGCTGCGCGAGCGGATATCCGATGTCCGGCTGCTCGCTCACTTCTTCGTCGAAAAATTTTCCAAGGACCTTCACCGCCAGGGTCTACAGCTCAGCCCCGAGGCTGCTCGAGCATTGGAGGAATATTCCTGGCCTGGAAACGTTCGCGAGCTTCAAAACACCATCGAACGCGCCGTGATTCTCTCCGACGGCCACACGATCCAGCCGGGGGACTTGAACTTCGCCTTCGCGCAGCGAAAGAAGAGCGACGATTTCGTTCACCTGCTCGACCTGTCCGGTTCTTTGAGCGACGTGTCCAACCGTGCGAGCCGCGCTGCGGAAAAGGTGAAGATCACGCAGGCCCTCGAACTCTGCAATTGGAACAAGACTCAGGCTGCCGAGATGCTGGCTGTTTCCTACAAGACGCTTCTCACCAAGGTGAAGGAATACGAATTGGAGTAGCCGCCGCAGAGGCGTTTCCAGCCGCGATCGATCGTCCCCAGTGCAGGGCGGCGATCCCCCCGCTCAAATTACGATAAGCCGCATCTTTGAAGCCCACCGCTTCCATCAACTCCATCAACTCGATCTGCGCCGGAAACTTCCGCACGGAATCCGGAAGGTACTGGTACGCAGTCCCATCACCGGAAATTGCCGCGCCGAGCCTGGGCAGGATATATCTAAAGTAAAAATTGAAGATGTGCCGGAAAACCGGAACAACCGGCTTCGAAAACTCCAGGATGACGGCCGCGCCGCCCGGCTTCAAAACTCGACGGATCTCCTCCAGTCCATGGCGGGGATTTTCGAGATTTCTCAGGCCAAAGGCGACGGTTACGGCATCAAAGGAACCGCTCGCGAAAGGTAGAGCGAGCGTGTCCGCCTCGATAATTCGGATCCGGTGTTTCAGACCCGATGCGGCAATCTTGGCATTCGCCCGGGTAAGCATCGGATGGCAGAAGTCCGACCCGACGACTCCGCTTTTCAGGCCGCGATGGAGTGCAAGCGCAAGATCTCCGGTGCCGGTGCACGCATCCAGGCACAACGCGGACGGCGAGACGCCGATCAACTCCCGAACTTTGTGGACGGTGATTCTTCGCCAGTAGCGGTCAATGGACGCGGAAAGAAAATGGTTGAGGAAGTCGTACCGGTGCGCAATACCGGTGAACATCTGCCGGACGGCCCGGCTATCCGGTCCTCGGTACTCGCTTTCCATCACTCAGGATCCCCTTCACCACATCGCGAACGACGCCGAGTGGAACGTCCGGCGTGATCTCCACACGCCCGATGGCGCGCGGCAAAACGAAATGAACGGCTCCATCGCGGACCTTCTTATCATGATGGAGGGCCGTCAGAACAGACTTGCTGTTCACGCCGTTCAGCGCCGGCAATCGGCCGATCGAACCGACCGCCGCCTCGATGCGTGTGCGATCCGTCTCGGGGAGTTTCTGAAGGTTCAGTCCGATACGCGCAGCCGCGATCATTCCATAACCCACGGCTTCGCCGTGTTTGATCCCCTGATATCCCGCCGCCGCCTCGAGGGCGTGTCCGACGGTATGGCCGAGATTGAGGACGCGCCGCAGGTCGCTCTCTTTTTCGTCGGACATCACCACGTCCGCCTTGATGGCGGCGCACGTTGCGACAAGACGCTGGATGGCTGCCGGATCGCGATCGCGGAACAGCGCTGCATTTCGTTCGAAATCCTCGAATAGAACGGGATCGCAAATGATGCCGTACTTGAGCGCTTCGAATAGGCCGCTGGCGTACTCCCGGTCCGGCAGCGTTTTCAAAAGAAGCGGATCGGAAAGAACGAGCCGCGGCTGGTGAAAGGTCCCGATGAGATTCTTGGCGACGCGATGGTTCACGCCCGTCTTGCCGCCGATGCTGGAATCCACCTGAGCCAGGAGAGTTGTCGGTATTTGAACCACCGCGATGCCGCGCATGTACAGCGAGGCAACGAATCCTGCCACGTCGCCCACCACGCCGCCGCCCAGGGCAACCACGGTGGACTGGCGAGTGAGATTCAACTCGACCATACGATCGACAAGCCGCGAAACCGTCGTCAGCGTTTTGGCCCGTTCTCCGTCGGGAATCAGAACAACGGGAAACTTCTTGCGCAGTCCCTTGCCCACGGCCTTGAAAATTCGGGGCTGCGAGACAACGAGGAAGGGCTCACGAAGTCCGGCGGCCTGGAGATGTTCTTCCAGCTTTTCGAACACTCCTGCTCCCACGATGATGTCGTAGGAGGCAGTTGCCAAACGAACTTTTATGGATTGCATGGGGCAAGGGGGAAATACATCAGCCGCCAATGGCGCGAATTACGCGAATGGGCGCATAAGAAATCGTTGATGTGCCCATTCGCGTAATTCGCGCCATTGGCGGCTGGTTTATTTCCTCTCCTACTTCTTTTCTGCCACTTGCCGGCGGGCCTTGGTTGCCAGGTCTTTGGCTTCCGGAATCAGATCGATGGCTTTCACCACCTGAGGATCGCCGTCGAGCAGGACTTTTGAAGCTTCGGACACGCCGAACTTGTTGTAGATCACTTCGTACCGGATCAATCGCCTCAAGTAATCCTTATTGTCCTGGAAATCCTTCTCGGTGAAATCAATCCCGCGCTTCGTGATGTGCTGTTTGAAGTCGGCGAGAATCGCGTCGGAAACCTGGAATGAACCATCGACTGGAGGATTCTTTCCCAGGAACTCGCGGCCGAAGGTGAAGAAGGCGAAGCGGCTGATCATGGTGGTCTGGAACTCGTTTAATTTCGGTTCTTCCACCAGATAGTCCGGTGTGATCCCGCCACCGCCATAAACGATACGGCCGATGTCCGAGTGTTTGATGTCATCGTGCTTGGCCGGATTCGTGTCGCGATGGTTGTAATAGTCGAACTGTGAAATCTGCGAGTAGTCGCGCTGAATCAGGCGGCCGCTCGGCGTGTACCACTTCTGTGTCGTCAGCGCGAGGCCGGCGTTCTTGCTGAGCGGGTACACCGACTGGACGAGGCCTTTGCCGAAGCTGGTCTGACCGACGATCAATCCGCGGTCATGATCCTGAATTGCGCCCGCCACGATTTCGGAAGCGCTGGCGCTCTGCGCGTTGATCAGAACCACAAGTGGAAAATGATTATCGCTGTTCAGCTTCTGCGAAGAGTACGGCCGGTTTGATCCTCTCGCGCGGCCCTTCGTCTCGACAATCAATTGGCCCTTCTCGAGGAAGGTCTCGCACACTTCGATGGCTTCCTGAAGCAGTCCGCCCGGATTGTTGCGGAGATCGAAAACAAGACCGTCGAGGTTCTTGTAATCGAGTTTCTTGAGGGCGTCCCGCAACTCGGCGCCGGTGGTCTCGGCGAAGCTGTCGAGCTTGAGATAACCGATGCGGGGCCGGATCACGAACGCGTTGCTGATGGTGTATTTCGCGATCTCGTCGCGAATAACAGACAACTCGATCGGCTCGTCGGCGCCCGGCCGGATGATCTGGATTTTGACGGATGTGCCGCGCGGCCCTTTCAGCCGGGAGACCACATCATTCAGATCCATTTTCTCGGTGGACTCTCCGTTAACCTTGGCAATGACGTCGCCAACACGGAGACCTACCTTCTCAGCAGGCGATCCAAGAAACGGCGGAGAGATGACCGTTACTTTTCCAAACCGCGTCGTAACCTGGATACCCAGACCGTAATATTTCCCGCGCTGATCTTCGCGGAGTGAATTGAACGCTTTGGGATCAAAGAATTTGGAGTGCGGGTCGAGTGTTCGAAGCATACCGTCAATTGCTCCGTACACCGCCTTATCGGCATCGACTTCGTTGGCGTAGTTCTCTTCAACAAGCCCCAAAAGGTTGGAGAAGATCTTGATAGAGCCATCAACGTCTTCTTCGCCTTTCGTCGTGGCTCGAACCTGGCCGCCCAACATTCCACCGAGCACCGCAGAGACCATCAGTACCAGGACCAGGCAAAAAATCGCACGCGACGGTCTTAGTTTCATGGAGTCATCTCCCTCATTTTGAAAAAGTCCAAAGCATTATAACAGAAGGCCTATTGTTTCAGACGGCCGAAAACCCCTAAACGTTGTCTAAGAAACTGACCCAGCGGATTTCCAGTTTTGCTATCATAATGGCCGCTTTGTAGGAGGACCGATGGGTCAGTTAGGATTTCAGGAATTACTCATCATTTTTATCATCGCGCTTCTGGTCTTCGGACCAAAGAAGCTGCCGGAACTGGGAAAGTCCCTCGGCAAGGGACTAAGGGAATTTAAGCGGGCTACAGAAGACCTCAAGTCTAATTGGGAAGACCATATGCGGGATATCGAGGAACCGCTGAAGGACGCCAGGAAGGACCTCGAAGAAACCGGACGAGAACTGAAACAAGACTTCCATCCCACTCCCGAACCCTCTAATAACGGATTATCGCCGGAAGGCAAGGATTCTGCCAAGGAATCCTCGACGGAATCCAAAGAATCGCCTGAGAAATCTCACCACGCCGAAGAGCCTGCGGTCCCGAAAGAGAAGTAATGCCTGTCGATACCGATCCGAAAAGGGACGACCAGGAAGAGGAACAGCTACACGGACAGATGTCGTTCCTCGATCATCTCGAGGAACTTCGTAAGCGCATCATCCACAGCCTGATTGCGGTAGCCATTGCGTTCGCGGTCAGCTGGTGGCTGGCGGATCCGCTCTTCGTCATCATTTCAAAGCCGATCCTGGATAACGGCGTTCAGTTGAACATGACGAAGCCCACCGAGGGCTTCAACCTCGAGCTCAAACTCGCTCTCCTTGCTGCGATTTTCCTCGCGGCGCCTTTCATATTGGCTCAGGTCTGGCTCTTCATTGCGCCCGGTCTGTACAAGCACGAACGGCGATACGCGCTTCCGTTTGTCATCTTCTCCAGCCTCCTGTTCATCGCCGGCGGATTGTTCGGGTACTTCATCGCATTTCCGTTCGCCCTTCAGTTCCTGATCGAGTGGGGACGGAACATGAAGCTCACCACAATTATCAGCGCAACCGAGTACTTCGATCTGTTCATCATGATCGAACTCGGCCTGGGCGTCATTTTTGAGATACCTGCGCTGATCTTTGTCCTCGCCCGCATGGGGCTGGTCACAGGTGGGTTCCTGCTCCGGAACACGAGGTACGCCATCCTGATCGCATTTATCGTTGCGGCCATCATTACCCCGACAACCGATATTCCCAACATGATGATGATGGCGGTCCCGATGATTCTCCTCTACCTGCTGGGTGTAGGCGTAGCGTACGTGTTTGGTAAGAAACGGCGGACAGACGAAGAATAGGAAGGACCACAAAAAGCACAAGAGGCACAGGAATGGTTAGTCATTCCTGTGCCTCTTGTGCTTTTTGTGGTTCCTTCTTCCGTTCTGAATCTGTTGTATTTATCTGCGATCGATTTCCGGCAAGCTGAAATAGACGACATCGCCCACGATCTTCAGGCTGTGGCCGCTCGTTTTATCGAGCGTGTCGCCGGCGGTGTGCCAGTACGGGTAATCGAAGTCGATGAGGTCCACTGAAGGGACGCCTGCCTTGAGGTAAGGTATGTGGTCGTCGGCGACTTCGTGGTCCTCATTGGGAAATTCGCGCGTGTAGCCGAGCGACTGGGCCGTGTTCCAGATGATGGATTTCAGCCAATCGGTGGATTGGACTTCCCGGCGAATGTTGAGATTCTTGTCGCCGATCATGTCCACAAGAATCAGCGCCTTGAGATCCCGGAGGCTGTTGTTGCGATACCGGCGATCCACATCGTGGCGGCTCCCGTAGACGCTATCGTCCGCAGTCCACTCGATGACTGCCTCTTCCCCGTCAAAGAACACAAATTCAAGCGTGTTTTCGAGCTTCAGGCCTGCCGTCGCGCGGGCCATTTCCAGAACCCAGGCGGCGCTGGAGCCCCCGTCGCTGGCGCCGACGAAAGGAAAATCGAAAATCTTGGTGTCGTAATGGCCCGTTAACGCGATGACCGAAGGTTTTGAACCGGGACGAACCGCGCGGATATTCACCATCCTGCGAAATCCGAGCGGCGTGCGGGCATCGAACTCATCCAGTTGCGGCTTCAAGCCGGCCTTTTCCAGCTGTCCTATAATATAGTTTCGAGCTTTGGCCAGGGCTTCGCTTCCGGCCGGGCGGGGCCCAAAGTCCACCATCTTCTTGAGGTCGGCGGTCGCCCGCTGTTCACTAAACGGCGAGGTGCGGGGAGCCGTTCCGGGGCCGCGCTGAAAGCCATACACCATCGCGGCGGCCAGGAGCGACAAAAAAAGGATTTTTTTCATGTTGCGTGAAATTCTCGCATATTTCGGCCTGATGCTATGCTGTTTTTGGACGTCTATGGAGGTGAAACATGGGACTGAATTCGAAAAGACAACTGACTGGGCTTTTTCTCACCGGTGCCGCGGTGGGCGCTGCTATTGCACTTCTGTATGCGCCCAAGGCCGGGGTGCAGACCCGCAAGGAAATTCGCAAGTTTTCGAAGCGGACTTTCGATAATGGCCGCGATCAGATGATGGAAGTCTTCGACAACGTGAAGGACTACGTTGGGGACAGCAAAACCAAGCTCCAGAAAATAATCAAGTCGGCGTGAGTGGACGGTAAGGGATTCGAACCCTCGGCCTCGGCGTTGCGAACGCCGCGCTCTCCCAGCTGAGCTAACCGCCCGCGGTCAAAAGTCGATTATACACACGGGGGTAATTCGGGGACAGACGCATAAATCCCCAATTGCGATCAAGGACTATTGCATCGCAATTGGGGATTTATGCGTCTGTCCCGAATTACCCCTATGTGTTCTCTATCCCCTGGCCCCCATTGTGTTAAATTATCCCCGCCATGAAGAGCCTTATCCCCGCGCTTTTTGCCGTGACCGCGGCAGTTTCGACTTTTGCGGCGCCGCCCGCAAAGTCGGTTTACGCCGTTCGAGACGCCAGGATCTACACGGTCGCCGGACCGGTGATTCCGCGCGGCACCGTCGTGATCCGAAACGGTCTGATCGAGGCCGTCGGCGCCGGTGTGCCGATCCCTTCCGAAGCTACCGTGATCCAGGGAAGCGGTCTTACCGTCTACCCCGGGCTGATTGACAGCTTCACGGATACCGGACTGCCGAATGGAAATGGAGCCGGAGAGCAGGGCGCCGGCGCGGCCGGGGGCCGCGGCGGCGGACCGCCACAACAGCAGCCGTCACCAAAGAACGCGCACGAATCGATCTTCCAGACACCGCTCGGACTCAATGCCGACCGAATACTTGCCAATCAGGTCATTGCTGAAGGAAAAAACGTCGAGATTTCGCGCAACCTCGGAATCACCAGCGCCCTTGCCGTCTCGCGGGACGGATTACTTACGGGACAGAGCGTGCTGATCAACACGGGCGATAACAACATCGTTGTGAAGTCGCCGATCGCTCTTCATATCAACCCGGCGCCGGTTCGAGGCGGCTATCCCTCGACGCTCATGGGCGCTCTTGCCGTCCTGCGCCAGGCTTTCGTCGATGCCGACTGGTACCGGCAAGTCTGGCAGCGATTCAACGCGAATCCCCGCGGCATTTCGCGTCCGAAATACGATCCCGTGCTTGAAGCGATGGTCCCGGTGATCCAGGGCCGGCTGCCTGCGATCATTCACGCCAACTGGAACGCCGAGATCAAGCGCGCTGTCGCGCTGGCCGACGAATTGAAACTGAAGCCGATCATCGCCGGCGGCCTCGAAGCCGGCATGGTTGCGCCCATGCTGAAGAGCAAGAACATCCCGGTTCTTGTCAGCGTCAACTACACCACGGAAAAGCCCCGGGCCGGTTTCAACGGGAACCAGATCGCTGTCGCATTCGACACAAAATCGCTGAAGGACTTCTATTCGAATGCCGCGCTGCTCGAGAAAGAGGGCGTTCGATTCGCCCTTCAATCCGGCTTTGCGGATCGTCCCCAGCTCTTCATCGAGAACATTCGCAAGACCATTGAGAACGGATTGACCACCGAAGAGGCGTTGCGCGCGACGACACTTTCTGCGGCCAGGATTCTGGGAATGGACAACGCGCTCGGAAGCATCGAAGCGGGAAAGATCGCCAACCTGGTTGTCGCCACCGGAGATCCCTTTTCACGCGAGAGCAGGATCCGGCAGGTTTTCGTGGACGGAAAACTTTTTGAAGCAACCGGGCCACAGATCACCGCAAACCCGCAGGGCACGCCGGCCGCTCCGCCGGCGGCGTCTGTCACAAGGCCGGGCAGCTACATCACTCCGACACCGTCGGAGGTACTGATCCGAAACGCGACCGTTCTCACGATAACCAGAGGCACAATCCGTAACGGCTCCATTTTGATTCGGAACGGCAAGATCGCCGCCGTCGGAACCAATGTGTCCGCTTCGCCCGATGCCAAAGTAGTCGATGTCTCCGGCAAGTTTGTAATGCCGGGGATCATTGATGCCCACTCGCACATGGCCATCGAGGGCGGCGGCAACGAAGCCACGTCGCCCGTGACGCCGAATGTTCGAATCGCGGATGTGATCCGGGACGACGACATCACCATCTATCGCGCGCTTGCCGGCGGCACGACAATCGCCAACGTGCTGCATGGAAGCGCAAACGTCATCGGGGGAACCAACGCCGTTATCAAACTGAAGTGGGGCAGGCCGGCCGAAGACTTTTTCTTCGGCGCGCCGCCCGGCATCAAGTTCGCGCTGGGCGAGAACCCGAAGCGCTCCAACTCGAATCAACCTCTGAACAATCGCCGCTTTCCCGTCACCCGCATGGGTGTCGAAGAAACGTTACGTGAATCCTTCATCGAAGCGCGGCATTACATGAAGGAATGGGACGATTATGAAGCGTCGATGCGCCGTGGCGAAAACGTTCTGCCGCCGCGGCGCGACCTCAAGCTGGAAACGCTGGCCGACGTGCTTCGCGGCAAGATCCTCGTTCACGCTCACTGTTACGTCGCCCCGGAGATCATCGCCCTTCTAAATGTCGCAGACGAGTTCGGTTTCAAGATCAAAACGCTGCAGCATGTGCTCGAAGGCTACAAAGTAGCCAGGGAAATTGCCGCACACGGCGCCGGGGCATCCACATTTGCGGACTTCTGGGGCTACAAATGGGAAGCCTGGGATGCTATTCCGTATAACGCGGCTCTCATGGCCAGACAGGGCATTCTGGTCTCGATCAATTCCGACAGTGACGAGCGCACCCGCCGCCTCTATGAAGAGGCCGGCAGAGCGCTGCACTACAGTAACGGTGAAATCGCGGAAGAGGATGCCCTCAAAATGATCACTCTGAACCCGGCCATGCAACTCGGGATCGAAAACCGGGTCGGCAGCATCGAAGTCGGCAAGGACGCGGACCTCGCGATTTTCAGCGCGCATCCGCTCAGCTCCTACACTCATGTGGACATGACGATGATCGATGGTCAGATTTATTTTGACCGGGACGAAGACCTGAAGAGCCGGACGAAGGGAGTGACACAATGACCGCAAAACATTTCGTGTTTGCGCTGCTTGCCTCTTTCGTCCTGCTTCCCGTTTCCGGCTTTGCACAAATGTACGCGATCAGGAACGTCCGGATAGTCACGGTTTCGGGTGCGACGATCCCGAACGGCCATATCCTCATTCAAGACGGAAAAATTGCAGCCATCGGGCCGAGTATCACGATTCCCTCTTCCGCGAAAGTCATCGACGCCAAGGGACTCACGGCCTATCCCGGCATGATCGATGCGCATACGGTAATCGGATTGACGGAGATCGATTCGATCTCGGCGACACAGGACACGAACGAGCTGGGCGACCTCAATCCCCACATGAAAGCTTCGGCCGCGATCAATCCGCTGAGCGAGCATGTGGCGATCACGCGGGTGAATGGCGTGACCACCGTCGCGTCGGCCCCGGTTGGCGGTTTGTTTGCTGGACAGGCGGCCATCATCAATCTCGATGGGTGGGTGATGAAGGACATTCTGCTGAAGGATTCGGCCGCGACCATCATCAATTTCCCGCGCGATATCAGGCTCCCGGCGAATGCAACCGAGCGCCAGCGCCGTGACGCGGAAGATGCGCGCCGAAAGCGGCTGGAACTCCTAAGGAAGACTTTGCGGGATGCGCAGTCCTACGCCAGGCTGGTCGACGCCAAAGTGGACGGCGATTCCGATCTCGCGCTCCGTTCCCTCGTTCCCGTGGTCAAAGGGGAAATGCCTGCGATCTTTACAGTCGATACGGCTGCCGAGATCAGAGGCGCACTGGATATCGCAGAGGAATTCAAATTGAAAGCCATCCTCAGCGGATGCTCGGAAGCCTGGCGTGTCGTGGATCTTTTGAAGAGCAAGAGCGTGCCGGTGCTTTTTTCGGGCTTGCTGGATCTGCCGACGAGCGATCTGGACGCCTACGATTCGCATTACTCCACTCCCGCCGCCTTGTCGAAGGCCGGAGTGAAATTTGCGTTCACCGCGGGAGGAGCGTCGAGCGTTCGTGATCTTCCCTTCCAGGCGGGCATGGCTGTCGGCTTCGGGCTCGATAAGGATGAAGCGCTGAAGGCCGTCACGCTTTATCCCGCGCAGATTTTGAACATCGCGGACAAGGTCGGCAGCATCCAGGAAGGCAAAGTCGCAAACATTATCATCACCGACGGTGATCCTCTCGAACTGCTCAGCCACGTGAAGCATCTCTTTATCGCCGGCAAACCGGTTGAAGTGAAGAACAAACACACCGACCTGTACGACACCTTCTCGAAGAGACCTTGAGACAAGAATGAACAATGCCGTTCTGGAGATGACCGATGCGACGGTGATGAAGAACGGCGCCCGAATCCTCGACGGGCTGACGCTGAAAATCCGCATCGACGAGCACACCGCGATCGTGGGGCCGAACGGAGCCGGCAAGACGACGCTCATGAACGTGCTCACCCGCCAGGACTACCCGCTCGCACGAGACAACGGCGTGCCGCCTGTGCAGATCTTCGGCAGCACCAACTGGAATGTGTTCGAATTGCGATCACAGCTCGGCATTGTGACCACGGATCTGCATCATCGTTTCGTCAACGGGAACGCGGCCGGCAGCATCAGCGGCGTCCAGGCGGTTCTTTCGGGGTTCTTCGCGACTCAAGGTTTCGTTAATCACGGATCGCTTACGGACGAGATGCAGCGGAAGGCAGCTGATGCCCTCGCCCGGATGGAAGCGAACCATCTTGGCGCCAAACCGCTCGACGAAATGTCCACCGGTGAAGCAAGGCGGGTCTTGATCGCGCGCGCACTGGTCACCGAACCCAAGGCATTGGTGCTCGACGAGCCGACGGCCGGTCTCGATCTCGTTGCACGGCATCGATTCCTCAAACTGGTGAGCCGGATTGCTCGAGAGGGTACCACGATTGTCCTGGTCACTCATCACGTCGAGGAGATCATCCCTCAGATCGAGAATGTGGTCCTGCTCAAGCAGGGCCGAGTCGCGTTCGCGGGACCCAAGGGCTCGATACTCACTTCCGAGCGACTGAGTTCCGTCATGGATGCGCCGATCTCCTTGCAGGAGATCAACGGTTTTTACTACGCCGCCGCATTGTAGCGGCGGTCTATGACCGCCGGCCTTCCCGTTTTAAAAAAACCGGCGGTCACAGACCGCCGCAACAGTTGGACCACAAACGACCCGGCAAATCCGTATATTCTGGACGCAGATGATCGAACAGCTTCAGGCCCTCTTAGATGTAAAAGCAATAATCCAATGGGGTGGTATCGCGGGAATCACGGCGATTGTGTTCGTGGAAACCGGCCTCTTCTTTGGATTCTTCCTGCCCGGGGATTCACTCCTGGTGACTGCCGGTATACTCGCAGCCGCCGGATTGCTGGACATCCGCTGGCTTATCCTCTCCGCAACCGCTGCCGCCATCATTGGAGATCAGACCGGTTACTTTATAGGGCGGCGGGCCGGCCAGGCCCTGGTACATCGGTACGAGAAGTTCCGCGTTCATCTGGAGCGGGCCCACAACTTCTACGAAAAGTATGGAAACAAAACGATAGTCCTCGCGCGGTTTGTTCCTATTGTTCGGACGTTCGTTCCCGCCGTTGCGGGAGCCGCGGGAATGAATTATCAACGGTTTGTGACGTACAACATTCTGGGCGGTATCTTGTGGGTATTGGGCACAAGCTTGCTTGGCTACGGACTTGGACGAACGATCCCACAGATCGACCGCTATCTGCATCTGGTGATTGCGGTCGTTGTCTTTCTCTCGATTCTGCCGTCTATCATTGAATGGCGAAGACACAGCAAAGGTACGAAGTAATGAAGTTTCTTAGGCTTACATTTGCCGGCCTGATCATGGTTTCGCCCGCTCTGGCTCAGGAAGAGGACGTTTTCAAGCTCAATGTCGATGTGAACCTTGTCGAAGTGCACGTCAACGTAGTTGATGGCAAGGATCGGCCTGTGGGCAACCTGACAAAGGAAAATTTCCAGCTTTTCGAGGATCAAATCCCCCAGCACATTACCGTTTTCAAGCACGAAGATATTCCGGTCAGCCTCGGTTTGGTTATCGACAACAGCCGAAGCATCGAGCCACGCAAGGAACGACTGGATTCGGCCGCCCTGTCATTTGTGCGCCGGGGCAACCCCTACGACGAAACGTTCGTCGTTCACTTCGATGACACCGCCCGGCTGGCTCGAGACTTCACGCCGAGCGTCCAGGAACTGGAAGAAACTCTGGCCAGTGTGAAACCTTTCGGACAGACGGCCATTTACGATGCGCTCATTCTTGCGCTGGATCACATGCAGGAAGCAAAGAACGTCAAGAAAGCGATCCTTCTTATTACGGACGGCATCGACAACGTGAGCAAGCACACTCTGGATGAGGCTGTCGAAGCCACCAGGCGCTCGCGCGTGGCTGTCTATACGGTTGGGCTCCTCAGCGAGTCAGGCGGGGAGAAAGCCGAAGATTCACTGATCCGAATTGCCGAAGCAAGCGGTGGAAGGGCATATTTTCCACAGACTGCCGACGAGGCGGGATCGATCATGAACCGCGTAGCTCGCGACCTTCGCGAGCAGTACACGCTGGGATACTTTCCAATGAATGCAGTTCAGAACGGCGCGTGGCGGTCGGTGCGTGTGGAGGTGACGCCTCCTCCGAAGTTCACCGCGAAGCTAAACGCCAACTACAGGCGAGGCTATTACGGGCCGCGAAAATGAACGAGGGCTAAAGCCCGCGACTACATTTTGGACCCGCGGGTTGGTGCCGCGCTCTTACACCTTCGTGAGGATCATCGGGCCGTCCGGCGTTACTGCGATCGTGTGCTCGAAGTGAGCGGAAGGTCGTCCATCGGCGGTGATCACGGTCCATCCGTCTTCAAGAACCCGCACTTTATCCGTGCCCAGGTTGATCATCGGTTCTATGGCGAGAACGAGGCCCTGTTTGATTTTCGGCCCCTTTCCGTTTTGGACGTAATTCAGGACCGGAGGATCCTCGTGCAGTGATCTCCCGATTCCGTGCCCGCAGAACTCGCGCACGATCCCGTAGTTGTTCGCCTCTGCCAATCCCTGAACGGCCGCCGAGATGTCGGAGATATAGTTCCCCGGGACGGCCTGCTCGATCGCTTTATAGAGGCATTGTTCGGTGATTTTTAAAAGATGCGCCACTTCAGGTGATATTGGACCGATCGGCACTGTCATGGCCGAGTCGCCGTAATATCCGTCGTAAATTACTCCGAAGTCGAGGCCGACAATGTCACCCGACTTCAGCACCCGCTTTGTGGAAGGAATCCCATGAACGACTTCTTCGTTCACGGATATACAAAGACTCGCAGGAAAACCTCGATAACCCTTGAAAGCGGGCTTCGCCTTCTTCTTCAGGGTCAGTTCCTCCGCGATTTTGTCCATGTCCGCGGTGGTCGCGCCGTCGCGAGCATTCTCGCGGAGTTCCAGAAGAATCTCCGCCACGATCTTGCTCGCGCCCTTCATGCTTTCGATTTCTCTCGTACTCTTCAAATGAATCATCACTGAGTATTCTAGCAGGCTGCACGCTATAATGCCGCCATGAAGCTTGACGGAAAGAATGTTCTGATGGTGATTCCTTACACTCAATTCCGCGACGAGGAATTCTTCGAACCCAAGAAAATTCTGGAAGATGCAGGCGCAAAGGTCGTAGTGGCTTCCACCACAGTTCGCCCCTGTCATGGCATGAAGGGCGGTGTCGCGCAGCCCGACATCTCCATCGCCGACGCGAAAGCCGACGATTATGCCGCGCTGGTGATCTGCGGCGGCTCTTCGGTCCCTGAATTCTTCTGGAACGATAAGAAGCTTGCGGAAATCGTCACAGCCATGCACACAGCCGGCAAGATCATTGCCGCCATTTGCCTCTCCACTGTCGTGATCGCCAAAGCCAAGTTGCTCACCGACCGCGAAGCCACCGTCTACTTTCTTCCAGAGGCCATCCACCAACTGAAAGAAGGCGGCGCCAGGTACGTCAAAGACACTTTGATCATCCATAACAACATCATCCTTGCCGAGGGCCCGCCGGACTCCGGACGGTTTGGGCAGGCCATCCGCGCCGCGCTGGCAGGATAAACACCGACGAAAGGTTGTAGTGGATTGTCCTTCCACTAATGTAGTGTTGTGCTCATGAAGGAACCAGCATTCTGGGCAAAACCATTAGGAAATCTACGATGTCCCGGCGGTTCCTTGACGTTTGAAGTCGTGGCAAACACAACGAATCAGTAGCGCACGCCGGCGCAATGCCGTGCCTCAGAGTTTCTCCCTGCATTTGGACCGTATTGTGCCACTCCCATATGTGTGAGCGGAAAACGCATTTTGATCGTGGATGACAACACAGCCAACCTGGAGTTGACCAGCACTCTTCTACACCATGAAGGCTACGAGACCCGCACCGCATTGGATGCGCAAGCGGCTCTCGAGGTACTCGAGACGTTCCATCCGGAACTCATCCTGATGGACATTCAGTTACCGGGGATGGATGGGCTGGAATTAACGGAAAAGCTCAAATCCGATCCGAAGACAAAGAACATTACAATCGTAGCCTTAACGGCTTACTCCTCTCAGCGTGACCGCGAAAACGCTTTCCGCGCCGGCTGCGATGGGTATGAAACGAAACCCATCGACACCCAGACCTTTCCGGCCATCGTTCGTCATTATCTCGACATAAGCGGCTCGCACGCCGCTTGATCCGGCGAAGGGCTACTCGCGCTTCATTCCATCTTCCGTGCCGGCAGCGGCCGCCTTTGCAGCCGGAACCGGGCGGCGCCGACTGGTGCGGGCTGCCCGCCGGGATCAGCTTCGGTTCGCGTACTTCCTCGGAGCTGGTGGTGACCCATTCGAATGCGCTGTACAAGAACACTGCCAGCGCCACCGCCTGTATGAACTCGCCGATCGAATGGCCCTGCAGTGGGCTGACAGGTGTCTTCAACGCGAACCCATCCTTCGCCAGCCCGATCAGCACAATCGCGATTGTCGCGGCGATCACGAGGTAAGTTGCCGCATCCTGGACTCCGCCGGCGATCTTTATGCCGCGCAAGTTGACCCAGTGGCCAGCGCGAGCACTGCGGCGATGTAGAGCGGCGCCGCCCAGGCTGCCTCACCCAGCACAAACGCGATCGCGCTGCCGATGATATAGGCGTCGGCGGCAAGCACCAGGATGATCGTGGAGAGGTAGGTGAAAGTAATCACCAGCGCCACCCGGTCGTTCATCGACTTCGACATGAACAGCCGAATCGCCGCTGCGGTGGGATATAGCCCGTTCAGCTCGCTGTATCAGCCCCGGACCAGCAGCATCAGCACACCACCCAGCGCAACCGCCAGCCACGCCGCGTCGCCCGCGACGAAAACAACCAGCCCCGCCGCCGCGACACCGGTGGCCTGAATGTGGATGACGCGGCTCCAGTTCTTCAGCGTGCTCTGGATCCGCTCGTTGGCATTGGCCTGCGTGAGGTAGTCGTCCAGCGCCTCGCGCAGTTCTTCGCGTGTTGCCACGACTGTCTTCGCCTGTAAAAACCGATTAACTGCAATTGCGGAGGAACGATCAAAACCTGATGAGCAAGCCCAACCCCTACCTAAATCTTGACACCGGACCGGCAAGGCGGATTGCCATTTCGCTTTCCTGCGGCCTGGTGACACACACAGTTCACGAACAGGCGAGGAATCGCACCGGCGCTCATGGGTGACATCCGGGTTCCTTGCCGTAGACCTCCGAAGGATTCGAAACAAACTTCACAATTTCTGGAGGATTCAATGAAAACGAGTCGGAGAAATCTATTGAAGGTCGTTGGCGCCGGTGGGGTTGCAGCGGGGCTGGGCCTCGCGCTGAAACCGGAGGCAGCCACGGTTACGTCAATGTGATCGCCGCGGGCAAGGACGACTAGCCGCAAAACGCGGATTGCGCGGGTGAAGCTCAATCCGCGGCCGATTCCTATTGGGCAAAGCAGTAGAACAAACCGGCGCCGCCCGTCCCAACCAGATCCTGCTGACTGCAACCGCTGGAGGCATGTGCCGAGTTCCACGAATTCGGATCGTCTCCCCCGCCCTGCTTGTCATGGTGGCCCACTCGAGCGCTGCCGGCCGATGCGCTCGTCCAGTTGTTGCATGTCATACCGGCGAGGACTCTACCATCGGGTCCCGAGCCCGTAAGGATGTCATGGGTGTTTGGATTGTCTCCACGGCCGTTCACCATTGCGCCTTTTTCCGTGAGCGAGTTCTGTTTGCCCAGCTTGTTGTTGCCGCTGTGAAGGTCGTCCACGTTTTGCGCGACGACAACTCCTTTGGCGTTCTGCCACGGGCCCCGGCCGATGCGGTCGCGCGCGTTGACAGCGGCCTGATTACCGGCGGCGCTCGCGCTCAGGTAGGCGCGCCACGTCTTTGTGCCGGCTCCGACGCCGGTGCCAAGCCGTTGGCAGATTGCATCAGCCCCAGCCAGCCCACCGAGATTTGCGCCATTTCCAGAACCGGCGCTTGTGATGAAGAAGCTGATGTTCGGAGCGTTCTGGGCGAGCACGGGCGAGGAGGAGGCGAGCACGATCAGCGTCACTGCGATGCAGGCAAGAAGCGGCTTATGCATATCGCGATTCTCCTTTTTTTATGTTTTGATGGCCGGCGCGTTATCGACGCGTTGTAACTTATGCGCAAGGTTACACATAAACCAAGCGAAATATTTCGACGTTGCCTTGCACGCGATTAAGGTTGGGGGTCGATTTTCCCAAAGTCGTTGTTGTAATCTAGTTTGTTACAAATAAATGTCGCCCAAGCGCCCGTCCCTCATCGAACAACTCACTGCCGCACCAGACCGGATCACTGAACTTGAACGGGCCGAACTGATTAGTGCATACCTCGCCGCAATCATCGAATCCGCAGACGATGCCATTATCACCAAGGATCTGAACGGCATCGTGACAACGTGGAATCCTGCGGCAGAGAAGATCTTCGGCTATACGGCTGAAGAGATGATCGGCAAGCCGGTCGCCACTCTGCTTCCCCCGGATCGTCCGGACGAGGAGAACGAGATCCTGCGACGCCTTCGCCAGGGTCAGCGCATCGACCACTTCGAGACCCGGCGATTGCGTAAAGATGGCCGGATCATTGAAGTCTCCATCACGGTTTCACCCATACAAAGCGCGGATGGGACGGTTATCGGCGCATCCAAAGTCGCGCGCGACATGACGGAACGGCGGCTGCTTGCAAACGCCGAGTTTGCGCAGCTTTATTTGAGCGCGATCGTCGAATCGGCAGAAGATGCGATCATTGGAAAGAACCTCGATGGCATCATAACGAGTTGGAATCACGGGGCCCAGCAAACGTTTGGCTACACGTCTGAAGAAATTGTCGGCAAACCGGTCTCGATTTTGATTCCGCCCGGCCATCCGAACGAAGAGCCCGGTATCCTGGCGCGCCTTCGCATAGGTGAACGGATTGATCATTACGAAACACAGCGCGTCCGCAAGGATGGCCGCACGATCGACGTCTCTCTCACGATATCGCCGATCAAAGACAAGAACGGCAAAGTCATCGGCGCATCCAAGATCGCCCGCGACATTACGGAACGCAACCTTGTTGCAGCGCGGGAACGTGATGCGCTCCGCGAGGCCCAGGCCGCACGAGAAGAAGCGGAGAGGGCGAGCCGCGCAAAGGATGACTTTCTGGCGACCGTCAGCCACGAACTGAGAACGCCCCTGACGGCAACCCTCGGATGGGCTCGAATGCTGGCCTCCGGAACACTCGATGAGGCTTCCAAGAAGAAGGCGATCGAAGTGATCGAGCGGAACGTGATCACGCAGGCGCAACTCATCGAAGACCTCCTCGACATTTCGAGAATTATTTCCGGCAAACTCCGGATCGAAGTGAGACCGGTCGAAACCCCAGGCCTCATTAATGCCGCGCTTGAAGTCGTCCGTCCCGCCGCCGAAGCGAAGGCAATCCAAATGCACACCGTCGTTGATTCCGCAGCCAGCCCCATTTCCGGGGATTTCCAGAGATTGCAGCAGGTTATCTGGAATCTCCTGTCCAATGCCGTGAAGTTTACCCCGCGTGGCGGAAGTATCCGGGTCGTCGTTCAGCGCGTGCGCTCGCACATTGAAATCTCGGTCATCGATTCAGGCGCCGGCATCAAGCCTGACTTCCTGCCATTCGTATTCCAGCGATTCACTCAGGCCGACACCTCGATCACGCGATCGCACGGAGGTCTGGGAATGGGCCTGGCCATATCCAAGTCCATCGTGGAGTTGCACGGTGGAAGTATTTCCGCAATCAGCGCGGGCGAAGGACAGGGATCCACCTTTATCGTGAAGTTGCCGATCGCTCCAATGCGCGCTATGCCAGGTGGCGACGACCATGCCGTTTCACGCGAATTCGAACGGCGGCCGGAAGTCGTCGGCCTGAAGATTCTCGTCGTCGATGACGAGCGGGATACGTGCGACATGCTTCGGTATTTGCTCGACCACGCCGGTGCGATTACACAGACGGCCACCAATGCTCAGGACGCCCTGGAGATTATCGATACCTGGGAGCCCGATGTATTGATTTCCGATCTCGGTATGCCAAATGTGGACGGCTACGAACTCATCAAGCGCATTCGTACCGGCGCCGCTCGCAATGTCAAACTTCCCGCAGTCGCTCTCACCGCATTGACGAGAATCGAAGACCGAATGAAGGCCCTCGCAGCCGGCTATCAAATGCACGTCGCCAAACCCATCGAACCCGGAGAACTGCTGACTGTGGTCGCCAGCCTGGCTGCCCTCGGTAAACAATAGTCCACACCCCAACCGGAACCTTTTGTTTAGGCCACCAACCACTTTTCCTTCCTCAGGAGGTGGAGTGGTAATTCGATACCCACGATAAATCGTTGAAAATGCGTATTGAGGCGATTGGAATTTCGAATGCAGCGGAGTCGGCATGACGGACAAGGAATACGTTTCAACCGTCTACGATTTTTCAGCTTGGTTGGATCAAGCTGGGTCTGGTGAAAGCCGGAAGGAACGGCATAACCCGGTCAGGAAGCCGAACACATGGAATTATCGATTGATGGCTTTATCCGCTCCAGCCGGTCCGCGTTTTAAAATAGGCGACAACATCAAAGTGGTTGGGCCGGGAGAGCATCTCGGAAAGCAGGGCGTGGTCGTGGATGTTGTAGAACCTTCCACGGGTGATTTTGTTTATCGGTACCGGGTGCGTTTCTCGGATGGAACCTCTCCCAGGTTTTTCGGATTTGAACTGGAATCCGTCCAGTCGTCGTTCAGCACCGATGCCCGCTAAGTGTTGACTTCAGGAGGTTGACCGGGCAACGTAAAGCTGAACGTTGATCCCTCGCCAAGCTTCCTGTCGACATAACTTCGCCGCCGTGCATCTCGATAACCTGCCTCACGATGGCAAGACCGAGGCCCATGCCGCTTTTCTTATGGTAATTTTGCCCTGCCTGGTGCTCCGACCCGGTAATTTTCGCTATCCACGAACCATTTAAGATTTCGTATTGTCTGAAAGAGAGAAATCTCGGGACAGGAGAAATCTGTTATGTCGAGGCTCGTGAAAGTCCTTCTTGTCGCTAATGTCCTGCTGCTGGTTTGGAACGTGGCCGGATCCAGTTATGCGCAGCGGCCGCCGGACACCGACCTGGACGGTGTGCCTTTTCTGAGAGTGAACGTTAACCCAACGAACGTGCCGCCGATGGTGAATATCAATCCCAATCAGTTCGTGCCCCGCGTAGAGGTAACTCGAATGCCTGAGATCCGGATCCCCGCATCGGGCTGCGATAATCGGTCGAATTTCCAAACCGGAATCGGGAGAACGATCACGGGACCGCTGATGGTTACTTACCTCAATCTTCCAGATCAGACGACGGTCACTCTCAATGGTCGGGACGGAGCTCAGTCGGTCAACCTGAATACGGCGGGACAAGTTACGACTGCGATCTTCCTGGAGTCCGGTCAGACACTGGAGTTCAATGCCTCCATTGTGTATTCCGGCTGCCGGCCGCTGTAACCCGTAGCGGCGCTTTGTGAGCGCCGGCGGTCATACACGGCCACGGCCGCTCAGCGCTAAAGTGCAGTCGTCAGGAGCTCGCGCGAGCGGTCGGTCACGACCTGCTGCAGATTGTTTCCATGACTGTCGATGGTGACGACCGCCGGAAAATTCCGGACCTCGAGTTCCCAAACGGCTTCGGGACTCCCGAACTGCTCGAGCCGAACGCTCAGGACGCGCTGCACACACTGCGCGTAGATCTGGGCAGCGCCGCCAATGGCATGAAGATAGACGCAGCCATGATCCTGGCACGCCTTCTGTGTTTTGGCGCCCATCCCGCCTTTGCCGATGACCGCTTTGATTCCGAATCGCTTGATAATGTCGGCCTGATAAGGTTCTTCACGAATGGACGTGGTGGGGCCGGCCGCAACGACTCGATACTCATTGCCATCCTTCAGCACTACGGGGCCGCAGTGGTAGATGACGGCGTTGCGAATCACGTCGAGCTCACCGCCGTCATGCAGATATTTGTGAACCGCGTCCCGGCCGGTGTAAACAATGCCGTCGAGCAGGACTACGTCGCCGACCTTCAGCTTCCGAACGTCCGGCTCACTGAGGGGAGTGCTCAGGCGAACCACTTCCGCGGCGGGCAGCGTGAGATCCGGCATTTGTTCTTCATGCTGGAACTCATGCGGACCCTGATAGAGCCATTCCACAACGTTGCCGTTCACATCAAGAACGACACCGCGGCGCCGATACGCCCAGCACATGTACGCCACCGAGACGAAAAATGAGGCAGGCAGGCGGTTGAGCTTTCCGATTTTGCAGCACCCGACCGTGAATTTGCCGGAGAACCCCATCGGCCCGATGTCGAGCGTATTCGCCTCTTTCATGATACGGGCTTCGAGTTGGGCCAGCCCGGGATCCGAACTCATGTCGTCCACGTTTCTCAGAAGCTGGCGCTTCGCGAATTCGTATCCTGAGGCGCGGTCCCCGCCGATCGCGATGCCGAGGAACCCGGGGCCGCAGCCCTTACCCTGCGCCTTCCATACCGCGTCGAGAATGCAGGCGCGAACCCCTTCAAGGTCTCGATCGGCGCGCTTCCCTTGAATCTCCATCGGAAGGCTGTACTGCGCGCTCATGTTTTCACACCCGCCGCCTTTGAGGATGAGCCGGACATGGATGTGCGAATCGCGGGTCTGCTCCCAGTGGAACACCGGGCTGCCGGGGCCGAGATTGTCGCCGGTGTTCGTGCCGTCCACGCTGTCCACCGAGTTCTGGCGAAGGTAGCCTCGTTTCGTCGCGTCCTTCACGGCATCCCGGCAAACCTCTTCGAGCTCGAGCTGGTCCACGCCCTTGGGCGTTTCGAAGTAAAAGTTGATCGTTCCCGTGTCCTGGCAGATCGGCAGGGATCTGGCCTTCGCCAGCCCGATGTTCTGAGCCACTAACTCCAGAGCAAAGTCGGCCTTGGAGCCGGAAGTCTCGAGCTTCCGTTGAAGATTAATGACGTTCTCCACGTCCGGCGGCAGGAACGCCGAGGTGCGGCGAATCAGTTCAAGCATGTTCTGGCGCAAAGTTTCGCGATTCATAAGTGCTCCGATGGAAAAATGAACGCTAAGTGTACCACTGGAGCGGCCATGCGTTCTTAGCGGCGGAGCGACGACAGAATCTAGCCCCGGGCGCCAGGGCGTGTTGCTCAATTCGAAAGAGAGACCGGCACGAGAAAATGGATTCCCCTCCTTTTCAGAGAATGTTGCAAAACCTGGAGTGAGAACGGGAACGAGCCACAAGAGGCACAAAAGGCACAAGAATTTTGTGCTTCTTGTGCTTTTTGTGGCTAGATCCCCTCACATTCGAGGGTTTTGCAACACCCTCTTTCAAGGGGGAATCCATTTTTCCGTGCCCGGTCTCTCTCTTTCGAATTGGGCAACACGCCCGCCAGCCCGGGGTTACATTCTTATGCCGCTCCGCGGCTGGGAACCCTGTAGCTCCGTGTAGCTATGCCGCAGACCAATCCTTAGCGATCGTTCCGAAATTTGCAGTTCTCGGCGGCGAATTTCAGGACGGTGTCCGCACTCTCGGCTGTCAGCCCTCCGCCCTGGGCGAGGTTGGGCCGGCCGCCGCCGCGGCCTCCGAAGCGATCGAGCGTCTTCTTAAGGATGGCGGCGACATCAACAGAAGAGTCGGCGGACCGGGCGAAGACGACACGAAGCTGACCGCCGGTTTCATCCGCCAATAAGGCGAACACAGATGGCCGCGCACAGATTTTAAGGGCGAGCATCTTGACCTTCTCAATGCCGCGGTCTCTGAAGGCAGCCGAGGCGATGCCGTCCGTCACTGCAAATTGAGCAGCTTCGTGGTCCAGGAGCACGGATTCGAGGTCTTCGATCCGCTTGCGGGTCTGCTGGTGTTCGTCCCAAAGTGCGCGGACGGCACCTGCCGTCTCGAGCGGCGGTGCCGAGATAGTCTGGCTGATGGCTTCAAGCGCGCGGTTCGCTTCCCTCGCGTATCGCACCACCCGATTGCCGCAAATGAACTCCACGCGGGTTTGTTTCTTCGATCGCTCGATGCGGGTGATCAGGATTGGCCCGATTTCGCCCGTCATACGGACGTGCGTGCCGCCACAGGCGGATCGGTCATATCCCGAGATATCAATCACGCGAATATCACCGGCTCTCTCCGTGGGCTTGCGCAAGCCCGCATCCGCGAGTTGTTCCTGCCCCAGATACCGCACGGCCACGGTGCGGTTTTCCTGCACGATCCGATTCGCAAGGTCCTCCGCCTTCGTAGCTTGTTCGCGTGAAACCGAATCGACAGGCAGATCAATGGTGCAGGCGCCCACACCGAGGTGAAAACTGATTGTCGGCCAATTGAAAAGCTCGACAAACGCTTGCGACAGGATGTGCTGTCCCGAATGTTGCTGCATGTGATCGCTGCGGCGTGAGGGATCGACACGCCCGTGAATCCGATCGCCTGAGATTCCACCCTGAACAACGTGAACGACGGCGCCGCTCGCCTCGTCTTCTATGCAATCGACCAGGGCAACATCATTGATCGTGCCGAGATCGTTAGGTTGTCCTCCCGACGTGGGATAGAACGCCGTCCGGTCCAGAACGATTCCAATCCGATCACCGACCTGTTTTGTATCCAGAATCGTGGCGTCGAACTCCAGCAGGTATGGATCGTTGTAATAGAGCCGTTCGGTCTTCATGTCAGTTCACACTTGCGGGAGCCGGCGGGACATGATGCACATAAAGCGGCCGCTCGGCCGCAATATGGCCATCGATGTAGATCTGAACCGTATGAGCGCCGGCACGCTCAAAGCTCACGTTTGTGAAGAATGTGACGTTATCCGCGTAGCCATTATTCTCGATCGAAAACTTCGAAGGAGCGGAAACGACAAGCTCCCGGCGATCCGGCGCAAGAACCTTCAGATGCGTCTCGAAGTCGCCCTCGCCGATCCAATGGTTGACGATGGCGAACTTCAGCAGAGCCGACGGAAACTGGGGCAGGAAGATGTTTTCGAACAGTCCCATCAAGGAAAGTTTGTTTCCCATCTCGAGCCGAACGTCATCGCACACGATGGAATAAACGAGTGTCGCCGCCTTCATGCCTTTCCTCCCCGGAGCCGGTCCAGGAGCTTGTTATGGATGTTGTCGAAGCCGCCGTTGGACATGATGACCACGTGATCGTCCGGCTGCACCCGCGACGCCAGATAGTCCACGATATCGCCGGTGGAGCCAAATGCGTCGGCTGCTTTACCGCGCTTCCGAATTCCCTCGGCAACTCGATCTGGTGACAGCGTCTGTTCGGGATCGATTTTGGACGCTCCAAAAACCCTCGCGATGAGTGTGCTATCCGCCGGGTCGAAGGACTCAATGAAGGCCTGTTCGAAAACACGTCTTCTGCACGTCTGCGACCGGGGCTCGAAAACAGCCCAGATCCGCTGGGTCGGGTAGCGTTCTCGCACAGCGCGTAAGGTTTCGAGCACCGCGGTCGGATGGTGGGCGAAATCATCGTAGACCCGAACGCCATTCACTTCGCCCCGGAGTTCCAACCGCCGCTTCACGCTCTTGAATGTAGTGAACGCCGACTGGATAACCTGGTTCTCGATGTCCAGCTCTTTGGCCACGATAATCGCGCCCAGGGCGTTCTGGACGTTGAATGTGCCGGCCATGGGTATGGAGAAGCTTCCGATCATCGAGTCCGCCCGAGTGACGTCGAACGACATGCCGTCCGCGGTGGTTGCCACGTTCTTTGCCTGCCATTCGCCCCAGCCGATTCCCGCTGTCGCAACACGTGAGAACGCGGCCGGGATCAACTCGCGGACGACCGGACTGTCGACACCGGCTACGATCAAGCCGGAGCGGGGGACGATGTTGATGAGACGCCGGAACGACGTCTTGATTGCTTCGAGATCGGCGTAGATGTCCGCATGATCGAACTCGATGTTTTTCAAAAGAACGATTCTTGGAAGGTAGTGAAGAAACTTTGGGCCTTTGTCGAAGAATGCCGTGTCGTACTCGTCACCTTCGACGACGAAGTCGGGACCGCCGGACACCTGAAAATTGCGCCCGAAGTTCTCCGCAATTCCACCAACCAGGAAGGACGGCTTTCGGCCCGCCACGTCCAGGATCCATGCCAGCATGGCCGTCGTGGTTGTCTTTCCGTGCGTGCCAGCGACGACAATCGAGTTCTTTCCGCGAATGAAAAATTCCTTCACGGTCTCGGCCATCGACGCATAGCGCATACCCGAGTCCAGGACATGTTCCACTTCGGCGTTGCCTCGGGAAAGCGCGTTGCCGACAACGACCAGATCCGGCGTGGCCTTCTTCAGGTGCTCGGCGCTGTATCCTTTGAATACCTGAATTCCCAATTGATCCAGGAAGTCCGACATGGGCGGGTAGACATCGGAATCGGATCCGGAAACAATGTAGCCGCTCTCGCGCAACATTCCCGCCAGGGAGGCCATGGCCGTCCCGCAAATTCCAATCAGGTAGATATTTTTTGGATTGTTCATTCCACTTAGATCAACTATACCGTGGCGGATTCCAGGAGCTCAAAGATGGGCGCAGTTGACGAGGCGAGTTCCAGACGCGCGCGCACCCCAAAGGGGACGATAACATTCGGCCGAGAAGTATGTCCAGTTGCGAAGCCGTAAAGAACGGGAAATGCGAACTCGCCCAGGAGATCCATCAGGACTTCCTCGAGCGTGTATCCCTGATTCGGGTGCTGCGTGCAATTCAACATTTCACCGAAGACAACGCCTCGAACGCCCTCCAATTTGCCGGCCTGCTTGAGGTGAATCATCATGCGATCGATCTGGTAGGGCTTGGCGTCGATGTCTTCGAGAACGAGGATCGAATCTTCCGTGTCGATCTCGTTCTTCGTCCCCAGAGTAGACACCACCAGAGACAGGCAACCGCCAATGAGCCGGCCCTCGCCACGCCCGGGCCTCAACACGGTTGTGCCGTTGGTGGGAAAACGCACGGCCTGACGTCCCTGCAGAAGATCGAGAAACAGTTTCCTGTCGTAACCTTCACTTCCCTGCCGGATGGTGGTGGCCACCATTGGCCCATGAAAGGAAACAACACCGGCACGTTCCACCCAGTTCAGCAGAAGCGTGATGTCACTCGCGCCACTAATGATCTTGGCATTCCGTCGAATCAGTTCCGGATCGATATCCGGAATCAAATGACCGCTGCCGTAGCCGCCGCGGGCGCAGAAGATCGCTCGAATATCAGGACTCTTCAGCATTTCCAGAAACTCGCCGAGACGCCGCTCGCGGGGACCGGCAAGATATCGATAGGAAGAGACAATGTCGGGCCGGAACCGGGTCTTGAATCCCAGGCTTTCCAGCTCGCGGCAGCCTTGCTCGAGCAGATCCGGTTTGATGTTGCTTGCGGGAGCGACGATCCCGATCGTATCCCCGGCTTTCAATGCTGGCGGTTTAATCGGGATAGGTTTCTCCTGGGAAAATGGGGTCGTAGCCCTATTTTTCGAAATTCATCTACGACGATTATCCCACACTTCGGGATTGACGAAATTGGGAGGACGATTTCCCTTCAGCACGGCAAGCAGATTGTCCGCAGCCATGGTGCTCATTCTGATCCGGGTTTCATGCGAAGCGCTGGCAATGTGAGGGACGATCACGGCGTTATCCAATTCGAGCAACTCGGGCTCGATCTGCGGCTCTCTTTCAAACACATCGAGGGCGGCTGCGGCAATCTTTCCGCTCTTCAATGCCCGCACGAGAGCCTTCTCCTCAACGACGGGGCCGCGCGACGTATTAACGACGATGCATGTGGGCTTCATCAGCGCAAAGGTCCGATCATTGAGCAGGTGCTTCGTTTCGGTGAGCAATGGAACGTGCAGTGAGATGAAATCCGAAACGCGGAGCAGTTCTTCCAGCGAAACGGGAGTAACGCCAAGTTCCTTGATGACCTGCTCCGGGACGGGCCTGGGGTTATGGAACAGGATCCGCATGTTGAAGCCGGCAGCGCGGCGCGCCACGGCCTGGCCGATCCGCCCAAGGCCGACGATCCCCAGCGTCTTGCCGTAAATGTCGTGACCGACAAACAGCTTCGGATCCCAGGCGGTGAATTTTCCGGAGCGCGCGAACCTGTCGGCTTCCACGACGCGGCGCGCAGCGGCCATGAGGAGTGTCCACGCAAAATCCGCAGTGGTTTCGGTGAGGACGCCGGGAGTGTTCGTGACAATGACGCCGGCTCTGGTAGCCGCTGCGACATCGATATGATTGATGCCCACGCCGAAATTCGCGACAACCTTCAGCTTCGCGGCAGCCGTAAGCAGTTCGGCGTCGATGGCATCGGTGACCATGGTCAATGCCCCGTCGGCGTCTTTGAGATGAGAAATCAGCTCGCTCTTCGAAAGCACGCTATCGTCGGTGTTGATTCCAACATCGGCTTCGCGTTTCAGCCTTTCGACAGTGTCACCAAAGACGGGCCGCGTGACATAGACCCGCGTGGCCATTATCTTGGTCGCTGCGCCCTATCGGGCTTGCATTCGCAGCCGCTCATTATTTTTCAGTAATCTGGATCACCGCTGTATTCGCGTTCGTCTCGACGCACAGCGTTTCGGTCTTGCTCGAACTCGGATGCTTGCGCTCCCAACAATTGCCCGCGGCCTGCCAGCGGTATGCGGGAAGCGCTTTCGAGTAGAAATCGCGCAGCTCCGCAGCGGATGCTTTCACGGGTGCTGCCTGCAGGGACACGCTGATTCTGTCCGGCGGACCAGGCTTGATATCCGCTTTCGAGTACTTGGGCGTCGGCACCGGCATGGATCGCACATTCGCGGAAGCCCCCAGCGGAAACTTGCCGAAGTGCGGGAGCTTTGCATCTCTCTTTTCTCGTTCCGCGTCGGCTTCCGCCTGGGCATCTATCTGCCGGTCTTTTTCCGTGATCTTCGGAACCTCATTATTGATCTTGTCAAGAAACTTCCTGCGATCCAGGTCCGCGCCCTTCATGTAAACGTTGGCAATATCCTTGACGTTGATCATCTTGTCGAGCGGGTTGTTGGAAAACACGATGAAGTCCGCATCCTTTCCAACTTCCAGGGTGCCCATGTCCTTGAGTCCCAGGACGTCTGCCGAGGCGGAGGTTGCTGCCTTGATAACCTCGGCCGGTTTCATGCCGGCAGCAGCCATCAACTCGAGTTCGCGAAGCTCAAAGTAGCCCGGATATGTGTCGGCCGAGCCGCTGTCTGTTCCCAACCCGATCTTGACTCCCGCCTGGGACATCTTCACCAGATTCTTCTCGGCCGTTTCGTACTGCTGCCGCAGCGCCGGCAGGTCCGGATTCCGTTTGAATCGATTCATCGTAATCGGGTTGGTCAGGTAAGCGGAAAGCCCGGCGGGATAAACTTCACGCATGATTTGTTCGCCCAGCCAGTTTGGCTTGTCCGCGTAGATGAACTTGGCTTCATGGGCCGTGAGCGTGGGCGTATAGAAGACATTCTTCTCTTTCATCGCCGACATCAGCTCGTTGTCCACTTCGCGATCGCGAACACTGTGGACCAGACCCGCGACTCCCGATTTCACAAGATCCTTCGCATCGGCCAGATAAAAGACGTGCGCGACGACGCGGACATTGTTCTTTTTCGCTTCATCGATGACGGCGTGGTAAAGCTCGGGCCTCAGCTTCGGCACGCGGCCCATGTTGTCGTCGACCCAGATCTTGATGAAGTCGACTTTCTTGTCAACGTTGTCCCTTACTGCCTTGCGCGCTTCGGCCTCCGTCGAAACCTCAATTGGAATGCCCGGCAGAATGGGCGCCGGCCAGCCGCCTTTTGCCGTAATGCCCCGGCCGGCGGTGAAGAGGCGAGCGCCGCCTTCCTTGCCTTGCTGCTGTTCATCTCGAATCTGAAACGCCAGGTCGCCGACATCGGTGCCAAGGACCGCAACGGCTTCGACTCCGTAATAAGCGTAGCGGTTCAAGTCGGAGATGATGGAATCACGCTTGTAGTTCTTTGGACTCGTATTCGCACCGGTATTGATTCCGACATGCCCGTGAAGATTCACGAATACGGGCGTGATCGTTCGTCCGTCCAATTCGACGCGGGAGGAGCCCTTTGGAGGCTTGACTTCGCCCTTTCCTCCAATCTCCTTAAACTTCCCGTTTTCCATGATGAAGGTTGCTTCTTCAATAGGCGGGCTGCCATCACCCTTAATCAAACGCGCACCGGAAAAGAAAGAGAGGTCCGATGTCGGTGCGGCCTTCGAGTCCGCCCCTTTCTCGGGTTCCCCGCAGCCGGCAAGGAAACAGACGAGAGCCACCGCAATCAATAACCGTGTGTACCGTTTCATCGAAGGAAACTCCTTAAAGATAGGTGAACCGCTAGCGGCGGAATTGTAACACAGCCTTGGGGTTAGGTAGGTAAATCTAGGCGGCGTAAAGCTCGTCGATATTCAGCTGGTACTTCTTTTCGATGAACGAACGGCGAATCTTCAATGTAGGCGTAAGTTCACCGCCGTCAATCGTAAATTCCTTCTCCAAAAAGGCGACTTTTCTGACCTTTTCAAACCATGAGAAATCCTGCGTCCGTTTCTCGATCTCATTCATCGCCAGGTCGTAAATTTCCGGCTTGTGGATCAATTCGGCCGGACGTTCGAAAACGATGCCGTGGGCGCGGGCATACGCGGCAAGCGCCCCAAGATTAGGCACAATGAGGGCGGAGACAAACTTTCTCCGGTCGCCAATCACAACAATGTTTTCGAAATACGGACTCAGTTTCAGGCGATTCTCAATGGCCTGCGGCGCAATGTTCTTTCCGCCGGAGGTGACGATGAGGTCCTTCTTGCGATCGGTGATCTTCAGATAGCCATCCGAATCTATTACACCGATGTCGCCGGTGTGAAACCACTCGCCGCTCATGACCTCAGCGGTTTCTGCCGCCATCCGATAATAGCCTTTCATGACGCTCCAGCCGCGAACGAGGATTTCTCCATCATCGGCGATGTGCACTTCAACGCTGTTTACCGGACGGCCCACGGAGCCGAGACGCGTGGCGGCCGGCCCGTTGAGCGTGATGACCGGCGAAGTTTCCGTCAATCCATATCCTTCGTAAATCGGCAGACCAATGGCGTGGAAGAATTCGGCGACTTCGGTTTCCAGGGCCGCGCCACCCGAAATGAAGAGGCGAATGCATCCACCCATCCGTTCCCGGATTTTTCGAAAGACTGCGCTCTCTGCGGCCCGATGCGCCAGAGACGGCCGGCCCGTGCGGACGAACTCTTTTCCAACGGAGATCGCTTTCTCGAAGATCGCCCGGCGGACGAGAGGGCCGCGCGCCACCTCGGACAGAATGCGCGCATAGACTTTTTCGAAGAATCGCGGGACTCCCGCACAGATTGTCGGATGCACTTCCATCATGTTGTCTGCAACGGCGGCCAGGCTTTCCGCATAAGCGATGGTCGAACCTGCGTGAACAGAAGCGTAGTCCACGTGCCGCTGAAAAACGTGCGACAGCGGCAGGAACGATAGGCTGATGTCAGTGGGGGTGAGGGGCAACACCTCGCTTGTCGCGAGGATATTCGATACGAGGTTCCGATGCGTCAGCATGGCACCTTTAGGAACACCAGTGGTACCGGAAGTGTAAATGATGGTGGCTACATCGTCTGGAGCCACGGCCAGCGCGCTTCGCCGAAACTCGCCGGGATAGTCGTACGCAGACTGTCGCCCGACTTCATACAACGCGTCGAGCTTCATCACACCGGGCTGGGCAATTCCGGAATCGAAGCAAATGATGTTGCGAACCGATGGGCTGGGCTGCATAGCCATGAGCTGTTCGAGAAGCGCACGCGTCGACGTGAAAATGACGAAAGGCTCGGAATCCTTTAACAGCACCTCGATCTGGCTATGCGAAAGGGTCGGATAGATTGGAACCGTGATCCCGCCGGCGCACAGCGTGGCGTAATCCGCAACTGCCCATTCAACACGGTTTTCCGAAAGAATCGCAACACGGTCGCCTCGCTTCAAACCCAGGGCCCGCAAGGCGAAGAACAGATCTTCGACGCGCAGAAGAAAATCGTCTATCGAAACACCCGTCCACTGGCCATTGGTTTTGAACTTGAACGCGTCGATTTTCCGATACTTCTCTGCCGCTTTGAAGAGGAGATTTGCAACCGTAGTAATACCGGCGGAAGATGTGCAATCTCCATCTTGTTCAAGAATTCCAATGTTTTCATTTAACATGCTTGCACCGACTTTTTAGACGCACGAGGTGCCATGTCCGATTACAAGAGAACTCCGCTCCATGCTGTCCATAACACGCTGGGTGCACGCCTGATTCCATTTGGAGGTTGGGAAATGCCGGTCGAATACAGCGGCATTTCCAAAGAACACACCGCCGTTCGGACGGCCGCCGGCCTGTTCGACGTCAGCCATATGGGTGAATTCGAAGTTCGGGGCAGGCAGGCGCTTCAGATCATTCAACTCATCAGTGCAAACGATGCAGCGAAACTTGTGGATGGGCAGGCGCAGTACTCGGCGATGGCCTACTCGGAAGGCACAGTCATTGATGACCTTCTCGTGTACCGGCACAACTCCGAACACTTCATGCTCGTAGTGAACGCCGCCAATATCCAAAAGGATTTCGACTGGATCACCTCACACAATCGATTCGACGCGACGATCGAAAATGTTAGTGACCGTGTCGCCCTCCTCGCCGTGCAGGGACCGAAAGCCATCGATATTCTGCAGCCGTTGATCACCCGGCGTCTGGACGAGATCGCCTCTTATCACTTCACTCGCCACGCGCTGGTTGGTGTAGATGCAATTGTTTCCCGCACTGGATACACTGGTGAAGACGGCTTTGAAATCTACGTGTCTGCGGAACGCGCTGAATCGATCTGGAACGCTATACTTGAAGCAGGTCGTCCATTCGGCTTGATTCCCGCGGGACTTGGCGCGCGGAACACACTGCGGCTCGAAGCGAAGATGCTTCTTTACGGCAACGACATGGATGAAACAACCACGCTGCTGGAAGCAGGTCTCGGGTGGATCGTGAAATTCGACAAAGGAGACTTCATCGGCCGCGAGGCCCTGCTGAAACAGAAACAGGAAGGAATGAAACGCAGGCTCGCCGGTTTCGAAATGCTTGGACGCGACATAGCTCGCGACCACTACCCTGTCTTTGTCGACGGACGCGAAGCGGGCCACGTCACCAGCGGATCGCCGTCAATCACACTCAAGAAGAATATTGGCCTTGCCTACCTTCCGGTGGATCACGCATCGGTTGGATCCAGGCTTCAAGTTTCCGTTCGCGGGCGCATGTGCGATGCACAGGTTGTACCGACGCCGTTCTACAAACGCAAAGAGAGGTAGCGAATGACCCCAGAAGACCTGCTGTACACGAAGGAGCACGAATGGTTACGCATTGCCGGCGAGACGGGCACTATAGGTATCACCGATCACGCTCAGGACGAGCTCGGTGAAGTTGTGTATGTGGAACTCCCCAAAGTTGGTGACACTTTCGACGCCGGCCAGACATTCGGCTCAGTCGAGTCTGTAAAGGCTGTTTCCGAGTTGTTCATCCCGGTCTCTGCGGAGGTCGTGGAAGTCAATTCGGAACTCGCTGATTCGCCCGAGAAGATCAACGAAGATCCATACGGGCAGGGCTGGATGATTCGCGTTCGGCTCCGCGACAAGAACCAGGCCGGCGAACTCATGTCCGCCAAAGAATACGACGAGTACACGAAGGAAGAATGAGATACATCCCAAATTCACCGGCCGACCGGCAGCAAATGCTGGCCGAGATCGGCATCGATTCCGTTGAGCAGCTCTTTTCCGGGATACCTGAGAAATCGAGGCTTCGGCGGCTCCTGGACATTCCGAAGGCATTGACCGAGCCGGAACTGATCGACTATTTCCGCGAAAGAGCCGCCAGAAATGCCGTCGACTATACGTCGTTCGTCGGAGGCGGCATTTACCGGCACCACATTCCGATCATCGTCGATGCCTTGATATCGCGTTCGGAGTTCTATACGGCGTACACGCCCTATCAGGCTGAGATCGCGCAAGGCACGCTGCAGGCAATATTCGAGTTTCAGACCTACATGGCCCAGTTGTCGGGAATGGAAGTGGCCAACGCGTCGCTCTATGACGGCAGCACAGGTCTTGCCGAAGCGGTTCTCATGGCCCAGCGCGTGACCAAGAAAAACAGGTTCCTGATCGCGCGGACCGTTCATCCGGAATACCGCGCTGTCGTCGGCACCTATGCTAAAAATCTCGGAATACAAATCGAGCTGATCGACCACACGCCGGAAGGCGGGGTTGATCTGGCGAAACTGGAAGCGGCGCTCCGCAAGGACGTAGCCGCGGTCGTGGTTCAATCGCCGAATTTCTTCGGCACCATCGAGAAGACCAGTCAGATCTCGGACCTCGCGCACAAACACGAGGCGCTGTCCGTTGCGAACGTATGCGAGGCGATATCACTGGGCATCCTGAAACCACCAGAAGGCGCGGACATTGTCGTGGGCGAAGCGCAGTCGCTGGGTGTTCCGATGAGCTTCGGCGGCCCGCATGTGGGGTTCCTCGCCACACGTGACCGATACGTCCGGCAGATGCCCGGGCGGCTCGTGGGAATGGGCAAGGATCAATCCGGCCATGGCGGCTTCGTGTTGACGCTTTCCACTCGCGAGCAGCACATTCGCCGCGAGAAGGCGACATCCAATATTTGTACGAACCAGTCGCTTTGCGCACTCATGGCTACGGTCTACCTGGCCACAGTCGGGCCCCGGGGCCTGCGAGAGATTGCCGAGCAAAACATCTTGAAGACGGACTACGCCGTAACACAGATCTGGAGCCGGACAAAGCACCGGGTTCTCTTCCCCGGCCCGCGATTCAACGAGTTTGTCGTCGAACTGAAAGACGATTACGCACTGCGCGCGCAGCGCCTTCTGAAAAACAAGATCGTGCCGGGGATTTCTCTCTCCCGTTTCTATCCGGAACTGGGTAACGCCGTCCTTTTGTGCGTGACGGAGACGGCTCGCAAAGAACAGATCGACGCGCTGGTACAAGGGCTCGCATGAACGACCATCAAAGAATCGCAACACATTTCTCGCTCAACGAAAGACTGCTCTTCGAAGAAGGCTCGGCCGGCCGCCGCGGTTTCGATCTGCCTGCCCTTGATGTGCCGTCGAAAAACATCTCGGAAGTGATCGACCCCAGTCTGTTGCGCAACGAGATCCCGGGTATGCCCGAACTCAGCGAAGTGGACGTGATCCGTCACTTCACCCGGCTTTCCACCTGGAACTATCACATCGATCTCGGTCTGTATCCGCTCGGCTCCTGCACGATGAAATACAACCCGAAGATCAATGAGCGGATGGCGCGGCTCGAAGGTTTCCTGCTGGTCCACCCTTTGATGCCTGCGGAACTGATTCAGGGCGCGCTCGACGTGCAGAAGACGCTGGAACAGTGCCTGGCTGAAATCAGCGGCATGGACGCGGTCAGCCTGCAACCTGCTGCAGGAGCGCATGGCGAGATGACCGGCCTCCTGATGATTCGCGCGTGGCATGAGTCTCGAGGCAATCCACGGAAGAAGATTCTCATCCCGGACTCCGCCCATGGCACAAACCCGGCGAGCGTCACGATCTCCGGCTACGTTGTCGAGAACGTCCCATCAAACAAGCGCGGTACTGTGGATCTCGACCATCTGAAGAAAGTGGTCAATGAGGATGTCGCCGCAATCATGATCACGAATCCGAATACGCTTGGCGTGTTTGAAACCGAGATCGCCGAGATCACGGAACTGATGCACTCGCGAGGCGCGCTCGTTTACATGGACGGTGCGAACCTGAACGCCATGATGGGAATCACGCGGCCCGGGGACTTCGGAGTCGATGTTCTTCACATCAATCTGCACAAGACGTTCACGACCCCTCACGGAGGAGGCGGTCCCGGCAGCGGACCCGTCGCAGTGAAGAAAATTCTGGAGCCGTTCCTGCCTTATCCCGTCGTGGCGAAGAAATCCGAGGGTTACTTCTTCGATTACGACCGCCACCAATCGATCGGAAAGATCAAGGCGTACAACGGCCAGTTCGGGATGCACGTCCGGGCGCTGTGCTACATCCTGGCCAATGGGCCCGAAGGTTTGAAACAGGTTTCAGAGGTTGCCGTGCTCAATGCGAATTACATTCGAGCGAAGCTGAAGCAGGCCTACGCTCTGGCGTACGAGTCGCCTTCCCTTCACGAAGTCGTGTTCTCGGATCGGATCCAGGCCCGAAAGGAAGTCCACGTCTGGGACATCGGCAAGCGGCTCATGGACTACGGCTTCCATCCTCCAACGGTCCACTTCCCGCTCATCGTCCCTGGCGCCATCATGATCGAACCTACTGAGACCGAGAGCAAACAGGAACTCGACGCCTTCATCAGTGCCATGCTCGCCATCGCCAAAGAAGCCGACGAAAATCCGGAACTCGTCACATCCGCTCCTCACACCACTCGTATCGGCCGCATCGACGAAGCCGCCGCCGCCCGCAAGCCGGTCCTTCGCTGGCGGCCGGATTAAAAGAGGGAATTAGCCACAAAAGGCACAAGAATGATCAAAACATTCTTGTGCCTTTTGTGGCTAATTCCCCTTTACTGGCCTTCGACCCACACTTCCCCGTCTTCGAAGAATTCTTTTTTCCAGATGGGGACGACTTTCTTCAGCTTATCGATGGAGTAGTGGCAAGCATCGAAGGCGGCGCGGCGGTGGGCGGAAGTGACGATTACGGCGACGCTGGTTTCGCCGATGTCGAGGTGGCCAAGGCGGTGGATCATGGCGATTCCGTCGATATCCCAGGCCTGGCGAACGAAGATGCCGATCTCTTCCAGTTTCTTGAGCGCCATCGTTTCGTAGGCTTCGTAGACCAGGTGCAGCGTGCGCTTCCCTTTCGAGTTGTTACGAACCACACCTTCGAAAACGCAAATGGCGCCGTCTTCCCCCCGAAGCATCCCGCGCGCGATCTTTTGCGCATCGATCGCATCCCGGGTGATCTGGTAAATCTCTCCCGGCCGGCTGATGAGAAGCGCATCCGATTGCACTTCGCCGCCGCTGACGGGTGGAAAGATCGCAACTTCATCGCCCTCCTGGATGTGCGTCCGCTGATCGACGTACTCTTCGTTGACCGCTGTCAAAACGACCCGCCTGTAGTCCTTGATGCGCGGGTAACTGGCTTCGAGGTGGGTCAGCAGATCGGCCACCGTAGCGCCCGCAGGCACATCGAACTGCATTTGCCGGGCGCCGACAATGTCTTTGAGGTTTGCGAAAAAGAGAAGTTTCACCTGCATTGGGTTGGATGTTAGCACACTGTAGCGGGGGCGCAATTCGGGGACAGACGTATATAAATCTGACCAATGCTCAATTCCCAATTCTCAGCCGATTAATTCGGAGTCTGTCCCCCGAATTAATCCCATTCGGAGTCTGTCCCCCGAATTAATCGGCTGAGAATTGGGAATTGAGCATTGGTCAGATTTATATACGTCTGTCCCCGAATTGCGCCCCCGCTACGGTGTGCTAGACTCGATTCAATGAGACGAAAGCTCACGATTCTTCTTTTAACGTCTCTAGCCCTCTCCGCATGCAGCTCCGCCCGCCTTTCTCACGACGAGGCAAGAAAAAAAATCGCCGAGATCGGCCGCTCCACTCTCGTCCCTGACGCAATCGAAATTCGGCGCATCGTGTCCCAGACGGACACCCAGGCAGTCGCCGAAGCGAGCGTGACCCTGGCCTTTCAATTCAAGCGAGACAAACCCGACAGCGAATGGCAGATCGCCGCCGTACGCCTCGGCGACCGCGATTGGATCAGTCTCGACGAGTTGCTCGCCGCCATCAACGAGGGACGCCGCAAGGTGACGGCCGAAGGGCTCCGCAAGCTGGCCGATGGTATTGCGAAGTACAGAGAGCGGAACGGCTCAATACCCGACGTTCGCGACATCGTCACCCTCACGGACATCCTCCACCCGGCGTACGTCGACGAACTCGTCCGGGAGGACGCCTGGGGCCATCCCATCGACTACCAAGTCAGCGGTGGCACGGCCTTTAAGCTGGTGTCGCCCGGCCCGGACGGCAGGCGTGGGACGGCCGACGATATCGTGCTGGACAGCAGCCAGCCCGTTGCACCGTGATATACTTCACGCCGATGAAAGCCACCAAGGTCGCGGAAACCAGCCTTCCCACCGATTTCGGTACGTTCCGAATCTTCGGTTTCGAATCCGAAGACAAGACCGACAGTGTGCTGGCGCTCGTCATGGGTACTCCCAAGACTTCGGCTGAGGATGAGGCGCTGCTCATCCGTATCCATTCGCAATGCCTTACCGGCGATGTGTTTGGTTCCCTGCGATGCGATTGCGGCGACCAACTGAACTTCGCGTTGAAAACGATTGCGAAGCGCGGAACCGGCATACTTATTTACCAGCTTCAGGAAGGCCGCGGCATTGGTCTGATGAACAAACTGCAGGCATACGAGCTTCAGGACTCCGGCCACGACACGGTCGAGGCGAATCACCATCTCGGGTTCGAGGCCGATCACCGGAACTATCAGCTTTGCGCTGAGGTGCTGCACCACTTCGGAGTAGACCGCGTTCGTCTGATGTCGAATAATCCGCGAAAATTCGAAGCGCTGCAGGCGGCCGGCATCCAGGTGGCTGAACGTGTTCCAATCGAGATCGCGCCATCCGAGCGAACCGAGAACTACCTTAAGACCAAGAAAGCTAAACTCGGCCACATGCTCGAGATGGTTTGAGAAAGACGGGGTCATAGCCGCGAATTACGCCAATGACGCGAATGGGGCGCAAAAAAACTCTTTGATGCGCCCCATTCGCGTCATTGGCGTAATTCGCGGCTACGATCTCAGTTTTTCCGCGATAGCCGCACACTCCCGGACGATCTCTCCCGCATCGATCTTCATTTCCTTTCCGCCGATGTATGTCGCCCGCACGTTATGGCGTGATGCCGAATAGACCATGGCGTCAATCGGATCGTAGACGGGCTGCACGGCCGGGTCGCTCAAATCCACCACAACAAAGTCGGCTCGCTTGCCGGGGTCGAGACTGCCAAGATGCGGAGTCAGTCCCAGGCACTCCGCGCCACCCAACGTCGCCATTCGGAAGGCGGCCTTCGCGTCCAGAGCCTCGAGACGCTGAGTGCGGCCGCGCTGTTGGAAAATCGCTGCGCGCATTTCCTCGAACATGTCGACGACATTATTGCTGGCGACGCTGTCGGTGCCCAGGCCAGCGCGGATTCCTGTTTCCCGGATCTCCGCAAGAGGCGCGATTCCATGCGCCAGCTTCGCATTCGATTTTGGACAGTGAGCAACGGCAGGGCCGCGCCTGCGAAGGATATCGAAATCGGTGTCCTCGAGATCCACGGTGTGTACCAGAAGCATTTCGGGTCGCACCAGACCGAATCGATCGAGATAGGCGATCGGACTGCAGCCGGCGGCCGCAAACGGAATTCCGCGCTCGCGAAGTCTCTCAGCGAACGGCCCGGTTCCGTGGCGAACGAGAAGGCCCTCTTCCTTCGACTCGGCGACGTGAGTCGTAATTGGGAGCTTCTCGCTCGAGCTGTACTCGTTAACGGCCTCGAAGAGTTTCGCAGAGACTGTGTAAGGAGCATGCGGTGATACGCCGATGCGGCGGGTCTGGGTTTCATGCGCACGATGCCTGTCGATCTTCTGCTGCAGGCCGGCAATAGCTTCCGCCGACTGGCTTTCGCCGGGACCGAAGACCTCTTGATACGCAATGCCTTGAAGTTCGAATTCCTGCATGGCTTGCCAGCCCGTGGCGATGTCCATCACCTCGGCCACGCACGTCACGCCGGCGCGGATCATTTCGATGGCGCCGAGGCGGGCGGAGGCCAGCATGTCGTCTTGCGTGAGTTGCTGGTATTTGGCGCGCGTGAGGCGAGGAATCCAGGTGGCAAAGGGGAGATCCTCAAGAAAACCCCGCAGGATGGTCAATTCAAGGTGCGCATGGGAGTTGACGAAGCCTGGGATGATGGCGCAACCAGGAAAGCCAACCCGATCGTGGCCATCACCCGCCGCGTCGCGGGCGATCCTTCCATTTTCGACCGCGAGCCGGCCATTGCGGACGGGTGCCGAGGAGACAGGGCACAGCCAGTCGGCTTCGAAGATAGTCATGCGGCGAAAAGCTGGGCACGAACCGTTAACTGCTCGATGAGATCTTCCTTAACTTTGTAACCGATACCCGGGTCGGAGCGCTGGGTTATCTGGCCTTCAGAAGATACTTCTACGGGAGGATCGATGATGTCTTCGGCCCAATAGCGCCTGCTGGCGGAGACGTCACCGGGAAGCGAGAAATTCTCCAGGCTCGACAACGCTACATTGTGCGCGCGGCCGATGCCCGATTCCAGCATGCCGCCACACCACACCGGAATACCATTGTCCCGGCAGACATCGTGCAGCTTGCGCACTTCCTTGTGGCCGCCAACGCGGCCAAGCTTGATGTTGATGATGCGGCATGCGCCGATCCTGATGGCTTTCCGCGCATCTTCGGCGGAGTGAATCGATTCGTCCAGGCAAATCGGCGTATCGATCTGCTTCTGAAGCTCGGCGTGGTCGATGATGTCTTCGTGATGCAGCGGTTGCTCGAACATCATCACGTTGTACTTGTCCATCTTTTTGAACAGATCCACGTCAGCCAGTGTATATGCGGAGTTGGCATCGCCCATCAGCTGGATATTCGGGAACGCCGCCCTCACCTCGCGGATCACTTCAACGTCCCACCCCGGCTTGATTTTGATTTTGATTCGCCGGTAGCCTGCTTTCACTTCCGTATCGATCCTGGCCAGGAGCTTGTCGATTGACGGCTGAATGCCTATCGAAACGCCGCAGTCGATACGCTCTCGCGTCCCTTCCAGCAACTTCCAAAGTGGAACCTTCTTGATTCTGGCTTCGAGATCCCAGAGCGCCGTTTCCAGTCCGGCTTTCGCCATGTTGTGGCCGCGGATTTCACGGACTCTCTTGTTCAGGAAGTTGGGAATGATGAAATCGCGGAGAACATGCCACGCGGTTTCCGTGGTTTCGTGGCTGTAGAACGGGCCCTCGCCTGCGGTTACTTCTCCCCAGCCGGCCTGTTCGCCATCCGTCACTTTGAGCAGCAGGATGCGCCGCTGCTGGGTGACGCCGAAGCTCGTCTCGAACGGATGCAGCAGCCGCATATGCAGCTCGCGCATTTCAATCTCTTTGATCAACACGGGACGCTCCCGGGATAAGCAGATATTCGCTCCACTCGTCTTTCCGCTCAAATCCCGCGACGAAATAGTCTTCCTGAAAATTTTTCAGAAGCTGCTCGCGAACGCGCAACTGCACACCTTTCGCGGACTCGAGGCTCTGTTTCTTGAGCGATTGAATATCGGCAGGAATGAAAACGCGGCGCACGTCGCCTTCGATTTTTGATCGAGGCCGATCAATCCACCACTCGGCAACCATGCGATCCGTATCGAGTCCCTGTTGCAGACGGGACGCCGGAACACCGTATAGATTCACGTAATACCGTCTTACGATCGCGCCCAGCTTCTCGATGTTGAAGTGCGCATTCTTGGATTGGAGCGGTTCATACGTCCATTGAATCAAATGAATACCGCGCTCCCGCGCATGGTCCCGCTGCGCCAGCTTGAGTTTGAAGCCAATGCCCGAGTTCCAGTGATCGATTGCGACCGCAAGCATCTGAGAGTGCCAGTAGGTCATGCCGTCGCGAATTCCCGGCATCGCATTGAGAAATCCGACCAGGCGATCGGCCTCAAATGCACCGAGTACCAATCCTCCGACGTGAGACTGAACCACATACATCCGAGACGGCACCAGATCGATGTCCGCTAATTGCCAGGCCTCGCGCTGCAATTTCACGCATTGTTCGTATTCCGAAATTTCGGTGAGCGGACGGATCGTCATGTGGATAGGTTTTCGGACTTGGCTTTCTGCCAGAGCGTTTCCATTTCCTTGAGAGTGGTTTGCTCGAGCGTTTTGCCCTGCTTCGCGAGCTCGCTTTCCATATATTGGAAGCGGGCCTTGAACTTTCTGTTGGCTCGCTTCAAGGCGGACTCGGAATCGATTTTCAGATTCCGGGCGATGTTGACGATAACGAACAGCATGTCGCCGATCTCATCTTCCAGGCGTTCGCGGCGGCCATCGTCCTGCCCGGCGGAGATGACTTCCTTGAGTTCACGCACTTCCTCCTGAAGCTTTTCGAAGATTCCTTCGATGTCGGGCCAATCGAAGCCGACCCGCGCGGCACGCGACGAAATCTGATGGGCTTCATGAATCGCCGGCAGCTTGCTGGGAATGCCTTCGAGCAGCGAACGCTCGCTCGGCGTCCGGCTGTTCAGTTTCTCAGCCTTTTCCTGGGCCTTTATGGTTTCCCAGTTCCTGATCACCTCTTCGGCGGTGGATGCGGTCTCATCACCGAAAACATGAGGATGCCGGCGCACCAGCTTGTCGGAAATTTTGTCGATGACGGTGTTGATGTCGAACCGCCCGGCTTCTTTTGCGAGATGGGCGTGAAAAACGACATGGAGCAGCAGATCTCCAAGTTCTTCGGAAAGACCGTCAAAATCGTCTTTCTCGATGGCTTCCAGCACTTCGTAGACTTCCTCGACGAGCATCGGCTTCAGCGAGTTGAAGTCCTGCTGCTTGTCCCACGGGCATCCGGACGGACCCCGCAGCGTCGCCATGATTTCCACCAGCCTTTCGAATTTCTGCCCGGTCATAGAAACATTATAGGGATCTTTCCTCGAAGGGGATTGGACGGAACCACAAAAAGCACAAGAAGCACAAATATTTGCTCGGCATTCTTGTGCCTTTTGTGCTTCCTGTGGTTTTCTTTCGGCTTTGCTTTGGATGGACACGCGCGGCCACCAAGTTCGACCCTTGTGTTACATTCATACCCTGATGAAAGTTCTGACATCGCTGGCCGATGTGGAGATGTCGCAACCTTCCGTCGTAAGCATCGGAAACTTTGATGGCCTTCATCTCGGACATCGCCAGATCCTGAGAACCGTCGTCCAAAGGGCCCGCGAGCTTGGTCTGCGATCCATCGCCATGACGTTTTCGCCGCACCCGATCCGCTTTCTCGCGCCCGATCGCGCGCCCCGGCTCATCAGCACACTCGACCAGAAAATCCGGCTCATTGAAAACGCAGGAATCGATGTTCTGTTCCTCGCCCAGTTCGATGAGGCTTTTTCGCGCCTTCTGCCCGAAGACTTCATCCGGCACTATCTAATCGATGGTCTCAAAGCACGATCGGTTTGTGTGGGCGGCAATTTCAATTTCGGGTATCGAGGGACCGGAACGATTCAAACGCTAAGACAATTCCAGGACAAGATCGAGATCATCGAGATTCCGCCGGTTCGAGTCCGCAACACCCTCGTCAGCAGCAGCCGCATCCGCGAACTGATAGTGGAGGGAGCGGTTTCGCGTGCGTGCCGTCTGCTGGGACGATGGGTTCAGCTCGAAGGCAACGTGGTTTCGGGAGCCGGGCGTGGAAGGTCCGTTACGGTCCCGACGCTGAATCTGGATGCGGAAAATGAATTGATCCCGAAGATCGGCGTCTATGTCACCCGCATCTCCCTCGACGGCCGGCCCTTTGTGGACAGTATCACCAATGTCGGTGTTCGGCCCACGTTCGGGGAAAAGAGCCTTACCGTCGAGACATTCGTGCTGGGTACTCCGGTTCCGGGAAACGTCGCGTCCGCCCGCCTGGATTTCCTGGAGCGGCTGCGGGACGAAGTAAAATTCGAATCGCCCGCAGCGTTGCGGCGTCAGATTACGGAGGACATCCGTCGGGCTCACAAATTCTTCCGTCTGCTGAAAAATCTCAGTCATGCCGGACACCATTCAAATTGATATCTACTCACGGCCGGCCTGCCACCTCTGTGACGAAGCTAAAGAGGTGATCGAGCGGGTTCGCAGGCGGTTTCCTTTTGCGGTGCGCATCATCAATATCGAAGAAGACCCGGCCCTTGAAATGACATACGGAACGGAGATCCCCGTCGTATTTATTAACGGCAACAAGGCCTTCAAATACCGTGTCGACGAGGCCGAACTCGAAAAGAAGGTGAAGAGGCTGTGGAAAACGTAGACGTTTTGACGATTGCCGCGCATCCGGACGATATCGAGCTGACCTGCGCCGGCACGCTGATCAAGATGGTCGACAAGGGCTACTCGGTGGGCATCCTCGACCTGACCCAGGGCGAAATGGGAACTCGCGGTACGCCCGAAATTCGGGCAAAGGAGGCACAATCTGCCGCTGCGGTCATCGGCGCCAGGTTTCGGGAACGGATGAATCTGGGGGACTCCCGCCTGACCACTTCGATCGAAAACCGTATTGCCCTGGCGGAGAAGATCCGAATGGCGAGACCCAAAACCGTAATTTTGCCCTACTGGGAAGGCCGGCATCCGGATCATTACACGGCGGCGACGCTCGGGTATGAGGCCTGTTATGCCGCCGGACTCAAGCAGTTGCCGGCCAGTGGCGAGACCCACCGCCCCAGGAAAATCCTGTACGCGTCAATGTACTGGGAGGTTAGGCCGTCGTTCACAGTGGATATCAGCCCCTGCTTCGCGAGGAAGCTCGAAGCGATCAACTGTTTCGCATCTCAATTTTCCGGGGATCTTCGTGATGTCACAGAACTTTATCCGGCCTGGGGCAAGCTTATCGACCGTATCACCACTCAATGCAAGTACTTTGGGCACCTGATGGGAGTAGACTACGCAGAGCCGTTCGTCGTGAAAGAGATCATGGCGGTGGACGATATCGTGACGCTGCCCGTGGTGTCGGTTTAACTAACTGTAGCGGCGGTCTGACCGCCGAAAAAAACCGGCGCTCATAGAGCGCCGCTACAGGATGGACATCGACGTGCTTTGTAAAAAGATGTTATATGGGTCAAAAAAACTGCTTCCATTTCAAGACAATGCCGTCAAATGACTTGACACGTTTTAGGGTGGTCTTTACGATGAACCAACTTACGTTTCGGAGAACACCAAATGATTTATAAGGTTGGCCGAACCTGGATCACGCTTCTGCTGGTTGCTATGCTTGCGGTGCCCTACACCGCCCTGGCTCAGGACAAGGACCAGACAAAGCAGGACAAGCAGGCAAAAGACAAAGAGAAGAAGGGCAGCAAGAAGAACTCCGATGTCGAGAACATTGGAAACAGGAACATCAACAAGGGAAGCATCAACTTCATTTCCCTTGAGAAGGAAATTCAGATGGGTCGCCAGCTGGCGGCCGAGATTGAGCGTCAGGTCAAGCTGGTTGATGACCCGACGATCAACGAATACGTGAACCGGGTGGGTCAAAATCTTGTCCGGAATTCGGACGCGAAAGTTCCTTTCACGATCAAAGTCGTGGAGTCGGACGAGATCAATGCCTTCGCTCTGCCGGGCGGGTTTTTCTATGTCAACAGCGGCCTGATTCTGGCCGCCGATGACGAATCCGAACTCGCCGCCGTCATGGCGCATGAGATCGCTCACGTGGCCGCGCGTCATGGGACGGAGAATGCGTCGAAGGCACAGATGGTGAACATCGCATCGCTACCGCTGATTTTCCTCGGTGGCGTCGGTGGATTCGCGCTCCGCCAGGCTGCTGGCTTCCTGATCCCGATGCAGTTCCTCCAATTCTCCCGTAAGGCTGAAGCCGAAGCCGATTACCTCGGAGTGGAGTACCTGTACAAGACCGGATACGATCCGGGCGCCGCCGTCAGCTTCTTCGAGAAGCTTCAGGCACGTGAAACGGCGAGGCCGGGATCCGTATCCAAGATGTTCAGCACGCATCCGCCGACCGGTGATCGAATCGAGATGACGAAGAAGAACATCGAAGCCGTTCTTCCCGACAAAGAGCAGTACGTCGTTACGACTTCCGAATTCACGAAGATCAAAACCCAGCTCGCGAGACTCGAGAATGAGCGGCCCTCGAACCAGGAAAGCAACAAGCCGAGCCTGAAACGCAAGACGTCGCGTCCCGATCCTGCGGACTCGGACGACAAGGACACGAAAGGCACGAGCACAAGCACCAGCTCGAAAGACACGAAAGATACGAAGGACACGAAGGCGAAGTCCGGCGACGAAACCAAACCCGACGACCGCCAACCCGATCCCGACGATCGGCCGAAACTGAAACGTCGCGACGGCGGCCAGTAAATTTCGAATTCGCTAGCGAAATACACGGGGTGGCCCCTGAGCCGCCCCGTTTTTTTTTGCCCGCGATTCTCACAAACCCCTAAAACTCGTGTATCATTTTCTTTTGTCCACGGGGTCGTAGTTCAGCTGGTTAGAACGCCTGCCTGTCACGCAGGAGGTCGCGAGTTCGAGTCTCGTCGACCCCGTTTGAGAATGAAGCAACTTAGCCGGGAGGCAACTCCCGGCTAACCTTTTGTACCCCTCGACTGAAAGTTCCTGCCGATCATATTCCGGAATGCACGTACCCGCTGAAGACACCTCAACACTCGAATGGGCTGCCCGCCACAATCCCGGATTATTCATGAAGTGTGAGGTAGAATTCTGCCGGTCTCCTCGCCGACAACGAAACCGAAAGGAGCAATGAATGCGCGCTCTTAATCAACTGGTCCGCAGTCATCAGATCGAGTGGCAGCCTTTGTCGGAACCCGGCGTGACAGGAGTTCTCGTCAAGACGCTAAGGTTTGACGAGGAAACTCGCCGAGCGCCAACGATCCTGCTGAAATTCGAACCGGGTGCCACCTATCCCGCCCACAATCATCCGGGCGGCGAAGAGATCTTCGTACTCGAAGGAGACATTGCACTGGGCAAAGACCATTTACAAGCCGGCGACTACCTGTACACGGCGCCGGACAACAAACATGGTGCCCGGTCGCAGAACGGCTGCGTTGTGCTCGTAAACGTGCCTGAGGAGGTTGAGGTGCTGATATGAACGGAACGCGACGCGGCGCTTATAACACCAGATTGGGAGCCGAAAATGAAGCGATGTAGCAAATGTGAATCTCAAAATGATGATGCCGCCAACTTTTGCTCATCGTGCGGACACTCGTTGTCAACGCCCGGACAATTCGTGCAGCGACACATGGTCAGCACCACGTTCGACCTGCCTGGACACGAGACCGTCCGAAACCTGGGCCTGGTGCGCGGGATCGTGGTTCGATCGCGATCCATTGTCGGAACCATAGGCGCCTCGCTTCAGACGCTCGTGGGAGGCGACATCACCCTCTTCACGCAGCTTTGCGAGGACACGCGCAGGGACGCGTTTGAGGCCATGCTCCAACACGCAGCGGAGCTGGGGGCGAACGCCGTGCTCGGAGTCCGCTATGACGCGACGGAGATCATGCAAAGCGTCACCGAAGTCCTCGCCTACGGAACCGCGGTTGTCGTCAAACCAAACGAGTGAACGGGGCTATCCCATCGGTTTCGAGGCGTCACGGCCGGAGGCCGAGAGCCAGGGATAGCGCTCGGTGTCGAGGCCGGCGTAGTCGGGATCGAGGTAGATGAAGCAGCGCTGGATCAGGAAGTCCCGGACCTCGAACACGTCGCACCAGCGGCCCGCGTGTGTGACGCCGGCCCGCCATTGGCCGTCGCGGTGGACGCCTGCGCTTGTTCCTTCACAGGCGAACGTGTCGGTGCCGGTCATGATCCAGTTGAACATGGCGTAATCGTGCAGGATGCTTTTGATGAGCCCGCCAAAATCAGTGAACAGCTGACCGATTTGCTTCTTGCCGGTGGCCAGGCCCCATTTCGGAAAAAACACCTGAGCATCGTCGGCGAACAAGTCGAGGATGCTGTCCCCCGTCGATGTGATGCCCTTGTTGTCAAACGCCTTCAGGTATTCCAACGCGATTGATTTGCGCTGCTCGTCGGTCATTGTCTGTTTCGTTATCGCCACGGCTCGCCCCCTGAAAAAGTAATTTTCGTGGTCATTCTATCAACGGAGAAGGGCTTTGCCGATAACGTCGTAAACGTAGTTCAACTCATCCGCCGTGATGACGTAGGGCGGAACGGCATAGAGGACATTGCCGAGCGGGCGGAGCAGGACGCCGTGCTCGAGAAAGAACGGATAGAGGCGCGAGCGGAGATTGGAGAGATAGCCTGCGTCGTCGGCCCGGAGTTCCAGCGCCGCCACGGTGCCAAGGAGTCGAACGTCACCGACCGCAGGATGATGACGAAACGCCTCGAGACGCTGGCGGTGAATGCGCTCGATGGCCGCAATCCTCTCGAAGACAGGCTCGGTTTCAAAGATCTTCAGATTCGCGATTGCGGCGGCACAACCCAGCGGGTTTCCGGAATACGAGTGTCCGTGGAAGAAAGTGCGGGAACGATCCTCACCGACAAATGCCTCGTAGATTTCTTCGCGACAGATAGTCGCCGCCAGAGGCAGGAAACCTCCGGTCAATCCCTTCGATAAACACATCAGGTCCGGAACGATCCCTGCGTGCTCGCATGCGAACATGCGGCCTGTGCGTCCAAATCCCGTAAAAACCTCGTCGGCAATGAGCAGCACGTGGTGTCTTGCGCACAGGCGATGCACGCGCTGCAGGAATTCGACAGGCTGGACGATCATTCCACCGGCGCCCTGCACAAGCGGCTCCACGATGACTGCGGCGATCTCCGAGTCTTTTTCGGCCAGGACGCGCTCGAGGCTTTCAATGCAGTCGATGTCGCACGTGGAGCGCGTCTTTCCGACGGGACATCGATGGCAATAGGCCGTGTGAACGCGAGAAACAGGAATGCGCAGCGCGTCGAATGCGGCCGTGAATGGAGAGTCGGCGCTCACGGACATCGCGCCGATCGTGTCGCCGTGATACGCATGCTCGAGAGCAACGAGGCGGCGTTTTTCGGGCCGTCCTTTGTTGTGCCAGAACTGCACGGCCATCTTGAGCGCGGCTTCCACTGCGGTCGAGCCATTGTCGGAGTAAAAAAGCCGATGAAGTGGAGGCGGCAGGATCGCAGCGAGCCGCGACGACAGTTCTTCGGCTGGTTCGTGGGTAAATCCGGCGAAGATGACCTGTTCCAGCTTTCGGGCCTGCGTCGCAATCGCTTCGGCGATAAGCGGGTGTGCATGGCCGTGGAGGTTGACCCACCATGATGAGATCCCGTCGAGAAGCCGCCGGCCGTCCTTTGTATAAACGTAGGCGCCTTCGCCGCGATCGATTTCGATGGGCGGGAGCTCGATTGCCTCCTGCGTGTACGGATGCCAGATCTTCATGCGAACGCCGTCCGGTCAAAATGCTGCTCGAAGACTCGGCATAGAGTCGTCCTTTCAATCGAGTCGAGCCAGGGAATGGAACCGATGACCGGGACTTCTCCGTAATGTTCCACCGCGCGCCGGTTATCTCGGTTTTCTTTTCCGACCATCACCACGCCCCGAAGCTCCAACCCGGCGCTCCGGATCGCCGATATCGTCAGCAGCGTGTGATTGATCGTGCCGAGGGCCGTTCGAGCGGCAACCACGACGGGCGCATTGAGATGGCCCATCAAATCCAGCATGAAGACATCGTCGTTGATCGGCACGTAGACGCCTCCTGCTCCCTCGATCACGATCGGATGGGGATCCGCGGGACGCCGAATCGCCAGCAGGTCGATCCGGCTTCCCTGCTGTTCAGCCGCGAGGTGCGGCGACACGGGAGGATCAAAAACGACGGCTTCCGGAAGCGTGCGATCTGCGGACACACCGGCCCATTTCATGACGTTCTGAGTGTCCGTTCCTTCGCTCGCCCCGGTCTGGATCGGCTTCCAGTATTTCCTGTTCAACGCTGCGACCAGCAAAGCCGATAGAAGCGTTTTTCCAACGCCGGTATCGGTGCCGGTTACAAACAAGTCCTGTCTCATTCCGGGACAACCTCACTCTCGCGCACCGCGATCAGCGTGTCCGTAAAAGCGTCCATCTCGGCGAACGAAAGCTTCGAGTGGAGTGAAAGGCGCAACCGGGATGTGCCGGCCGGCACGCTCGGCGGCCGGATGGCGCGGACAGCAAAACCCGCTGCGTTCATTGCGGCGGCAAAGCGGACCGCGGCGTCATTGGATCCGAGAATCAATGGGATGATCTGGGAGTTGCTCCGGCCCGTTTCGAATCCCGCCCTCTTCATGCGTTTGCGCAGGTGACGGCTCAATTCGTAAAGGTGGTCCCGATCCGCGTCTGCCGTAATGCTCAGACTCAAAGCTTCCTGGATCTGGGCAGCGCAATACGGAGGAAGTGCGGTGGTGAAAATGAAGGTTCGCGCGTGATTGATCAGGTAGTCCCGCAGCGTCCGCGAGCCCGCCACGAATGCGCCCATCGACGCCAGTGCCTTACCGCAGGTGTGTACAGTGGCCAGAACGTGATCATTTCGGCGAATAGAGTGAACGAGGCCTCGCCCGCCCAGCCCCTCCACACCGATGGCGTGAGCCTCATCGGCAATCAGGCTGGCGCCATACTGTTCGCAAAGGGCGATCAATTCTCGAAGTGGTGCGCGGTCGCCATCCATACTGAAGACGCTTTCCACGACGATGATCTTCTCCCCCCGTCCGCCCGTGCGGTGCAGCGATTCCGCGAGATAGTCGAGATTCGAGTGCGGAAAGATAACCCTGTTGGCTCGGGAAAGCCGGATGCCATCGATCACGCTGGCGTGATTGGCGCTATCCGAGAATACAGTATCCCCGTCTTTCAAAATCGAACTGAGCAAACCGATGTTGGCAGCATAGCCCGATGGGAAATAGAGCGCCGCTTCGGTTCCCACGAATTCGGCGAAACGCTGTTCGAGTTGTTCCCAGCGTTCGGAATTTCCAGACAAGAGCCGCGACCCGGTTGAAGAAACTCGGTCGTCCGCCTCGAGGGCGCGAGTAATCGCATCCTTCAATCGAGGATCTGAAGAAAGGCCAAGGTAATCGTTGGAAGAAAGCTGGATGCCCGGCGGACTAGCCAAATCCCGAAACTGATCACGGGCACGAAGCGCTTCGAGATCGCCGTCCATGCGCCGGTTGATCCTGGGGTCCCGGGTTTCAGCCATGGTTCATCGGCTTGAGATCAAGCTCCTCGAGCAGGACGTCATCCTCGGCGCGGGACGGATTCGGTGTAGTCAGGAGTCTATCGCCGACGAAGATCGAATTCGCACCCGCCATAAAGCATAACGCGATCGCTTCCCTGCTGAGCGAGCGGCGTCCGGCGCTGAGACGCACGCGGGAAGACGGCATGAGGATGCGCGCAGTGGCAATCGCGCGAACCAGAACCAGTGGGTCCAGGGCATCCGCATCGGCCAGCGGCGTACCTTCCACACGCACGAGTACATTGATGGGCACGCTCTCCGGATGCGGTTGAAGTGTTGCCAATTGATGAAGCAGCCCGACGCGGTCTTCATCCGACTCCCCCATGCCGAGGATGCCGCCGCAGCATACCGTGACTCCTGCCTTGCGAACGTGTTCCAGTGTGCGCAGCCGCTCTTCATATTTTCGCGTGGTGATGATTTGTCCGTAGAAGTCGGCCGACGTATCCAGATTGTGGTTGTACGCGTAAAGGCCGGCGTGCGCCAGGCGTTGAGCCTGGGATTCCGTGAGCATCCCCAGAGTGCAACATACTTCGAGGCCGAGCGACGATACGCCACGCACCATTTGCAGTACGGACTCGAACTCCGGACCGTCGGTGACCTGGCGCCATGCTGCGCCCAGGCAGAACCGGCTGACGCCTTGCTCGCGCGCCTCGCGCGCCGTTTTCACCACGTCTTCAACGGAAAGGAGATCCAATTTATCAACATTCGTCTCGTAATGAGCGCTCTGCGGGCAGTATGCGCAGTCCTCAGGACATCCGCCGGTCTTGATCGAGAGAAGCTGGCAAAGCTGTACTTCGCCGGATTCGAAAAACTGCTGGTGGACAGCCTGGGCCCGGAACAAAACGTCGATCAAGCGGGAGTGGTAGATGGCGCGGACTTCGTCTTTGGTCCAGTCGTGGCGCACTCCATTAGTTTGCATGAATGGATTATAAACGGCTGCGCCCCCTCAATGAACCCACGTTACCAACATTAGGTATCCCAGGTGCCAGCCGGCAAGAGAAATCCGAGCGTTTACGTCGAGTTTTTTGCGGTACGCCGTGTGCTTAGTCCAACCTGAAAAAATTCAGAAAGGGTGGATAAGGATGAAAGCAAAACTTCTTCTGTGGGGCGGCGGAAATCGTCGTTCCTGGAAACGTGAAGCGTTGATGGTCGGTGCCACGGCAGGTATCGCTACGGCAATCGGTGCTCTTACCGCCGGTAAGAAGGGCGCAACTTTCGGGGCGCTGACAGGCGGCGTAACCCGATTTCTGATGCGCATGACGAGCTGGTAAAAAGCAAAGGAAGCCGGAAGCCAGGAAGCCGCGGGAAATCGGGGTAATTCGGAGTCTGTCCCCCGAATTACCCATTTCCCGCGGTTCCTTTTTTACGGGAGAGTCACCTCGTTTACGGGAGCAGTATTGAAAAACTTCGGAGAGGTGTGGGAGGATAGTTAATTGGCATATGGGTTTAAGAAAAGAGTATGTCCGGTTGCTTTCGACGAAGGTCGTGGAGGATCTGATCAAGCAGGAGATGATCGAAGTGCCGGATGGTCTGAATCTTGCGGAACAGGTATTCCAGATCATGGACGCCGAAGTTAACCTTGAAGACCGCCTCAACGATGAAGTCCGTATCCTCCTCAACCAGTACCAGGACCAGATGCGCCAGAGCGGCGCCTCCTATCAAGAGATGTTCAAGCTCATCAAGAACAAATTGGTCAAAGAACGAAAGTTGGTTCTGTAACCGATGCGATTGAGTCGAGACAAGATCAACTTGCTCTCCCACCAGGTTGCCGAAAAGCTAGCTGGAATCGATGCGGTCGAGTTCATCGAAGACCGCAATACCATCCGGCTTGCGGTGATCGATATCCTCACGAAGTGGTTGAAAAAAGAGGAAGACGTCGATAAGGCCGCCCGCCACAAGATCGAAAGTCAGAAGCGCGGTATTCCCGAAGGCAGCGCCGAATGGGAAATCCTCTATCGAAAGTACTACGAAGAGGAAATGCGCAGTATCATCGAATAAGTCCCCTCTCTTGGACCTCGAAGTGCACCTCCAAGGCCATATGACCGCCGACTTGGGGCGCTTTGCGTGGCGGGTGCTGATTGCCGTATTGATCATCGGGCTGGTAGCGGCGATGGCTTATGCCATTCACCTGATTTTGCTTGTATTTGCGGGTGTGCTTCTGGCCATTTTCCTCAGAACCGTCGGATGCTGGTTGTCCCACAACACCAGGATCCCGATTCATTGGTCCATGGTCATTGTCCTGATCAGCTTTGCCGTGGTGATGTTCGGTATTCTCTGGATGTTCGGCCAGCAGATCGCGCAGCAGGCGGATGACCTGTACCTGACGGTGACTCAGGCCTACAACGACTTCCAGATGCAATTGCGCCAGTATAGTCTTGGCCAGCAGATGTTGGCCCAGTTTTCCGATGTCGACCTGAAAGCGACGGCAGCAACTGCTGCATCCGGTCTTCTGCGAACAGCGGGTGCCGGGCTGTTGGTATTGTTCCTTGGCTTATACCTTTCGACCCGCCCTGAATTGTGTACAGAAGCATTCCTCAGCTTGTTTAGTTCGACGCAGCGTGCCCGGATGACGAGGCTTCTGGACTCGCTGGGTGCCGCCTTGCGATGGTGGCTTCTCGGCCAGTTGATCGCAATGGGGGTTGTGGGCGTGATTACGACTATCGGCCTGTTCATCCTCGGAGCGCCAATGGCCATTCCGCTCGGTGTGCTTGCGGGGCTTCTGACGTTTATCCCGTATGTTGGCGCCATTGTTTCGGCGGTGCCGGCAGTCCTGATCGCGCTCACAAAGGGCAGGGATCTTGCTCTTTACGTCGTCCTTCTCTACTTGTTGGCGCACATTCTTGAAGGCTGCGTCATTGTCCCGCTGATCCAGCATCGGCTGGTGTATCTGCCTCCCGCCGTGACCCTGGTTTCGCAGTTCTTCATGGAAATCTTCGTGGGAGGCATGGGCATCGCCTTCGCGACGCCGCTGCTGGTTGTGAGTATGGTGCTGGTCAAGCAACTCTACTTCAAGCAGGATTGGTATCTTAAGACAGTTCGCTTGAAAGAATGACCGCCTCTGCAATTTCGCGCATGGAACGCCTGGTGCGCATACTCTGCTGTTGAAGGCGCTTGTACGCTTCTTCTTCGCTGAGGCTGGCTTGCTTTTGGAGGATGCTTTTCGCCCGCTCGACGAGCTTGCGGGTCTGGAGAGCTTCCTGGCTCTCCTGAATTGCAACATTCAGCTTCGTGTTCTCGAAAGCGACTGCGGCCTGATCCGCCACGGTGGATAATACGCGCTGGTCTTCCCTGGAAAACACGCGTTCTTCGGCGGAGTACACGTTGATCACGCCAACGACGTGGTCCTTGACGATCATCGGGACGGAGAGCAGCGACCGCACGCCTTCTTTCGTGGCGAGCTCGGGATATTGATACGACGCTTCTTTCGTGACGTCTCGAACCATCAAGGGGGCTTTGGCTTTGACGACGCGGCTGATGAGGCTGTTTCCGATCTTGAGGTTCGGTTTCCGCGAGTATTCTTCGCTCGAGCTTTTCGACGCCTTGATCACCAGCTCATTTTTCTGCGCGTCGACCAGCATGATCGAACAGACACGGGCCTGCATCATCTCCGCGATGATGCGCACGATGAGCTGAAGCATCTCGTCCAGATAAGTGCCGGATGCGATGATCTGCCCGACCTGTGCCAGCGTCGAGAGCTGGGCCGATTTCTGCGCCGTCTCCTGATAGAGGCGCGCATTTTCGATCGCCCCGCCTACCTGATGTCCGATGATCGAGAGTAGCGTCTTTTCGCCGTCGCTATGACGGTGCGTCCGGCGGTGCTGCACGTTGATAACTCCGATCACGCGGTCCGACGGCGGCGCAACGATCGGCACGGACAGGAATGCTTCGTATTTGTCCTCGGGGAGGGTCTGGAAAACTTTGAATCGACTGTCCTTGCTTGCATGCCGGGCGATAGCGACCGTCTGGACCTCCTGTGCCACCCATCCTGTGATTCCCTCTCCAATGCGCATGGCGATCCGGCCCATCAACTTGGGGTGAGGATTTTTCGAGGCCCGCAGCACAAGGTTGTCGCCGGTCTCGTCGAGAAGGTAAACCAGACAGGAATCGCCGCGTGTGACGTCCACAACGAGCTCAACAATCTCCCGTAACACCTGGTCCAGATCCAGCGTCGAGCTGATGGACTGGCTGATCTGGTGCAGGATTCGGAGCTCCTGGCCCGCTAGATCCAGAGTCTTCTGGATGGTCTCAATCGAATTTGTTCGTGCCATTCTCCTCGCCAAGCTACGGGACGCAAGGCCTGCCCTGCAGCTTCGAAGCCTTCTCAAAGGCCTCCTGAGCTTCCCGATCATAGCCCAGCTCGTAATACACAAAGCCAAGATTAAGGTAGGTTTCGGCGCTGTCCGGATTTATCCGCAGAGATTCTTTATAAGCCTGAAGCGCTTCCTTCCAAAGTCCCTTTTTGGACAGCAACAGGCCTTCATGGAAATGCTCGTCGGAAGTCATAGCTAGAGAAGTGTAAGCGATTTCGGGCGGTTACTTCTATCACCGATTCGAGGACACGTTTTGTAGTCAGCCGCGGATTACGCGGGTTGGGCGGATGGGCGCGCAAAACCTTCATACCAAGGGGAATAGTGGTGTCTTTGGCGCGCCCATCCGCGCAATTCGCGTAATCCGCGGCTGACTGCAATCCGGCCTAGGAAAACGGTAAATCTACAGTGAAAGTCGACCCCTGCCCTTCACCGTCGCTCATGGCGCGGACTGTTCCGCCGTGCTGCTCGACGATGTACTTGACGATCGAAAGGCCAAGTCCGAGGCCGCCCTGCGTTCGTGTGGCGAAATTGCTGGCCTGCCTGAAGCGGGCAAAAACATGAGGCAGAAATTCTTTGCTGATTCCGGCTCCGGTGTCGGTGACTGAGATGCGGGCAAAGTTGCCGGCACTCTCCAATCGGATTTCAACGCTGCCGCCGCGTGGAGTGAACTTGAACGCGTTGGAGAGCAGGTTCCAAATCACCTGCTGGATGCGGCCACCGTCGCACCAGACCAGCCGTTCGGTTTCTTCAAACGATGTTTTCAGGTTAAGGCCCAGTGTCTTTACGGTCGGCTCAACCAGGTCAACCGCGGCCTGGACAATCGGCAGGAGAGCGGTCTGCTGCCGGTGAAACTCGAACTTGCCTGTTGTGATCCGCGAGATGTCGAGGAGATCTTCGACGATCCGCGCCTGCGCCCTTGCATTCCGATCGATCAGGTCGAGATTCTTCTGAAGGTCCTCGTCTTCCGGCCTGGCGGCGCGAAGCTTGTAAATGGCGCCTAGAATCGGAGTCAGCGGCGTTCGGAGCTCGTGGGATACAACGGCCAGGAACTCGTCCTTGAGACGGCTCGCCTCCTGCTCCTTGGAATAGAGCTGTGCGTTATCGAGAGCAATGGCAGCGCGGTCGGCAAGATCTTCGGCAAGCGCCAGGTCGAACAAATCGTAGCGGCGATCCGGACGCTCCATCATCAGACCGATAAAACCGATCGTTTGGCCGCGCACGACCAGCGGCACCCACATGAGCAAGTCTTCAAAGACCTGAGCCTGGCTGGAGAAATTATCGAGACTCCAGAGCAGCCGCTCTTTTTCGGGATCCAGGTGAGCGACCGCAACGCGCCGAACCGGGCCGCCGTTCTGGAAAATGTCCACCACGCATGCATCCGCCAGGTGCGGAATCGCGGCGCGAGCGAGACTCCACAACGTGATTTCCCAATCCAGCGATGCAGAAAGCACCGCGCTTGCCTCGTTCAGAAAAAGCTGCGCGTCCTCGCGCTGACGGCGGACTGCGGCCTCGGCTCGCCTGCGGCTCGTGATGTTGAGAATGGCGACACGAAATTGCAGAGTCTGACGATCCACATCATGCGTCGCTATGGTGAAGAGCTGCACATCGACACCTGTGCCGTCCTGCGTAACAAGGCGCACATCGATGCTGCGCTTGTGCCTGAATCGCCGGGAACGCCGCAGGTGCGTCATGAAGCGCTCCACCTGTTCCGGAACGATGAAATCCAGGAACGAACGCCCAATCAGCTTGCTGGGCGTTTCGCCAAGGAGCTTCGCACCCGTGATGTTGATTTCTTCAATCCGGCTTTGTTCATCGAGGCTGGTGTACCCGACAGGCGCGAAGTCGTAAAGGTCTGCATAGCGCCTGCGCGAGTGCTCCATTTCTTCGTGAAGTACTTCGGATAAATCATCGGCCACTATTCGCTCGTGCAACATAACGCCCAGCAAAAAGCCCGGAGGCCGACATCACCTCCGGGCGCATGATCAGAACGTATAAGATCAGGAATCGCTCAGAACAAAGTTATGCTGGCCGTCTCTTTTTATCGTCGACATCCTCGCCGGGCTTCCACTGTCTGTTGGGGTCAGACGGTTTTTGACCTTTCTGAGGATTCTGCGGCTCGCCTTGTTGATGCTGGCCATGCTGGCCCTTCTGGCCCTGGCCCTGCTCCCTGGTGACATCCTGGGGATTCCGCTTTTGCTGTTCGCCTTCCTTACGCGGTTTGTTTTCCCGGTCGCGACCCTCGCCCTCACCAGGCATACGATTCCTGTCAGACGGATTCTTGCTCATGCTTGTCTCCTATCAGGTGAATTTTCAGACCACTATTTATTAGACGGGCATTTCGAAAGATTGGAAGGTTTGGTGAGACATCACATCCACTCGACGGAAAGTCCCGGGCACAAGTGGAATGCTGTTCTCTCGCCCAGGCCTCTTATCACCCATTATTACACCGATTTCACATTTGGCTTTCTTCGTGCAGCACAAGCGGTATGGACGATTTTGCCCGCCTGGTTCTTCTCATAGATGCCGTTGCAGGCAGCCTCACGCTGTTCTTTCTCATCTACACGAAGTTGATCCGAAAAAGCTGAATCTGGCGGGGCCTCAGCAGCGGACCGAGCGGGCGCTCAAATAGCGATCTTCGACAACAACTCCTTGACGCTGGCGGCCAGATTTTGGCGAGGCACTTCAAACTGGCCGGGACGTTCCTGCAGCCACCGATCGCGGCTGTCCGTCAGTTGTTGCGCCCGGGCGCGGCCGACCGACATGTCCTTTATCGTAACGACATTCTTTGCCTTTTCGTCGGGTCCGTAGAGAAGGACAACCGGGATTTCCAGCTTGTCGGCAAACTTGATCTGCTTTCCCGCCCGGTCGGTTCCAAAATACATTTCGGTCCGGATTCCGGCGCGGCGGAGCTCGAA
>Ga0137394_10000057_pt1 | contig 74730 bp, 73 predicted proteins | sample czobulk116metaG_FD_108278 | JGI IMG/M metagenome (GOLD analysis project Ga0137394, IMG submission 108278) | Vadose zone soil microbial communities from Angelo Coast Range Reserve, California, USA - czobulk1.16 metaG | ecosystem: Environmental > Terrestrial > Soil > Vadose zone | place: USA...
ACCCGCCGCCTTCAGATAACTCTTTGCCAGAAGATAAGTGACGATGAGCCAAATGATTAGAATGGGGAAACTGATAGCCGGATTGCTGGAGACGTAAGGAATTGCCGCGACCGTCTTCAATGCTGGGGTCATAAAGACGATGCTGCCCCAGACGAAGCCGATCGCCCAGAGCAAAACAGCATAGATGACAGCTTTCCCAATCTTGAACGGCATGTCAGTATCCTTTCTCTCAAGTGTGAGACGCAATCAATTCATTCTCGGCAATTTGTTCATCGCCTTTCGGATATTACGAATTCGCGCTTTCACTGAGGCCGCTTTGTCTGTCTCTCCGCGTTCTATCTGTCCGCTCGCATAATCAATGTATTCGTTGTGTTGCCTGGCTAGCTCATAAAATCCATTGTACGACCATGCCCTCAAGAATTTGTTCTCATCATACAGATTTCGTTCCAGAAACCAGATGAGGCTGCTTTCACTTTCCTTCGGTATCATTAAGTACGGCAACATCTGACAAACGTGAAGCTTTGATAGCCAATGCGTCAGCTCTGAGAGTGATCCAAAGAGCGCGATCAGGTGTGCTTGTTTGAACTGGACATGATTCTCAGCCAATCTCTTGAGCAACCATGTCACCCCAGTCTGAATGTTCGGTTCTTGATCGACAACCAGAAGCACCAGACCTTCGATTAACAAATTCGTTGGGTGATGTCTCGACAACATTCGCTCGAGGACATCTGTGTGCTTTCCATCGAACGATTCTAGCTCCTCTCTTATCGACATCTTTCACGACTTGTCTTCAGAATGACGCTTTGCGGTTATCGTACGCCGAACGGTTGAGTTGACCGGGCGCGGCGACTACATTCAACCTTCGCCGGACCAAACAAGTTGAGAAAGAGGCTACCCGCGCTCCGGTCCAACGATTGTTCGACATTGTGCATAAGCATTCAAGGGACGGTCACGGGAATTGTTTTATAACTTTCGAGACAGGTCACCACAAACTTGTAGCGATACGCGCCCATGTGCCCGTACCCTCCGCCGCCCTCCAATTTACCGACAACCACGACATCAGCTTTATTATCGAACCCTTGCGTCATTTTTTTAAGATTAGGTTTCGACGCGGAACAGAGTTCGTCGTCTGCAACGAATTCAACCCACGCTTTGGGTTGGTCGAGGCACTCTCGATCAGAGAGATAACTCCATTCGAAACCATGAGTCCAAGTGGCCCGAACGCGAACCGGTTGGCCAGCCGGATACTGATCAGTTTTTCGGAAGAGGTCGCAATATGAAACCGGTTCGGCGGGTTTCTGTTGACTGCGATCGCTCTGCGAGCATGGTGAAATCAGCGTCAATAGAATTAAGAGTATGCTTGGTTTCATCATTCAATCACGATGTCGAACGGTTGAGTTGACGCGGCGGCGCGAATCAAAGCACCCTCCGCCGCACCAAGCTAGTTAAGAAACACGCCCCCGCCGCTCGCGTCCAACGATTTGTTGGGCGCAGCCTCAGGTACCGGGGCGCCGTCGGTTCCGAATAACGTGAACAAGCGACCATACCCCGAAAATGACCATTGCGTAATAGGGAATATTTAAGAAGAACCCAACCGCCCAACAGTACAGACCTTCATCGGATTTGGGAAGGGACGGCGGCAGACTCGCGAACCGGCAATAAATCACGCCCGGCAGGTTCATGATGCCAATAAGAACGAGAAGGAAAAAGGACGGTTGGCTGCCAACATTCTTGGAATAAGACAAAACACCAGCCAGGGTGGCGGGCAGAACAAACGTCAGGATTGCGCCCGAGGCGAGAGAGACCCCGACTCGGACCCAAATCTGTTTGGCGCGGGATGTTTTCTCCCGATTGTATTCCTCGAACATGTGCTGAAAAAAGAATGGCAGCCGAGGAGGAAACTCACGGTATCCAGATGCTTCGATAAGCTGGAGTTCATCTGGGCCCACTGGTCTGTATAGCGTAACGGTATTCATGACGCCGAACGGTTGAGTTCAGGTGGCGCGGGCGGTGACACACAACCCGCGCCGGACCAAACTAGTTGAGAAGCACGCTATCCCGCGCTCACCTGCAACGATTTGTTGGGCGGCGACAATCACGCACGCGCGAACCAAGTTTTGCTTCCGCCGTAATCAAGAATCAAGTTACCGTCGGCGTCAAATAAGAACAACGTGGTCTCTTCCTGTGGAAGAGAGGCCTGATTGGTGACTAAATGATTCCCCGCAACTTTGTAAGCCAGATTCATGATTTGATCAGAGTCTTCTTGGTGGATGACGTAAACAAGCTTTCCGTCATCGGTAAATGTCATCGTTACGCCGTTGCCCACATCCATTTCGCCCTCAGACTTGAGTAAGTGCCAAGTGCCCCAGAATTGTTTGGCCGAGTCGTTGGCGTTGTTTCGTTTTAGGAAGTCGAGGAATCCCATGTTTAATACCGATCGAGGTTCAAGCCGCCCAACGGTTGAGTTGACGCGGCGGCGCGATTCAAAGCAGCCTTCGCCGCATCAAATTAGTTACGAAACACGCTCCCGCCGCTCGCGTCCAACGATTTGTTATGTGGCGGCCAGTGAGCGAACACCCTTTCGTACATAAAGAACAAACAACGCAAATGTCGGCGCAGACGCAAGAAAGATCACGCCGTGCGTCAGTGAGCTGAACTCTTCGTTGGCATCGCCTAGATAAGATGATTCCGGGTCAGCAGAGTCATACACAATTGGGACTGTTTCGCCCGTAGCCACGATTTCACTCTTGCGATTAATACTGCTTGCGGTGCCCACACCAGAGTACCATTGCTGGTTTACTTCGTAAGTGTAATAAACAGCGTTGTGATTATTTGGTTCGGTGGCAGTGACGCGCGCGTTAGCGTGAACGCCACGTCTGGTTAGGTGGTAGAACTTTGCCAAATTCAAGATTCTCGCACCGGCAATTGCGAATGCGGCTGTACTGACGAGCCAAAGCGCCAGCAATAGAGATTTGTTCTTCAGCAGGAAGAGCCACATAACGGTTGAGTTGACGCGGCGGCGCGAATCAAAGCACCCTGCGCCGCACCAAGTTAGTTACGAAACACGCTTTCGCCGCTCGCGTCCAACGATTTGTTGTGCGCGTCCCGCATCAGCGACAAGCCCGGCATTTTATCCGGCATTTGCGTTCCAATGTAACCTGACTGGGTTTCAAATTGAATTCCTGAAACACTGAGGGCCGAGACAACTTGGGTGGCCAGACCCATACCTCTGTGGTGAACGTGTCCTGATAGCCGCCATCGATCCAAATGACTTGGTGCGGATTCACGTGTCGCCTCCGAACCAGATAGTTTTTAGCGCGGATGCCGCGTGCTCGAGCTTCGCCAACGCAAGCAATCTTACCGGCATAGATCACAAGATAAATAATGTACCCTCGGTCCTGGCGTAATTGGAGAGCCGCGTTGTCGAGACGAGCCTTCTCGTCGCTGAAGGGGATGTCGTGCCATTCGTCAAATTTCCGCGCAATGTCAGCACGACCAATGGAAGAGACGATACAGACAAAACAGATAATGAGAGCCGCTTTCATCGGAGTTAGAAATAGCGCACAACGGTTGAGTTGACGCGGCGGCGCGAATCAAAGCACCCTCCGCCGCACCGAATTAGTTACGAAACACGCTCCCGCCGCTCGCGTCCAACGATTTGTTATCCGGCGTCGGTTACAGTGGCACCGCAGCGACGGGGATTTTGTCGAAGTGATCCCACGCATTTTCGAATTCAGCGAGTCGCTTCGGGTGGATTCCAGGCAACGTCGGATGCGCGAAGTCCTTGCCGAAGCGATCCGCTTCGTTAACGAGCACCGAACCAGGAACGATAAAGTATCGAACAGGTTCACCCGGTTTGTTAAGCAATACGAAGACGTAAATATGTGCCGGATGGATTCGATTGCGATTGATTAGAAAATAGTTTGTCTTGCGAAGCGTTTTCACCTGCACAGGAAAAGTGTGATCGATCTTCGGGTTGTGTGCGAGTAAGTCAATAGCCTTTGCATTACCGAAGGTGACGGATGTTTGAAGGTCGCGTTTCAGTAGTTCAGCGGCGACAAAGAACTCGCCGGCGAGTCCGGAGATTTGTCCATCAGCCCGAACCTTTGGGTTTGTCGTCGCCATAGTTTAGGTCAGCCGGATAACGGTTGAGTTGACGCGGCGGCGCGAATCAAAGCAACCTCCGCCGCATCAAGCAAGCTAAGAAACACGCTCCCGCCGCTCGCGTCCAACGATTTGTTATACCTCGCACTCGATTACTAAGAGTTTCTTTTCATCGATACGATCAACCGTTGGTACAGTTGGCGTGATAACCTCGACATTGTTGTCTGCGCCAAAAATTGCGTAGTGGTAAAACGGACCCAAATGACCACCAGCAACGAAGTGTACCCCGTTTTCATAGGCCTTCAACCAATCCGATTCAAGGTATTGATAGGCTGATAGCCCCGGTTCGTCAAACACCTTGGCGTCAGGATGCAGCTCGGGGTGAAACGCTTCCTCCATGCATGTGAAAGCAATTACATCACCGAAGTTCACAAGATATTTTGGATAGGTATCGAGACCGTCAGGTGCGACTACAGCCGTTAGCGAATCAGTTCGATTGGGCCGAGGAGAGACAAGCAAACCGACAGATGGATACCGCTTGTCGGTGAAGGGCGTTTCCCAGCGAATTAGTTTGGACATAGAACAAGAGGTATAACGGTCGAGTTGACGCGGCGGCCGACAACGACGTTAAGAACAAGTTGTCGATAACAAGCCCGCTGACTCCGCTCGCGTCCAACGATTTGTTATGCATCAGCCGTTCGCGTTTGCCCCAAGAGTTTGCAAAGGACCGCACCCACAGATCCAAACACAAAGGCCAACGTTATGACGATGAAAACTGTGAGTAGCAGCAACACAGACCCAAATGATTGAACAGGATTCTGGAGAAATGGTCCGATCATTCGAGAAACAAACCAACCAATTGTGGAATCGGAAAAGCCAGCAAGAGTCGCGAGAAGCATCCCGTACACAAAGCCACGCCGATGCGCGCCCCAGTATCCAACGACCACATAAATGAGAAAAGACACCCACATCAATCTTGTGTATTCGAACTGCAGCATCCGGGAGAGAAAAGAGGCGACCGCATCAAACGCTGCGACACCGAAGACAGTGACTATGATCTTGGTTTTGAATGACATTCAATTTAGTTCTGATGCATAACGGTTGAGTTGACGCGGCGGGAGACAACGGCGTTACGGGCAAGTTGTCGCTAAGAGACGATCTAATTCCGCTCGCGTCCAACGATTTGTTATGTTTCGCCGTGGCACTCAATCAACCTTTGTTGACCGAGTCCATCCGACGGTCGAGCTTCTCCGCTGTGTATGCACCTTCATTCTTCCACCACTCAACAAGAGCAGCGAACGGAGCAACGACCAACACAAAAATAAACGTAAGAAGCATGTAAAGAAAACTGATATTAAGCAAGAAGTACATCAGTGGCAGGCCGACCGCCAAAGGAAGTGCCCATTGTATGGTCATGTCGGCGATAAAGCGCAGTTTGCCCTTCGCTCTTATTCGCTCCCACGATTGCAGGCGTTGTTGTCGATGCGAAAGAAACATAACGGTTGAGTTGACGCGGCGGCGCGAACCGAAGCACCCTTCGCCGCACCAAGCTAGTTGAGAAACACGCTCCCGCCGCTCGCGTCCAACGATTTGTTCGGCGGCATCTATGATGAAGCGGAATAAGTCTCGACGACTTCATAGGTGCCGGGTTCGAACTTCGCAATGGTGAGCGCCTCCTGTAAGTACGGCAGAGGCGCTGGATTCTGACGCATAGCTTCATAATCCTCGATACTGCGCCATTGAGCGTACATTACGACTTTGGTGCCATCGAGGCCGCGATGTAAGTTCGCGGAAATGAAGCCCGGCGCGTGGCGCACAGCCGTGTCGGTCGCGCGAGCGAGCAAGTCAAGAAGTTGTTGTTGATTCGCGGGCTCAACCGTAAAAATATTAATGAACGTTACCAGCTTATTGCTCTTAGAAATTATGGTCATAAAAATCCGGTATGACGCCGAACGATTGAGTTGACGCGGCGGGAGACAACCAGGTCACGGACAACTTGTCAATGACAGACTACGTGATACCGCTCGCGTCCAACGATTTGTTCGGGGCCGTTCAACCGGGAGACAACGCGCAGCGCATTCAAGCCGCACATCATTCAAGCACCCATCACAACCTCATGAGCGGCGCGGCCACACGCTCGCAACAGATTCAAGTCTGCGGCTTAACGCGCCGGCCTGATTGCCACATCATCCCACCTCAAAAGCCACGCAGAGCGATTCAACCCACCGAGCAATCAACGCTCGCTTCCATCACAGGGAACTAATACACCCAACCCTCACCAGCGACAACTGTTTTTCCATGAGAAGCAGGAGTCATTCAGTCGAGTGAATTTCTTTTGCATTCAAGGCCCCGAACGGTTGAGTTGACGCGGCGGCGCGAATTCAATCAAGCATCGCCGGATGAATCAAGTTGAGAAACACGCTCCCGCCGCTCGCGTCCAACGATTTGTTGGGGCGCGTCGGTAAATGGACCCGCCTACACCAGTATCATTTCACCTGTGTTAGAACGTAGCACACGCCGCCCGCAAATGATTTCTTTTCCGCGCGAAATACCGCCGTCTCGGGCGTATACGGCCCATGCGAGTTGGACGAGCCGTCCGTATTAGCTTCTGTGAAAGTGACCTCACCATTAACTAGCCGTTCAATATCTGTCGGCTCATCCTCCCGACGGACGATCTTGCCACCCTTTAAGAAGATGATCCGACGTGTGAACTCCACGTAAGTCGGAAAGTCCGTGCCCAAAGACTTTTCGATTTCGTCGCGAGTCGCGCCGTAATCAAAGACTTGCAATTGGTCCCACTGGAAATCCGTAACGTCCGTGATTTTGACAATACACGGAGCGGTCGCGTTGCAACTATTTACTCGGTCGCCAATTCTTTGCTCGATTGGGCCTGACCTGGAACAGCCCTGAAGCAGAAGAACTATGAACGTGAGAGAGCACAACCTTTTCATATTCAAGCAAGCGCCCCAACGGTTGAGTTGACGCGGCGGCGCGAATCAAAACACCCTCCGCCGCACCAAGTTAGTTACGAAACACGCTCCCGCCGCTCGCGTCCAACGATTTGTTGGGCGGCCAAGAAACTACCGCACTTGTGCCCAGCGTAAGTATTGTCGCACATCCTTTCGATGAATAGCTTCTTGTTCAGGATTTGGCAATCTCACGTAACGCTCAAGACCAATTTCCAGCGCGCCGGGATATTCCGCTTGGCCGATAACACTCACATAATCTTGTCGCGCAGCCGCGACGTAAGTGCGCAATGAGCTTAGATCACGGTTGCTCAATTTGAGAATCGCTAGCTGCAAACGTTCCGGCCCCCACACTCCAGGGAGATCGTCCAACAGACGAAGAATATCTTCAGGGTTTTCGTTTGGAAACAGCGATTTGATTTTCGCTTCGACGAATTCCGCGCGAAAGAATGGCTTTAGTTTCGACAATGCGCGGTCGTCGCGCTGCGGACCGGATTGGTTCGCGAAGCTTTGCCGACGCCTCCACGCCAGAACGAACCAGATGACTGCGGCGATTATGACAACTGCGATGACGAGTGGAAGCAACATCAAAGTAAAAAGTAAGGCCGCCCAACGGTTGAGTTGACGCGGCGGCGCGAATCAAACCATCCTCCGCCGGACCAAGTTAGTTGCGAAATACGCTCCCGCCGCTCGCGTCCAACGATTTGTTGGGCGGCGCGATGGGTTATAAGTTTTTCCTTTCAAGAAAGCCAATCGACCGAGCATCTTCATCCAACCATTCCGTTATCGCAAGGACGTATTGAGTTGGCAGTCGAACTCTCCATACCTTGCCACTGTCATCACTCTTTAGAACTGTTAGGTGGACAAAGGGCGAGTGAACAGCAACCTCGGAACAAGCAACATAAGGGGATCCTTCCGGAATGTCGTCGCGGAGATAGCCAGCCAGCAGTGTCAGAACTTCTTTAGGAATCGCGCGCGGCAATAAGACGGCGAATAAAAGTCGGGCTGTTTCATCTGAATCTCCTATGCAGGGCGAAGCCGCCCAACGGTTGAGTTGACCGGGCGCGGCGATTTCATTCAACCTTCGATTCAATCAATCAAGTTACGAAACACGCCCCCCGCGCTCCGGTCCAACGATTTGTTGTGCGGCATCATCGAGACTGATCCAAGCTGATGTTCCACACGGCCGCACCTTTTTCGTGGCGCTCGACGCCACGGAAGAACGCTTCGCCGAGCGCTTCCCACGACGGTTCGAGGCCTTCGAAGCCGAGAAACTTAGGTCGGTACACGGCGAATCCCGCAGGGTTGCCAGCGTGCCGATAGGGAACAGCCATCGTAAAGCCGGCGAGTGGCGGGCCATAATCGATTCCATCCACGATGAGCGCATCGGTTTTCCCGTCGGCTAACGTAACAAAGCCGTCATAGATAAAAACGGCGCGCGAAGCAGATTCCGGATTCGCCCCCAGACGATCTTTGCCGTGACGGACTGCGTCTTGAAGTTCTGCCGCTTCGATGCGTTCCATTTGTCGAGAACCATCCGATGATTCGTAAGCGAAGATTGGCACGAGCGTTTCTGCGTCGGAAACGCACCACACTGCGTGTGCTGCAAAAAAGCCAGCCAGTTCGCCAGTTGCGTTCATAAGAGTTGCCGCACAACGGTTGAGTTGACGCGGCGGGAGACAACTGCGTTACACGCAAGTTGTCGATAACAAGCCCGCTGGTTCCGCTCGCGTCCAACGATTTGTTGGGCATCACGTCATCGAGCAAGCTTCGTAACCTTCACGGTCGTGCTGACGGCAGCGCCAAGGCCGAAGGTTGTCGGGTTTGTGATGACCAATTGGCCGGCGCGAGACATGTCGCACGTCATAGTAATTTCGCGCATGGGTTGCGTTTTCGGACAACCGCCTCCAACCCATTCCGCGGTGACGCCGTCACTATTGGCGGTTAGTTCCAACCGATAAGTGCCGGGCTCAAGTTTCCACGAGACGGCAGCGCCATCTTTCAACCAGTCGGACCATTCTACGACAACCTGGTCGACAGGGAATATGTTCGTGCCGCTACGCGAACCACCGCCTGGGGCCTGACAACCTACGAAGAAGAGCAGCAGAAAAAGAAGAAGCTGCACAACGGGTTGACGTTTAGTGAGCAGCGACATGTGGGATGTTCCTTTCTTCGCGCGATCATGCCCGCCTTGTTGCAGAGAAGTGATGCCCAACGGTTGAGTTGACGCGGCGGCGCGAATTCATTCAAGCCTCGCCGCACCAGTCATGATGCGAAACACGCTCCCGCCGCTCGCGTCCAACGATTTGTTCGGCACGCGTCATTGTTCAGAGATCCCACCGGCAGCGACAATGTAGCACGGCACAGTGTAATCGACAGGTTGCAATCGGTTCGCCCAGCGAGTCAGTTGCATGTATTCAAAAGTTTGTCCGTTAACAGTGTAGTGAAGAAGGTTCTCAAGTTTGCTGGCGCACGAGGCGTCTCGTGTCGCCACAAATGCCCAATGTCGTTTCTCCGTGAATAGATTAGTCGGCCGTGCTGGTTTCGTGCCGGTGTCGTCGCTGTATTTTAGCCTGATGAGTTGTCCTTTTTTCAGCGGGGGCAATTCGCGGTCAAGCCTGATAAGAAAATCCTCATGAAAGGGTTTTATGTCGGAAGGTGGAGGCGATCCGACAATGATTACCAATCGCGCAAACGGTGAGTAACCTACGACAGTCCCTGGCAACGTAGTTGCTGGTTGCGAAATGCCCCGAGACTCCCAGGGCATCAGCAGCGTCAGTAAAAGAAGTAGTACCATGGAAAGTGCCGAACGTTTGAGTTGACCGGGCGGCGCGTATTCATTCAAGCAGCGCCGGACCTATGATGACGCAAAACACGCAACCGCCGCTCCGGTCCAACGATTTGTTCGATGCCGTTCATGTGAAGAGCGAGACCGTTTAGTCATGAACGTCAGAGTCGATGCGTCGGCGCCGTCGATTAGCACGGTCGAAGCCGAAGAGTGCGCCACCTATTCCGCCGAATGCAAAGCCGATGAAAGATCCAAGAGCCCCAGCTGCATCGGATCGAATAACGGCCTCGCCAATCAGCCCTAAGAACACACACAACAAGAGAGCGCCAAACGTAGCGAACAATGAAACAAAGCCCACGTAAGGAGCAAGGCGTGCGTTTTTGGGGTCACCGACCGCAACGAGAGTCGCTAGGCCACCTACGACAAGCAATGTCGCTATGAGTCCAAACATTGGCAGGATCATAGGATCACATTTCTCCACGAGGCATCGAACGGTTGAGTTGACGCGGCGGCGCGATTTCATTCAAGCATCGCCGGACCATTCAAGTTACGAAACACGCTCCCGCCGCTCGCGTCCAACGATTTGTTATGCCGCGTTGCATAGATAAGACGCTGTTGCGTGTTCAATCGTGATGTGATATATACATCTGGCGGAGGTGTCAAAATGAATATTAAAATCCATTCAGTTGTCGGTAAAGGCGATTTGGACAAAGAGCTCACGTGGTTACAGGTTCTTGCGGACGTGAGCGATCTCTCGTTCTATATGGTTTGCGATACGACATATAAAGACAACAACAGTATTTCAAACGAGCTTCGTCATATTTATTGGCTTCCGAAGCAATCTGTCAAACAAGGCGATTGGATTGCGGTGCATACGAAGGACGGAAAGAACACAACAGTCAAAAATGAGCAGGGCACGACAACGCATCATTTTTATTGGAATCTAGGCCGCACCATCTGGAACAAAGACGGTGATTGCGCCGTTCTCTTCAATTTGAACTCGTGGACCACCCATCCAGCTCGATCGGTTGCGCAAAGATCAGCGGCATAACGGTTGAGTTGACGCGGCGGGAGACAACCACGTCACGAACAAGTTGTCGATGACAAGCCCCGTGATTCCGCTCGCGTCCAACGATTTGTTCGATGCCGTTCACGTGAAGAGCGAGACCGTTTAGTCATTCACGTCAGATTCGATTCGACGCCGACGTCTAGTGGCGCGGTTGAATCCGAAGATTGCGCCGCCTAACCCGCCCAACACGTACCCAGCGAAAGCGCCAAGAGCAGCGGCTGCGTCGGACCGAATAAGCACCTGCGCAATCAAGCCCAACAGCGCGCACAAGCAAAGAGCGCCGATCGCGGCAAACAATGCGACAAAGCCGATGTATGGAGCAAGGCGTGCATTCTTTGGGTCGCCAACCGCAACGAGAATCCCTAGGCCGCCTACGACAAGCAACGCTGCTATGAATCCGAACATTGGCAGGATCATAGGATCATAGTCCTCAAAAGGCATCGAACGGTTGAGTTGACGCGGCGGCGCGAATCAAAGCACCCTTCGCCGCACCGAGTTAGTTGAGAAACGCGCTCCCGCCGCTCGCGTCCAACGATTTGTTCGCACGCCGATCGATTGCAAGAGCGTAACGCTACCCAACCGAATCGTCTGGCGGGACATGAGCGGCTGCTCTTCGTTTCGGCAGCGCGATGATCAATCCAATGAGCACGGCCAACGCTAAGACTAGCCAGGGCAGACGAAAAAGCGAAAACATTAAAAGTTGAAACTGCCAGTTCCTTGCGTAGGCATCATACTCCTCAGGTAACGCCAAGATAGTAACAACGTAGTAATAAGCGTACCCAGTTGATGCGATTAGCCATATCAATACGACCAATGAGATCAGCTTTGGTTTAGTCAAGGACTACGCACTTTAGTAAGCGATGCGTGCGAACGGTTGAGTTGACGCGGCGGCGCGAATTCATTCAAGCATCGCCGGACCAATTATGATGCGAAACACGCTCCCGCCGCTCGCGTCCAACGATTTGTTGGGCGGAAAACTTTAGGAGCGACGCGCGTTCATTCCGGATTCTTTTTTGGCGGCGGCTTCAACCGCTCAAGAAGTTTCTTGTCGTACTCACGCTGCATGTCACCATATTTCTGGTTATATTCAGCGTAGGCTTGTTCTCGCACTGCGTCCAAGATTCCCTTTCCCCACTTGGACTCCATCGCAGCGATTGAGACGTCGTCGTACCCAACGATGTAATCGCGGGCTTTGTCGTCAACAACACAGCCGCCGATTAGTTTGATTGTGATGTTGTATTGTTCTTTGAGAATAGATTGGTAGATGTCCTCTCCAGAAGGCCAAGGATAATCGTTAAAGAACGGAAGGCCGTAACCCTTCACGATGTAAATGTTGCGTTTGATATCTTGGGTCGCGTCGGTTTTCCCCTTCCGGTAGTCACTACTTCGGCGGTGAATCGTTTGAGCAGAAGAGTTCGAGACACAAAGGAAGGTCAATAACATGAGGACGATTGCAAAGGTGGTTCTTCGACTCATACTGTTTTCCGCCCAACGGTTGAGTTGACGCGGCGGCGCGGATCAAAGCACCCTCCGCCGCACCAAGCAAGTTGCGAGAGGCGCTCCCGCCGCTCGCGTCCAACGATTTGTTCGGTTGCCGAATCCTTGACTATTACGTTCCCCGTTCTTGTGCCGCACCGTCATTTTTCGAGAGAGCCGCGACCAGAAGTCCCAACAGCATTGCGGCAATGATCTCCCAACCGAGTACCTTGGCAACGAACAAGCCGGGCCGCGGTTCGATCAGATAATTGGTCAGGTACAGTGGCGCTGACGCAAGCGCCCACACCGCCACGCCAAAACGAAGACCTTGTCCAAACCACGGCTTGTCACTAGTTCTCCCCTGCGAATAGATCCAGACAAATGCCGCGGCAAAGCATAAAGAGCTAAGCAAGGCCAATGGCATGTGTGCCTGCATGTCAGGCGTGTTACGCATGATCGGCACGATGGAAACATAATCGTGACCGAGCAATAGTTGATGCCCGATGAAGCTTAACGCAAACATCACTATTGCCACGACGATTGTGCGCACGACAAGTTTTGCTAGCCTCATCCAATTTCCTCCCTTTCGTGGCGTCAATTACCCTATAGCAACCGAACGGTTGAGTTGACGCGGCGGCGCGATTTCATTTCAAGCATCGCCGGACGAGTCATGATGCGAAACACGCTCCCGCCGCTCGCGTCCAACGATTTGTTGGGCGACGCGACATAAGCGTCAAGTTTGGAGCGAAACGTAAGCCCCAGGATCGTCAAACTGCGAAGGAGATCCCTTTGGCCATTGATAAAGCTTGCTGAGATCAGCGACGACGTTTCCGCGTTCGTCAACTTCGATATGTGCGCGATCGAGTGGACGCGGAGCGGGTCCTTCGCAATTGATGCCATTCCCAGCAAAGGCGCTTCCCATGCAGAAGCGGCTTTCATGGCAAGGGCATTTGAATTTGGCATCTGACGCAATCCAGTCTGGCGTGCATCCCTTGTGCGGACACCGCGCATAGATAACGTACAAACGCGACGCATTCCGCACAACACAGACCCGATGCGATTGAAGAAACCGCGTGTCAACTCCAACCGCGAAATCCGCAGGCGGCCCGATCCGGAACACGCTTGCAGGTTCTTCGATCGCTTGAGGCAAGCGGCGTCGAAGAAAGAAAAGAATCCCAGTCGGAAGAGCGATCAGCGAAGCGAAGGCCGCCGTGACGACACCGACTGTGCCTACGATAAGCCAGATGATTGTACGTCGAGTCATTTCAAGCGTCGCCCAACGGTTGAGTTGACGCGGCGGCGCGCATCAAAGCACCCTCCGCCGCACCAAGTTAGTTACGAAACACGCACCCGCCGCTCGCGTCCAACGATTTGTTCGCGCGCCCGCGATTATAGCGCGCAACCGCTAGCGAACAGACACGTCGGTCGGCACGTGACCCGTCGCTTTTCGTTTCGGCAAAGCAATGATTACTCCAAGAACAATGGCCAACGCCAAGACCAGCCACGGGAGTCGGAACAGAGAAAACATTAACAGTTGAAATTTCCAGTTTCGCGCGTATGCATCGTAGTCCTCGGGTAAGGCGAGAATTGTGACGACGTAGTAATAGGCGTAGATACATGATGCGAGCAGCCACAGAAGAATCGTCCACAATATGAGTTCGAGTTTACGCACAGTTGAAGCCGGTTACATTTGATACGCGCCGTGTCAGAACCCGGAGCGGTAGCGATGGGATCATCCACACAAGTTGAGCCTTGATCGGGTCGCTACCGCTCGCCGTTCTGACACAGCGATGCGCGCGAACTAAATATTATGCCGACGCTGTCGGCATAAGCCTCTTATTCCGCGTCTTATGCCGCCGGCCGAGCGTCTTGTCATGATCACAAATCCAGGGGGCTCTGGACGCCTCGGCCGCCGCGGTTCAGGACATGAGTATAGATCATTGTCGTGCGAACGTCCTTATGTCCCAACAACTCCTGTACGGTGCGAATATCATATCCGTTCTCCAGAAGATGAGTGGCGAAGCTATGCCGAAACGTGTGACAACTGCCATTCTTTGGGATGCGCGCGGCCCTGATTGCTTTCTTTACGGCTTTTTGAATCACATCATCGGAAAGGTGATGCCGGCGTTGCTTTTCGCTGCGCGGATCGATTGAACGACTCGCCGCCGGAAAAACATATTGCCAGCCCCACTCCTTTGGCGCTTGCGGATACTTGCGCGCCAGTGCATACGGCAAGAACACCTCACCGTGTCCAGCCTTGAGATCGTCTTTGTGCAGCAGTTTCACTTTTTGAAGATGATGCTCAAGCAGCTCTCTGACACTGTTCGGCAGCATGGTAACGCGATCCTTCTCACCCTTACCGTCTCGAACTGTTAATTGCCCATAGGTAAAATCGACGTCTTTGACGCGCAGCCGCAGGCTCTCCATTAATCGCAGGCCAGCGCCATACAGCAAGCTGACCACAAGCCAGTGCGCGCCTTCCAGATTCATCAGAATGCGTTTGGTTTCGTTACGCGTGAAAACGAGTGGCAGCCGTTTCGGCTTTCGCGCCCGCTCGATATTGGAAACGTAGGGAAGTTCTTTCTTCAGGACATCGCGATAGAGAAACAGCAATGCGCTCAGAGCAACGGTCTGCGTTGACGCGGAAATCTCGCTCTCGACCGCGAGGTGAGAGATGAAGGTGCGAATCTCGGCTTCGCCCATATTCCGCGGGTGCCTCTTCTTATGAAACAGAATGAACCGGCGAATCCAGTTCACATAAGCTTGCTCCGTGCGAATGCTGAAATGGCGCATGCGAGCGACCGTACGAACCTCTGCAAACAGACGCGGCTTGCTGGTGGACTGAAGTACGAGCATAGGAAGAAAGTGTGCGAACTGTACCCCACTCGGAGCTCGATGAAAACAGAGATCTCTTGCAAGAATTTTGCTAAGCAACACAAATCAAGGGTAGCGCTTACGCTTTGCCTGGGCTATTTTAGGTCACGCATTAAGTATTAAGACGCAGACAAGCGTGTCTGCACCTCTTCTATGAGATCCATTATCGTCGGCACGGCCGGACACATCGATCACGGGAAGACTGCGCTGGTGCGCGCGTTGACCGGCATCGATGCCGATCGTCTGCCGGAAGAAAAGCGTCGCGGAATAACGATCGATATAGGCTTTGCCGATCTTGATCTGGGTGAGGTGCGGGTCGGCTTTGTCGATGTGCCGGGGCATGAAAAGTTCGTGAAGAATATGCTGGCCGGCGCGCATGGGATCGATGTCGTGGCCCTGGTCATTGCCGCCGACGAGAGTGTGATGCCGCAGACGCGAGAGCACTTTGATATCTGCCGGCTGCTGGGGATTAGTTGTGGCCTCGTCGTCATTACGAAAAAGGACCTGGTCGATGAAGAACTGCTGCAGCTCGTTTCTGCCGAAGCCGCGGAATTGACGTCGGGTTCATTTTTGGAAGATGCGCCGGTGGTAGCGGTCAGCTCACGCACGGGCGAGGGAATTGAAGAGTTAAAGCAGACTCTACGCGAAATTGGATCGTTGGCGCCCGCGCGGTCCGCGGATTTCGTTACGCGCTTGCCGATAGATCGTTCGTTTACGATGCGCGGTTTTGGCGCCGTCGTTACCGGAACTCTGATTGCCGGACAAATCAACGAAGGCGACGAGCTGGAGCTGCTGCCGGCAGGGACGCGCGTACGCGTGCGTGGCTTGCAGGTCCACGGATCTCAGGTCAAACAAGCATTCGCGGGCCAGCGCACGGCTGTCAATCTGGGTGGAATAGATGCGACAGCGATTGAACGCGGAATGACACTGGCGCCGGTCGCGCGTTTACGCCCGACGCAAGTCATTGACGCGCGCGTTCAGCTACTTGCTGGTGCGCCCCGCCCTTTGCGCTCGCGCCAGCGCGTGCGCATGCACATTGGCGCGGCGGAGGTTTTGGCGCGCGTGCGGGTGCTTGAAGATGCTGATGAGATCAAACCGGGTCAGCATGGGTTCGTTCAGTTTCGTACTGAGTCGCCGGTCGTTGCCGTGTGCGGAGATCGCTTTATCATTCGCGCCTACTCGCCGCAGCAAACAATCGGAGGCGGAGAAGTGCTGGACGCTTTTTCTTTCAGGCATCGCGCTCGCGACCTGGCCGACGCTCGCGAGCTCTTGCAAGCTCTTTCAAACATTGAAGGCGCAACGCGATTAGCGTTGTTCGCCGGCCGCGCCGGACAGGTGGGATTGCCGCGCGCGGAACTAGCGGCGCAAACCGGCTGGACCGATGAAGTGATCGAGGCGGCCGCGAAACAGGCGCTGGCCCACGGCGCCGTCCTGGACGTGGAAGGCACCCTCATCAGTCGCGAGAGTTTCGCCGAACTCAAGCGAATGGTGAGCGCGGAGGTTGCGGCACATCATGAGCGCGAGCCTTTGTCTCGCGGGCTGACCAGAGAAGTTTTGCGAGAGCGCTGCTTTGCTCACTCGCCGCCGGAACTGTTTCGCGCGGTAATTTCAGAGTTGGAAAAAGAAGGATCGTTGCTGGCTGAAAAAGATATTGTGCGCCGGCGCGAACACACGCGCACGCTTTCGGACGAAGACGCGCGGCTGCGAGATGGTTTGGAAAAGGTCTATCGTGGCGCGGCCCTGGCAGCGCCGAGTCTGAACGAAGCTCTGGAACGGGCGGGCGCGGGAGCGTCTGCACCACATGGCCGGAAGGTGCTGCAATTGCTTATCGATTCCGGCGTGCTGGTGAAGGTGCACGGCGAGATGTTTTTTCATCGCGCGGCGCTGGATGAGCTGACGAAGAAGCTGCGGACATATGCAGAGCAGCATGCGGATCGAGCGATTGACGTGGCGGCATTCAAGGATCTGGCCGGCATCTCGCGCAAGTACGCGATCCCACTGCTCGAGTATCTCGATCGCCAGCGGGTGACGCGGCGCGAGGGTGACCGGCGAATTGTGCTGTGACTGGGCGCGTAAATTCTCGCTCACTTTTGCTTCACCTGCCTGCCCAGGTTCGCGGCTCTGCCGCCTCACAGTGCGGAAAGGCTGTGCCTTTCCGAAGCGAACTCTACCTAGCTCTCCAGCCTGAGGCTTAGCCTCAGGCCGAAAGGAAAAGGAATAATCGCTGACGGTAAGCCACAGGCTTACCGCACTGTGCTGCGGCGAAGCCGCGCGATGATGCGCGAGACAGCCTGTCGTAACAGTTCTCTTACCCTGGGCACTTTGCATCTACGCCGCAAAGTTGTAAATTATTTCCAGCCTAATAAGGACAGGAGTACTAATATGCGGATTGCTGTTTTGACATCATTAATATTCATCGTGGCGATCGGGATACTGGCGGGATGCACCTCAAGGGATGCGATCGTTTCGCAAACTCAAAGGCCTTCCGGTCAAAGCTCCCAGTCGCCATCACCCCCGGCAGATAATGCACGTCGAATCACGGCGGCTGAGGCCTATAAGTTGTACGAGAAGGGAAACGTGCTGATCATTGATACGCGCACCGAAGCAGCATTTAAGGAGAGCCACATCAAAGGCGCAATCCTGGTGCCCGTTAATGAGGTGGCCGCCAAGGCGAACGGACTGCCTCATGACAAGATGATCGTGGCCTACTGTACTTGACCGGCCGAACACACGTCCGCCGGTGCGGTGGTCACATTAAAAGCAAAGGGATTCGATAACGCAGCAGCTTTGTTGGGTGGTCTGGCGGCCTGGAAGGGCGCCGGCTATCCGGTCGAAGGAACCAGCGAAAAGCAGTAAGGCAAAGTAAAAAGGTAAGAGGCAAGAGTAAGGCGGGAGAGGTTATGTATCCCCGCTTTATTTTTGCCTTTTTACTTTTGGGGTTGTCTTCCTGGATTTGCTCCCTCTCCTTTTGGGAGAGAGCTGGGGAAAGGGCGCAGTACGCCGCCGTAACCCCTCACCCTAACCCTCTCCCAGAGGGAGAGGGAACTTGCTTCACGTTTGCGGTACTGGCTCGGATCTGGCAAACGCCGGCAATGGCGTGACGACCCTTCCGGAAGGCACGCAGAGCACGGGACAAGGTGCATTGCGCACGACGCGCTCAATCTCTGAACCGAGGGCCGGTGCCCCGCCGAACAGAGAAGCGTGGACACTGGTGCCGATGACGATCAGGTCCGCATCAGTCTCGGCTGCCAGACGAACGATTTCAGCATAGGGCCGGCCTTCCGCAACGTGGGTGATCACACGGCCGTCGTCTTCTCCGGCAAACGATTCCATGCGATCCCTCACTTCACCCCGCATACGCGAAAGGGCTGACCGCCCGCCCTCGGGAAACATCACCGAAATCTGTTCAAAGTAATCGCCGATCACGTAAGCGGCGTGCATCTCTGCGCCGGTGGCAGTAGCCAGTTCGCGCGCCAGGTGGGTCGCGGCGATCGATGAGGGACGAAAGTTAGTCGCGAGCAGAATCCGGTTCAAGCGAATTTCCGTCTGGGCGCCGCGATGTTCCACAAAATCATGTTGCGGCGGGCGGATAGTAAGCACGGGACAAGGGGCTTCGGCGATAATCTCTTCCGCGGTCGAGCCCCACAAGGCACGAGCCAGGCCGCGACGGCCGTGGGTTACGACGGTCACCAGATCGATGTCATAGTCGCGCACCGCTTTGGCTATCTCGTGCGCGGGTTCGCCCTCGACAATTACCGGTTCGACCTCGAGGCCCTCTAATAGCGGGTCGGTAAGCAGGCCCTTCACCTCGCCGCGCAGTTGCAGCAGCCAGTTTGTTTCCTGCTCTTGCAGCACGCGTTCAGGTAGAGTCATCAGGTTTGGCGGAACGGCGCCGGTCTGGACGCTGAACAGAATGACTCGGCCGCGCCCTTGGCGAGCAAAGGCGGCGGCATACTTAAGCGCCGAACGCGCATGCGGGGTAAAGTCAGTCGGAAAAAGAATGTTTCTGAAAGACATGGTGTTTGGAACTTGGTGCTTAGAGCTTAGATCTTAGAGCTTAGTCCATAGTACTCCGTGACGTCGGTCGCCAGTGACGACGAGGATTCAACTATTAAGATCTAAGCACTAAGACCTAAGCTCATTTCTTAAATCACTTTTGTTCCGGCGATGCGATCGAACTGTGCTTGAAAGCCCGATCTCGTCAAAAGCTCTTTGCGCTTGCGCGCCAGCAGAGCCAGTTCCAGCGCCACTCGTTCACGAACGCGTCGGGCCCGATCGCCCGTCGCCACTTTCTCGACCACGCGACGCAACGCCTCGCTCAGTCCGGCGACATAAGTGTGCGGCGGCAATTCATGAATTACGGTCGCCTGTGAGTTGGCATACTCGAAGCCACTCGACGTTGGATCGAGAAAAGCGTAATCGTCCGCCAGCTCTAAACGCGTGGCCCGGAAAAGCGCTAGAAAGTCGGCGCCGGTGCCGATCAAGGCCCGCTCGACGACGCCGATCAATTCGCCGCTGGCCTTTACCACTTCGCTCCAGTCAATGGTCCCTTCGGCATCGTCCTGCTGGGCTGCGGGCTCGGCTAAGGATGTCGCGGTGACCGCTAATTCAGACTCGTCATCTGAATCAGCCAGCGCCGGTTCACTTTTCGCCGGCTGGCCGACAATCTGCGGCGGTGCTTCGCTTGAAGGATCTGGCGGCGGCTCCTCAGTCGGAACAGAGGCAGCAGGTTCGATAATGTCCTCAGGCACAGCCGCGCTCCGTACGACAACTGCCTCGTCTGCGCCTTCAAAAACGCTGATTGAGCCGGACGACTCTCGCGCTCGCAAAACCAGACGGTGCAGGGCCGCTTGTTCCAACGTCTCGGTCCCCGCCGCGCGATCGATTTCGTGCACCAGCGGCGCGTTCGATCCCGTCATGTAGACGTCAGCCGTGTAGTCAGTAAGCTCGACGTGCACGCGGCCGATAAATCCGCGCTGCGAAAGACTGCGCAAAAGCGACCAGAGATTGACGAAGCTGGTATCCAGATTCTCGTGGAGCACGCGCGACTTGGATTCTGCAGTCATGGGGCAACAATATTTCGATCGCAGCGGAGCATAACAAAGGGAAAGCGCAAAGGGCAAAGCGGAAAGGGGGAAGAGTGCCAAGAGGAAACCAGCGGCGCATGCATCTTTGTATGGCGTGCGCTGGAGTCCGCGCGCAAAGATGCGTGCGATCCGATAAAGCTTGAAACTTCCTATCCGAAACCTTAAACTCCGCGGCAACAATTGCGCGTGCGGAATCGAATCCATTTCAGGGAGACGAAAAATCTTGCTTCGCGGAATCTTTCGAACCAAAAAACTTGACGACATTCTGGCGGCCGCGCAAGAGGAAGGCCACAAACTCAAACGCACACTCGGCCCGATCAATATAACGCTGCTGGGTATCGGCGCGATTATCGGCGCCGGCATCTTTGCCACCGTCGGAACCGCAGCGGCTGGTGACGCCTCGCGCCCGGGCGCGGGCCCATCGTTGATGGTTTCGTTCGGCATCACCGCGATAGTTTGCGCCTTTACCGCGCTCTGTTACGCGGAAATGGCGGCGATGGTGCCGATATCGGGCTCGGCTTATACCTACTCGTATGCGACGTTGGGGGAACTAGTCGCGTGGATCATCGGCTGGGACTTGATCCTCGAATACGCAATTGGCAACGTCGCAGTCGCAATTAGCTGGGCGAATTACTTTCGCTCCTTTATTCACGATGCTCTCGGCGTCGATATTCCGCAATGGCTTTCGACTGACTTTCGCACTGCCAGAAAAATACCAGGACTGATTGAGAGTGCGCCCCACATCTTTGGCGTGCCGATAGTTTTCAATCTGCTGGCCCTGGGCATCGTGATGCTGATCACGATAGTGCTGGTGTGGGGAATCAAAGAGTCAGCCGAATTTAACGCCGTGATGGTCGGCATCAAGATCCTGGTGCTGCTGTTTTTCATCGGCGCCGCGTTCTATTTCGTGTCGCCGGCGAAGATGGAAGCGAACTGGCATCCTTTTCTACCAAATGGATGGGGCGGGACTTTGGCCGGAGCCGCAGTCGTCTTCTTTGCCTACATCGGATTTGACGCAGTCTCGACAGTCGCGGAAGAAACAAAAAACCCAGCCAGAGATCTGCCTATCGGTATCATAGCCAGCCTGGTTATCTGCACGATTTTCTACGTCGTGGTCGCAGCGGTGTTCACCGGACTGATCCCGTACCCGGAACTGAAGACGCGATTGTCGACTGAAGTAGCCGAGCCGTTGACCATGGCCCTGAACCATGTGGCGCCGAATGCGCGCTGGGTAAGTGCGGTCGTGGCCTTCGGATCTGTCGTGGCGCACACGGCGGTGTTGCTGGTGTTTCAGTTAGGCCAGCCGCGCATCTTCTTCTCGATGGCCCGCGACGGGCTGTTGCCGCCGGTGTTCGCCAGAGTTCATCCGAAGTTCAAGACACCGCACGTTACGACGATCCTGACCGGCGTGATCGTGGGCGGCTTCGCGGCGGTGATGAGCATCGACGAGATGGTGGATCTGACGAACATCGGAACGTTGTTCGCGTTCGTGCTGGTGTGCGTCGGAATCACAATCCTGCGTTACAAAGACCCAAACCGGCATCGGCCATTCAGAGTTCCGTTCGGACCCTGGATCCTGCCGATGTGTGGCGCGGTATCTTGTATCTTCCTGATGTACTACCTGCCGCCGACGTCCTGGTGGCGGTTTGTCGCGTGGTTGATGATCGGGCTTTCGGTCTACCTGTCATACAGCTACACGCGCAGTGCGATCGGTGCGGGTCTTGGGCGGCCCAAAGTTACTCCCTTATGGCTGGCACTCGTCGGGCTCGGATCTTTTCTAATTGCAGTGGGGCTTCTGGCCATTCCGCATGACGCCACACTTGCAGAATCATTTCAGAAAGCTGCGAGCGGCTTTGCTGAAGGGAAGCGCACCATTATTGCATTCGGTTGCCTCGGAATCGGTTTCGCGTTAGCAGCGATCGGTTCGATCATTGGGTTCGGGCGACGCAAGAGCGCGGGGTAACTAGCGCTTCAAATCCTTGATTATCTCTCGACTGGCATTCAGTCCCGGCGCGCCGGTAACGCCGCCGCCCGGATGCGTGCCGGCTCCGCACAAATACAAACCTCTAATCGGCGTCCGGTAACGCGCCCAGCCGATCAGCGGACGAAACGCGAAGAGTTGATCCAGAGACATCTCGCCATGATGAATGTGGCCGCCGCTGAGCCCGTAAGTCTGTTCGAGATCAAGCGGCGTAATCACCTGCCGTCCGACGATCAGTTCTTTCAGGTTGGGTGCGTAATCCGAAAGCACGTTGACTACTAAGTCGCCGAGTTCTTCCTTCCGCGAATTCCAATCCGCGTTCTTCAACTGATAAGGAGCGAATTGCGCATGGATCGACATAACATGCGCGCCATTCGGAGCCATTGAACTGTCAGAGAGGGAAGGGATGGTGATGTCCATGTGTGGGGCGGGCGAGAAATCACCGTACTTCGCGGCGTCAAAGGCGCGTTCGAGATAATCAATGTCGGGACCGATATGAATGCGGCCGGAGAGTTTCTCAGCAGCTTCGCCATCACTGAGCCCGGAGAACTTCGGTAAAGCTGAAAGCGCCAGGTTAACTTTCGCCACCGTCCCGTGCGCCCGATAGTTACGAATCTTCGTGAGAAAGCTGGGATCGAGTTCAGAGGGATCTACGAGCTTCAGAAACGTCGCGCGTGGATCGGCATTCGAGATAACTGCCCGAGCGGGAATCTCTTCACCGCTGGCGAGCACTACCCCAATTACCTGACTGTCCTTGATTTGAAGACCGGCGACGTGCGCGCTGGTGCGAATTTCAGCGCCGGCGCCGGTCGCGGCTTTCGCCAGCGCTTCGCTCAATGCGCTCATGCCACCTTTGACAAACGTCGAGGGCGCGATTGCATGGCCGTCGGTAGCTGCCTGCAGCAACAACGCCGCGCTGGTGCCCGCCGACCACGGCCCGGCGAACGCGCCAAAGATTCCGCGCGCGGCTACCGTCGCCCGCAATGCTTCGGTTTCAAACCACTCCGCCGCGAGATCCGCCACCGCCATTGGTCCGTAACGCAGCAGACGATACTCATCTTTCTTTCCCAGACCGCGAATCGCCCAGCCAAGTTTGCCGAGACTCCAAAGTTCACTCTTCGCCGGCTTATCAATGTCCGGCGGAGTCATCGTCAGCAGCGGTGAGATCGCGCGGCCGATGCGCGCAAAGGTCGAGATGAACTCTGGATAACTGTGCGCGTCTTTCGCGGATACGCGCTTCAGTTCGTCAACCGTGCGTTTCGTGTCTTCGTAGATGCCGACGGAAGGACCATTAGTATTCAATGAGAAAACGCGAACCGCAGGCTGGATTAGCTCAAGTCCGTGCCGTTTGAGTTCGAGGTCCTTTACGATGCGAGGAAATAGCGGGCCTACGTTTTGGGCGAGGGTCGAACAGCGAAAGCCGGGATGAATCTCTTCGGTGACGCACGCGCCGCCGACAACTGCGCGACGCTCCAGCACCAGCGGTTTGAATCCCGCTTTCGCCAGATAGCACGCAGTGACCAGACCGTTATGGCCGGCGCCGATGATGATAATGTCGTGCGTCGGCATAAGAATTAGCCGCAGATGGACGCGGATAAGCGCGGATTAGAACAAAATAAGTCGGCGCAATTGAAGAAATGCTTTTTCATATCTGTCGTTATCCGCGCTAATCCGCGGCTATTCTTACTTCCGATCTTTCAAGATCTCCATCGCCGCGTTCCGGCCGCTCGCCCCCATGATGCCGCCGCCCGGATGCGTCGCCGATCCGCACATATAAAGATTCCGAATCGGTGAGCGGTACTGGGCCCAACCTGGGGCAGGCCGCAGAAAGAAAAGTTGTTCCAGCGTCAGCTCGCCTTGAAAAATATTTCCCTCAGACAGTCCAAACTCGCGTTCCAAATCAAGCGGCGTCAGGACCTGACGATGGAGAATGATGTCTTTAATATTCGGTGCATGCTCAGCTATCGTGTCGATCACCGTGTCGCCAAACTCCTCGCGCTGGCCGTCCCAGTTTCCTTCCTTCAGGTTGTACGGCGCGTACTGCACAAAGCAGGACATGACGTGTTTCCCCGGCGGAGCAATTGACGGATCAGTGAGCGTCGGAATAACCATGTCGATATATGGGCGCCGCGAGTAACGTCCGTACTTCGCATCGTCGTAGGCGCGTTCCATGTATTCGATGCTCGGCGAAATCGAGACGGCCCCTCGCAGATGTGGCCCCGGCCCCGGCATGCATTTGAAATCCGGCAGCGCATCGAGCGCCAGATTTACTTTTCCCGATGAACCACGGAACTTATATCGATTGATGTCGTCGACAAAATCTTCCGGCAAGTGCTCGGCGCCGACCATTTTGATAAAAGTAAGACGCGGATCGACGCTGGATGAAATGATGTCGGCATAGATCTCGTCGCCGTTTTCCAGCACCACGCCCTTCGCCTGCCCATTCTTCAGAATGATTTTTGCAATCGGAGCTTCAGTCCGAATCTCAGCGCCGGCTTCGCGGGCCGCTTCGGCGATCGCATTTGAGATCGCGCCGGTGCCTCCGCGCGAAAGCCCCCAGGATCTGAACGCGCCGTCGATTTCGCCCATGTAGTGATGCAGAAGCACGTAAGCCGTGCCCGGCGAGCGCACGCCTAAGAACGTGCCGATAATTCCTGAGGCTGACATCGTCGCCTTGAGCACGTCGGTCTCGAACCATTGATCGAGAAAATCGACCGCGCTCATCGTCATCAACTGCACCTGGTTGTATTTGTCTTCGGCCGCGAGCTTTTGGAAGCGCCGGCCCATCGTCAGCAGTTCCATCAAGCCCCTCGGATTGAGCGAGGCCGGATCAGGCGGCGTCATGTTCATGATCGGTTTGACGAAGTGAGCCATCTCGATCATGGCCTTGCCGTATTCGTCATAGGCTTCGGCGTCGAGCCTTGAATGCCGCGCAATTTCGCGCCGCGTCTTCGCATGATCGTTGACGCGCCAGAGGTAGTCGCCATCAGGCATTGGCGTGAAGGTGCCATCGAGCGGAAGAATCTCCAGCCCATGGCGTGGCAGATCGAGTTCGCGAATGATTTCGGGGCGGAGCAGGGAAACGACGTACGAGCAAACTGAAAATTTGAAGCCGGGAAAAACTTCTTCGGTGACCGCGGCGCCGCCCAGCACATACCGGCGCTCGAGCACCAGCACGCGCTTACCGGCCCGCGCGAGATAAGCCGCGTTAACCAACCCGTTGTGGCCGCCGCCAATTACGATGACGTTGTATTTCTGATTCATTGACGTAGCGCAAGCTGTTAGCTTGCGGTCGCAAACCAACAGTTTGCGTTACCAAAATCAGCTTGATGAAGATTGGCTAGCATACTTATAATCACTCGCCCTGACAATTCGTTGCTGTTACCGATAGTGGCCTATTTTGAAAAGTTTTCTGTTCTCCGTGTGCTCCGTGTCTCCGTGGTGAGTCTAATTGTGGGCAGGAATTCACCACGGAGTCACAGAGAACACGGAGAAGAACTCAAACTAGGACACTACATTGTCATCCACGCTGCATAGTTAACGGAGGTAGTCATGCCGATCAGTAAGATGATTCTGCCGGAGTTCGATCACGAGATGGCGAACACGCGCAAGACGCTCGAGAGAGTTCCCGCTGATCAGTTCGCGTGGAAGCCACACGAGAAGTCGATGTCGCTCGGCGGTCTGTCCACGCACCTGGCCAACATTCCGAGCTGGACTGCGCAGACTTTTGATCGGGACGAATTAGATATTGCCCCGCCGGGTGAGTCGCCTTACCGGCTGGAAGAAGCAAAGTCGCGCGATGCTTTGCTGGAAGCATTTGATAAGAACGTCACATCCGCGCGCGCGGCCTTGGAGTCCGCGAGCGATGAAAACTGGCAGGGCAAGTGGTCGCTACTTATGGGCGGAAAAGCAATCTTCACTCTGCCCCGCACAGCCGTCATGCGCGGCTTTGTGATGAACCATTTGATCCATCATCGCGCTCAGCTCGGTGTTTATCTGCGTCTCCTCGATGTGCCCGTGCCGTCGATCTATGGGCCGTCAGCGGATGAAGGAAGCTTCTAGCCTCGGTCAGAAGCCCGACCGTGAGGAGGGCCTGGTTCCGCAAGCTCTCATAATAAATAGCCGGTGCTCTTAACTCTGGAAGATGACCGAGCGGAGGGTAACCCTTGCTTACGCGCGGGCTTCCGACACGGGCAGGCTCAACCTCTTGATGGCGTCAGCCACTTTGATCGCTTCCACCGCTGCCTTCACATCATGAACCCGCACGATGTGCGCGCCGTTCAAAACTGAAGCAACGGTGCTCGCGATAGTTCCGTAAAGCCTTTGATCGGCAGGCGCGCCGTCAAGCAGTTTCCCAATGAAGGATTTTCGCGACGTGCCAATCATGATTGGGAAGTCAGCAAACTCGCGCGCCAGTTGATCCAGTTTAGCAATCAGCTCAACATTCTGTTCCGCGGTCTTGCCAAAGCCGATGCCCGGGTCGATGGCGACGTTGTCCGGAGCCACGCCATGTTTCTGGGCGACGGCGATGCTCTCGCGGAGACTCTCGACCACTTCGCTCATGATGTCTGCGGCCGGCGCCAACTGCTGCATTGTCTTTGGAGTTCCCCGCGAATGCATCAGCACCAGTCCGGCGTTGGCTTTCGCGACTTCATCAGCGAGGGAGGGTTCGAATCGCACGGCCGAAATGTCGTTCACGATTTCGGCGCCGGCCAGTAGGGCCGCGTGCGCGACCCGGGCTTTAGTGGTATCGATCGAGATTGGCACAGATCGATTGGCGGTCAGTTGCTCGATGATGGGAATCACGCGTCGCAATTCTTCTTCAGTTGAGACAAACTCAGATCCAGGCCTGGTTGATTCGCCCCCGACGTCGATGATGTCGGCGCCCTCATCGATCATTTGTTCGGCATGGGCGATGGCTTGATCGAACGAGAGGAACTGCCCGCCGTCGCTGAAGCTGTCGGGCGTAACGTTGAGCACGCCCATCACCAGAGTCCGTTCGCCATAAGGCAAGGAACGGCGCGCGAGTCTCCATTGGCGGATCGGCATCAAGGCAAAAGTAAAAAGGAAAAAGGAAAAAGTAAAGACAGGCGGGAATTGAGCCTGCAAATAGCAGCCTATCCGTTAGCAGCGAGGTGGAGGGGGGAAGACCTGGGCGACGACGTGCGACGTTTGGTAATAGTCGCCGCCGGCGACTGGGTGGCGGATTGATTGATATGTGTGTTGGCGCACAGACCGGAGCCTTCTCAAGTGCTATAACCTCACTTAGCTCTGCTTTAGAGATTACCTTTCAACACATTCAGGCGAGAGTGTGAGCTAATGGATTTCAGGTTATCTGGAGAATTCCGTCCACCGTACCCAATCAATAAAACCCGGCTACTCTGGTGCAAATCATACTGGCGACGTGTGCTTTGGAAACGAGATCGCCATGCCTTTACGATAATTTCACAAGCTTCTTCCGGCAAGCTAAGTAGGTAGCGTCCTGACAACAGGGTTTGTCTGCTCGCAAAAAGAGCGGAAAGCTGAAATGATCTAAATCATGGAGGAAGAAAGATGAGAATAACAAAGTTAATGTTAGCGGCGGCCCTGGTCGCAGTTGTGGCCATCTCCGGCCCGTGGGTGAGCAAGTCAACCGCTCGCACAACAAGCGACGATGACACCTCGAAGCGGCTCAACGCCGCGGCTGATGTGTTGAGCGAAGTCCTGGGTGCGCCCGACAAGGGTATTCCACAGGATCTGCTCGACAAAGCAGCCTGCGCCGTGATCGTGCCGAACGTGAAGAAAGGCGCCTTCATCGTGGGGGCGAAATACGGTCGGGGCTTCATCGTCTGCAGAAAAAAGAGTGGGCGCGGCTGGTCGGCGCCCGGCGGAGTAAAAGTCGAAGGCGGCAGTGTGGGGTTTCAGATTGGTGGCTCTGAAACCGATGTCATAATGCTGGTAATGAACGAGCGGGCCATCGACAAACTCCTCTCAAGCAAATTCACCATCGGCGCTGATGCTTCGGTCGCGGCGGGCCCAGTGGGCCGTACGTCGTCGGCTGCGACGGATGCTCAGCTTCATGCCGAAATTCTCACGTACTCGCGCTCGCGCGGACTGTTCGCCGGGGTCTCGCTTGAGGGCGCGACGCTGCGGCCTGATGATGATGCAAATAAGGACATGTACGGCAAGCCGATGTCGAACAAAGATATAGTGCTCGGGAACGTGACGGCACCAGCGACCGCGGCCAGATTGATCGCGGAGTTGAATAGACACTCCAGCCGCAGGGCCAGGGGATAATAAATTCCAGCCTGCTGGTGCGCCTAAGTTAACTCGCGCGCAGAAAAGGGCGAGGTTCGAAATCAGCAGAGCAACCGCAGCGCCTGGAAGAACTAGTGGCCGGGTTTTCGGATGTGTGCATCGCCCGGGGTTTCTATTTCAACGTCGTTCGTTCGGGGGGAGTCAACGGATTTCACCCCGTTAGGCGTGACATACTTATAGATCAAGGCACAATAACCCCTCCGGCTCCGTTCGTGAGGTGCGGAATGATTCTGGAGTAGTGAAGCTCTAGTTGAATTCCGAATGGAGTTGGCTCTGGCGTTTTAATTTCGGCCTATGAACATCTCACTCCTAACGGAGTGAAACGCAGTCGAACTAAGTCTTCTCTACTTCAACGTGTAGAATACCTCTTCGAACCCGCTCCTAAATTGCATCGCTTGCGGTGAAGCCGAGACAACACTCCTTTTCTGACAAAAAGCTCGAGACGCTCCAGCGTCTTACTTTTGACTATTTCCTGAAAGAAACGAATCCGGAAAATGGCCTGGTGCCGGACAGCACGCGCCAGGGAGCGCCGTGCAGCATCACTCCCACCGGATTCGCACTCGCCGCCTATCCCGTCGGCGTCGAGCGGGGATTCATCACGCGACGCGACGCTATCAAACGAACGCTCACGACACTGCGCTTCTTCTGGAATAGCCCGCAGGGTCCAAAACCAGACGCCACCGGATACAAGGGTTTCTACTATCACTTCCTCGACATGAAGACCGGGCGTCGAACCTGGGATTGCGAACTGTCAACCATCGATTCGACGTTTTTGATCGCGGGAGCACTAACGGCCGCGGAGTATTTCGATCGCGACACGGAAGACGAACGCGAGATTCGCACACTTGCCGACGCCATCTACGCCCGGGCCGATTGGCAATGGGCGCAGAACCGGGGAGTCACTGTCACTCATGGCTGGAGACCTGAAAGCGGATTCATCAAGTATCGTTGGCAGGGCTACAACGAAGCGCTGATTCTTTACGTCCTCGGTCTTGCCTCGCCGACGCACCCTTTGCCTGCCAGGAGCTACCGGGCCTGGACCAGGAGTTACAAGTGGAAGAAGCTTTACGGCCGAGAGTTTCTCTACGCCGGGCCGCTCTTCATACATCAGCTCTCGCACTTGTGGATCGATTTTCGCGGCATTCAGGACGAGTACATGCGTGGCAAAGCGATCGATTATTTCGAGAACAGCCGCCGCGCCACATACATTCAGCAGCAGTACGCGATTCGCAATCCGCGAGGCTTCAAAGGCTATGGTGAATACATTTGGGGTCTCACCGCGAGCGACGGTCCCGGTCCGGCAAGCAAAAAGATCGGCGGCAAGTTGCGCCGATTCTACGACTACAACGCGCGCGGGGTTCCCAACGGGCCGGACGACGGGACGCTGGCGCCGTGGGCGGTGGTCGCTTCACTGCCGTTCGCGCCCGAGATGGTCCTGCCGTCGATCCAATATTTTGAAGAAACGTTTCCTGAGATGACCAGCAAGTATGGATTCAAGTGCAGTTTCAATCCCACGTTTTCTACGGCGTCGAGCAAGGAATGGATCTCAAAGGGCTATTACGGGCTGGATCAGGGTCCGATCGTTATGATGATTGAGAACTACCGGTCAGAATTTCTTTGGCGGCTAATGCGCGGGTGTCCCTACATCATCGACGGGCTCCGCCGCGCGGGCTTTGCCGGTGGGTGGTTGTAAGGAAGTAAGCGCTGCCGTTCTTTTCTTCAGGTCATCGCTCTTAACTTTGAGTTGTCTAATCTAACAAACAGCTACTGTAAGATCGAATTTTCGATAGAGACAGGCCTGCCAACAACCGGCAGTTCTGCTGTTACAGTCCCCTTAGTCAGGTCAGAGAGCCTCATTGGCGCCGGCAACGCCTGCCAACAAGGCTTGCATATGTTGCCCGGCCTTCCACGCGCCCGTACGACCCGCGGCCTCAATGCCATCTCTCCAAGCCTGTTGTGCCCCGGCAAGGTCATCCATTTTAGCCAGGACCGTACCCAGCATCTGATAGGCGGCCGTATAATCCGGGTTGAGACTCACGACCTGGCGCAAAGACTTCGCTGCCTCAGCCCAGTTCTCCAGTTTGTATTGTTCACTGGCCAGGCCGTACCAGATCATGGCGTTTTCTGGCTGCTCGGCGAGCATTGCGGTGAAGATTTCGATTTTCGACTGGACCATCGGTTTGTACTCAATCGCTGGACTCCACTGATCCGCTCAAACTCTTTTCGGCATATTGACCAGCTCATTTTAACACTCGGCTCCTTGCATCGTAACTAGCGGACTGTTCCCCAAAACTCGCGACGTGCTCGTTACCGTGACGCGTCTCTGAGCTCGAATACGCTCATCACTCATCACTCATCGCGCATCACGATCCACGCATCGCCGTACAATTTCATTTACGATTCACACTTCACGATTTACGGCATTCAGGTCACTCATCACTATTTTAATGCGCAATCCGAAATCCGAAATCTGTCTCATCACTCATCAGTTTTTATCCATTCGCGATTTACGATTCACTTGTGGCCGCCTTGACCTAAGCAGGATTCTTCGCGATAATTCCGGCAGTCTCGGCGGCGTACGGTGCGCTGAGGATCGAGTATACGAGGTTTCACATGGCGGATTTCAAAGAAAAGTACTCAACTTTTGTTGCCGATGGCGGTCTATGCGCGTTATTCGTGGATGATGACTTGCCAGGGGACCGCGGAACCCTAGAAGCATTTCTGGACAGCGATGTTCCCGGCGTGGTTATTCCTACCACCGGCTTCTCGTCAGCCAGACTAGTCTGTGGCGGCCAGGGACTGGAAGGTAACCGTCAGATTCGGGGCTTTCTCCAAGAAGTCAAGAACTCTTGAGCCTGCGAACGCCATATGAGAATAATTGTCGTCAATGCCCCTTCCGGAGTGGCACTGACGGCGACGACTGACAAGATAAAAGCGTTTCTAGCCAACCCACCCGCCGACTACCAATCCGCATTCAGGGCGACTGTTGCCGTCGAAGATGTCGAATCGGAACTGCTCGATTTATTCAGGGCGCATTACCCCAATGAAAAACTCTCCGCTGCTGGGCCAATGCAAGATGTCTTGTCCGGTCTCCCACGCGACGCCATCACTCAGCACTACTGGCCCCAAGCAGCAAACAGTGCTTTTAAGAAGTTGCTCACGGGGCAGTCTGATGTCCGCATATTGCGATGCCACCTAACCTATTATCGCGAGGCCACCAGGGAGTTCTATGCAGCGGGCGACGTGCACCGTGCGCTTGCTGAAGCCATCGCTGAGCTCAAGTCGGCGTCTCCGGAAGATACTAGTCTGGCGGAGCGCTTGGCCGAAGCTAGGGTCGCGCTGGTACTCACTCTCATTGATGACGTATTCGATATGTTTCATCGTCTGTCCGGCGAGGAACAGGTTTTCCCGCTGCTGTCGTACATTAAGGAGGAGTATGTTCGGCGCAAAAACGAGGGTGGCGACATACCATCAGCGCCCTCCAATCAGTACGTACTCGCATTCGAGCATGTGATCACGATACTGCATCGGCTGCTTGAGTGGCGCAGTCGCGAGATGACGTCAGGCGACATGCTGGCGCGCCGATTCGACGCTGAACATTTTGTCCTTGCAATCAAGCATGCTACTGAGACTGCAGTCAGTCTGGTTCGACTTGGCTATGGGGAGGAGTCACTAGTGCCGGTTTACTTGTCGCACCCGATCTCCGAGCCGCGAAGGCTACAGAAAAAACATCCTGCGAAAGAGTGGGACAAGTTCGTAACCGAGTTTCAGACTTTCGTTGAGGCGGCCGCGGAGGTTAAAGTTGATGGCAAGCGGGCCATCTTCTTCATGCCAACCGCGATTGATGAACTGAGGTTTGCTGACCTCGCGACGACGCCGAACTTTCCCACTCTCGAACGAAGATGGCCGTTGATTCAGCATAAGCACGGTTTGCTTTACGACACACCTCCAGGTCAGGATTATGAGGCTTTCGAATCCGCGGTACTCTTGAACGAGATCTTCAATCCTCTGGGAGGCACATACAAAATAACCGAGGGCTTTATCGACGAAGACGAACCCGGCACGCTCGCTGACACCTATAAAGAAGTTCGGTTGCCTGAAGCCGCCAAGAACGCGGTTCATGCTTTAGCGGGCGGATTGCTGCAGCAGATGAAAATCCAGTTGGCTATCCGCGATCATGCGCTAGTGCGACAATCTGGGCGGCTTTTGCTCTATCGGCCGTTCTTTGCGAAAGGTAGCCTAAGTGGAGGGGTTGACGCCGAACTCAAGAATTGGTCAGTCTTGTTGCAAACTGCTTCTGAGTTCAAGAAGAGGGCGATACACTTCGCATGGCGACTTGGACCAGCTATCGTCATCCACGACGCAAAGGATCTTGGGAAGCTCGATGAACTCCTGATGAAGCGCATGAAAACCAACCTCATCAAGCGGCTCACACTCAAGTTGCAGCCTGAGGAGCTTGGTCTTTTGGACTTCGATCTGATGTCTGGTTCAGCGGAATCCTGGTTTGATCAAGCACTGAAACCTGAGGACCAGCTACTCGGCAGCGGGCGAACTCTTACCCGGACCAAGAAGCGAGCATTGAAAGTTGTATTTCAGGACGAACTCGAGGCGGTGGAGCGCGACTCACGTCGGATGGCGTACCTCGGTACCCCTAGCGAGCCTCCTCGCGGATTAGACTACCTTCGCTACGATAGGCTTGCTGAGCAGACACACCTCGGCTTTCAAAAGCTAGCAAGCGAAGAGATACTTCCGAAGTTATTTGCCGAAATATGAGGTGTTGCTGAAAGAGCACGCTGCCCAAGAGATCGCGCAGCCGCCGCAGCACTCGAGTGGTGGTGAGGAGGCGCGCCCGTGCGACCTTAGACCATCTTGCCGGCCTCTAGAGAGCAACCTGAGCGGAGTCAAACTGAGGTAGTTCCAAGGTTTTTACTGGCGGAAGCGATGTGCCAATGATGCCTTGCAGATCACCATACATGCCGGCAGTCATTTGAACGACCCGCTCAATCTGCTTCTCCCGCTTGGCCCATTGTCTCTCAATAGCTCGTTTCTCAGCGTCCAGGTCGTTCTTCATAGCGCTGAAAGACTCTACAATCGCCTCTACTCGCTGACAGAATTGTGGCCCAGCCAGGTAGCTGTACAACAATTCCATCTTTTCATTCTTCCCAGCCCCGGCGATTCTCGCTTGAGTTACCTGAAGGATCGTTTCCCGCAAGGCAATGGCTAAAGCGGCTGCCGACGCGAAGTCTGTTACCCACACTCCATCAACCTGTCCGAATGTGTTGATGTTTGCCGGTAGCGCTTCGGAAACAATTACTGCGATGTCCGCTTTACAGTTTCTCTGGTCTTCCTTGAGCTTGGATATCCAGTCACCACCCCAGTTCTTCGTGCGCTTCGCTTCCCACAGAATTCTTCCCGCACGACAGCCGGTGCGAGAGTAGACATTCTGCAATACGTCACCGCCCCTCTTGCCTTTGGCAATGGGTTCAATCTCGTCAAGCGGGAAACTAGATTGCAGCAAATCCTCAAGCTCGAGTTCCAAAACCTCTCCTTGGCGTTGTTGTGAGCCCTCTTCGGCTTTACGCTTCAGTTCGTCAATCTGCTTACGCATTTGATCTAATTGAAGGTCTTTCTCGCGAAGTTTCAACTGGTTTTCTTCAGCACTCTTCGCAACGGCTTCGGACCAGATCTCTTCTCGCGTCACGTCCAACGCGCGCGCCATTTCCAGTTCGCGGTTTCGTTCGTGGTCTTCCAATTCTCTTTGGCGCTTTCGTAGCTCAAGCTCCTGCCCCTTCGCTGACTCAAGCTGTTGCGACTGCTCAGCCAGTCGCTCCCTCATGTCGGCGAATTCGAGACTTAGTTTGTCATCTGCCCGCTTTCGCGCCTCACGCTCGATTTTTTCCCGCTCCTGGGTAAAGTCTTCGCGTAACTCTCGCTCCTTCACTGCCAAGGCTTGCTCGAATTCTTTTTCCTTTAGCCTCGCGTCCGCTTCAAGCTTCTGACGAAGCTTGTCTTCGACTTGCCGAGTTATCGCTTCCGTTAGTGGGATCTTATTTCCACATTTGGCGCAAGTTACGAATTGATCATTCATGGCGAAACTCCTGGTCCAAAATAAACATCGCAGGCCCAACCCTGCTCAGGTTCTAGGTGTCGTCAACTCATTCGATGTACCGCAGCTTGCATGGGGTCGGATCAATCGACACAAGCAGAGGCCGAGCCATGCTTGTCAAGGACACGATTGCTTGACCTGGCGCTAATCCCGGTAGCATGTTCCATTGGCTCTTGTCGATTCCACTGATCGATCTCTTTAGTCGGTCCACGACTCCACTGTCGGAAATCTTGTGGAGGACGAAATTGTTGATTAGGCCAAGAACCTCATCGGGCAAGTGCTGCGGCAACTGCGTAACGAATACCAAACCCAGCCAACGCTTACGTCCGCGCTTCGCGATCTTGGCTACCTGTTCGAAAAGCACAGGCATCTGTTTGAGTCGGCGTGCTGACAGGAATTCGTGAGCCTCTTCGATGATCACTATTACCGGCGTGGGCCTCGAACCGGCTGCGGCGGCTTGGCTGACCTGCTCCTCCTGCGCGTTTTGAACACCACGCAAAATGTCCGCGATAACAAGGTTTCGCACTTGAGGTGAATCTGTATCCGACAGATCAATGAGCGAAACGTGGCCAGCCCTGACAAGGTCAGAATATTTGATCGGGAGAGCCTTTTGGTTGTCGAAGATTTTTAGACGATTGATACGACCCAACCGGCCCATTAGAGCCAGCCAGCTCAGTTCATGACTCGTTTTGATTTGAGCGGTGCGCTGCTGAACTTTCTTAAGATTGGCCCGGAACACTGGGTTGAACGGCTGTGGGTCTCCCATATCCTTGCCTACCTCGTGTCGAATGATTCCGGCTATGTCAAGCAAATACGAAAGTGTTAACTCTGGATATCCGGTTTCGAGTTCATCCAGTTCGAGCAACAGATTCTCATCGTCTTTGTTTGCAGGAAAAATCTTCAAGTCCCGCATGATTGCACGCGTTGCGTCGTACGCCTTGTAGAAGCGTTCTTGCTGCGCCTCGTTTAGGTCCAAAATCTCCATAACAGCATACGGCGAGAGCTCAGAAAACTTGAGGCAGAACGGAGTGATGGTCGCCCCGGAAGCTTCGCGGCTCGTCTCGCGTCCTACCAAGTGGAAGATGTTAAGATTTGCTGTGCCCTCGGGACTCAAACTACGGCGCTTAAGAGCCGCCAGCATTTGCGCGTCTTCCGTGGGCTGGTCAATCTCCGTGTATTCGCCCTCAACGTCGAGAAGAATGGTGGCCGCGCCGGCCCGTTGGAGCTGGTGGACGAACTCGGCGACGGTCGTAGATTTCCCGCCACCCGTAGTCCCCATTATGCCAGTGTGACGCGGTAGCACCGATTTCCTGTCGGTGGGGATTGCCACCGCAATTTCTTCCTGACCAACAACAAGACCAAGACGAGCATCACCGTCTACCCTGAGAACCTTCGCGGTTTCGTCAGCGCCGAGGGCGAATACCGGACTATTTGGCCGCGGTCGATAGCGAGGCGGAATCACTTGGCCCTCAGCTTCCTCACCGAGAATCTCGATAAGCGCTCGACCGTGGTAGCGCGGTAGAAAGATCTTTCCCTGAACTGTGGTCGTCACAACGATGGGCGAGTCGGCGCGTAGGCCATCCGGTTCTGCAAAGGGACCTGCGGTGATAACGGCGAGGTAAGATCGATCAATGCTGCCATCGTCTTTGAGGCTCTTTATACGAACCAAGGCCTGGGACGGCAACTTGTCCATATTCTCCTTGGTTAGGAGGATGGTGACTGCGTTGTCTTCGCTGGATGGTGAGTCGAAGTGCGTAAACGCCACCGCACCTTCGGCTTCGGGCTGCGGCGTGTAAGCTCCGCCGACCTCTTCCGCGATTTCTTCAATTCCCTGAAGAGCCTCTTGCGAAACGGGCCGTGGTTCGAACGTGGTGGAAGGTTCCGATTGCTGCAAATTCATAGCCTCTGCTGTCGCTGTGTCACTCATTTACTTTCCCTTCTATGATATATTCCCCGCCCAAGCTAAAGTTCGACACCTGTTCCTAGCGTCGCGTCTCGCGCTCACCCAAGTAGCTAAGCGGATTACCCATATGTGCGTATGCAGACTGAACCGTTGAATTGAACGCATCGGTCCCAAAGGTGCTTCCGCATACTGTGTTTGCGAGATCGATGAGCATCGGAAACCCCCGATGCGACTGAAGTACACTGTCAGCCATAGCCACTAATGCGGCTTCGTGAACATAGTCGGCGTGTGCGTAGAAAATCTGAGCCGGTACAGCCCCCGACGTGCGATAGACACCGACCAGGATCTTTTGTGCTGTCTCGTCACAGAACTCCTTCGCCCTCGCAAGATGTCTACCTCGCAAATGCCCCTGATTGATGATCGGCCACATTCGCCGCTCAGAATGCTCAACAACTGCGAATTCCAAAGGCCGAAGCGCGTTTCCAATAGTAAGCAACACTCGTTCGCCAGGGGCGCTAGGTACAAAGACAAACCTTCTATGCCGCAATATCAAATCGGCAAGAATGTCTAGTCCTGCGTGGAGGAGTTCCATGCTTCCTGAACCGGTGAGTAGCTCGTAGGGAGCTGGGTTTCCATGGCCTATGCGCCAAGGTGCATTTGATTTGAGCAGCAGCACGGCTCGCTCTGCGTAGGTCATGATGCCGCGTCGGCCAAGCTCGGTCAGCCGGTCGCGCTTGTCCGGCTGATCGACGCCTGAGCGCGCCTCGCGTCTTTCGAGAAGAGCAAGCGCTTCTGCAACCGGGTCCGAACCGCGAAGGCGCAAGTCCCGTCGGTATAGACGTTGAATCCAGGCACCCTGCTCGCCAGCATATGACACCAAGCACACACCAATCTGCGCAATTGAAAGGGGCAACGTGTCGTGGACTGCGCAGGTTCCGTCGCATGCTTCAGCCGCTCCATTGAAAAGCACGTTGATCTGAGTGGCTTTCATTTGGTCGGTTGTGGCTTGAAAGACACCCGCCTGCTTGGGAGCGTTAGGGCGGTCGACGATCTGCGGGAACACAAGCTCGCGCACTTTTTTCCGGATAAGGTCTTCCTGCTCGATCGCCTCGGACACTTCGCGGTCCAAGCGTGCTAAGTTCTTCACCAAGTCCTCGCCACGATCCCAAGTATTAAGATCAAGCGTTTTTGCGAGAGGCTCGCCATATGCCGAGACAAACTCTGTCTTACTCACCTCGTCGGGATCGGGCAATAGACTCGGCCTTTCGGCATCTGGACGCCGGCTGTCCAGCACTTCTGGATTGGTTTTGTCTTTAATGGCTTGCATACTGTTTTAGTCTAGTTGCGACCCGTCAAAGCTGGCCGGATGTCCTCGACGAAAGAAACAATTCGTCGCCGCTCGTGCGACTGGCTAACGAACTGCTGAAAAACTTGCAATGGCAGGCCAAAGAACTTGCTCAGCAAGCCGCAGATGTCTTCATTCTTTTCATGCGCTTGGCCAGAAACGATGGCTAGGATGTGCTCGCGCGGTGCCACCAGTTCAAGGCCCAAGCCATCAGCGCGCTCTTCAGCTGCAGATACCTTCGGATCACAGTCTTCTGCTTCCCCTTCCTTTGGGAGAAGGTGAACATGCGGACCAAGCCGTACGTGGGCTAAAACGGCATTGGCGCGCTCAGCAGGCGTAGACTCACGTCTTCCATCTAAAACATCCAACAGTTCATCTCCCAAAGCAGCCAAGACCTGCTGCCGGGGCAATAGATAGTCCCGTAGGAAATGACCTGTCTCATGCGCAACGGTAAGCCGCTGTTCCTCTGGTGCGTCGGCTCCACAAACAAAAACTATTCCGAATCCACGGTAAGCCACCAAGCAGCCCATTAGTTCGCGTCCATCATTTGGGACGCGCGCACACAGCCGCCGCGCTTCAAGCCAGCGACGCACCGCGGGAACCGTAAGACGGGGTAGTTTCACTATCGCTAGAGGGAGCTTCAGTGCAATCGCCTTTTCGATCTCACGGGGGAAAATATCCCCCAGTTCAGTTCCTTCCCAGAACTTTAGGGCGATTACTTCGTTACGTTGAGCGAGGATCATCTTTCTTCCTCCGGCCAGATGCTTTAGGCTTTTTCCTCCGAGCACGGGCTGCCATCATCAGCCCAAGCTGGTCGATTGATTCTTCGTGACTCTCGTCTCTCATGCCCTCAATGACCTCGACGTGGCGTATGACGCCCGCGAGGTCGACAGCGTTCACGCCGAATTTGCGCGCTATCTGCGAAAGATCTGTAGCGAACGATGCATTGCGAGGCCGCAGGCACAGTGCAATGCGATTAAGATCGTAGACCGAGATCGACAGCAGATCGGCTAGCTCTTGGTCTGTTTTTCTCTCAACTTCCATAAATCGCGCAAGAACCCAGCCCAGATACTCCGCCCGCGTTCGGGCTCGGCGCGCCGCGAATTCAAAGAGGGATGACTTCTTTATAGGACTCATGCGTCTCCTTTTCGGCGCTCCAGTAGCTTTCTAATTCGGTCTTTTGCCCGCTTAACGGCACGCCTCTGATCAGCGACTGGCAAACCAGAGATGCCCATAACTTTTGCGAAGGCTTCGGTTTTACGTTCCCCTTTCAACTCCAACTCAAAGACCTTCTTGTCAACTGGGTCGCTAAGCACCTGCATGAGTTCAGTTCTTCGTCGCGCTTTAATCGCTTCCTTCCGTAAAGTATTCCCCGTCGATGGGTAAAGTTCGACAACTTTAGAACTTGAAACTCGCGTAAACCTTTCCTCCCGAGCCTTGCGCCGCATTTCACCCCGAATAAGATTCAGTATGTTGCGGCGACCGGCCATGAGCAGGAATGTGTTCAGCGGCACGCCGCGCGACGGATCAAAGATCTGAGGCCTTGCGCAGTAATCCAGTATTGCATCCGTAACGCCGTCAGAGACCACTTGTACATCAGTGCGGGAAAACTTGCGATTGAGCCTTCTTACTAGGGGCATCAGCAATAGTTCTGCTAAGTCCTCTGATGCCACCCTGTCTCCATCTAGAAGACGCACGTGTAGCTCAAGCAGCGTTCGGGCTTCAGCGCTTTCTGCCATGCGTTCTCCTCTTGACCGCGCTCCCTTTCGAGGGCGGCTTTCTCAGCACCAGAATGAACTCATGCGTCATCGGACCATCGAATCCGAATGGCCCAACTGGATATCGACGTCGCAGAGTCGCAATCTTCCGCTGACTGGCTTCCAGCTTTTGGAAGTCGATTGCTTGGGCCAGTTGAACCATCGCGCTATGGGAAGCGACGCGCTGACCCTTGATGACATTGTCTCCAATAACTATAACTGCATGACCTCCCGGTCGAAGCACTTTCCGAATCTCGCGAAGCACTTTCTCCAAATCTGCGAAGAATCCTGAGAGTCTCCGCCCAAGCGACTCATTGGTCAGGATGTCTCGCGCGATCAGCCTGCGGATTTCTGGGCGCGCAGAGAGCCATTCATCTGAGTCGAAGCCACTAGCACCATGAAGCCCGATATAGTCGTGTCTGCTGGTTAAATCAGTCGGGGCGTAACCGTTCATCCAGCAAACTGACATTCGATGAGCCCGCGGGTAGTCAACTGCATTAAAGTAAGGTGGTGAAGTTACGACCAATGCCTGGCTACCTTCCTGTACATTCGGCAGAGGTTCACGCGCATCATGCGGGCAGGCGATCCGCGCCAAGCTAGGCAATTTCTCGGCTACACCGCACGTGTCATAGATCTTGTAGAGGTTACCTAGACAACCAATGGTCCGATCAAGCCGCGCCAGATAGGCTCTAAGCACACCATTTAGGCGGAACTGTTGAACTTGTCGATGTGGTCGCGTGTGGTCGATGTCCATGGCATAGCTCAATGTGTTCGGCCATTTTGCGACAATGGAGGCAGATAGGCTTACAAGCGCGACTTTCTCGTAATGTGGCTCGCGGCACTCATGTGCGGCTTCTGCGATGCCAGCGAGCGCAACAGTCAGTTGAGGCGGGAACCAGTAATTCAGTTCTTCAAACCCAGGTAACCCCAGCGCCCGCGAGCCGAATGAAAGCGTCGCACCTGGACGTGGAGACAGTGAACGCGACCACTCATTCTCGATGTCAGTGAAGATGCCTTCGAGCTTTGCGCCGAACCTCGATCGCCAACGTTTGTAATCAGACGGAGAGCGGACGAAGCACTTAACCTCTGAAAGCATGCCTGCCAAAACGTCGATATCCGCACCGATCACCTTTCGTCCGTGGGTCAAGCCAGCAACCAGAGTCGTTCCACTCCCGCAGAACGGGTCTAGCACGCTGTCACCGGGATTCGAGTAATTAGCTATCGCTGCTTCAGCGAGTTCCGAAGGGAAGCGCGCGCAATATGAATGAAAGCGATGAAGGGACTCCAGGCCTTCTCTTTGTGAGTCGAAGACCTTCCGGGACGTTTTAACAGCGCGTTTCATAAGCCTTAACATTATACCGTGACCTGGAGGACAGTGGTCATTACGGCTGCGGTCTAGGACGAGTGATTTCCTGGTTGCCAGTGGGCCAAACGTAAACTACTTTGACAGAAAAAACCGAGCGCACCGCAACAGTAGAAAAATGAAACCTGTGTCAAAGCCGTGGAGTAATGCCTAGAGAACAACAAATGGAGGTGCTGGAGCGCTTCGCATTAGGCGATCCCGAAGCTTTCGAAATCCTGTTTCGAGAGTTCCAGGGTGAGGTTTACCGGTGTACTTACCGAATCGTGCGAGATGCTGCCACCGCTGAGGATCTCACCGTGGAAGCCTTTTGGCGTATCTATCGCGCGCGTGCACGATTCGATCCGTCACGGAGTTTCGGAAGCTGGGCGCGGCGCATTGCCACCAACCTGGCACTGGATCATTTGAAGTCTTTCCGGCCGCACACCAGCCTTCCGGAAAATCTTGCCCAACCTTGGCCCAAGGATCCTGCCCTCGCGAGAGAGGTGGCTTCACCGCCCAGGAAATTATAATTACGTGTGCGCTGCTCGCTTTTCTAAATGCTCATTCGCTGGAAGATCTGAAAATTTAATTTTCGCGAATTCGTACAGCCCACTAGTTAATCCCTTTGGTCATTTGTCTCCAAACGGGTCCCTGGCCGACCCTGCCGCTCTCTATCCGTTCAATGGCCTGCCGGATTTGCATCGCCACTTCAAACTCGCGATCATCCTGGGCCTCTCTGAGAGCGGGCAGTGCGCTTTCGTCCCCTAACTCATAAAGAAATCGACTGGCACGCCAACGAACAAGTTTGTTCGGGTCTTTTAATGTCTCAACCATCGGGCCAATCGCCTGTCTATCTCCTAAGTCCGTTAGTGCATCGCCTGCCGATCGGCGCACTCCAACTGCTTCGTCTTTCAGAGCCTCACAAAGTGGAGCTAAGACTTCAGGAGTCTTTATCAACCCAAGAAAGACCACCGCTAAACGGCGAATCGACATCTTTGGATCTTTGGTAGCTCTGATAATTAGTGACAGAGCTTGAGAATCTATCTGAGCTGTTGCATTTCTGCCCAATTCCTTTAGCGCAGCGAACCGTTCTTCCCAACGGGGCGATTCAAAGGCGCGTATTAGTTCGGCGAGCTCGCCAAGTTCTTCCCGACTCGCTTTAACTTTTTCATGTAAGTCAGGATGATAGGCCCTCTCAACCAATTCTTTTAACTTCTTTTCATCATAGACGGCTGAAATCTCGCGCACCACCGCCTCGCCGACCTCGCGCAGCTCCCCGTAGCGCAGACCTTCGTCTCTCCACTTTCGCTCCATCAGCATGTTTTCCGATGCGCCCATTGCTCGCTCAATAGCCTGACCGAATCTCTCGGGTAGCGGCAAGCGAGTCGTTTCACTACCAGAGGACACTTTGACTAACATTGGGAGATCTCGAAAATACTGCACCGATACCGTTACCTCGAGCCATTCCTTATCGGACGTTCTTGCGGGTTCCGGCTTCGTGTTGTTCAAACTGGCGTATTCGAGTACGACGCGGGCCTGGGACAAAATATCCTCCCATCCAGCAGTTGGCTTTCGCTGGATAGCCATAAAGTCTGCGAGACGAAAGACACTGCTGACCCCTGGGATGGCTAGGATCTTTTCGATGTAGGTTGGACAATCTCCTATATTTTCGTGTGTATACGTAATCGCGACCCCTTTGGCCACCGTCTCGTCCAAATTCAATTTCATACTGTTTGGATTAGGTGTGGTTTCAATGGATAGTAACTTCACTTTTGTTCTCCCAGCGCTCTACCTGCGCACACTGGCTCGTTTGTGAAATTTGTCCCCATTTTACCACTCGGCTCCTTGCATCGTAACTAGAGAGTCGCACCCTCGCGATGAAGGCAACGTAACAGGGCCATCACTTTTTCACCGGACTAACATGCGCCGCCACGAGCTGCCATCGCCCCCTCGCGACCATCGATCAGATGCCGGGAGCCCTGGGACTAGATTTGAGCAGCCGGCTTTACGAAGTGCTCTTTTCCAGGCGGAAAGCTGAAATCCGCAGACGATTACTACTTTGAGCAGATTATGGACACCCCACCGCGAAGGAAAGACCTGCCAAGAGCTGATTTGTGTGTGAATGCAGAGACTACTCGGAACCCCGGGCGGCCGGCGATTAGAGCTGATAACGGCAAGACCGTTGCAGGGATTACCCCGAAGCCGATTTCGTCTTCTCGAACCCGGCATCTCGACGTGGACGAAGTTTTGGCGCGCTCGCTGCCAAAGGCGGTAAGCGAATAGTTTCAACCCTTCTTTCGGACGACTTCATAAGCGGTATTAATTTTCGAGAAAAGCTGAGGGTCCTGTGAGGTCTTATGCCCCAAAGACTTTACGACAAGTAAGCTCATAGCCGCGGCTGACGGCACGGGATCGAAGATGTGGTTCGCGCAAGAAACGCCCGCGCCCGGCAAAGATGCCGGCGCACTGCACGCAGGATGCGTGCGCTTCTATGCTCGCCTTGACCATGCTCGCAGCCTTTGTTATAAAAACCGTTCGTGCTGAGCGCTGAATTGAGCGCTATAGCAACTGCCAATTATTCCGCAGTAGCTCAATGGCAGAGCATTCGGCTGTTAACCGAAGGGTTGTAGGTTCGAGTCCTACCTGCGGAGCCATTTCCTTGTAAGCTATACTTTTTAAAAGAACTTTGTGGCTCCAGCCTCACGCGGTCTTACCCACCACAAAAAGCACTGAGCCCGTCAATAAGTAATTAGAAATCCTGACTGGTCATAGTCTTGACCCTCAGTTAGCGCGCTCACAAACCCGTCCTTCGCTCCAGCTCTTCAGGATAACGTGCTCCTTGCACATCGATTTGTGACGCTGCGCGATCAATCTCGCGCAGATCGTCGGCGGTGAGTTCAATTTCAACTGCGCCGCTGTTCTCCTCCAGGCGATGCAGCTTCGTTGTGCCAGGGATGGGAAGAATCCATGGCTTCTGGGCTAGCAGCCATGCAAGCGCAATTTGAGCCGGTGTCGCGTTCTTGCGGTCTGCGATTTGGCGAAGCAGATCAACCAGGGCCTGGTTGGCCTTGCGAGCCTCGGGCGTAAAGCGAGGAACGATGTTGCGGAAATCGGACTTGTCGAAAGTCGTGTTCTCGTCGATCTTTCCCGTAAGGAAGCCCTTCCCCAGAGGACTAAATGGCACGAAGCCGATGCCCAGTTCCTCACACGTTGGCAAGACTTCCTGTTCAGGCTTTCTCCACCAAAGCGAATATTCGCTTTGCAGTGCAGTGACCGGCTGGACTGCATGGGCGCGACGTAGAGTCTGCACTCCTGCTTCAGAGAGTCCGAAGTGCCTGACCTTACCTTCCTGAATCAAATCCTTGACCGCCCCAGCGACATCTTCGATAGCCACGTCCGGGTCAACCCGATGTTGATAGAAGAGATCGATGTGATCGGTCTTCAGTCTCTTGAGCGACGCATCAGCGACTTCCTTGATGTGCTCGGGCCGGCTATCCGTGCCCGACTGTTCTCCCTTAGGACCAAATTTGAAACCAAACTTCGTTGCGATCACCACTTGTCCACGGAAGGGAGCAAGCGCTTCGCCGACAAGTTCTTCGTTTGTAAATGGGCCGTAGGCTTCGGCGGTATCAAAGAGTGTGATACCGCGTTCGACGGCAGTTCGAATCAGTGAAATCGCCTGCTGCTTATCTGCGGCCGGACCGTAGCCATAGCTCATTCCCATGCAGCCCAGCCCCAGAGCCGAAACTTCCAGATTACTGTTTCCAAGTTTGCGCTTCTGCATTGTGTCTCCTTCTCTTTCCATCTGTCGCATAGCGATCTAGCTCCCTTTGCCAGCGCCGGCGACCTCATCGAACGCTAGCGAAGTCGACAGGTCGCGGAATGCGTCGATCTGCTGCTGAAGCACCGTGACCACCTGCTCTGCGGTGCCAATGGCATCTGCGCCTGCAATGAAGCGGCGGGGCGGCTTTTCCTGATTTGAGATCGTAATCAGCGCGTGGGCGAGCTTGGCTGGGTCGCCGGACTGCTGACCGTTCTGGCTTTTCCAAAATTGCATTTGCTGCGCTCTGCGCTCGTTGTAGTCCTCGATGGGCCGCTCTGCGTAATTTGTCGACTCCTCAGTGAGAAGCTCAGTGCGGAAGAAGCCCGGGTTGACAATGATGGTGTCGATGCCAAACGGTTCGACCTCAGCCTGCAGCGACTGCATCCAGCCCTCGAGGCCGAACTTGGACGCGGCGTACGCGGTACCGAACTCAAAGCCGACGAGTCCCGCACTGGACGAGATCGAGATAATCTGCCCCGAACGCTGCTTGCGCATCACCGGCAGGACTGCACGGGTTACGTTCATCGGGCCGATGAGGCTTGTCGACAGCTGCAACTCCATTTGCTCCGGGGTCAGCTCCTCAAAGTAGCCTGCATAAAAGCTCGCGGCATTGTTCACGAGCACATCTATGCTGCCGAACCGGTCAACAGCAGCCTTTACGGCAGCTTCGGCATCTACCGGCTTTGTAACGTCCAGCTTTACAACCAACAGGTCCTGAGCCTCACCAAGCGCCCGGGTCACCTTGTCGGTGTTCCGGCCGGTCGCGACCACCGCGTGGCCGACTGTTAGCGCAGCCTTAGCGATGTCCGTGCCCATGCCGCGCCCTGCGCCTGTGATAAACCAAACTTTAGTCATAACTATCCTCCTTTATTCGTTCCCTAATGACGCTTGGTATTGTTCGTCGCTGACCTTTTCCATCCAGTCGACGGTCTTGCCGTTAAGATGTTCCAGGATGGCGATGTGCGTCATCGCCGTGGTTGAAGTGGCGCCGTGCCAATGCTTCTCACCCGGAGGGCACCAGACCACATCGCCCGGCCGAATTTCCTGTTTCGGGCCACCCTCGCTTTGCACCCACCCACGTCCGGATGTGACGATCAGGGTCTGCCCCAGCGGATGCGTGTGCCATGCTGTCCGAGCGCCGGGCTCGAACGTAACACTGAGGCCCAGAACGCGCGCCGGATCGGGTGCCTGGAACAGTGGGTCAATGCGTACCCTGCCGGTAAAATACTCGTCCGGTCCTTTGCCCGAGGGCTGTGAGCCACTTCTTTTGAGTTCCATTTTTCCAAACTCCTTTTAGTGATAGTAACAGTGGTTTGTATCCAGCCTATCTTAGAATTACTGAGAATCTATTTCAGGGATGAATTTTGCGCTTTCGCTTAGGATTGATAGTGTAAGACTGTTGATAAGCAAGTCCCCTCGTAGACTGTTTGGAGATCGGCTAACATTTCTGCCATTGGCCGCAGAAACAAGTTGCGAAGAGTGTCACTGCGGACCCAAAATTATTAGAAAAAAGGCCACTCTCGCGGTGGCCTTCTCGCTTGTGATGCGGTTTCTGACGAGTCTCATGACTCGCATTTGATTATCGTGGCATTCAAATGACCAAGTCTAAGCCTTCTTGTGATAGTTGCCGGATTATCGTTTCCTAACCCCGATCGCAAAGGCCTATTTCGGTTTGATGACGATTACCGAATCCATATGGCCGTTCCCGTCACCTTCGGTGGCGGAGTTGGCCGGATCGTTCAGACCTACACCATCAACCAGGAACCTGTAAGTGTACTTGCCCGGCGCCAAATCAAGGCGACAGACCCATCCGCCAGCCTGTTTCAAACAGTAGTTCTTCGTCTGAATCCAATCGTTGAACGATCCATAAATGGCCACCGCCTCGGCGTCAGTGTGGCCAGCTAAAGTAAAAGTTGTATTGCCGGTGAGCCTGGGCACGGCCGGCGGCATCCTTTTCACCAGCACGTCTCCCTGCCCACTGTTGAGGGTGAGACCAGTGACGTTGCCTTTTTCGTCTTTGATGAAGGCGAGATGCAGATCTGGAATTTCGCTGTCACGGAACCCGGAGTTGGACTCGGCGATGACTGGGCGCTGTCTCAGGTAAGAAGGCTTGACCCACAAAGAATCATCTTTGACGCTTACATAGATGACAAAATCATGCGCGAACTTCGGATCTAATTCGTATCTGCCAATGTATTGTCGCATCAGAGCGGGAGCCACCTTGACTTGAGATATCGCGATCGCTTTCTTCGGAATCAAGGATCGCGCTGCGAGCGTTCTGTCCCGCTCAGAAATCTTCGGTTCGGGTTTGATACCGACAAGCGCTATCAGGTGACTCGCCAGCGTCCCGCGCCAATTGAGGAGACCATGATTGCCGTTAAATTCAGTGTAGTGGACCGAATATCCTTTGCTCTGGAGCGTGTCTCTAAAATTACGGTTAGCCGCGAGCAATGTAGGGTCTATCACGGGCGGTCCATTGGGTGACGCGGGAACAAGGGAACGCCACCACCAGGTCCCTTCCAACAGTCCGGCTTCGAACGAGAAGCGCAAAGGCAGACGCGGGCTGGCGGCGAACTGGCGGTTCAGCCACTCGTAGTCCTTTTCGCCATCGGGCTTCCACGAGAAAGCACCCGATTGGGAAAGCACGTTGCCGAAAATCTCCGGGTGCTTAAGCCCTACGAAAGCCGCCTGCAATCCGCCCAAGCTCGTGCCACCGATGATTGTCTGCTCAGGACGGTCGGTCGCGTGGTAGTTAGCGCGCGCCCAGGGAACAATCTCCTGAGCCAAAAAATCGGCGTAAACTGAATTGCAGGACAACTCGCGCCAGCGATCAGGGTTCTCTACCATTACGGCGACGAGCGGCGGTATCACACCCGCTGCGATCAAGTTATCGAGAGTGGTTGCCACGCGCGCCGTGTTCACGTACAGACCGCCGTCTGTAAGTACCAGCAAACCATAAGGCTTCTTGTCAGCACTGTAGCCGTGCGGAGTGTAAATCCAAATTGGGCGTTCGTTGCCGAGGAGTTTGCTGGTGAATTTGTCGCGCTGCACTCGTCCGGTAGGAACTTTAGGCTGGACGACGTTCCACACCTGCGGCTCGGCCGAAGGCAGTTCGATCGCAGAATAGAAAGTCACTTCATACGGGTTGAACTCATTAGAGCGCTCGGCAAACTGGAGCGGGTTGAACGGGTCGTTCCGGAGGTCACGCGCAAAGCGGGTGATACCGCGCCACTCTTTTGGGTCGGGGAGGTTCGTGGCGAGTTGATAGATGAAGCGCGCGCCCTTCTGAAGCTGGAATGTTTTGTACCACAAGTCAGTGTCGAGCAGCCGCGCCATCGGCTTATTAACGTCGCCGAGGCGAAAGACGAAAACGTTTTTCGTCTCTTCCTTAGCTCGCCAAAGCATCGTTACGAACAGGTCGCGATCGTTCCCTGGCACTCTTTCAATAATTGGTGCGCCGCGTTCCGTGATTTCTTTCCAAAAACTATCAAGCGCACCCCGGTGACCCGATTTGAGCCGAACCTGAAGAGCCGTCAGGCGCGGACTCAAGGGCAGGTCGTCAGCTGTTTGCGCGCTCAACACACTACCCAAACTCGCATACAATACCAGCACAAAAAGAGCATTTATGATTTTAGTTCTCATTCAGACTTGAACATTCGTTCAACTGGTGTGCGTCCCTGATCATCATGCGCAGCGATGTTTATGTGGCGCGCCTCGCGCGCATCGCTGACGAAGAATTCATTGTTCCGAGGTCTCTCACGCTCCGCCATAAAAATGTCACTCGAATGGTCGCCCGCGAGTCGCTGCCTCGATCTTGCCCGTCGAACGAAGACGAACAAGCACGTCAAAATAGTGATCGCAACTAACTGCCGGAAGGGGCCGACGAAGCTGTGGTGCGGCACGTTGACCGCCCACAGTGCCAGTGCGCCCGCGAAAGCGGCGAGGGCGATGTGCAATCCCATTTTTAAGGGCATTGGATCGAAAGAAAGGCTCCGGCTGATTTCACAACATTCGGTTTTGAATCGGTGGAAGTCTCCGAAGCTTTGTCGGGCGGCAAGTTGTGCTTCGTTTGGCCTCATTCCACTCTCGATGTTGGCGGCTGTTCGCATTTCAATATGGAACCGCAATTCCCCCTCAACTTCGCGCGCGATCTGATCGGGATGTCGCCGGGCATAAAGAAATCGGATTGTGGCTTTGATCCTGGACATAGTGTTCGATCCCCTTTAGCTCGCGCGCAGGGCCTTCATGGTCGCGCCCGCCAGGCGCTCCCAATTCTGCTCCTCGAGGATTAATTGTTTCCGGCCCGTGCGGGTCAGTTTGTAGAACTTCGCGCGCTGATTGTTGTCAGAGACGTCCCACTCCGATTCGATCCATCCGCGCCGCTCAAGCCGGTAAAGTCCCGGATACAGCGAACCCTCCTCAATCTTGAGCGCGTCGTCTGAGATTTGCGCAATACGTTGACCGATTCCGTAACCATGCAAAGCACCAAGCGAGAGGGCTTTCAGAATCAACATGTCCAGCGTCCCCTGAAGTAAGCCAGCTTTCGATTTACCCACCGCGGATACCTCCTAGATGATCTAGGGCCAGCATAGCATTGGACTACCCAGACTGTCTAGGGGCAACTGGATTGGAGGACGCTTCGCCACGCCCGATAAGAAGACGCTACGGGTTTGGAGCGTCAGCTTAGCCAATTGAAACGTTCCTCAGAAAGTCACAGGTAGGACAGATTATGAAGAGGTGTCACGGTGCGGAGCCAAATTTCTTTAGCACAAATGCAAAGCGAGCGGTTATCATGGCCGCTCGCTTTATCTATTTCCGAGCAAGTGGATTTCACAAAGCTGCAATTCACGCATTCTTAATCGCTTAAGCCTATGCCCCCAATATCCGCCACTCGCAAAACTTCATTTATTTCGTCTCTGCTGCGCCACCGTTACTGGGCCCTGGCTATCTTGCTTACGCTCGCCGTGTGGGCAGGCATTTCGCTGGCGATGCGGCCGATGAAGGACGCCGACGGTTCGTACGCCTCACATCCTTATGGATTGACTACTGGGCTGGAGAATCACGCGCTCGATCTCTTTTTCCAACTGCGCGATGCGCGCCATCCGGTCCTGCGACAACGCGGCCTGTCCGAACCGATTACCATCATTGAGATTGACGAAGCGTCAATCAAGGCGTCCAACGTGCGGCTGCAAAAATGGCCGCGTGATTGGTACGCGCGCCTGATTGATCGTGCCAGCGTCGGCGGCGCCGGCGTGATCGGGCTGGACACTTTTCTAAGCGAAGAAGGTGGAGTCTCTGCCGAGGACAAAGCCGCGGATCAGAAATTAGCGAAGTCAATCCACGACGCCGGCAATGTGGTAATTGCGATGAAGACCGCCGCCGGTGGCTTTGAAGAGATCAAGCCGCTGCCGGTGTTTGCCGAAGCGGCGTACGCGGTTGGCTTTGTCGATCTTCCGCTGGATCCGGATGGTTTCGTTCGTGGTTCGCAACTGTTTCAATCACGGCCGGGCCAGGACACCAAGTTCAGTTTCTCGACGAGGCTCGCGGAAGGTTATCTGGCCGCCGGCGCGGTCGAAGGCGCGGAGCCGCAGTATCTGAAGCCGGATGCGGATGGCGCAGTGCGCTTGGGCGATCGGGTAATCCGTTTGCGGAATGATCTCAATTTGCAAATGGATTTCCGCGCGCGATCACCGGCTTTTCGGCGCGTCTCAGCCGCCGACATCCTCTTCAACAAGCAAGCGCAGGTATCTGATGATCTCTTTCGCAACCGCATAGTTTTGATCGGCGCTTCGAATATCGATGCTCCCGATCTATTCCCGACGCCTTTCTATGAGCCGTCGGCGCTGGCGCGTCTGTTCGATAGAAGTTTGCCGACCGTCCCCAAACGAACGCCGGGTGGCGAGCTGCACGCGAACGCGGCCGCCACCCTTTTGTTCGGCAGAACCTTTACCCGCCCGCGCTACATTTGGCAGGCGCTTGCCGTGTTGCTGTCACTGACACTGGTGGCGCTCAGCGTCTTTAGTCTGCGCGCGCTGTGGGGATTACTCGCGGTCGTACTAGTCGCGGTTCTGGCGCTGGTAGTTTCCTCCTGGGCCTTCAATGCGCACGGATTGATCCTGCCGTTGGCAAGCGCGTGGCTGGGAATGGCGATCCTGACGCCGGCCGGACTGGGCCTGCGTTATGCGCGCGAGCGTCTGCTGCGCAGCGAAACTGAAGCCGAGCGCGCGCAGATGATGGACATCTTCTCGCGCTTCGTCTCTTCGGATGTCGCCAACGAGATGTGGGAGCGGCGCGGCCAGGCGGCGCTGGCCGGAGAGAATCGCACGGTCACGATCATCTTCACGGACATTCGGAACTTTACCACGCTTTCCGAATCCGAATCTTCCGACGTCGTAGTCGAATGGCTCAACGACTATTTCGGGCGGATGAATGTCATCGTGGAGTCTTTCGGCGGTCACATCAATAAGTACATCGGCGACGGCTTAATGATCGTCTTTGGCGCTCCCGTAGATCGGGGTGACAAAGAAGAAGCGCGCGCGGCTGTCGATTGTGGTCTGGCGATGCTCGACGAAGTCGAGCGCATGAACAAAGATTGGGAAGGCACCGGCCGTCCCGTGGTCAAGATTGGTTGCGGCATTCACACAGGTCTGGCGACGTGTGGAGTCGTTGGAGCGGTGCGCCGTCTGGAATACACGGTCATCGGCGACACGGTCAATCTGTCGGCGCGGCTTGAATCAACGACCAAAGAATTCGGCGTGCCGATCCTGATCAGCGAAGCGACCGCGCAATTGCTCGGTGATGCATACGAGATGAAGCCGCTGGGCGAAGCAAAAGTCAAAGGCAAGACCAAGAGCACGACGGTGTTGACGATCGCCAGGAAGAAGCCGAAATCCGAATCGAGCGCTTCCACTGCGGAAGCAAAGTGAATCGACTTGAGCGAGGCTGACAACCGAGCGATGAAGATAGAACAACCGGTCAACTTAACGATTTGCCCTGTCCTGATTCTGGAGCAAATCCAGTGGCTAAGATGTAATCGCGAGTTTGAACCGCCGCGCTATCATTTTGTAGTAGCTGAACGAACTGCTGTAGCTCGGCGAGATTGAGATCTGAAATGGCCCAGTAGTTCATGCCTGCATTGGTCCAGCTAATCAGGTTGTAGCCCTGGCGAACAAGAGCTTTCCCCGAAACGTCCGATGCTGCGGTGGACGGCCAGACAAAAACGTTAATGTAATGCTGCCGATGCTGATAGACCAGGGCGGCGACGGGCCGATTGCCGACATAATCAAGCCGCCCGCCTACCAAGCTGAATCCGGCCGAAGCTAAATCTTTTACCGGGGGTGAAAAATCGAGCCGGCCGTCGAACCATGGCTTGACGGTGTGCTGGTCCGAAGATGGCACATCGGTCAGGTGCTTCTCCATCAGCGAGCGCACATGGCTGGAAACGATCTCCTGCGCCATGAGATCGCTTGTTGACGGACGACTTAGGAGCACAATCAACCCCCAAGCGATGATCACCAGCACGGCAAACCATACCGCCGGAATCATCCAACGCCAGGAAAGACGCGACGATCGATTCGTCACTTCGCTTTCGTTACGTATGGCTGAGCGTACGCGATCTCGCAAAGCCGCAGGCGGCTCAAAACGCAGAGCGGTGGCGCCGACTGCGGAATGCAAACTGCGAAGTTCACTGTAAGCCTGCGCGCACGTCTGGCAGTCATGCAGGTGCGCTTCGATCTCCAGATTTCTGACGAGGTCCAACTCGCCGTCGAGATACGGATGAATCAACCTGTGCGCCTCCTGACAAATCAATTCAAGTCTCCTTGCTCACGCGACTCACCAAGAGCTCGCGCAGCCGTTTGCGACCGCGAGCCAGACGCGACATGACCGTGCCAATGGGCAGATCGGCGATGCTGGAAATCTCCTTGTAGGAGAGGTCTTCCATCTCGCGCATAATCAAAACTTCGCGAAACTCAATCGGCAGTTCTTCCAGCGCCAGTCTCACCAATTTTGAATCGACGGTTTGTAATAAGATGGTCTCGGGATTTTCAGTGCTGATTCCAACCTCATCCAGCTTATCGTCAATCGGTTCGCTCAATTCCCGTGAGCGGTTTTGTTGCAGCCACGTGTAGCAGGTATTTCTCACGATGGTTAGCAGCCACGACCGGCTATCACCTCCGCGATAGCCGCCAAAGAACTTGAACGCACGCATGTAAGCTTCCTGCACCACATCTTCAGCGTCGTGATCGTCTCGCACCAGCCACCGGGCCAGGTTGTACGCAGCGCCGAAGTGCGGCAGTGCAATTGTCTCGAACTGAGCAGTTTTGCTTTCCTCCGGCAACGAACATCCTCGCTGATCAACCGAACGACGCCTTCTAAGCAAAGACTGATGATCGGTCACATTTATTCCCGCACCACTGAGGGAATGTCTGGCGGGAATATTCACACACCTGAAATGGTCTGTACAGGCAAAGGCAATTAGCGAAAAGGGGGACTGACTGACAATGAACAAACTCACTAACTGGATATTTGATCCGCCGATTGACGGCCCGGCCACAACCTTCTTGCTGCGACTGATGGTTGGAGGTGTATTTCTCTGGGAGGGCATCCTTAAATTCGTTTACCCGAATCAGGGTGTGGGACGTTTCACCAAGTTGGGATTTCCCGCGCCGCATTTCACAGCCACCGCGGATGGTTGGTTCGAGATCATCGGCGGCATCCTGTTGCTCTCGGGTTTCCTGACGCGCCTGATCGCCGTGCCATTCATTATCGAGATGCTGGTGGCGATGGCATCGACGAAGATTCCGCTGTTCCTGGGAACCTCGCCGCTCCCGTTGCCGCCTGTGCCACCACAAGTGGGTTTCTGGGCGGTGCTGCACGAGATACGCTCGGAGTACGCGCAACTTATGACCTGTGCATTTCTGTTATTGGCCGGACCGGGACGGTGGTCCATCGATGCCCTCCTCGCGAAAAGACGCGAAGCCTCGCAACATTAGTTGGTCACAGATTTGACCGAACAGGCTTGGAAGCTTTATGCGGCCCGAGGCCAATTCATATATTTCGCGAGAGATGGAACTGGAGCCTAAGGACCCAAGCAAGAGCAGCGTTCAGCGCCGGCGCCTCTTCTAGCGCCGAGAGTTGGACACTAATCCCTTTGTTGTGGCCGTTGTCGGGGCCACTGCTCCTCAATGAAGACTTCAATCTCTCGCGCTGTTAAATGATTGACCTTACTTCCTTAAGCAAAAACCCACTCTAATCGCGTCCACATTAGTAGCCAGGTCGATCGGAGCGGTCTCTTTTTGGCGATAGGAGTGGGGACAACGCCGGATGGATACTGCGAGCGGTTGAACTGGCCGTGGTCGGCATCATGCAGCATTCCATCCAAATACTGGGGGATTATTACCGTCTCAGACCGGGCCGCGTATCTTCGCAGTTGCTCGCGCACGCTCTTTGCCAATATGATAGTCGCGCTTTGATCGACCGCCCCAAACGACACACCACGCCTTCGTCTGAAGCGGAGCATTTGAAGAATCTGTCTGCTTGCGCGTCCGACGTGGATTCAATTTATTCCCGCTGTGCCGAAACTTTTCCAACGTACGGCCTGACGGCGGAGGATTTTCGCGCGGCTATTACCGGCGCCATAGATAAGTACCTCGTTAGATTCGCAAAAGGCGGCGTCGCGCCAACCGTCAAAGAGATTCGTGAATTCATCAACGAGCTTCAGAATGCGGATCTCTATCTCGCGCTCGCTTGCGAACGCGGAAACGAACACGCCTGGCAACACTTTGATCTGGAGTATCGGCCTTTCATTGAGCGTTTGGCGCGTCATCTTGCCAGTACCGGGACAGACGCCGATGAAGTGATCGATTCCGTCTACGCCGAGCTGTTCGGCACCAAATTAGTTGCCGGAGTGCGTCAGTCGAAGTTCCGCAGCTACACCGGTCGCGGCACGTTGCGGGGCTGGCTGCGGGCCGTGGTGTCGAATGCGGTGGTGGATTTGTATCGGGGCCGGCAGGACGAAGTGCCTCTGGAGAACTGGTCAGGCAGCAGCGAAGAAACCCGTGAAAAGCAAAGCGACAGCGCGCGGGCGCGGGGCGCCGAAGACGCGATGCTCGCTAACGTGACGCGCAAGCGTTACCGTTCAGTGACAGTCGCGGCGTTGGATCAAGCCCTGGCGACCCTCGACGATCACGAAACCTTGCTGCTGCTTTACTATCACGTTGACGGTCTCAAGCTGCGCGAAATCGCCCGCATCGTGGAAGAGCCAAAGTCACCGATTCGACGCTGGTTTCAGCGCCGATCCAAGCGCGGGGACCAGCCGCGATCGAAACGGGTGCATGAATCGACGGTGATGCGCTGGCTCGAGAAGGCTTACCGGAAGGTTTTGGATCGGTTTCACGCAGAGCTTGGTGACAAGCACGGACTGAGCCCGGCGGAGATCGAAATTTGTCGCGGAATTGCGACCGAAGATCTGGGACAGGGAGTAAATCTCGACGCACGTCGCGCAGAGCGCGGGAGTCTTACGAAGGGAGAGCCAAAGTCTCAGATTGAGCAGGCCTCGTAACTTAATCAGTGACACGAGCGGAAACAGATAAAGAGATGGAAGCCATTGGTCAACTGATCCACGAACGTCTCAACTGCCCTCCAGACGTGGCAACGGCGATTTACTCAGCGGCGCATCTTGATGAAGATGCGCTCGGTGCGTTTGTCGAAGGCCGGCTCAGCGAAGACGAGTCCGCGACGATAGTCTCTCATCTGCTGGCTTGTGAATCGTGTCGCAGCGCGTCGGCGCGTTTGATCCGTCTTGAGTCATTCCCCTCCAGCGATGATGAAGTCACGATCCCCGAGGATTCGCCGAGCCGTCTGCGTCAATGGTTAGACTCTCTGGCCTCACAGGTGGTACCTTCGTCCGGCGAAGACGCAGTCTTCGCTTATCAGAATCCCGACACCGATCAAGAAGCGGATGATCTCAGCAAACCAAAGCAGAACGATTCCGCGACTGAGCCCGAAAAATAGAAACACATCAATAGCAAAAGGACCCTGACCGTGTTGAGAATCTTGACCCTCGCTTCCCGGTTCCTGGTAATCTTTGTCTGTGCAATCTCCGTAGGCATCAGCAGTTTCAATTTCACGTTGCCGGCCCAGGACACCAAGCCGCGCCGACCTTTGCCAAAACCTCCGTCCGGTTCGCGCGGATTTGAACAAACCGGACGCGATGCATCGTCGCGACTCATCGCCGCCGGCGCCACCCGTGGCCCGCTGAAACCGATCGCGCCCTATGAAGGTCTCGCCTATAATCCCCGACCATTTTTTGCGTGGGCCCCACAACCAGGGGCTGTTTCGTATCATTTGACGATGCGTGAAGGCGCCGAGTCGTCGGCCCCGATTGTTTTCGAAACCGATGTGAAGACCGCACAGTTCGCCTATCCGGCGGATGCGCCGGCATTGACTCCCGGCAAACTTTATTCCTGGCGGGTCTCAACCGCGGGCGTGATGGAAAGAAAACAGGGCGCGGTGGCGACATTCTTTGTCCTGGCGGGCGAAGACGCCGCGCAGATCAAAGCAGCTTTGGAGAAAGCGAAGCTCGCCTCGCCAAAGAGCGCAGCCGAACGCCTGGCGCAGGCCCGCATCTTTGAAGAATACGGCGTTTGGTACGACGCTTTGGGCATTGCCAGCGAACTTCTCAGCGAAAATCCAAACGATGCCGAAGCAAAAGCATACTACGATTCGCTGATCCAAAAGCTTAGACAGGAAACAACCAAAGCGGCCGGGCAATCCTCCTCTTTGGCCTTTCCTTTATGGCAGCAGCTTCGACCGTTGGTTGCCGCTCAAAAGGAAGCTTCGGCGCGTTCGGCAATCAATGGCAATCGCGTGGCAGCGCGTTTTCTTTATCGCGAGCTATTGTTCGCGGCCGTAACCGCGCGGCTCTACGACAGTCCGCCGCTGCAATTCGCCGAGCAGACGCGCAAGCTCCTGGCCGAGAGTGATGACGAGAATGCGGCTCTCGAAGCAAAGCTCGATGAATGGTCGAAAGAGCAAAAGCCGGGTGTCGGTTTTACAAACGCGGGCCAGGGTATCGAGCAGATTCTGTACCTGGTCCAGGTTGCTCATCTTCGTGACGCCGAGAAGGACGCGGGTAAGGACGCCCCGCCCGGGTCGCCGCGTGAATTGACCGAACGCACCCTCGAATTGTCCGCCGCAGAAGGAATTGAGCTGGCCGTTGCCGGCTTCTCGGGCTCACTATCTTTCTTTGCGCTGCGTGAGAAGCGCATGGACGACGTGGGCCCACCGTTGGATCACGCTGAGGCGATTTGGAAAAAATGGAATGATCCGGTTGGGCTTTATCAGGCCGCTCTCGTCCGAGCTTACGCCGCCTACGCTTTGGAGAACTGGAAAGACGCGGCGACGTTCTTCTCCAGCGCGGCCGAGCGGGCCAGACTCCTGCCCGAACTTCGCAAGGGCAGAATCAATGCGCTCTCGATGCTGGCTACAGTCCTGCGGAATGCCGGGGACAAGGAGGGCGTGCACGCCGCGTTGCTTTCGGCCCTCGAAGAACAGCAGCGGGTTTTGCAGGAAACGATTGGCGAAGAGCCACGTCTGAAAGAATCAAAAACGCTGGCCAGTCTGGAAATACAATTTGGCGGTGCGCTAGCGGCCTTAGGGCGCCACGTTGAAGGTGGCGAGTGGTACGCACGCGCAGAGGTTTTGCAAAGCGAGAACTATCGGGTCGAGAAGGCACTAATCGAAAAGAAAATTTCGGATACAAGCAAGACCCTGCAGGCAAAGATTGATGCAAGCACCTCGGCTGATTATCGTCGAGCCGCAGCCGGGGTGATCGAAAGTTTCACCAACTCAATGCTCGCCTATCTCGACAGCCTCGCGTCGGCGCGCAACGATCTGGTTGAAATAGCGAGAATCGCGGATGCGAGACTTGCCCTGGCGCGACGCGGAGGCGATCCGGAAAAGGTCGCACACGGCCTGGACCAGACAGCTAACGCTTATCGTAAAGCCGGAGATTATGCCAAGGCCCGATCGGCGGCTGAAGAAGCTCTTACCCTGCGCACCAACGATCCGCGTCATCGTGGGCTTTATGAAACCCTCTATCTGCTCGCTCAAATCGCCGACGATGCCGATGATTGGAACGGAGCACTGGTTCGTTATCATCAGGTAATCGAGCAGACCAGACCCGGAGTGCTTCCGGCCATTTACGATCTCAGCGCCGAGTCCCGCGAGGATCTCCGCTCGAGCGAGGCGCAGATGAATAACATTGATATCCTCGCTCGCGCCGGCAAGGCGCTCGATGCCAGATTGGCGATTGGCAGAATCCTCGCGAGGCAAGGCAACTATCGCGAAGCAGATCGAGAGTACCAGGGCGTACTCAACGATGCGCCACAGCTCTACGCGTTTGGCGCGCCCGACGAAGCCGAGTTGCTGAGCTGGCTGCGTGCGAGCGGCCGCAATGATGTCAAAAGCGTCGACGTGGCAGCGCATCGCCGTCAAAGCGGATTCACGCCGCCCAGGGACGAGGATGAGCGTTTTAACTTAGCCGCGCTGATGGTCAATGCCCAGCGCTCGACGGTGATTAGTTATCGCGCCATGCTGTATGAGGACGAGAACGATCTTGATAACGCCGTCAAAGCCTATGAGCAAGCGAATGCGTTGAGTGCGAGCCTGGTCGGCGGGAGTTTTTTCTTATCCGGTACTTATGTGGCGCTGGCGAGAATCGAACGCGAGCGCGGTAATTATCAGGCTGCTGAGGCTCCTATCGAAGCGGCGCTGGCCGAATTCGTCCGCAAGAACGAAGCCTGGGGCATCGCCAGTATGCTTGTGTTCAAGAGCGCGTTGAGGCGCGACCAGGGCCGTCTGGCGGAATCGAAACAGTTGGGTGAGGACGCCCTTAAGATTGCGCGGCCTCTGGGATCGCGTCCGCAAACGGCCTCGATCCTGCGCACGCTGGGACGAACTGAAAGCGAGCAAGGTGGCGAATCTCTCAAGGCTTCTGAACAACACTTGCGCGAAGCCCTGGGCATCTGGCGCGACCTGGGTTTGCGCGCCCATGCAGCGTATACGTTGGACAGTTTGGGATTAACGCTCGAGCGGCTCGGTCGTGACGAAGAGGCTTTGGCTGCTTACATTGAGGCAGTCGGAATCGTTGAGACTTTGGCCGGCTCTCTCTCGACGAATGTGAGCTCGGAAACCTTCAATGCCAGCCGCGGAAATCGCGAACTCTACGATCATCTAATCAAGCTGCTGATCAAGAAAGGACGTTCGGCCGAAGCGCTGGTGTATCTCGAGCGGGCCAAATCAAAGGCGCTCGTTGATGCCCTCGCAGGCGCGAACGTAAAAGCCAAAGACCCGCAAATGAGCGCTTTGCTTGATCGTCTGCGTGAGCAAACTGACGCCTTGCGAGTCGCTGAACGAGAACTAGCTACCGAACTGGCAAAGCCGGAAGCTAATCGAGACCAGACGAAGATCACTGCTGCGCGCGCGAAGCTGGCGGAAGCCACGAATCGATACGTTGATGCAGTGGAAAAGATGAAGCGCGCCAATCCTTCCTATGCCAGCCTGGTGGCCGTCAACCCAACCGACCTGGTCGAAATACGCAAGCGTCTGCCGGAAAAAACTCTTTTGCTCGAGTATTTTCCGACCGACAACGAACTGTACATCTTTGTCGTCACGCGTGATGCGGGTCCGGCAATCCGCACGGTTGCAATCAAGCGTACTGACTTAGCTAAGCTCGTTATGCAATATCGCGAAGCGCTCGATGGCGCAACCGAGCCCGGCGTGCTGGAGCGTTCGGCGCGCGGAGTCCTTTGGAAGGATGACGGCAAGCAGGATTTCAAAAACGACATTGCGCCGATCAAGGATGCTACGGTGCGTCTTTACCAGGCACTGATTGCGCCGGTGCAAACGGAAGTCGACGCGGCAGACACTCTTTTGATTGTACCCGCGGGCGAACTCTATTACTTACCGATTCATGCTCTCGGTCGAGCGAACCCGGACGGCTCACTCAGTTTTCTGATCGAACAGAAGCGTTTCGCTTACCTGGCTTCGGCTGATTTGCTGAATGCTGTGGCCTCAGTCACGACGGTGGACAACAGCGAGGGTTCCACGCGCCCTTTGCTGGCGATGGGAAATCCGGACGGCAGCCTGCCGGCGGCGACTGAAGAAGTTTCCTCTCTGGGGAAGATATTCATCCACGCCAATATTATTACCGGCAAAGACGCCACGGTTTTGCGCATGACGCAATCAACCGCGGGCATCTCTTACGTACACTTTGCGACGCATGGCTTCATCAACAGCCTCGAACCGAAAGAGAGCTATCTGCTGCTGGCCGGCGACCCCGGCCGCCTTTCAGTCAAAGACCTCGTCGAAGATAACTACAAGCTTTCGTTTAGCGGGGCGCGCTTGGTGACCCTGTCAGCCTGCGAGACAAACATCGGCGGTTACGACCCCAGCGCGGTTTACAGCAGTCTCTCTCGCGCTTTCACCAAGGCGGGCGCGCCGACGGTAGTAGCGTCGCTGTGGAGCGTCAACGACACTTCGACAAAAGACACGATGATGTTCTTCTATAAAGAACTCGCGGCCGGACAATCAAAAGCCGAAAGTATGCGCCGCGCACAACTTGCCGTTATGCACGATCCGCGCTTTGCCCATCCTTACTACTGGGCGCCGTTTATTGTGTTGGGTGATTGGAAGTAGGGAATTCAGCGAGATTGGCTGGCCTCCGTGCGATCTCTGTGATTCTCCGTGTTAAAGCTATCCCACTAAAAATTCACCACAGAGGACACGGAGAAGTCAGTGAGAAATTCCAAGTCTTGCTCGACATCTATTTTGTCTTAGCCAGAACCACTTCTCTTTTCTTGCGCGTGAAATCAAACAGCGAAGGTTGTTGGTTCGCGCCTTTCTTCAGAGAGCTGTTGCTGCCGTCTCGGGAGAATCTGTTCAATCTCACCATACAACTTCGGCACTCGATCGGCAGCATGTGTTTACTTTAGGGCATCAATAACGCCGGTGACGAGTGTCTCCACCGGGTGGCCTTCGATGTTGCCTGGGACGCGCTTCCTGGCACCTTCATCTCGCAAATAAACCAGGATCGCGTCACCACCAATCGGGTTCTTCCCAATTCCAACTCCTTCCACCCCATCGATCGACATTAACTCCTGCTCGTGTGCTTGTTTCACACGCTCAATGTCTGATGAGGAGGCGGTCGTTGTGTGTTCCTCTGGATAGTAAGCCATGGCTGCATCTTCGTGTGGAAAATCACTCATTTCTAATACCTCAGATTTGGACGTTCGTTCGAAACGCCTTCAGGCATGAAGGCCCCTTTGATACAAACAGTCATGTCAAGGTTGGTGCAATTCTAATAGATGAGGACCAAAAACGCGATTTGAGCCGTGTGATAGTGCAGAAGTCATCACGAGGGATTATCGAATTAGAAGACAGTTCATCAAGAGTTTTGAATGATTCGGCTCACACTGTGATTTTTTGTCGAATTCCTAATACGCTGCTTTTTAAGGGATAGACGAGGCAATGCCTTCTGATGCTACCCAGGCTCATGAAATCGGTCTAAAGCCTCGTTGGCAGCCATTGAGGTTCAAAACCATTTGAAGATAAATCAGTCGGCAATGCTCTCGTCTATCAAAGAACCGCTTGGAACCACTTGTCGCGCCCAGCTACCATTCCGACTCCTGCTATTTTCTTAACACCGCTTGCTCATCTTAAGCGGACTACTTCTTAAGCTGAAGCGCCGAAGGTCCCGTTTCGGATTATTGTTAGGTGTACAGATTGATGTCGAGCGCTGCGACAACCCTGGTCATCTTATTGCCGAAAGTTATGCCTCCGCCACCGGCAAATAACAGCCCCATAGGTCGCAGACTGCTGTCCCATACCCAGATAGACGAACCCGAGTCTCCACCGGCACTGAAATTGGTGCCGCCCGCTCCACGGATCGATATCTGATCAGCGAAAAGCGCGACCCGACCGCCGCCATAGTTCACACGAATGGTGGCGCTGGTATCAATCACTGTGCCGCGGGTAAGTTGCGTAGTGCGTCCCGTCTTGCCTACCGGGCAATTAATGACCGGGTTTATGGGCTGGCTGCCGATTCTGAAGAACCGTCGCTGACCGTTCACCAGGTAGATTAATTCTCTGCGAACCCTGTCCGGCCAGCACCAGGCAGTGGCGCAATCAACATAGTTGACACCGCCGGTGAAGTTGATGGGAACAAACCGCTCAAGAATCGCGACTTGATCTGCTGGACATCTACCGCCGTCGTATGGACCGGGCTGCGTAACGCAGTCGCCGAATGCCCCGCCGTTCGAGTTAGCGAGGACGTGATTGTTGCTCAGGATCATCAGCCGCGAATTCCTGGGAGCAGTTCGACCGACGCAGAGGCAACCGATAGTTCCGGCTGTAATGCGGAAATGTCCTACTGAAACGCCTCCGGGAGCGGGTCTGATTCTGAAGGTATGTGGCCGCGCCTCGATTAGCCCGGTCACGATGACATTCATTGGAACGTCATCGCCACTGGCCGCAGAGACACCCATCGAATCCACAACCACGGATTTGACTTCGTCTAGGGAAGTTCGATCGACCACGTACACGTTTAGCGCCGGCTTTCCGGGTTCACCACCCGAGCTAATTACTTCACCGCCCGGGCCGACAGTCGGTGTCATGCTGGTGCCCAAACCTACACCGACGATGTTGCCGGCACCTTGAAAAGCATCTTCGGCATGAGTAGAAGCTTTCTGCTGACTTACGCCTTGCAGGAGTTGGTTCTCAATCTCTCTCTTAATCTGAAGAAGATTCTCGTCTACGCCGAGGAAGGCTGTTTGCGACTCCGGCGCTTCCGCCTCTTCTCTAAACCCTTGCTCTGTGCTTGGCTCACTGAAACTGTGCACACCAGCCTCCTCGCTGTATTGGTCATCGGTTTGTTGGGATTGCTGAGTCGGCGGCTCCTGAAAACTCTGAGCGCCCTGCTTGCCCTGTTTTGCGTCCTTTTTAGAGGGTTCTTTGCTAGTCATGATGTTTTTCTCCTATTTGAAATGCGAGGTTGTAAAGTGAAGACAGTTGTCTGCCTTCACGCCAGAAGAGAGGTGAGCAAAAAGAAGACTTGTTCACCAACGAGCGGGTTGAAAGTTCTTACAAGTGTGGGGCTTTCAAAAGGTGTATCAATTTAGCGAGGCTAATGGGAGACACTCCTTTGTGAGTAATTCCTTTATTTGGGACTGCCGGGAGCCTGGCAGGTCAGCGTGGAATTACAGATGAGGAATAGTGTCCGACCGTGGTGCAACACGCGCGCCAATCACTGGCCAAATGCCGTTATGTTGATTTACCTGTAAACCGCCGTCTTACCAAAAGCAGGATGACAAGGTTAGACAAAAGTAGACAGGTGCTCCGCGCATAGCCGCATTTGTGGACACCCTCAAGCCTAAACCGCTCTAATACTCTTCATAAGTATATGAGCGAATCCTTGATTCTGTTTCAGAGAGCCCGTAAAAAAGTCGATTGAGGCAGATCAAGGCAATGATCACACCGGCAGTAAAGAGTTGCGAGGTTTGAGTGATTAGTCTCTTCAAGTCGATCATGGATTGATCAGGAAGAAAACTCGTTAAGACAATTCACCGCCGGAACGGTGCAGCCAGCGGGTTAGCTTCGAATGCCTGACAAAGCGCGTGGGAGCTGATTATCGCGGCAACAATCCACAACCTGCAAACGAGCGGGCGCCGGACAGGTCCACGTCCCTACGCCGGCATAGCGCCCGCCATCATCGGCGGGGCCCCCTCGGGTTCGCTGGGGCGTGTACGCAGCAGCGCCGGATCGACGTTCTTCAGCTCATAGAGTGTTTTATACAAGCCTTCGCGCGCTACCAGTTCATCGTGGGTTCCCGTGTCTACAAGCTTGCCCTGGTCCAGGACGATGATCCGATCCGCCACGCTGGCGACAAAACCCAACTGGTGGCTGATGACAAAGCAAGTGCGCGGATTCGCACCCTTGGCATAATCCCGAATTACCGTAACCAGCCGGTTAATATCCTCGGCACCGAGGCTCTCGGTCGGCTCATCCAGCAGCAGCACTTCCGGCTGGCGAATCAGACAGCGCGCGAGCGCGATTAGGCGCTTCTGGCCGCCCGAAGGGAATGAGTCCGTAACGGTCATCTCGTAGCTTTTGGGGCCGTCAGGGTTCGGTGACCTGAATTTTAGGATTACATCATGTATCTGTGCGAGCTTACACGCCTCCTCAACCTCGGCGTCGGTTGCATCCGGTTTGCCCAGCCGTACATTCTCTCTGATCGTGTCCTTAAGGAAGAAAGGAAACTGCGAAAGCTTTGACACCTGCGTGCGCAGTGAATCGAGCGTCACCTCAGTCGTGTCGATGCCGTCAACAAAAACCCGGCCCGAGTCGGGATCCAGAAAACGCAGGATGAGGTTCATGATGGTCGACTTGCCGCAGCCTATCGATCCGACAAGGGCAATTGTCTCGCCTTCCTTGATGTCAAACGAAACCCCATCGAGGACTGGTTGACCGAGGGTGTAACTGAAGACGACGTTATCGAATTTCACGTTGCCGTGAACCTCCGGCAGTTTGCGCGCGTTGGGTTTTTCAACCACCGATGATCTGGTGTCCAGAAGTTCATAGGTAGCAATGATGCCCGGAAGCATCGATTGATAAGCCGTGTACGAAGAAATGATTCCCTGGATTGGCGTGAAGGTGTTGGGCACGAGTCCCCAAAACGCGACCACGCCGGCCAGTCCCAATCCCAGCCTGGGGCCGAAAGCGATGCCGATTCCCAGCACCAGGGCGGACGTAAGCGCGATGTAAATCTCAGAGTTGGTATTGGTGATTTGCATCCAGATAAAAACTTTCGCGGTTGCTCGCGTCGCCGTTCTGACGGCCACGCTGAATCTCTTACTCCGTGCCGGCTGCGCGTTAAAGACCTGGATGTCCGCCATGCCGCTAAGGGACTCGTTAAGTTCTCCGCTCAAGTCGCGGGTCGTGGTCATGGACTCGTTCGCGGCGCGCTCTAGCTTCTTGAGCGCATAACGAAACAGAAAGAAGGCGAGCGGCGCGATGGCGAACGAGATCAAGGTCATTTGCCAGCTCAATCCGATCATGTAGAGCAGAGCAATTGCGAGCGCGATTGCCTGCACTAACGGCGGCAGCAGCACCTGCGTCAGGACGCGCTGAACGTTCTGTGTTTCGTGGAGAATTCGCTGCATCAGGGCGCCGGTCTTCCCGCCGGTGAAGAAATCAAGGGAAAGGTTTTGCAGATGATTGTAGACACGCTCCTGGACTTCTGCGTGCAGGTTTTGCTCGAAGATTGCCATCATCCAGGTGTTTACTAAACGCAGCAATACCACGCCGACAGTCGCGCCGGCCCAGATCACGAAGATTGTGGTGAAGCTCAAGGGCGTCGCCAGCCATCCTTCGAAGCCGGTCGTGCTGGGGTTCGCCTTGCTGTAGAGCGAGCCCGTTATCCCCCAAACATTTCCCATTCTGTTTCCCTGAGCGGCCTCGCCGAGGATTTGTACCAGAGGTCCGAATGCGGCGGCGATTACGAATGGCGCGAGATTCGATGCCAGCGTCAACAGCATAGTCGCTGTTACGATCCCTTTGTGATTGCTGAGAAGCTTGAGTGAGCGCCGCACGTAGGGCCAACCCTTAACCTTTGGGGCTTCGATCTGCATCATGCCGCCGGGATAAGGCCGCGCTGACTCGGCGCCTTCGGGCGCCGGTCCGCCGCCGGGAAAGTTTGGCGGCGCGGCGCCATCTTCAATTGGAACCATTCCGGGCTGCGGGGAATCGGACATTATTGCCTCCTCTGGACTTCAAGAAATGATTTGCTGCTGAAGACTAAAAAGCTTCCGCAAAGAAACTGAGTGAGCTGCGCACCAAGTCGTCGAGGTTTCGGTGTGTTTAGAACTTTCCCGAAGAGCTTGGCGAAAGCGGCCCGTTGGAGCGACCCATAATACTTATTGTCGAGCGGAATGTAAAAAACTTTTTCGCGGTCGATGCGCACCGTCGTGCGAGTGTCCAGGAGTTTGACGGCCCATCAATCGCTGAGGGGAGTTGAGTGTCCCGGCGGGTCATCAACACCTTGGCTGTCAGTGGGAAGGAAGCGCGGGAAAAACACAAACACCTGCCGCCGCGTTTCGGCGATCAGCAGGTGTTTGTGATTACTGTGAAGCTGTCAGCGCGCCAAATCGTGGAACCCGCGCCGATGCAGTCAGCGATGTGTTTAGTAAAGCGGCGGGCACGGCCAGCTGCACGGCTGATCCTTGTACCACCACTCTCCGGCCATACGGAAGTAGCATCGACACCAGCCGCCGTAGGCTTGAACATCGCCTTCCGGACTCGCCGCTTCGAGTTCCTTCGCGTTCTCCGTACCCGCGACCGCCTCTCCCGATTGGGCCAACTTCGATTCCTCTACCTGAACCTGTTTGTACTTCTGCAGGTCACCGTCGGGAATGTCAAAAATCCTCGATGATTGGCCTTTTTCGGCCATTGTTGAAACTAACGCCATGGTTGTCTCTATCTCCTTTCGAACAGTTAAGGGTTATACCGGTCTTTGAAGAACGCGGTTTTGGTAGTTTTGTTTTCTACCTCGATTCACTTGCTTGGCAAACGTCCGATGATATAGACGCAACGCCTGACTTTTTTTGCACTAAGTGGCTAAGAAATTCCGTACGGGAGTTACGGTAGAACCCTAAGACAAAAAACCGCCGACAGGCCCCAGTAACCGCCATAAAAGCAAACCATACGGGATGGGTTTGAATCGAGCGCGGGCACTCTATCATCGATCAATCTGGTTGACAAGTCAGATTTTAGCGATTAGGAAACAGCGGCCAAACAATCTTCCAGAACCTGTTGAAGGCGCTGTTCGTCGCCGTCGTAGAAATGCCGCACGATGCCCGCGCGATCGATAATGGCCATCGTAGGCACGCCGGCGGCGCCGTAAAGATCCTGGGTTTGCTCGTCCTCTGACGCTCCGACGCGGAAAGTCAATCCGTGATCATTGACCATCTTGCGCATCAGCGCGAGTTCCTCAGCTTGAGCCTCAGGCGTTCCGCGATAGGCGAGATAATGCCGCGTGAGCGCGATAACGTTCAATCCTCGCTGGCCGTACTCTTCGTCGAGATGCTTAAGCTTGGGAAACATTTGCTCGCAGGGTTTGCACCAGGTGGCCCAGAACTCGAGCAGTACCACCTGTCCGCGCAGATCCGCCAGAGTCGCCGGCTCGCCGACGATCCATTTCTTAACAGAGATCTCAGGGGCGGGTTGGCCCAGCAACTTCAGACGGCTTTGATAATCCCTCAGCTCGACGAATACGCGATTGGCATACTGCTTCTGTTCGGTCGTCCCGGTGGCCTTAATCGCCTTGAGCCGTTCGCGCGCGAAAGCGACCTCAGTTTCCAAAATCTCCAACGCCTGCGCGACGGTTCCATTGGTCAGATGGTACTGCGGCAGCATCATGGCGAGGACGAAACGCGTCTTATAGCCCAGGTCTTCGTTCTGACGAGCCTCGTCAAGCGCCGATTGCAACGTCGCCACCGCGCGATCCATATCGCCCTTCTGCTGAAACTGAAAGGCCTGCTCGAGGACCGATTGGAGCTGAGGCGGTAGTTGTCCTGGTGTTGAAGGTTCTGAAGAAGCAGGCGTGGCTGAATTCATAAATGATCCCGTGGTTCGATGTTTTTCGGATTTTAGAGAACGCACATGCTACTCTGCCTCGACACTGACAGTCAAAAGCGACGGCGCAAATTTTTTCCTAAGCTCGCCGGACTCGATCAAATCGTTCGTTGCACAAATTCCCGCCAAATGTATAATGCGTCTTCTCAGGTCCGGTCTTGATTGTTAGCCGCTCGAAAGGCCAAGCTGAGTTGGTACTTGAGGCCTAACGCCGCCAGTATCTTCGCGGGAAGTAAGATTGCATGTCCGACAATAATAATCCGACAGAAACAAATCGTGGGAACGGCGGGGAAGCGACGCACGCGGAACAAGTGAGCGAGAAAGTTGCGGCTATAGACATCTCGAATTCCTTGTCCGCGCCGCTCAAACAAGCCATCGACGATATTCTCAAGGTTGCTGCCGATTCCGTGGGTTCGGCGGACGCGTCGGTGCTGGTCCGGGATGGTAACGAGGGCGGGTTGAGATTTCTGCTTGCCGTCAGCGAGTTAGAGGACCAGTTACTGAAGATTCGCATACCGCCGGGAAAGGGAATTGCCGGACTGGTTTTTTCCACCGGACAGCCGATGGCCGTCAATGATGTAAGTTCGGAAGGATCTTTCTGGTCTGGAGCGGATAAGGCGGTGGGCTTTAAGACGATCACGCTCCTGGCCACTCCGCTGCGATCCGGAAACGAAACCATCGGGGTACTGGAATTCGTCAATCGGCCGGGTGAGCCTCCGTATCCGCCTTTTACGCCTGAAGAAATGGACCGGGCCGCGCAGTTCGCCGACACCATAGCGCACCTGCTCAACTCCTATGAGTTGGCTGTGCTGGTTGAATCTCTTTTCGATCGGATTATCAAAACCTCTGCGGAGTCCGGAGAATCAGGCCAAGCCGACAACGAGCTGCGCGAGTGGCTCAAAAGCAGCGACGCGGCGCCCGAACATCGCGACCTTTTGTTGCTGGCAGTGTCTCTGCGTGAGATTGTCGGCCGCGGTCAGGCCGAGCGCGAAATGTGTCGCGACTTGCTCGAGACGCTCGCGCGTTTTACCGCGAAGAACTCGGCATCCAGTTCCAGTTACTTCAATTTCTAACCGTCACACTTGCTTTGGAACAAGGAGAGATGACAGATGGCGCAGTCTGATTCTGCCGTTGGCACAACGAACGCTCTCAGCGACTTGTGGGCGGGAATCCGACCGGAAGACCTGTGGCAGGGCCGCACCGGTCGCGGTGTGCGCGTCGCCGTGGTGGATAGCGGAATCGACACCGAACATCCCGCGCTCAAGGGCAAGATCAAGGGCTCGGTGGAAGCTGTTCCTGAGGGTGGCCAGATTACCTTCAAGCCTTCGACCTCGGGCGACCAGGCGGGTCACGGAACGGCATGCGCCGGCATTATTACCAGCATTGCGCCGGACGTAGAGCTCTATAGCGTCAAGGTTCTGGGTCCTAACGCTTCCGGTTCAGGCGAGATGTTCCTGATGGGTGTTGACTATGCCATCAAACAAAAAATGCAAGTGGTCAATTTGTCTTTGGGAACGACGAAGCGGGATTTCTGGGGACCTCTGCACGAATTGCTCGATCGGGCCTATCGCGATCGCGTAATCCTGGTGGCGGCGGCAAACAATCTGCCGCAGGCGAGTTCGCCTTCGATCTTCTCTTCATCACTGGTCTCGGTAACAAAGAGGGCCGGCGGTGAGCCTTTCAATTTCGGATACCAGTATGGAGATGTGATTGAGTTGGTTGCGCCGGGCGTGCAAATCGAAACGACCTGGCCGGGAGGCGGCTATCGTCAGTTAACCGGAAACAGCTTTGCTTGTCCGTACATCACCGGCATTGTCGCGCTGATGCTGGAAGCGCGGCCCGACCTGACTCCCTTTCAAATCAAAACCATTCTTTATGCGATTGCACAAAGGAATAGGGAGAACGCCGACAAGCAGCAATCGACCGCCCTAGCTGAAACCTCTCCGGCCTAGCTTCAGCCGGTGGAAGGAAATGATCCGAGGTTCGCGCAAACGACCGCCCGGACACAACTCCAGTATTCCTCCGGCTGGAAGCGACAAAGCAAAAACCAGGTCTTTCGATTTCCTGAGAGCTTAAATGTTGAGCGCGGACCGGTACTACGGGCAGTGCTGCCAACAGTATTGGTAGCGATACCACCATCGGCCACCCCAGACAAAATAGCAGATGCAGACATGGCCGTAGGCCTGGACATCCGCCTTGTCCAGATCGATGCCACCCGCGAGTTCCGTACCTTGAGACACCTTGTCTTTGGCCTCGTCATAGGGGGCCTGCTTGCCCTCAACAGTTTGGAATTTTGAAAGTTCGGCATCAGGGATGTCGTATACCTTAGCTTCTTGCCCTTTGGCGGGCATTGTGCTCACTAGAGCCATAACTCCACCTCTCCTTTTCAGCAGTTTGTTACAAGTTGAGAAAACAAGGACCCACGATAGATAAATTCTCCGGCGGTCCTTCAAACAGCGTAGCCGCACGCGACGCTAACAGGATTTATCATTTTGCATTTCTGGTCTCACCGGCAATTCATGCCCGATTCGAATCGTGGTTCTTTTCGTTACGACGCAAAGGTTCCGTGCCCACGCATTAGCTTGAAGAGAGAAACCCGCGACGACTAGAAGTCAGATGCTGCCACGATTCTCGTAAGGTAGACGAGTGATTGGAAACGTTTTGCGGAAACGATCCAAGCCTCGCTTCGATAGAGCCACTTCCGATGGGAAGACTCCCGATGTCCTTAATGCAAGATGGAAACAGTTTTGGGCTGCGGCATGCTAACAGCGAGGTGCTGGATTTGCAACCTTTTTAACAGCGTCGATTTTTCGGACGCGTCATGGCTGGCGGGCTTGAAAACAGGCAGGGGCTGCGGATTTCTGTGAGATTCCTAGCCCGGCTCGTCTAGGCATTCGTTCAGCGTCGACTTGAATCTCTCGTCCTCCGTAGAGACGGTAATTAGTCGCACGATGCCGCGGCGATCGATCAGCGCAATCATCGGCAAGCCCGTTGCGCCGAAAGTAGTTTGAGTCTCCTCGTCTTCTGAGACTCCTACCCTGAACTCTACCCCATGATTTTCAACGAAGGTGCGAATGAGCGCTAACTCGTCGGGTTGCGCCTGCTCCTGGCCGTAAGCGAGGAAAAACCTGGTAAGCGCGAGGATGACGAGGCCCTGGGCGCCATAGCTCTGATGAAGTTCATTTAGTTTAGGGAACATCTGCTCGCAAGGCTTGCACCACGTCGCCCAAAACTCCAGAATCGTGACCTTGCCTTTCTGATCCGCGAGAGTCGTGGGGGGGCCGATAATCCACTCCTTAACCGCGAACTCAGGAGCCGGCCTGCCGATCAAAGCTATCTGCCTGTGAAAATCTCGCAGTTGCACGAGCCCGCGAAAGGCCATTCTTTTCTCGTCCTCAGTGCCGGCGGCTTTGATATTTTGAAACGCCGCTTTAGCAGAAACAGCCTCCGTAGCCAAAGTCGTTAACGCCTTTCCCCGATCCCCCGCGGCAACGCAAAACTCGGCAATTGCGACGGCCAGAGAGACGCGCCCCTTGAATTGCAGCAGGTCGGACGCCTGTGGCGATTCTTCCAGCTCGGCCTCGAGCTGCTCTATTGCCAGAGTCGTCGATCCTTCACGGTGAGACTTTTGAGCGCGCTCGAGCGCATCTGCGATAGCCCGCGAGACGTCCTGGGATTCTGTGACGTTCATAGGATGCATAAGAGTGCTGCTACTTTTTGTGGCGGATGTTGGTCGCGAGTCGACTGCAACGCTCGATTCTGCCTTTAGCGTATCGAATCATATCACGCTGGTACCATCGCCGGTTCACTGTTGGATTGGTGGCGTCAGCAGTATCCGGCGCATCACCAACAGCGCTCCCAGGTGATAAGCGTTGTGATCGGCGATGAGCAGCGCTTCGCGCAGGATGGTCTGTCCTTTGCCGTGCGGGATCTTCGCAAAGAGATCGATTGACTGGTCAGCAACGAGTTCTTCCATCTGTTTCAAATCTTCGCGAAACCTCTCGACGGTATCTTTCCAAAGCTCCGAATTGGCGGGTTCGTCCGGGTCAGGCCAATAGCCCTTGGGAAACTTTGGCGAGACATGAGCAGCGTCGCGACTGAATTCCAAAATGTCCCACTGCGCGATGCGCATGTGCTCCAAAACCTGCCAGGCCGTGTAGGGCAACCCTTCAATCTTTTGACCGCAAGCTTCAACGGGAAAGTCCGCGATGAAATCTTCAAAACCAATATGCGCGTTGCGGCCGCTCAAGAGAGAAAGTACGTGTTTGCGGAGGGCCTTGTCGTTGTGATCGACTCGATCCATGTTTTCCATAGGTCAGATAGGTCCTATAGGTCGTATAGGTTCGAAGAAAGTTCAAGTCCGCTTGCGACTAATTCGATACGTATCGTACCGGCATACCGGCGCGTAATCACAGAACTTGCAGGTCGCTTTCCCCTGGGACGGCCGGACGCGAAAGTCGCCGGCGCGCATGCCGTCGATGAACTCCCAGACTCTTTTCTGCACTTCACTGCGGATGCGCTGCCACTCAATCTCGTCCAGCTTCGTCCTGGTGCTGGTAACGCTGGTGCAATCGGCGAACTGTGTCCGGTACATTCCCTGATTAAGACGCGCTCCAGATCCGCGCAGACGGTAATACCCGCCGCCGGCCAAATCAAATTCCGGCAGGAACAATTGCTCGAGCGCTGCTAGGTAGATGGGAATCTGCACCTGGCGTCCCGCTTCGATGTCCTCGAGCTTCGCGCCCTGCGAAAGCTTGTAGTCGTAAGCAACGGCGACCTTTTCCTGCTCGTTTACATCTACGCGATCGATTTGGCCCTGGACCAGCGCGATCTCATTCGCGTCTGCGCTCGCGCGGTTCAATTTCAAATATTCCGTTGACGACCCTGGATCGCTGGCTTGCGATGCCCGCCCAAAAGCCAATTCAAAATAGGCCGGCCGGATACCGCGCTCGTTGGTTCGCTCTTGCAGACGCAGTTCGTAGAGCAGGACCTGATCGAGAATCAATTTGCGAATCTCGCGATCGATCTCCCAGATGCGCCGGTTAAGTGGTGGCACCAGCCGTTCGTGCTCATCAAATACCTGATCCGCGACCCTGGCCAGATCGGCACGCAGGGCCTCTCGATCCTGGGAAGGTAAATACTGACTGCGATGCCCCTCAAAGAATCTTCTCAGGATATCGTGCAGCAGCTTGCCGGCATCGATCGCCTGCAGGTCAAGCGCGGCCTCAGTTCGCGGTTCGAGCCTGAGCACGCGGCTGGCAAAAAATCGAAACGAACAGTTGCCATACATGCTCAGGCCGCTGGCGCTGTAGACGTGCTCAGTGCCGAAGTGCCGGGCCAACATGGCGCGCAAATCAGCATTCGAGATTTCACCGTCGAAAGGGCCAAACCAGAATGCGTTTCGCTCGCTTTCAATCTCCACCCGGCGCAAGGCAGATTCAGAAATGTAGCCGCGCGATTGGGCGCGCGCAAGCAAATCGTTAAACTCGGTGGTTTGTGAACTTTTCGCGGCGGCAGAATCCTCTCCGCGACGTTCGGCCCTGCGCACCAGAAACGTCGACAGCTCAAATGCCGTCGAGGCCCGGCTCAAATCCTGTGTATCAAGGTCACCACGAATCTGTTCAGTCTCAAGCTGGGCCGGAGCGATCGCGCGTTTCAATTCTTCGATGTAATACGAGGCGACCGTCTCGTTGCCATCAGCGCCCGCCAAAGGTCTTGTCAGGTACAAACGGTCCGTCGCGCGACAGGCAACCTGATAAAAATAGTGCTCTTCTTTGAGCAGCGTATCGCTGGAGATGTCCTCCAGCACGACCCCATATTTCTTCAGTCGTTCACGCTCCTCATGCGGATAGAGCCAATCGCGAGCCGCGCGCAGCGGAAAGCCGCCTTCAATCATTCCGGCAATGAAGACCGCGCGAAAGCGCAAGCCGCGCACGTCGGTCGCTTCCAACACATTGAGTCCATCACGATCGGCAGCGCCAATCTCGAGCACCTGCGCCCTAAGAGATCTCTCAACCTCGTCAACGAAAGACGACAAGGCGACAGGGAGCGACTTGCCGGGCCGGGGCACCAGCCCGACCGTCAGGGAGGGCTCCGAGGGTGTAGCCCTTGCTGACGCGCGGGCTTCTGACACTGCCTGCGCAGCATAACTAAAACTCCTCACCGCAGCGGCGAAAGCGCGACGCAAACTTTCCAGGCCGCGAACGTCGAGCGTTGCCTGTGGAACATCCGCAGCGCTCTCGGCTCTTCGCAGCGGCCCGCTCACTTGATGTGAGAACTCCATCCGATCGAGCAACAGCATCAGAGAGCTTCGCAATTCTTCGGGCGAACCTTCATCCGGCAAACTTGCCACACCCTGGCGCAAGTGATTCATGACCAACATCGTCCAGGCGATCGCCGCGGGATGGATGGGCGCGGGCTTTTTGCGCCGATCTTTTGGCGCCGCGTCTTCCCCCGCTTCGTCTTGTGCCAGCGCCGCTGCGTCCTCGTTGTCGTCGCCGGCGATCAGCGACCGGGCCGCTTCGGGGGAAGGGAAGACGTCGATTAAGCGCTCGGCGCGCTCCAGCCACGCATTGACGCGCAGCTCGCTGCCGACATAGGCAATCACGTTTTCCAAAACGTCAGGCGCCCAACGCGCGATGCCCAGTTCGGCGCGCAGGCGTTCGACGCGTCGCGATTTCCGCTCACTCTGATCCTCGTTTTTGTTAGTAAGCTTTGCCGGCCGCGCTTCCTCTTTCTGCAACAGCGTTGCGTATTTCGCCTCGAATGCCGCGGCAAGCTCGGGTAAGTCGTCAGGCGCGATACGAAAATACCCGGTCTTCAAAAGGTGAGCGAGATCGCTGGCCTTCGGATTCTTCAGATCCTCACGCGAGGGTTCACGCAGGAGCTGAAAGAGTTTTCCGCAGGCGCGCAGCGCGGGCACGTGCATCGCCTCGACTCGGCGTTCGAGGTTGCAGGGAATCGATTCCTCGGCGCAGACACGCGCAATCGCGTCGGCATAGGCGGCGCGTTCGCGCACGACCAGGGCGACCTCTGAAAGCTTATAGTGCTGTTCCAGAATCAGCCGCTTGACCTCTTTAGCGATGGATCGCACCTCAGTCTCGCGATCGCCGCATTCAAGCAG